>ERZ869936.1008-NODE-1008-length-22175-cov-18.357098_pt1 | contig 22175 bp, 19 predicted proteins | sample MGYA00520876_ERZ869936 | MGnify/ENA primary metagenome ERZ869936 (study PRJEB32218, sample SAMN09650985) | biofilter metagenome | isolation source: enrty point of leading RO module | place: Saudi Arabia: Thuwal, RO plant located on Red Sea | collected 2016-02-17...
AGCGCGTTTGACTGGGGGTCAAAAGGTCGCAGGTTCAAATCCTGTCGCCCCGACTCAAGAGGACAGAAAGCCCTTTGGCGAGAACGTCAAAGGGCTTTCTTATTTCTGGGACTAGACTTACGCCGTCGAGAGAAAAGTTCAAACACACGATTTCGAGCAACCGACGTTTTGCGCGAACATCGGCGCTAAGCCATTTCTCTCGAAGAGTTTGCGAAAGTTCAAACGCTTTGCTTGCTATGTCGGCCTGTTCCCCGCGATCTCGGTCACACGCTTCCAGTCGAAGCGTCAATTCAGCGATGCGATCGCGGAATTCTCGGCTCTTGGTGGCGAACGTGCCTTCCTCGATCTCCTCAAGCAGTCGCAAGTTGAGCAATCGGTCCTGCTGATTCCTTAGCGACGTCAGTTGGCGTTGCAGATCGGCCACGCGATCTTGGCTCTCGTGCTGTTGATCTTTCGTACGGGCACGTAACACACGACCGAACCAGTCACGGAGCCCATCGTCGTCGATGCGAAGGCTGTCAAAGAGTGACAGCACTTGCTCGTCGAACTGGGCTTCGCGAACACGTACGCGGGGATGACCTTCGCGCGTGTACCTGCTGCAGTGGTAATAGATGTACTGCGTGGGACCCCGCTTGGTGTTCTTGGTCTTGATCTCACCGGTCACCGCGTGCCCACAGTGGCCACAGGTGATCCGCTCACAGCCATAGACGAGGTCGTGCGATTGGTAAGTCTGTTCGCCCATGAGCACCTGGACGCGGTCAAACACGGCCCGACTGACGAGGTGGTCGTGTTTGCCGGAATGCCACTCGCCGCGAAAGAAGATCTCGCCGATGTAGGAGCGGTCACGCAGAATCTTGTGGAGCTTGCTGCGGGTAAAACGACACATCGAGGCAGTGTATTCGATCCCGTTGTCGGCCAGGTGTTCGACGAGCGAATCGAGCGTATGGCCCTCGAACGCGTACAGTTCGAAGATCCGCGGTATCTTGGACGCGTGCTCAGAATGGTTTCGAACAAGACTTCGTCCGTCACGGCGATAGTTTTCATAGCCGTAGGTCGCCTTGCCAGGAAATAGGCCGTCCTTCACGCGGCGGGCCAGCCCATCCTTAACATCAATTGACTGTTGCTCGGTGTAAAAAGAGGCCATATTTGCGAGTGTGCGCCGCATCATGCGTCCGGCCGGATTGTTCTCGGTCGGCTGCGTAATGTAAATCACTGGAACGCCATGGTCGATTTCTAGGCGTTCCAGCTCCACGTAATCGAAAAGATTCCGAGCGGCCCGATCGACCTTGAAGAATAGCAGTCCCGCAATCCGGCTAGAATTCTTCTTGGCATAGGCGAGCACCTCTTTGAAGGTTCGCCTTTCGTCAGGCTTGGTCGCCGTCTCAGCGATACGAAACAGCCTTTTGATTGCACCGTTGTGCTTCGCCGCGTACGCCTGGAGGGCCTCCTCCTGGACTTCTAACGAGAATCCTTCCCTCTCTTGCTCCCTGCTCGATACCCTGGCCAGGGCCACATACTGCTTCTTCATCACGGTTCTCCAAGTAGGGCGATGAGTTGACCGACGTCGAGAAGTATTTCGATCGCCGCTTCGACGGTCAAGGATTTTCTATAGTAGGGCTGCCACGTCACGAGCGTATCGCGAATCAGGTCAGCCGATATCCACTCTGGCGTGCCAGGCGGAATCTCAACCGGCACACTAGGTTGCTTGATGGGAACGGCGCTGGACATGTCTCGGTTCGCTTTCCATTGCGAAGTCAGGCCATGACCTTGGACGAGACGGTCATGGCGAACCGAGAGCTAGGCATTTGCGCGCCGGTAAATTGATTTCCACGATTTCAACTTAGGCGCAGACGCAACTCGTTGGCGTACCTAAATTTAGAGCCGTTTTGCGTCATATAAACTAGGGGATCGCTATCTATTAAGGCGTTCACCCATCGTCTCTGAGCGTTCGGCAATTGGGCCTAGATGCCTTCTGCTGCTGAACGTTTTCTGTGCCCCAATCTTCGGGTGCAATGTTCCTCGCGTTGCGGGGCGGTCGTGTTTTCTCACCATGACCGCCCTGCGTGGGCGGTCTCTTATGAAGGAGGTTCTCCCATGATCGCGATTACAAACGATGCAAGTACGCGATTACAGAAGGAAGGGCAGCGGCAGTTCCTAACTATATTGCCGCAAATCGAGCGAAATTTGAGGCGCGAATTTCGCTTTCTCAATAATGAAGCCCTGGATGATGCCATGGCGGAAGGAACCGCCAACTGTTTCGTTGCATTCACGCGGCTCTACCAGAAAGGGTTGCACAACAAGGCCTTTGCAAGGTCGTTGGCTCATTTCGCGGCCCGCCAGTTTTCTTCCGGACGTCGCGTGGGCAATCGGCTGAGCGTCCAGGATCCGATGTCACGTTACGCCCAACGACAGAAGGGCATCATCGTTGAAAGGCTCGATCGTTGGGATCAAGGCGATTGCGAATGGATTGAGCCGATCGCAGTCGACCGCAGGGCATCGATCCCCGACCAGGTTGCCATGCGAATCGACGTACCAGCGTGGTTCGCAAAGCTCAGTCCTCGCAAGCAGAAAATCGCTACGGACCTAGCGATGGGTTGTTCTACGACCGAAGTGGCAGCCAAACACCGCGTGTCGCTAGGTCGGATCAGTCAGTTGCGTCGTGAACTTCACCGATCGTGGTGTGAATTTCAAGGCGAATCGCCTGTCGGCGCTCAATCGACTTGAGAGACGATCTGCAATGGATCGGCATCGCCGTGCGCCTGGTCCGTCTCAATCGACAGCTCTGCGTTAGTAAGCAGGAAGACACCCTACTTTTCCCCCTGAAAAATTGATGAAAGGAAACACTCATGGAATTTGTAGTCTTCATTGTTGTGGCCATCGCCCTGTGGGTGATGTTCTCTGGAAACTCTGGCTCCAGCCACGGCGATGGAGGTAGCCGCCGGCGACGATGCACTTGCCACCGAGGCCGCTGTCATTGTCGATAGCTCAGCGCCGCGGGAGTGGGGGATTCACCTCGCTCCCGCGGACACTAAGGCAGGATGTGTTCAGCCGTCCGCAAATTTTGTCGCCTGAGACCTGATCTAACAGCCAAATCGAACCTGTTTCATCGACAGGCAAAAATTGGTCTTGAATAACATCCGAATAGCTTGATGATGAATCAGGTAGTGGACACGGCGTTCCGTTGGACGCCAGAAAAGGAAATACAATGCCTGGTCAAATCGAAGACATCTACGCGCAACTCGAAATTCGAGAAACACATTACGAGGCCAGTTTCTCGGAAAGCCCCGATCCGTCAGCGCCATTTCAATTCAAGTTGTGCCGAAAACAGACGACGCTTGGCGACGTTATCGTCGATCAGTTTTGGATGCCGATTCCATCTCTGTACGGCCAACGCGGCAGACGTGCGGTGAACCATCAACCGATCGTCGATTTCTATTGGGCCGTCTGCGGCGACCGCGACACCCAAGACGACAGCCTCGTCCGGGAATCCTACCTACTCGCCAAGATCTTGCCCCACGCCCGGAGCAACGGTTCTCGCAAGGTATTCGTCGACTCCTTTCAGTCGGTCCGTGATGCACGTCAACAGCAAGTACGACGTTGGACAAAGGAGTTGAACGAACGTTTGCGATCCTGCCGTACTGAGGAGTATGACGACCTCGCCTTTCAGCGTGCTACGGCTGATCTGATCGGCCCGCCGCTCTACAGTGAAGAGGTCCAGCATCGCTATGCGTCACTTACAGGCGAGTTGTTTGGAGAGGCCCGCGACGCGCTTTGGGAATCGGGGACCGATGCTATCGACTCGATTTTGCAGAGCTGGAAAACGATCCTCGAACGGTATGGACGCCGAGGAGGACATCCGATCGAGAAGCAGGTTATTGACATTCTGTCCTACGAATGTCGAGCCGCACTACATCGTTGTTATTCCACGGTCTGGAGTATTTTGTTGCCGGCGTTGCGAATCAAATACGACATGTCGGATGAATCATACGTCTTTCACCAACTATGGCATTTCGACCGTTGTCAGGAATCAATCGAGCGCGATGATGCCTATTTCCATCTGTTCCACGGCCAAATTTTCGGTTTGCATCCGGCATGCGGGCCACTTCTGCAAACCGAGTGTGGGACTGAGCTGTTCGCCGAGTGGCTAGTCGCCGGAACCCTGCAATCGTATCGACGCGTCCTTCGCGCGATTGCCGTCGCCGTGAACTACTACGGCGAACAATACGACGTTGCCAAGCTTCTCCGAAAGAAGGATGGAGTAATCAAATCCTTCGGCGACATGGTCGAGGTCGAAGAACGCGAGTTTGATCAGGCATCTGGTCACCGCATCGAGAAGGACCTTGAGGAGTGATCTCGCACCCCGATTTCGTCAGCGAGCGTTCCTCCGAACCAAACTAATCTCACCACCCGCTGCCCGGGTGCCTGCGTTTCACGGCTCTTCGTGACGCAAAATGCCAAATAATGGGCATGCCGTAATCGCGTTAACGTGCTTTACAGGCGGCACTTAGGTAGTCCCGCGGGCGTTAAATGCGCGAATGCCTAGCTAATACTCGCGGCTCGTAGTCGCGGGTACGTGGCGTTTGCGCTGCCCCAATTCTTTGGGAGGTAGCCATGCCCCGTCTTAACCGTCCAAGGACCAGCTCTTCTGACGACGCCAACCGTCGTGACAACCATGAACAAGAAGCACTCAACACAACTTCAAAATCAGAACGGCAACCTCCCGAGCAACTCGGCCGCCTTGCGGAACTGGTTGCTTCTGGCGAATTGTCTCTGCCTGTCGATCTGCCTCCAGATCAGCTTGAGCTCCTTGTCCGTAAGGTCCGGCAACGACGCCGTCGAAGATTGGTCCGCTTCATCGCCGACGCGATTGCCATGGATATCCATCGATCGCGTGAACTTTGAAAGAGAGGTGTCCGCCATGTTACGGCGAACATTCGATCCGCAGAAACCCTATAAGGCCGTTTCGTATCTGCGGATGAGCGATCCTAAAATGAATCCCCGCAGCCCGGATCAGCAGGATGCAGAGATTCGCAGAGTTCTTGGAATCTTAAGGTATCCTTGGCAAATCCTGAAAGTCTATCGAGACGACGGATTAAAGGGCGCACTGGTTCGGCGACGGCCTGCCTTCCAACAGATGCTCCAGGACATCAAGTCTGGAGCCGTAAAGGCCGACTTGATCTTGCTTGACACCTCAGAACGACTTGGTCGAACGGACGAACTTCGTGATCTTCGAAGGCAGCTTCGTAACAAGTATGGCGTGTTAATCTTGACCGCACACAGCCAGTTTTGCGATCCAACCACACCGCAAGGCAAGGCGTTCGAATCGTTCGAGGAAATGCGTTCGACCGAAGAGAATCGAGTGAAAGCCCATCAGGTTGTTCGATCTAAACGCGACCTGGTTATTGCAAAGATCTGGCCGGGTGGACCTAGACCATTTGGTCTCAGTCTTGTACCTGTTGGTACCGAAGAGATCGGAATCCCCGGTATGAAAGGCTCACGGTTGGAGCCCTTTCCGCAAGAGGATTGGATCATCAAGCGGCTCTTTGATCGCGCCGCGGAAACGTGTCACGGTCAAACCCGTCTTACTAAGTACCTTAATGGCTGCGACGACATCCCGGAAAAATTCAAACCCTTCAATGGAGCCACCGTGGGACGCTGGCTCGACCAGGAACTCTACTACGGCGACTTCTATTGGCCAAAGAATTGTACGGGAATCGTGAGTGACGTTCGCCGAGTGGAGGCGAATCCGGACGAGGAGATCACTCATGTCTCGGAGTTCTGTCCCCCGATCGTCGACCGCGACATCTGGGACACGGTGCAATCCGTACGAAACGAGCGTCGCCGTCGCACGAAGGCTCAGCGGGCCAACGACGAGAAGCTCATCGAACCACTGGTGCCCGGGGTCAGCCTCAAGTACCTGCTGACGGGCTTGGTTCGGTGCGGATTCTGCGGCGCATCGATGCGACCTTCAATGTCAGGTCGTACCAGCAAATCTGGAAAGACATACTGTTACTACGTTTGTCCGCGATCGATCGACGGCAACTGTGAAAACAAGCAGTCTGTTCCCGAAGAATGGCTGCGCAATCTAGTCGTCGAACGCATTCGGACGCAGCTATTTCCGGTTGATTAACCTTTTGTGCTCGGAGTTAACCGCGTGGTTGACTCCGGGCTTTCTCTATTGGTTCCTATGCAAGAAAGGATTCCGCGGTCATGAACACGCAAAAAGTGAACAATTCGGCTTGGTTTAAGGAATTATGTAACCTCGTGCGATCAGACTTGGAAGGTCGCCGACAAGATAATCACGACCGACGTCCTGCGATGCAGGAAGAACTGGCGGAGATCTCTAGCGAGATTTCCGGATACACGGTCTCATTGAGTAACCCGAAATTGAGTCCGACCGTGCGTTCGGTCCTCGAACAGTCCTTGGAAAAGGCTGTAAAACGACAGCAGGCGATCGAGCAAACCCTTGCCGAGAGCGAGAGCCTTCGAGATGCCGTTGAAACGGTGCTGGATCCAGAGACCGTCGTTCAGCGGCTCAGTCGCCTAGATGAAGTCCTTGCAGCCAATAATCCGTCCATGGGCAACATCGAGCTGTCACTCCATATCGACCGGATTGATTGTTATCCCGACCGGCGAGTCGTACTTCGCACGTGCAAGCTAGGGGCTCTGGCTGGAGCCGTGGAAATGCTGAGTGTCCATGAAGATTCACAGCCACACGACAAGCCGGTAAAGCCTCGACGCCGTGCACGACTGCGAGTTGACGATGGAAACGACGAGGAATGGGAAGCCACTGCTGAATGGTCTGCCGATCCGAATCGTTTCGCTGGTCTAGGAGAGCACTGGTTTGATGAAACAGAATACGTCATTCCGGATCGCCCGTTGCCCTGGGCCGTGGAGAATGCCGAGGCGGTTTTTCGTCGCCGGCAAAAGGCCAAGCTGTCATACGTCAAACTGGCAAGGGAGTTCAATGTGTCACCGCCCACGGCCCGCGCCGCCGTCCAGCATTATCTTTCCGAGCATCCTGACGAAACAGACGACGTCAACTTGCCGCAGGGTGGGCAGCGACCTCCTAAGTTTGACTTGTCCAAGTTTGGGCATGAGGCCCGGGCACTATGGGATGCTGGCACGTCGAAGCTACAGCTTGCCAAGAAATATGAATGTTCGACTCCGACGATCGACAAAGCGATTGCCTGGTCGTACGAACAAGAAGGGCTGCCGATGCCGACACGTCAGAACCGCAAGGAGGCCAAGTTTCGACAGGCACGGCGAATGCTCGATGAAGGTCATCCGCTGGATGACATCACGCGAGAACTTGGAGTTTCTGACGTAACGGCGCGGTCTTACCTGCGGGAATCGTTCGCCAAAGAGGGAAAGCCGATGCCCGATTTACGCCGCCGGCGGGAGACCTAGGCGACGGCGCCGCGGGAAAATACTCCTAACTCATTTTCTTGGAATGAGTTGCGGCGAGAGCATCCCGTGCCAGATTGGTCGACAAATTATCTCGTCTCCCGACCGGTACATGGTCATATATATGTCCGAAGACGAAAGAACTTTACGATCTTGCTTCTTGCCCCGCAGAACGCCAAACGCTGCGTAGGTCCCGGCCAGATCCCAGGTTCATAACCCTTCAAGATGCTCGAAGGTAAATAGGTGCGGCCATGTTGTCGCGGTGGCGACGACTTGTGTAGCAATCGGTACGCGGCCCATCGCGTGCAGGTAGCCGGTGTGTCGCTGAATTATTGTCTGAGCTTGCTTTTTTCAGTTGCGGTTACAATACGTTGGACTGGCCGGAGTATCACGATCGAACCTGGGGCAGGTCACGGAATCTGATGCCATAGGGTGTCAATTCATCGTCCAGAGCCTTACGATAGGCACGAGCCGATTGCACCAACCATTAACCGACATCTTGCTCAAACTCAAAAACCAGATGTGTTCGCATCGCGGACTTCATCTTAGTCGAGAGAGTGCGGCCGTGCTCGCGACCTTGGCAGACAGCACTAACCGTCGCAGTCTCTGTCTCCTCGACTCGCAACCGTGTCCTTTGCCACAAAGGATGAATCCCGACAGCCCCAAGTCGTTTCAATTAAAGACACCTTCATTGCCCCGAACGTTTTGATGGACAAATCTTCGCCGCCAACCCGTCTTCCCTCAACATGCAACGAAGTAAGAGTCGCCAGCGACCGCAAATAGGTCCTCAGGTCGTTCCATTCAGCGTGTGGTAACGCAGGAAGCCAAACATGAATCCTAGCTCGCGGATCGAACATCTGGCCGTCGTTAAGTCCAGGAATGACCGGCAGTGGCTGCCCGCTGGCAGGGTACGACACGGCGACGCGCCCTCCGCACGAGGTAATGCGCACCAAGGCTCTTTCGTTCAATGAGCGCCGATTCCACCACAAATGACAGGCTTGTGCGAAGCCAATCAGCGCTCGTAACGCAACATGCAGACATCGCGTGTCGGCCATCTCCAAGAACTCGCTTCCTGAACTACAGTAACAATTGGTTCAAATTCAACGCATCGTCAACTCAGTGCTCTTGCCTTCGGGCGTACGTATGCCCTCTGTGGTCATGCTTCAAGCTGCCCGCTGTTCGCACCCTGCTCCGGGAAACCCTCGATTCCGACGTCGATCTCCTCCGGGAATTCGCAGTGAGCGAACCGAACGCCCCAAGAGACCAGCACGTAGCTCCAGCCTGTCAGCTCCCAACTACGGCAACTCTTGAGGCTTGATTCGTCGGCCGCCGCCTGTATCGAGTTCATTAACATCTTAAGTTAATCCGCGTTCATCGAACGTAACTCTTCATGCATCCTTGAAGTCTACTGGCCACCTTGTCTGTATTGAACCAACTTACGTGTTGATCCATCAGCTTGCTCGAACCGCGTCCCTAGACTGGACAGCGACTGGTACACGAGATCTCTCCTTACACTGTTCTTCGATTTCCTCGGCTTCTTCCTCAACTACAAGAAGGGGCGGACCTGTACCCGGCTGCCGGTCGGTTCCACCTAGCCACTGCCGTACGGTATCGCCAACATCATCCAACAGGCTGTAAACAACCGGGATGACGACCAGCGTCAGCAGCGTCGAAGTGAGCATCCCACCGATCACGCAGGCACCCATTGGCTGGCGAGTTTCTGAGCCAGCGCCCAGGCCGATCGCGATAGGGATCATACCGGCAATCGTCGAAACCGCGGTCATCAAAATGGGACGCAAACGGACCGGACCAGCCTTAAGAAGCGCCGCTTTCGTTTTCATTCCGGACTCGCGACGGAGTTGATTCGTATAATCCACCAATAAAATCGCGTTTTTGGTCACCAGCCCCATCAACATCACCATGCCGATCATGCTGTAAATGTTCAACGTCAGTCCAGTGAGCGCTAACGCGCCAAGTGCCCCGCCGATGGACAATGGCACCGAAAGCATGATGGTCACCGGATGAATAAAGCTTTCGAATTGAGAAGCCAGTACCATGTAGATTAATACCACGGCGAGCAACAAAGAGAAGATGATGCTTGCAAACGAGTCGGCCATCATGTCACCCGCGCCGGTGAAGGCACTGACCACTCCCGGCGGGAGACCGACCTCTTTCTCAATAGCCAATACATCGGTCATCGCCGCTCCCAGCGCCTTAGACTTTTCAAGGTTCGCCATGATGGTGACCTGACGCTGTCGATTCTGTCGGTCGATCTGAACCGGGCCGGTTCCTTCCACGACCTCGGCGAGACTACGAAACTCGACTAATTGTCCGTCGTCCGTGCGGACGGGCAACGCGGCAATCGCGTCTGAACGGTTCCGGTCTCCCTCGGCTAGACGCAGGCGGACGTCATAACTCTTGCCGCCTTCTTCAAACGTGCTGACCGGTCGGCCACCGACAAGAGTTTGGACAGCCTTGCCCAACAGCTCGATGTTGACTCCCAAGTCTGCTGCCCGTTCGCGATCCGGCAGAATAGCGACTTCCGGCTTGCTGGAGTCATACGTCAGATTGACGTCGACGATCCCTGGGATTTCGCGCATGCGTCGCGTGATTTCAAGCGCCGTCTCTTCCAGCTTCGCGATATCCGGTCCACGAACATTGTATTGCAGAGGGGCAGAACGGAAGCCTCCGCCGGAAACACGCGGGATGTACTCAATGCTGATTTTGGAGTGCGTTAGATCCTCCACACTCTCCCTTGCCAGTCCCATGATGTCGTGTTGACTCATCGGACGCTCCGACTTGTCCGGCAACTGCACCAGAATCATGCCGTAATTCACACGCCCTTCTTGACCGGCTCCTATCGTCGTGTACAGATTCGTCACGTAAGGCAGGTTCCGAAGTCGTTGCTCGACTTCTTCGAGAATCCGGCTGGTCCGGTCAATGGAGGAACCGAGCGGCGTCTCCACCTGAACATTGAACTGGCCTTCATCTTGGGCGGGCGTAAATTCGGTTCCGACCAGTGGCAGCAACATGAGGCTGCCAACAAAAACACCAATCGCGATAACTGAAACCAACCAGCGAAAGCGCAACGAGAACCGCAGCGTCCCACCGTAAAGCCATTCAATTCCAGTGAAGAATCGCTCGACGAGGTTGAACATCAAACCACGCTTCGGAGCAACTTTTAGCACTTGTGAGCAGAGCATCGGGGAGAGCCAGACCGCGACGAATGTCGAGACCACAACCGCAAATGTCACGGTGAGTCCAAATTCATAGAAGAAGCGCCCGACCAACCCATCCATGAACGCCACCGGGATGAAAACAGCGACAATTGCCAAAGAGGTCGCGATGACCGCAAAGCCAATCTCTGAGATGCCGGCCAATGCGGCTGCCATTCGAGACTTGCCATCTTCCATGTGACGAAAGGAGTTTTCCAAAACCACAATCGAGTCGTCGACAACCATCCCGACCGAAATACTTAGCGCCAACAGCGACATCATGTTGAGAGAGAATCCGAACGCGAGCATGAAGGCATAAGTCGTGATGATCGTCACGGGAATCGTTACTGCGGCGACAAACGCCGCTCGCCAATTCCGCAGGAATATGAGGATCACCAGCACCGCCAGGAAACCACCTCGCAATAACTCTCCCTGAGCTTCATTGACGCTATCGGCCACAAACAGCGACAAGTCCTGAGTCAGCGTCATGCTGTAATGCGCTGGAAGGTCTGCCTTGATCGAGGTTAATCGCTCATTGACCCCTGACGCGACCGCCAGCATGTTTTCGCCTGATTGTCGACGGACCTGCAATGAAACTGCCCGCTGACCGTTGAGCCGCGATAGACTGCGGAAGTCTTCCATGCCGTCCTCGACGGTGGCGACGTCCTTTAAGCGAATCGGTGTGGTGCCGCGTGTCGTCACCACAATGTCTTCAAAGTCCTTCGGGGTTGTAATCCGGCCTTTTGTCTTGACGACGAGTTCCCGCGTATCCGCCTCCACTCGGCCGCCGGGATACTCCACGTTTTGCTTTTCGATCGCTTCCACGACCTCGGTGGCCGTCACCTGAAAACTCCGCAAGTCATCGACTCGCAGCCAGATACGGACCTCCCGTTCGCGACCTCCGACAATCTCGACAGCGCCTACGCCGTTGACCCCTTCAATCTGAGGTTTGATGACATCATCGGCAAAGCGGGTCAGTTCTCGGATCGATTCCGGTCCCGCCAGCGTAATCGCCATGATCGGGGCTGAATCCGGGTCGAACTTCTCGATGACCGGCTCTTCGATTCCAATGGGAAGTTCCGCGCGAATGGCCGCAACTTTGTCTCGAACATCTTGTGCCGCCACGTTAATGTCGCGGCCCAGTTCAAACTCGACAAATGTCATCGACAGCCCAGTGACGCTCTCACTGCGCAGCGATTTGATACCACTGATAGTGTTGACGGCCTCTTCGATCGTATCGGTAACATCTGTCTCGATGGTTTCCGGATCAGAACCTTCGTAAAACACCGACACCGTAACGATTGGAAAATCGACGCTGGGAAACAGGTCGATTCCGATGCGGAAATAAGCCACCAAGCCAAAGACGACCATAGCCGCGATGACCATGACTGAAAAGACGGGGCGAGTGATAGAAAGTTCGGAGATTTTCATCGGTGACTACCTCCCGCGCTCGCTGCGGTCAATGCGTGTTTCTGGTTCTCAACCGCCGCATTCCGCTGCGCTGCTGCGGGTTGAACCCGCATGCCGTCGGCGAGGATTGCAGGATCCTGGAGCACGATCCGCTCCCCTTCCGCCAATCCGTCAATCACTTCCGTGACCCCGTTTCCCGCTAGTCCGATGCGAACAGGCCGTTGTGCAACACGCTGTGAACCGGAGTCGTAGACGAACACTTGGGGCTGTCCCCCGAAGTACACCACAGCCGGTGTCGGGACGATGAGAGCCTGAGTTGCGGAATCGACTCCAAACGCCACTTTGGAAAATTGACCAGCCTTGAATGTCCGCTTATGGTTTTCGACCGCGACGCGAACTCGGAATGTTCGTGTCGCGTGGTCGATTTTTTCATTGACGAGGATAACTACTCCGGGCACGGACTCAACGGTTCCCGCAACTTCGACTTTCACAAACTGACCGATCTCAACTCGTCCCAGGTAACGCTCCGGGACGGCAACCTGCGCGATTACCAGACTCAGATCCATCAGTTCCATCAGTTCGACACGTGGTTGCGATGTCACTCGCTCGCCCACATCGACGAACCGGTCCACGATCACCGCATCATAAGGCGCCCGGATGACCGTCTTCCGGAGCCGATCTTGCTTGATCTGCACGTCCACTTCAGCCTGGGACACCAGAGCCCGCAGCACGGCGATCTCTGCCTCAGTTGGACCAGCCTCTGCCTCGGCCAAGTCGGCGTCAGCACGTTCCACTGCCGCCCGTGCCGTGCGAAGTTCGGACTGAATCCGCAAATATTCCTGTTCGGAAGTGGCTCTTTGGCCAATCAGCGATTCCACCCGCTTGAAATCGGCTTCGGCCCGTTCCGCACGGGCGACTGCGTCTTGGCGGGCCGCTTTGAGGCGGCGGATCTCTTCTGGCCTCTTCCAGGCAAGAAGGTTTTCCAAGTCTTTCTTAGTCTTGTGCAGCTTTGATTTAGCGGAGGCCAACTCCAACTCGTATTCAGTAGGATCGAGTTGAAGGAGAATATCTCCCTGAGCTACAGGCTGGCCAAGGTCCAAACCAAGACTCTCAGAGTACTTCCGCCCTTCGATCTCGACATCAATTTTCCGAGGCGACCGAGGGATGGATTGAACGACTCCGTCCACTTCGGCAACCACGATCGTTCGCCGCCGTGGGAGCAAGTTTCCGGTCAATTCAAGTTCCGAGGAGACTGCTCCCCGACCAACGGTGGTCAGTTCAACCGCCAAAACCGGAAACTCACCACGCTGCGCGTCGCGAGTGGCTGTATCGGAATCCGGCGAGCCTTCTCCATCCCAAGGGCGAGTCACGAACAGCAGGCCGATCAGCCCGACCGTCATCAGCAATCCTATCGCCGTGCCGAGCCACTTCCATTTACTTGCCATGCTTCGCGTCCTCCTGTTGAATCAGAATTCCATGGAAGAAGATATTCAGAATGCTCTCGCACTGGCTGGCCAAGTTCGACTTGCGACCGGTGAAGTAGTTGGTGAACATCGTTCCGTAGACCAAGTCGGAGATGACCTCGATGATTTGTTCGACGGGCTGGTCGCGCACAACTCCCGCATCGATCAATTTCCGAAACAATTCTCGCCACGGTCCCAGGTTGGCCTCGCGGTGAACGAAATAGGTCGGTTGCTTCCGGTCACGAAAGTGGGCTCGCTCGTGGATCAGCAACTCGACAATTTCGGGATTTTCGTCGAAGAAAGTCAGGTAGTCACGAACTCCTTGGGCGATGCGTTCCAGTGGATGCTCGGCTTCCTTGGCCGCCGCGTCGACCGCTTGCTTGAGGTTTCGCATCCCGTGGTCTACCGCCGCGAGGAAGAGTTCTTCCTTGCTGGGGAAGTAGCGATAAACGGTCCCCTTGCCGACACCCGTTTTGTTGGCAATTTCCTGGACATCCGCCGCCGCGAAACCGTGTTCCGCGAAGACGGTCGTGGCAGCGTCGAGGATTTCCGCACGACGGCGTCCCTGAAGACTGGAATCCGGAGGGCGACCCATCGGGCGGGCACTTTTTGACGCAACTGGCATGGCAGTAACCTCCTTACGCATTGTTTTATTAACGGACCAGTCCGTCCTCTAATTAGCTATTGTACTGGCTCTCGGTATTGGGTCAATCCCAGCTTCTTGCCGATTGACGGCGAACGGCGTCGTGCAGTCCAATCGAAATGGAGTTGAAGAGGCAGCCCCAGGCCCTCGCGGACGGAACCAAACTGCTGTTCACGATCCCAAAGGAGTTCGAATTGATGGTCAGGCGGCTTTTCGTGCTGTTGTTCGTTGTCAGGGCCGCGTTGTCCTGGGGCATCTATGTCCCAGTCGTCCATCGGGCCGCATTCGAATTGAAGAGCAACCTGCGGGCGTTCATGTTCGTCGGCGCGGCGTATTTCATCGTCGCCGTGTTGATCCCGGCCTTTTCCATCTTTGCGATCAAGTCCGATCCGACCGTCAAGAGCGGGACCATCCCGACCTTTCACCTGCATTCATGCGTTTGGGGGCTAGCAGCCGGGGCTGCTGACGCGGCAGGAGCGCTTTGTATCATCTTTCGCCACCACAAAGGCTGGACCGGGAGTTGCGATCTTCGTGGCGCCTCTTGTCTTCGGCGGCGCACCGATCATCAACACGTTGGCGATGATCTATTACTTTCACCCCACGAAGAGCTTGCCGGGTTGGCGTTTCTTTGCCGGCCTGATTCTGGCAGTCGTCGGCGCGTCACTGGTGCTGATTTATAAGCCCGTTGACAAGCCACACGGAGCAACTTTCATGGACGCCGAGAGTTCGTTGACGGAACGACATCGCGAGGTCGAGCATTAGGCCCTCATCGTACCGCCCACGTGTAGCCAAGACTGAGTGATCCGTCGGTCTTGCCGGTGTATTTCCCAGGTCGCAGCCAATGACACGGCGCAAGCGGAACGCACTTGTACCACGCATTTGTCATTGGACGACACGGCGATGGCGGCGGCTTGGGGCAGTAGCTATCCGGGCAGCACGACATTTCCGGGTACGGCAAAACCAGGCACGGCTTGGGGCAGTGCGTGTCAGGACACCAACTAGAAACCGGAGAGACGCAGGGCGATGGTTTGCGGATGTAATCGACGGGGCAACACCATGGACAATGGCCTACGCCGCCGAGGGCCTTGCTCTGCGGGACCTTTGCAGCGCAAGACGACTCATCGGCAGACGTGATCGCCGGCCCCGCCATCGATAGGGCGACCACAATCAATCCGGCAATGCGTGCCGCGAGAATGGTTTGCCGGCCCTTCATTTTCGGTTCGACGTTCATTCTTCCGTCCCTTCCATTTCTGGCACTGGTTGTGGCGCGGGCAGCACTTCGGGAGCGGGTACCAGCGGCGGGCCGCCGTGCAACTCGGATGAAGGCATTCCACCGGTCGGGGGATCAAGCCGAATTTCCCAGCCGCCGCCCAAGGCCCGAAACAGATCGACGAGGCTTTGAGCGGCGTTGCCACGGGCGACCGCGAGCAATTCTTGCTGGCCAAGGAGTAATTGCTGAACGGTGAATAGGCGATTAAAGTCGATCTCGCCCTCCCGGTACTTGACCTGGGCCACTCGTTCGGCTTCACGCGCCTGGCGGGCGCTTTCTTCCCGCACTCTCACCTGATCCGTGAAGTGCAGATACGCAACGATCGCGTTTTCTGCTTCTTCATTGGCTTGTAGTATCGTCTGCTGGTAATTCGCGACCAGTTGCTGGAATCTGGCATCCTGAATGCGAATGTTGTTCAACAGCCGTCCATAGTTGAGGACGTTCCACCGCAGAGACGGCCCGATGGTGCCCCCGAAGGCACTGCTCTTGAAAATATCACTAAACTGCCCTGCCTCCCACGCCATCATGCCGTTGATCGAGAAATGGGGATAGAGTTCAGACTGGGCAATCCCTATCTCCGCGCTCTGGGCCGCAACCAGTCGTTCGGCGCGACGCACATCGGGCCGTCGCCAAATCAATTCTGCAGGTACTCCCACGGCCACATGATCAGGAGCGCGGGGAATCGGAGCCGGGCCGTCCAGAATGTACGTGAGATCATGCGGGGGCATACCCATCAGCACCGCCAGTCGGTTTTGAGTTTGTCGTCGCTGAATCTCAAAGGCTTTAACGGCCGCCAAGGTATTGCCCAGATTCGCCTTGGCTTGCGGGGCGTCCAGTTCGCTGGCGGCCGCCTTCGCATCCAGCCGAGCCTGTGCCACACGAACGCTTTCTTCTTGAAGGGAGGCATTTTCGCGAGCAACTTCGAGACGCTGCTCCACCGACCGCAGTTCAACGTATGTCGTCGCCACCTCTCCAATAAGTACGACAAGCGCGTCATCGAATTCTTCAACCGAACTGTCCAGCCGAGCGTCGGCGGCTTCAATGGCACGACGATAACGGCCCCAGAAATCCAACTCCCAGGCGAGACTGCCGCCCACTCTCCAATTGCTAAATTGCGGTGCCGCCAGATTTGCGAACGGTGAACTGGCAGGAATTGATGGGAACAGGGCAGTCTCCTGACTGCGCTGCGTACGTGTGTAATCGGCAATGACCTCCTGAACCTGCGGAAAGAGATTGCCTGCCACTACCCCGCGCTGGGCCTGGGCTTCTGCGACACGGAAACCAGCTTCGCGCAGCGTGATATTCTGCGAGTAAGCCGTCTGCACGAGACGGTTGAGCACCGGATCGTTGAAAACCGTCCACCAATTGCGGTAATCTCCTGGCTCACTGGATATCCGCGAGTTTTGCGAGTCAATCCATTCGTCGGCCACCGGTGCTGCAGGCCGCTTGTAGTTGGGACCAACCTTTAATCCATTGTGAAAGTATTCCCGCATACCAGTGCAACCCGACGCGCAGATGAGCGTCAGCAACCACACCGATGCGAGGGCGGCGACTCGCCGTGAACTTAAAGGCATCTTCCGGCCCTCCGTGACCAATCACTCTTCCGCTCGTCGCCCGATTCGAAATGGCTTGCGCGAAACGGCGGCAAATTAGCGGACTGCTTAGTCCGTAAATTACCTATCGGCACTGTGCAACCTGCAAATTGAGAAGAATCCCGTCCCAGCGGTCGAAGGCAGTTCCCGTTGTGAAGCGGGCGAACTGGCGCTGTCAATGGACGGACCTCGGACCTGTCCGTCCAATGACAGACAGCTGTTGCCAGAATATCATGTAACCGTCTACGGAAAAGGGACTTCCGAATGAATGGCCGGCATTTCAACAATTTGTGCGCCACGCTCCTGCTGGCCAATCGAGTCATGCCATCCAGCTCGGCCTTGCGGTTTGACGTGAAATTCATGTGGAAAGCAACTGACTTTCCCACGGAAACATGAACCGTAAATGTCAATTTCCGTTCGACTTGCCGTCATCCAGCCGCCGCCGCAATCCAGCTTTCCAGCCCCGGACGCCGGCTATAAAAAGTTCAATAGCCGACTTGTCGCCCCGCAGAACGGCAATCGCTGCGTAGGTCCCGGCCAGATCCCAGGTTCATAACCCTTCAAGATGCTCGAAGGTCGTTACGCGTTGAATAGGTGCGGCTCCGAAGGCGTGGCGATACCTCTCCTTTCGTTGCGATCTGAGTGCCGTTACCAGTAAGGTGCTCAAGTTTTTTCCTTGTTTGCCAATCCGCAGCTACACTACCTGGGTGATGGCGATCCAATCGGACCTCTATCATTGCTTTTGGGCGCCAAAGTCTACTTCACCTCTGAAGTCCTCTAAACAGCGCCAAGCTTTGCTCCATTGGGCCTATGATTCACGGAAGATCTGATCTAGCGTTTGCAGACACACGATATATGTGTCCGTTCGGTGAAGCTTTCAATTACCCACAATTATTGCGATAGGCTCGATTCTTTGTCGAGGGTAATCTTATCGGTTGGTGCGAGCGTTGCTTGCTAGTATCAGGTTTGGCGGAGGGCCAGGGCCATGGACGGCTGGGTCGAGCGAGAGATTGAGGGGTGTGCATTTCCCGATCAACGACTGAAAACGCGTTTTGGCAAGCTGCTAGGTCAACTCAGCGAGAAGATTGGCGCGGCGTTGCCGACGGCATGCCAAGATTGGGCCGCCACCAAAGCAGCGTATCGCTTCTTTGATAACGCGCGCGTTGATGAAAGCATCCTCCTCGCCGGTCACTTCGCGGCGACGAAGCCACGGATGGCGGCGGCTAAAGGCCCCATCCTCATGCTGCATGATACGACCGAGTTCAGTTTTCAGCGCGAGAAGCCGGAGGCGATCGGCAAGACCCGGAAGCTGCCGAGTGCTCGGATCGGTAGCAAGCCGATCACCAAGTGCGGGCTGTTGATGCATTCCAGCCTGGCAGTCACCACGGCAGGCAAACCGCTAGGATTGACGGCCGTCAAGTTTTGGACGCGTAAGAAATTCAAGGGAACCAACGCTCTCAAAGGCGCCAACGCGGGTACCAAGCACACAGTAAACCACACGCGGATTCCGATCGAAGAGAAGGAGAGCATCCGCTGGTTGGAGAATCTTGAGCAGTCGACCCAGCTTGTGAATCCTGACCGCTGCGTTCACATTGGTGATCGCGAAAGCGACATCTATGAGCTGTTCTGCCTGGCCGAGGAGAAAAGCACACATTTTCTCGTGCGGACCTGCGTCGATCGGGTGGCTGGCACAGGAAGCACGACGATTGCTAGAAAGATGAAACGCGAGCCGATCCAAGGCACGCACCAGATCGAAGTGCAGGACACCAAGCGTCGGCCGATCAAGGTCACCTTGCAACTTCGATACAGTCAGATGACTGTGCACCCGCCGATCGGCAAGCACAAAAAGTATCCGTCCCTGTCACTGACCGTGATTCATGCCTGGGAACGGGGTAAACCGAAAGGTCGCAAGTCAATCTGCTGGAAGCTACTCACCGATCTTCCGGTAGACGACCTGGAGTCGGCCATCGAAAAAGTAGAGTGGTACTCTCAGCGGTGGAAGATTGAAACCTTTTACAAGATCCTGAAATCCGGATGCCGCGTGGAAGAAGCCAAGCTCCGCACGGCCGAGAGGCTCACCAACCTGATCGCCCTGTTCTGCATCATTGCCTGGCGGGTGTTCTGGCTGACGATGGTCCGTCGTACCAATCCAAACACATCGGCCGATGCGGTGTTTACCGAAACCGAAATCGCGATCCTAAATCACGTGGCAGGCAAGTCGGACGACCCTGCTCCTAAGAACATCTCCCACTATCTGATCGTCGTCGCCAAACTGGGCGGCTACCTGAATCGAAAAAACGACGGCCCGCCGGGGAATACCGTCATATGGCGCGGCCTGTCACGACTGACCGACATTCACTTCGGAGTCGAAATCAGCGAAGAACTTGTGGGTAATTGAAAGTCGGTGAAGCTTTCAATTACCCACAACTTTTCCCATATCGCGGCATTCGAGTCGAGGCTATTCTTTGTTGGTGGTGCGAGCGTTGCTTGCTGACATCGCGATTGCTGGAGGACCATCGACATGGAAGTCTGGGTCGAACGAGAGATTGAAGGGTGTGACTTTCCCGATCATCGTTTGAAAACTCGGTTCGGTAAGTTGCTCAGTCGGTTGAACCAGAAGATCGGCGAGACATTGCCCACGGCCTGCCAAGACTGGGCCGCCACGAAAGCGGCTTATCGATTTTTCGACAACCCACGCGTTGACGAAAGCATCATCCTCGCCGGTCACTTCGCGGCGACGAAGTCACGCATGGCGGCTGCCAAAGGACCCCTGCTCATCCTGCATGACACGACGGAATTCAGCTTTCAACGCGCCCGGCCTGAAGCGATCGGCAAGACGCACGTCATTGTAGATCGCAAGGATCGACCAGGTACGTTCACCGTCTGCGGGCTGCTGATGCATTCCAGCCTGGCGATCACTCCCCGGGGCAAACCGCTGGGACTGACCGCCGTCAAGTTCTGGACTCGCAAGAGGTTCAAGGGACTCAACAAACTGAAGCATCGCGTCAACACGACCCGCATCCCGATCGAGCAGAAGGAAAGCATTCGCTGGCTGGAGAACCTGAAGCAGTCGACGCGGCTCGTCAATCCGGATCGCTGCATTCACATTGGCGATCGTGAAAGTGACATCTACGAGCTGTTCTGCTTGGCTCAAGAGGAGAATACACATTTCTTGGTGCGTACTTGTGTCGATCGTCTTGCTGGCACGGGAAGCACAACGATTGCGAGAAAGATGAAGCGTGAGCCTATTCAGGGCACGCACCAAGTCGAAGTTCTGGATGCGAAGCGTCGGCCTATCCAAGTCGAATTGCAACTGCGGTACAGCCAGATGATGGTGCATCCTCCTATCGGCAAGCACAAAAAGTACCCACCGCTGTCACTGACCGTGATCCATGCGTGGGAACGTGGCAAGCCGGAGGACCGTCAGCCGATCGGTTGGAAGTTACTGACCGACCTGCCGGTAGAGAACTTGGAGTCCGCCATCGAAAAAGTGGATTGGTACGCCCAACGCTGGAAGATCGAGACGTTTCACAAAGTTCTCAAATCGGGCTGTCGTGCCGAAGTTGCTAAGCTGCGTACTGCCGAGCGGTTGACGAACCTGATCGCCGTTTTCTGCATTATTGCCTGGCGGGTGTTCTGGCTGACGATGGTGAATCGGACCAATCCAAAGGCTTCTGCCGATTCCGTGTTCACAGAGACCGAAATCGCAATCCTCAATCAGCTGTCCGGCGATCCACAGCAACCAGCGCCACAAAACGTGGCGCACTACCTTCTTGCCGTCGCCAAGCTCGGCGGCTATCTCAATCGAAAAAACGATGGACCGCCAGGCAACATGGTCCTCTGGCGAGGTCTCTCGCGACTCACCGACATTCATCTAGGAGTCGAAATCAGCAAAGAACTTGTGGGTAATTGAAAGTCGGTGAAGTGCATCGTCTTTTTTTGGCGGCTCGTTTGTCAAGTTCATGGTTTTCGCCCCGGCTTGTACGGGGGCATGAACGAGATCCAGGAGGCGATTGATGGCGAATCATCAGCGGGATGTATCGAAGGAGGCTTTTTGACGATACGCGCTCTCTCGACATGCGGCGAGCGAACTTAGCGTGCGGGCGTTCTGCCAGCAGGAGCAAGTGACCGAATCGTCGTTCTACGCCTGAGGGCGTGACGGGCGTCGCGAATGAGACGACTTGTCCTGGCTTCGAGCGCAGGACCGCCTGGGCGAACGGGCTTACCGATGAGATGCGACTGCGTGCGGGATCGGCCGCTGCCTGTCACTCTTGTTCCTTTACGAAGCCGGCCGTTATGTAGGCAGAATATATCTGGGCTGCTGCTTGAGCTATTCTTCCTTTGCTTGGTGGAAGGGTCACTTCAGGTTTTGACATTGACAAATCTCCAGGTCTTGATGGTTAAGTGGTGGTCCGCCAACACCCTCTCGATGGCCTTCAGACTCTCCTGATCGTATAATGGGTAGAATATCGGGATGTCCTCGCGTCCGAATACTCGTAGAGACGTTCCAGCGTATTGGTTGATCGAGAAAAGGTTCCTTGCAGAGTGCGCTCTCCAGGCTGTCATCAATGCCTCGCATAGATTGGGAGTTCTGCGCCCGGGTGCCTAAAGTTGAAGGAGGGTAAGGTCACGGATCCGGATTCACTCACGAACCGTGGTCCGCGCTGGTCGATCTTTGTCTTGGATTGGTTGAGGCCCGCAACTGAAATATCCTATTTAACGGCAAACGCAGCATACAACATGCCGCGGGCCGCTTGGAAAGCGACAAACCTATGAATTGCAACTATTCAAGAAACCGCGCCAACCGTGTTTCGCGCATTCAACACGTCGAAGTGTCGCATCGCCGTACCAATTTGCCGTAGTTGGTTTGGTTCCAATTTCCACCCGCATGCCCCCATTCGACAATTTGCAGGCTATTCCTTGAGGTGATCTAGCCTTGCCGCCTGGATAGTGCCAGCGCAAAATTGAAGTATTCGCGGAGCCCCTGCGAATTACACTTTCTGAGTGTCGGCTCAAAGGCCAATTGCCTCACGTCAATTCCTCCCACTGCGCGGAGCTGATGGGCCACGGGATTTCAGGCAACAGGGTAGTGGCCCCCGCTACAAAAAGTTCTACTGGCGTCCTGTCGCCCCGACTCAAGAGGACAGAAGGCCCTTCGGCGAGCACGTCGAAGGG
>ERZ869936.1009-NODE-1009-length-22164-cov-18.373920_pt1 | contig 22164 bp, 14 predicted proteins | sample MGYA00520876_ERZ869936 | MGnify/ENA primary metagenome ERZ869936 (study PRJEB32218, sample SAMN09650985) | biofilter metagenome | isolation source: enrty point of leading RO module | place: Saudi Arabia: Thuwal, RO plant located on Red Sea | collected 2016-02-17...
CGGAGCCGCGGCGTCGGTTCGTCGTCCTCCCCGGCAAATGAGGCGGGCTGCCCCAGACTGGAGTTGGTGACGGACCACGTCTGGCTGAGGACGTCGTCGACGATTTCCTGCGCGCGGCCGGGGGAGAGGCGATGGCGATAACGGCGCACGATCGACGGCCCGATCTCGTTGTCGACGATGTCGACCAGCCTCAGACAGGCCGACTGATCGTGCTTGAGACATGCAGAGGCATGGAACAGGTCGTCCAGGAGAACCTCGCCGAGATGTCGCTCGATCGTCGTCCGTTTGGCGCCGCTGCGACTGGCGCCGGCCCGACTCCCGTGTTCCCCGCCTTGTCCACTCTTTTCACAGCGGATCAGATACCCTTCTCCGACAGCGCCTACGACGTGCGGGCAGAGTTCGTCTTCGGTCTGGGCGCAGCCGGGAGGCCGCGCTTGTTCGAGCGTCTGCGACATCGACTGAAAGCCGTCGTCGAGCCGCTGGTCGTATTCGAGTCGGAACTCAGTGACGGCCTGCGGTTCGCGACGCGCCATGCGAAGGGCGAACTCTCGATCGCTCGTGGCAGGCGTTGGCGCCATGATCTCTCGACACAGGGCGAAAGCGGCAAATCGGTCAGTGGTGGCGAGTTGTGCAGTTCCCATACCGCTGAGACGGCCGAGGGACGGCCGAGGTAAGGGGGAATTCGCACAAATCTGTCGCGTCCGCCGCAGAACTTCGCACGACGGCCCGGTTTCCGCAAGTCTCCGGCGCGGGCGGCGTCGCCGTCAACTGTCGCCGGACGGCGAGCATCCGGGTTTCGCATCGCGAATATTCGGCGGTGATGAGCGGCCAGTGGATGTTTCTCGTTGCGAACGTGTTGTTTCGCACTTAAAATACTGTGGGCCCAGGTCACACGTCCTCACTCCGCACGACCAGGAAACGGATCATTCGCATGCGAGTTCAATGGCGCCCCAAGAGTCCAGCCGTACTTTACGGAGTCCTGTCGGTGATCGCCGCTACGGTGATGATGGTCGGTGGCGATGCTCTCGCGCAACAGACGGCGAAGCAGCAGCAGGCGGAAGCGCTTGCGAGTCAGGCTCGGACGAGCGCGGAGCAGTCCCAATGGGATGCGGCGATCACCAGCGCCCGCAAGGCGCTTGACCTTGATTCCGAGAACGCATCGGCCCGGATCGCTCTGGGAATGGCGCTCAGCGGCAAGGGGGACGTTGACAGCGCGATCGAAGAGTTTGACAAAGTGACGGAACTGACGGGCCGCGACGCGGAGACCGTGGAACTTCGCGCCGATGCGTTCGCGCAGCGTTCGCTGGCGTTGTACCGGAAGGGGGAATTCCTCGAGGCGATCAACAGCGCCTACTTCGCGATCCTGGAGCGGAACACGCACCACGAGGCGCACAATTACCGGGCGATGGCGTACCTTGAACGCGAAGAGTACGACAAAGCCATCACGAGCTGTAACCGAGCGCTCCAGCACAAAGAGGACTTCGCAGAGGCGTACAGCAATCGCGGGTACGCCTACGCCGCAAAAGGGAACTTCAAGCGGGCCATCGACGATCTGACGAAGGCGATCGAACTCGACCCGAATCTCGCGATCGCTTACCAGCGGCGCGGCGCAGCGAAAGCCGCGAAGGGCGATTTGGACGCCGGGTCGGCCGACATCGACAAGTCGCTGCAGATTGATCCGAACCTGGTCGAGGGACTGTGCGACCGCGCCTTGCTGAAAGGCATGCGGGGCGACCTCTCCGGGGCGATGACCGATCTCGACCGGGCGATCGAGATCAATCCCCGTTTCGCCAAGGCGCATTTGAGGCGGGGCCAGGCGTTGCTCGCGCAGGGCGACTACGGCGCCGCGATCACCAGTTTCAACAAAGCGATCGAACTGCGAGGCGACTACGCCGATGCGTATTGTTACCGCGGTTTCGCGCTGCACGGCAGCCGAGATTACGAGCGAGCGGCCGACGACTTTACCACTGCGATCGAGCTGAAACCGGACTTCGTGAAAGCGTACGAGGGTCGCAGTGAAGCCTACAAGAAACTGGGCGAAGGACGTTTGGCGCGGGCGGATCAGAAGACCGTGCGTGAATTGAATGCGCCCGCCGAAGAAAAGAAAGAGGACGATGAGGAAACGCCTCGCTTCGTTGTGGAATCCGAACAGGTCGATCCGAAACGAAGGCAGGAAGCGCTGGTCGGGGCGAAAGAGATCGACCGGTTGGTCGCCGCGAATTACAAGAAGCATGACGTGACGCCCAACCCTCGCACGACCGACGAGCAGTTCGTCCGTCGCATCTATCTGGACATCGCAGGCCGGATCCCGACCTTTCCGGAAGCCAGGCGGTTCCTGAATACGCCCAATCCCGACAAGCGGAGCGATCTGATCGACGAACTGCTGGGCAGCGAGGACTACGCCAGCCATTCGTTCAATTACTGGGCGGACGTGCTCCGCTATACGGACAACCTGAACAACAGCGTCCGAGGCGAACATTATCGGCAATGGATCAAGCAATCGCTCGCGGAGAACAAACCGTGGGACGAGATGGTCCACGAGATGCTGACTGCGGAAGGGCTGGTCTGGGAAGACCCGGCGACAGGCTACCTGCAGCGGGACGCCAACATGCCGCTGGACAACATGAACAACACGGTGCGCATCTTCCTCGGGACGCGGATCGGCTGCGCCCAGTGCCACGACCACCCCTTCGACCGTTGGACGCAGAAAGAATTCTACCAGGTGGCGGCGTTCACGTTCGGGACGCTCACGCGCACCGGCGGCGGGGACAAACGATACTGGGAGGAGAACCCCAACTCGCGACTGTCGGAGGAATACGATGCGATTGAGCAGGAAGAAGAGGACCGGCGGAGGAATTCGTACCGGTTCAACCGTCTGATCGCGTACAACCAGCAGATCGTCAACGACCAGCCCGGCCGGAAGATCAAGCTGCCGCACGACTACGCCTACTCGGACGCCAAACCGGGCGACGTGATCGAACCCGCGACTCTCTTCGGCGATCCGGCGAAAGTGGTCGGCGATGAGCCGCCACGGCATGCCTTCGCGCGATGGCTGACCTCCAAGGACAATCCCCGTTTCGCCCTCACGATCGCGAACCGGCTGTGGAAGCGGGCGTTTGGCGTGGGGCAGATCGAACCGGTCGACAACATGATGGACGAGACGGTCGCCGAGAATCCGGAGTTGATGGCGTTTCTGGAATCGGAGATGAAGCGTCTCGACTTCGACATGAAGCAGTACCTGCGGATGATCTACAACTCCGAGACGTATCAGCGGGAGGCGAGCAGCCACGAGGTCCATCTGGGCGAGCCGTATCACTTCCCCGGCCCGGTTCTTCGCCGCATGACCGCGGAGCAGTTGTGGGATTCCTTCCTGACGCTGGCGATCGGCGATCGAAACAATTTCCGGGAACTTCCGGCCGAAGTGCGAACGAGCATCACCGGGGTTGATCTGAGTTCGATTTCGGCGCCGGAACTGCTGGTGGCGATGAACGAAGGTCAGGAGGTTGATCGCGGTCGCTATCAGCGGGAGAAAGGCTACCGCTACAAGGGAGTGCTGCTGGCGCGGGCGTCCGAGTTGCCCTCGCCTGTTCCCGCCGACCACTTTCTGCGGATCTTTGGACAGTCCGATCGGGAACTGATTTCCGCTTCGTCGGATTCCGGTTCGGTGCCGCAGGTGCTGTTCATGTTCAACGGCCCGATTTCTCACATGATGCTCGAAGAGAATTCGACGATGTACAACAACGTCATGAAGACGAAGTCGGTCGGCGCCGGGATCAAAGCGGCCTTCCTGACAATCCTCAGCCGTGAACCGACTACGGAAGAGCTGCAGCTCGCCATGAGGGAGGTTGAAGAGAAAGGCCCGGCGGGCTACGGAAACGTCATCTGGTCCCTGGTCAACACCCGCGAGTTCCTGTTCGTTCAGTAGCGCTCCGTTCGGCGCTTGATTTTCCGTTTGGCTGGACGGCAGATTCGCACGACACCCTGCGTGATTCGTGCTCCCGTGAGCCCCCAACCCCAAGAATCTGACTTGACGGACCACCAGTACAAGTCAGCCGCAATCGCAAATCAGAAAGCCAAGCTGTGAAAGAATTCGTATCGACACTGGACGAAATCGGCCGACGGCAGTTCATGGAGGTTGCGGCCAAATCGGCGCTGGGGGTGAGCATGCTGCCGGCTTTGAGCCGTGCGGTCGAAGCCGCTCCGCAGGGGGGTCGCGCGAAGCGTCTGATCTACCTCTACATGGGCGGCGGAATGACCCACCTGGACACGTTCGACCTCAAACCGGGGCACGAGAACCAGGGCGAAACGGAGGCGATCAGCACCTCCGTTCCGGGCGTGCAGATCAGCGAGTTCCTGCCGACCGTCGCAAGCCAGTTCAAACACATTGCTGCGATCCGCTCGATGTTCACGCAGACCGGCGACCATGCCGGCGGCGAGTATCTGATGCGGACCAGCTATGAGGAAATTGCGACCACGCGGCACCCGTCGATGGGCCCGTGGATCCAGAAGTTCAAAGGACGGCAGAACAAGTCCCTCCCGGACACCGTGCTGATCAGTGCGCCGGCGCGGCATCCGGGTCCGGGGTTTTTCGATCCCACCTTCAGCCCGCTGCCGATCGGGGATCCCAATCGCGGGCTCGAAAACACCGATCCCCCGGCTTACCTCACCGATTCGTCGTTTGAGAAGCGCGTCGAGTTGATCGACGCCTTCGACAAGAACTTCCGGGAGAAGTTCAACGTCCGCAAGGTGCGGACTTACACCGATCTGTACACCGAGGCCACCAGTCTGCTTTCCAGCGAGGAACTCAAGGCTTTCGACCTGAACGAAGTGGAAGACGCCGAGCGGGATCGTTACGGCCGGGATCGCTTCGGGCAGGGCTGCCTGTTGGCACGGCGGCTGATTGAGAACAACGTCCGCTGCGTGGAAGTCACGTTCGGCGGATGGGACATGCACAACAGCATTTACAGTCCGGGCGCACTTCCGGCGCGGACCGGAGTTCTTGACCGGGCTCTCGGGAATCTGCTGAAAGATCTCTCCGAAAGCGGTCTGCTGAGTGACACGCTCATCGCGCTGACGACCGAATTCGGCCGTTCCCCGGTCATCAATTACAACGCGGGGCGCGATCACCATCCCGCCGTGTTCTCGGCGCTGCTGGCGGGCGGAGGAGTCCAGGGAGGCCAGTTGTACGGGAAATCGGACGAAGAGGGGCACGGCGTCGAAGAGGACGGCGTGAGCCCGTCTGACTTCAATGCGACGATCGCCACCGCGCTCGGGTTGCCGCTCGAGGAGGAAGTTTTCTCGCCGACGGGCCGTCCGTTTACCGTCGCCCACGACGGAACCTGCGTTGAGGCGCTGTTGTAATCGGCGCGACGGCGGTGCGCGGACCCGGAAACCCCATCCATCGCGGGAGTCGTCTCGGAACGCCGACTCACGCCCTGTTCACGAACCGCGCTTCGTGCCGCGCGGGGAAGCCCGGCCGCCTTTGCCGTTCGATCCGCGGGCAGGAACGACCGAGTCGTCCCGCTCGACGACCAGTACGTTGGAGGCGAGTTCGTCGACAACGCGTTCTTCGAGGCCTTTGGCGCGGGACCGCAGACGGCGCAGCTTGGCGACTGAAGAGCCGGGGGGCAGGCGGCCCAGATGACAGACCGGTTCTCCGGGGCTGACCGCCGGGAGAGTGGTCATGCCGAGGACGACGGCGTCGAAGGGGGCATGCAACGAACTTCGCTCGTGCCCCAGCAGGTCGGCGTTCGTCGCCAGTGGTTGCTCGGCCTCGATGAACTCACCCGGCTTGACGTGAAATCTGAGAAATCCGCCCCGATCGGCGCGAATCCACTTCGTTTTCTGAATCACGACCTGGTCGTCGGGGCGGTCGATCGGACCGTCGAGCATCTCCAGGTATTTGAGAACGTTCTTGATTCCCCGGGCGGCGGTCTCGACGATCGTCGGCTCGACCTTCCAGACTTCTCCGGCCTCCAGGATGATCGTCGGACATCCGCTTCGGCACGCTTCCCGCCGGAACGCGCCTTTCGGTCCTTTGCCGTTGATGATGATCTCGCTGCCGAACGCCCTGGCCAGCTTGTTGACATCGGACCGGGCCATATCGCCCCGGACCGTGGGATAGTTGGTCCGGCGAACGGCCGCCGTATGCAGGTCGATTCCATAGTCGCAGCGCGAGACGATTTCGGTGAAGATGGTGCGGGCCATGCGGCTGGCGAGGCTGCCTCCCACCGACCCCGGGAAACAGCGATTGAGATCGCGGCGATCAGGCAGATAACGCGAGTGGCGTTCGAACGCGGGGAGATTCAACACGGGGACGAAGATGACGGCGCCGCGTTTGAGTCGCAGCGACTCATCGTGAATCAACTGGCGAATCGCCCCGGTCCCGTTGATCTCGTCACCGTGCAGCGCCGCGGTGACGAAGAGAACCGGCCCGTCCACGGCGGCGCGTCGAATCTGGATGGGAATCTGCACCGTCATGCTGCTGTAGCTTTCGCTGACGGCCAGCGCGACGTCGCGCGACTCTCCAGCCGGGATCTTCTCTTTCTGCCACCGATCGATGGGCATTCGTTCGCGGGGCACGGGCATCAGGAACTCCGCTGCTGTGCAGTGCGCTGCGCGGCCGATTCACTGTGCACTTCGTCGGCGACGGGGAGATCGGGCAGCTTGAGCACCTTGGGCCGGCGTTTCTTGCGAGCCTTCGGTGGAACGAGATCGCGCATCAACTCCAGTTTTCCGAAACAGAGCAGCCGGTCTCCCGGTTCAAGGCGGCGTTCCGATTTCGGATTCGGTATGACCGTCGTGCCGCGATAGAGAGTCAGCACGTTGATGTCTTTCTCTCGCAGCCCCGATTCGCTGATGGTCTTGCTGACGTACTCCGATCCGTCCGGAATGTGAATTTCGCTGACACCGTAGCCGCGGCTGACGGTCAGTCGCTGCCGCAGGTCGATCTCGGGGAAATCGACCTGCGCGGCGATGTAATCGACGACGGCGCCGGCGATGTCGAGTTGGGTGCAGCGTTCAATCCCTTCCAGCCCCGGCGAGGAGTTGACCTCCATGATCTGCGGGCCGCTCTTGCCTTCGAGCATGTCGACGCCGGCCACCCGCAGGCCCATGATCTGCGCCGCACGCACGGCGGTTTCGCGATAGGTTTCGTCCAGGTCGACCGATTCGGTCTGTCCGCCGCGATGGACGTTGCTGCGAAACTCCTGTCCTTGCGCGACGCGGCGCATCGCGGCGACGACGCGGTCGCCGACGACGAACGCGCGGATGTCCCGGCCTTTGCTCTCGGCGACGAATTTCTGGATCAGCACATTCTGCCGCTGGCTCTGCAGCAACTCGATGATCGCCTCGGCCGATTTCACCGATTCCGCCAGCAGCACGCCGATGCCCTGGGTGCCCTCGAGCAGTTTGATGACGACCGGGGCGCCGCCGACGCGTTCGATGGCCGGCAGGACGTCTTTCCGGTCGCGGACGAAGGTCGTTTGCGGGATGCCGATGCGGTGGCGGCTCAGAATCTGGAGACTGCGGAGCTTGTCCCGCGAGTTGGCGATGCCGCTCGATGAGTTCGCCGCGAACACGTCCATCTGCTCGAATTGACGCACGACGGCGGTGCCGAAATAGGTGATTGAGGCGCCGATGCGCGGCAGAACGGCGTCGTAGTGGGTCAGTTGCTTCTGTCGGAAGAACAGATCGGGTTCGCCCTCCTCGAGGTCGATCGCGAACTTGATCGTGTTGAGCACCTTGACCTTATGGCCGCGCTGCACGGCGGCTTCGCGGAGTCGCCGCGTGCTGTAGCATTTTCGATTGCAGGAGAGGATCCCGAGTTTCATTCGATCGTTCCGGTTCGTTTGCGCGGGGGTCGCCGCGCTGGTTTGGGGGGTCTGCCGCCGTAATAGGAGCGTCCCGCGTCGACGAGCATCCGTCCGCGCACGGCCTCGCGCCCGAGCAACATACGAAAACCCATCTCGTCGCGGTTTGCGAGAGTGACTTCGATGGGCCAGGACTGCCCGAGGACTTCGACGGTCGTCACGATCACGGGTCTTTGCGCCGCATGTCCGCTTGAACTCTTCACCTTGCGGAATTCGAGCACGGGCGCGACGGCTTCAACCGTCTCGCGCGTGCTCCGCTGCAGCGGATGCACCTTGAACCGGACGAACTGCGAACCGTCCTGCTCAAACACTTTCACGTCAAAGGCGTGCAGACTGGATGAACGGGCACCGGTGTCGACCTTCGCCTTGATTCCGGCAACGGCCAGATCGGGCAGGGAAACCCACTCTCGCCAGCCGACGACTAACGACGGTCGCTTGTGAGTCTTGTTCATCGGTCGCGATTGTTGCAGGAATTGAGACGGGATTCCATTCGCAAGCGCCCCGGCACAACAGGATGATTGCGAAGTGACCGACGTCGGCATGAGGCAGGACCGGGATTCGAGCGTGATCGTCAGTCCGCAGCGGTCTCTGTTTCGGCTTCTACCTGTTCTTCAACCACTTCTTCGTGTTCCATCACGGCTTCGCGATGCGCCTCGTCGCCGCGTCTGCCGGCGCGGCGCTGGTCCAGTTCTTCAATGCGGTCGATCGGTCCGTACAGGACCAGGACATCATCGGAGCGGAGGACTGTTTCTCCGACCGGCGCGCCGACATATTTTCCGTCGCCGCGAATGATGCCCAGGACTAGCACGCCCTCGTCAGGCAGTCGCAGTTCCTGCAACGACTTCTCCGCCAGCCAATCGGTCGGTTCAATCTGCATCTCGGTCACGGCGTAGCCGCTCTGCAGGTGCAGGACGGCGACGTAGTCGCGAACTTCCATGCGGGCCCAGCGACGGAGCGCGTACGAGATCATCCTGTTCATCCGTCGTTCGATCCAGCGACTGCGGGCAACGTACCAGAGCACTGCAAAACCGCCGGCCAGCATCAGCACGCCGGGGAGGGACTCTTCCGCCTGCGCTGTTGCGACGAAGGACACCATGAGCGTGGCGACGACGGTGGCGATTCCGGCGTTGCCGAGCAGCATCAGCACCATCACGATCCGTCGCCGGACCGGATGATTGACGATCGACTCCGATTCCCCCGTGGTAAAGCCGACTCCGGAAAAGGCGGATCGGGCCTGGAACCGCGCCGCCTCGCGGGAGAGCCCGGTCAGCATCAGCGACATGGCCGCCACGCGCGTGATCAGGAGCGAGAGGCTGACGGCGATCAGCGGCGAGAGGATGGCGATCAGTGATGTCATACGCTTGTGCGCGGCGTGCTTCGAATCGTGAGCGAACGTGAAGCTTTAGAGCAATTTGCTCTTGGTCAGCATTGTGACAGGTCGGAATCGAGGCCGCTATCGGCGGAAATCTGACGGAATTTGACAACCTTGCTGGGCGAGGTAGTGTTCCGCGGGGCTCCCTCTTGTGTGGGGGCCGCGTATGCGCTGCGCGAATCCGTCGGTGACCTGTTGTCCGAACGCTCCGCCAGGCCGATCCACGACTCTGCAATCCGGGTTCCCGAACTGGACGGGCTCCGCGGAATCGCGATCGCGCTGGTGATGCTCGTCCACTTCGGGATGAGAATCGAGCCCGACTCCGGGGCGAGCGAATGGGTCTGGGCTCTCTGCCGCACGGGATGGTGCGGCGTCGATCTGTTCTTCGTTCTCAGCGGATTTCTGATCACGGGCATTCTGCTGGACACGCGAAGCGACGAGGGATACTACCGGAAATTCTTCGCCCGCAGAGTGCTGCGGATCTTTCCCCTGTATTACGGGGTGCTGCTGACTGTGTTCGTCGGCCTGCCGATGCTGGCGCCTGGAATGATCGACGCCGGCCTGCAGTCGAAACAGGGCTTTCTCTGGGCCTATGTTTCGAATTTCATCTCAATCCGGGAGGGGGCCGAACCCTGGCGGGGGACGACGCTCAACTTCGCCCACTTCTGGTCGCTGGCGATCGAAGAGCAGTTCTACCTGTTCTGGCCGCTGGTGGTCTACCGGGCGGGCCGACTGCGGTTGAAGCGACTCTGCGTGGCGCTGATTGTTGTTGCGCTGCCGCTACGCATGCTGGCCCATGAGTGGATCGGCCCGTTCGCGCCTTATTACCTCACGCCCTGCCGGATTGACACACTCGCCTGGGGCGCGCTGGCGGCCGTCTGGATGAGGTTGCACTCGCGCGACGAAATGATCGCCTGTGGAAAACGGCTCATCGCTTGCACGGCGCCGTGCCTGGCCGGTCTGTTCTTTTGGAGGGGGGGACTGATTCACTTCGATCCGGTCGTCACCGGATTCGGCTTCTCGCTGCTGGCGGCCTGCTTCACAGGGGTTCTGGTGCTCGTTTATTGCGTTCCGCAGTCGCGCTGGTGCGCACCGCTTCGGGGCCGGTTTCTCCAGAGCCTGGGGCGGTACAGTTATGCGACCTATGTGTTTCACGGCCTGCTGCAAGTCTGGCTGTGGGGGTTCGCAGAGGGGTTTCGGGCAACTGCCGGAAACTATTTCGCAGCACTGTTGCTGTATGTGCTGTTCTGCGGCGGCGTCTCTTACGCGTGCGCCCGACTGACCTGGCCGCTGGAAGTCGCCTGCCTGCGGCTGAAGCGGCACTTCGAGTACGACTCGCGTCAGAAGTCGAATGCTCCGTCGAAGTCTCTTTCCGACGGCCTGATCGGAGAACCGGCTCCGGCCTCCTGACGCGGCCTGTTTGCGGACCTCCGCACGCTTTCTGCGCATCGCCGCGGCCGAGCGGGATTCTCTCGACGCGATTGTCGGGGAATTCCCGGTCACTTGAGTTTGCAGCCCCCTGATCCCGCTGGAAATCAGGGCTCGTATCATGAGTCTCCGAACGGCGAACCTGAGCGAGTGAATCACGCGTCGGTTGCGATCGGCGACGAAGCGAAATCGCCGGCGGCACAAGCAACGGAAAAGCAGGCGCGCTTCTCCGCTTCAGGCGCCGCGCGGGGTGGTCCCGCGAACTGAAATTCGGAACTCAAGGTGAAGGACACGACAATGAAGTTTGCATCACTGAGCGCACTGGCAGCGTTGGCGCTGTTCAGTGCCGGACACGTGCGGGCTCAAGAGATTGAGGTGGAAGCGTCGGCCCCGGACGCCCCGAATGTTGAAGACGCAGTCGACGAAGCGGCGGAAGCCGGGCCGGAACTGGAGGCAGAAGGCGACATCGAGGCGGACGCGGACAACGACGCCGATGCCCCCCGGACGAACGCGCGGGACGCAGACGAAAACGCAGAGGCGGACCTTGATTCGGAGGAGGTGATCGACGAGCGGACCGATCTCAATCTGGGCGCTCGCCTCGAGGCGGACGATGACGGGCATTTGCGGGTTGGCACTCTGGAGGATTCCGGTCTGGCGGCCGAGGCCGGATTGCGCGAGGGGGACGTGATCACTTCGATTGACGGCGAGGACATCCGCACTCAACGCGAATTGAACACCTATCTGCAGACGCATCAGGGTCGGCGGGTGCCGATTACCGTGCTGCGGGACGGCGAAGAACAGCAGCTGTTCTTCGACACCCGAACCCAGGCTCAAGCGGGAACGGAGTCGGATCCTGCCAACCGCGCCGCACTCGGCGTTTCGCTGCGTGCGATGGACGACGGCATCGGGATCGGGAGCGTCACGCCGGGGAGTCCGGCCGCCCGCGCGGGACTCCGCTCAGGAGACCGCATAGTCTCCCTGAACGGCCAAACCTTCACTTCGGTCGATCCGTTCATCGACGCGGTGGGCCGGGTCGCTCTCGATGATGATTCGGAAATCGTCTACGTTCGCGATGGCGAGGAAATGACGACAACCTTCCGGCCGGTGCGCTGGAATGACGTGTACGTCGCGGATTCCGGCGACCGGAACGACGCGCGGCAGACGCTTCGGCCGGACCTGGACGATGCGACGCCTGCCCCGCGGACGTATCACGACGACTACTACTACAACCCGAATCGCCGGTCCGGGACGAACGGCCGCTACTATCAGCCGCGGCGTTTCTCCTATGAGTATGACGACGATTTCGAATGTGAGGACTATCTGGAAGACCGTTTCGACGACTGACCCGGATTCTTCACCACGGTCAATACAAAGCGTCGCCACAGGCCCGCGCACTACGCGGGCCTGTGGTGTTTCCAGGCGAGTCGCTTGTTCGCGGCAATGGCCATGCGAAAGCCCCCGGTGCGATCGAGCAACCGGGGGCTGTTCTGTTGCCGGGACGTTCCCTGTCGTTCTCTCAATTCGAGAGAGCCTTGAAGCGCGCCTGCAGCCTGGTCTGCTCAAAGTGAGTCGGATCGACCGCTTCTTCCTGAATCTTGCTGATTTCCCAGACGCCGTCGATCAGGGTGAGTTGCGTTTCGGGGATTTCATCGTGGTCCTCGTCGCTGAAGACCAGATCGACGTTCCCGTCGTTGTCGGTGTCGTAGGAAATCCGGGTTTTCGGATAAGCGCTGCTGGCGAACTCGAAGTCGAACCCGGTCTCGTCGAAATACTTGCCGGACCGCTCGATTTCCCGCACGCTCATGCCGTTATAGCTGTCGCCGTCGAGATCGAGGAGTACTCCGACCGGCGGCTTGTTCATTTCGACGCCGATCAGCATTGTGTCGTAATAGCCGTCCTTGTCGGAGTCGACGACCTGGTAGTACATACCCGCCGGCAGCGGGTTCGGAGCGATGAGCATCGGCTCGTCCGGCCAGAGGGAGAGGAACTCCTCCACTTCGTCGACGTGAATGTGGAACGAGAACTTGCCGTGATCGACGCCGGTGTCGAGGTCGATCGTCGGCACTGCATAGGAGACGGCGACGAGTTCTCCATCTTCGTTGACGAGCGGTCCGCCGGAGTCGCCGGGATTCAGGCCGCAGGTCGAGAGCAGCACGCGTTTGCGTTCCGGATCGTTCTTGAGCGCCTGTTCGACCTGGCTGCGATCGGGACCGGAGGAGATGCTCAACAGGTAGAGAATCTGGTCCATCTGGTCGCGGGGAAAGATGCCGGCGCCCGCGAGTTCGCCGCTGCGCAGCGTCCACAGGGTGCCCGTCGCGGGATGTCCGATCGCGACGCAATCGATTCCAGGCATCGGCGATTTTTCTGCGAAGGGGATAATCGGCACTTCGTCCATGCCGGGCGGCATTTCCAGCAGTTTGAGCAGCGCCAAATCCCGACGGGGATCGGTCTTGTAGACGAGCGCCCGGACGGGGCGGTCGACGACCTGCATCCAGCCTTCGTCATCCAGACGCCCGATGGTGATCTGTGTGATCTGCCCGCCGAGGTCGGTGTCGTAATCACTGTCGACGACGACGTGATTGTTGGTCAGGAGCCAGCCGTCTTCGCGAATGAAGAAACCTGTCCCGTGACCGTAGTAGGTTTGAATGACCACGACAGCGGGGGCGACGTCAGGGTAGACGAACTGTCCGACGCCCCTGGCTGCTTCGTCGGTCGCTTGCAGATCGGTCGGAGTTCCCATGCGGGCCACGTCCGTCCGGGCAAGTTGCAGCAGATCGACAAACGGCAGGGCGTCGTCGGTGAGTTCGATTTCAGGAATCAGAGTTCGCGCGGCGGAGGGTTCGTCGGCTGCGGCTGCTGCGCACAGCGCGAGAGGCGTCAAGAGTGCGATCAGCGAATTGAGTTTCATGGTGGTCCCGCTCCTGGATCTCAATGGGTGATTGAAGTTTTCGAGAAACGACCGGTCTCTCACGATTATGACGCGACTCCCCGGCCGGGTTAAAGCGCTTTGCAAATCAGTGTTGGCGATCTGTCTCGCGGATTCTCGTCCTCGACAGTCCAAACACCGCTCGACGCGGACACATGGTCGAGCCATTTGCTCTAATCATCGGTTACGTTCCAGGTGATGCGGTGGACGGAGTAACTTCCCAGCGGCGGCGCCGCTTCGGGATCGCCCCGCGTTCCGGCGACGGTGTTGTCGATCAGCCGGGCGAGCGGCGACGTCAGCGCGTTTTCCGGCGACCGGGTTGCCGCTCCCTGCAACTGTTCCTGCTGAAGCTGGACGAGTTCGTTGACCGCGTCCTCCTGACTGGCAGGAACGGCGACGATCACGACGTGCTCCCAGCCGAGCGTCTCGGCGTTGATGTTGAACGCGATCTCCCGGTAGAGTTCTTCGCGGCGGCCGATCTTGTTGTTGATGAAGTCATCGGGCCTTCGCGGGAAGAACGACGAGATCTGGTAGGCGTTGTCGACGTAGAAGACGACGATCGAAACCGGTTCGTAACCGTCGTTCTTCAGCTTGAGCACCAGACGATCGCGGTCGTGAACTTCCGGAGACGCCGACTCGAAATCGCCGAGCGGATCCCCTTCGCGCGTCACTTCGATGCTGAGCTTGACGTTGGGGTTTTCCAAAGCGGCCGTTTCCTCGGCGAGCTTGAGCAGATTGACGGCGCGGGCGATGCGTCCCAGATCGCTTTGGAGATCGACCTTCAGGCGGTCGTTCATGTCGTACGGCCCGAACACCTCTCCCCGTTTCCGCGCCGCGTTCAGTGCCTGCTCGTCGGAGAAGTTGAACTTCTCGCTGTCTGCTTTCTGAAGGAAGACGCCCTGCGGTGTCCCGACGGCGATCCAGGCGGCTTCGGCCGGATCCTCAGACACGCGCACCAGAGATTGATCGTTCGCCGCAATGGCTTGCAGCGCCTCCGTCAGAGCGGTCCGGGCGGTCGCTTCCGCCTCGCCGTCGAACCCTTCGACGTGGAGACCGACCGGCAACTGCAGACTGCCCATCTCGCGATAGACGAGGCGGCATCCGCTGAATTCCGGCAGATCCTCGGCCCGTGGAACGTCTCCCCATGCAATCGGCTCGACCACGGCGGACAGCGGCAGCACCTGTGTGACCAGCACGTGTCCCAGCACGAGGTGGTCCGGGTCTTCCACGGCCAGGACGCTGCCGACCGTCAGGTCGTGCAATGACCCTCCGGAGACCAGGAAACGGCCTTCGTCGATCAGAAGTTGCACGGGCGGGCGTTCGATGTCGTTCTTTTCGAGCACGACGCGGTTGAGCGCGGTCACGGCGCCCTCGATGCCGGGCGTGCTCTTGCTGATCCAGTCCCGCTGGGCGAAGCGCCAGAGGATCCTGCGGTTGAGTTCCCGGTACGAAATCGGACGCTCGCAACTGTTGAGAATGTCGTAGATTGCGTAGGAAAGCCGACCGTGCTTGGGACCGCCCGGCGACACGCGGGACTCAATCGCTTCCTGATGCGACATCACGGCATAGAGGGCGACGAGTCCGGCGGAACCGCCCGATGCTGAGGCCGCGTCAAACCAGTTCGATTCTTCTTCGTCCGACGAGTCGGTCTCACCGGCCTCGCGGGCCTCGGCAATGGCTTCGGCCGGCACGCCGAGTTCGCTGACCGGATCGACTTCGCGGGTGGCGATGTCTTCATCGTCTTCGCCTCGGGTCACTGTGCCCGAATGGCATGAGTCCGCGACGAAGAACACGAACGCGCCCTCGCCCACCATGTCGGACAGCAGGCTCTCCAGTTCGTCGTCGACGATGGCGTTCTCGATCGCCTGAATGCGACGGTTCCACCTTCCGATGTCACAGGGCAGGAAGAGTTCGTCGAGTCCGTCTTTCTCGACGTCGAGAGCGGAGGCCGAGTCGATCGCGGGCTGGCGGCAGCCGTGCCCGGACAGGAGGATGAAAATCGTATCGCCCTCTTCCGCCTCGTCGGCCAGCTTCTGCAGCGCGGTCATGATGGCATTCCGCGTCGGGCGCTCGCAGGTGAGCGCGTCGTCGATCTCCAGGTTGTCGAACGCCGTATCGATGTCGTCCTGTTCGGCCAGTACGGTCACGTCCTCCGGCTGGAAGCCGTATCGCGTCAGCAGCAGGTGGCGCAGGAGAATCACATCGTTGGCGGGCCCATTCAGGTCTCTCCTGCTGCTTAACGCGTCGTATTCGGTGCATCCGACGAGCAGCGCCAGCCGACGGCCGGTGAACTCCGGGGCGGCCGATTCCTCCTCGGGAAATCCCCGCGATTGATCGTCCACTTCAGGGACGTTCGCTGTTTGCGGCTCGGCGACTTGCGGTTCAGCGACTTCCTCGGAAACCGGAGAGACAGTCGTCGCGGCTTCAACCGGTTCGGTGGACGACGTGACCGGCGAGGTTTCCGGCGTTGACTCGCCGGAGCAACCGACAATCGATGCGACCAGGAGCAGGTTGGCTGTATGGATTATCTTCATCGTGAAGCCCTCCGGATAGGCGGCCCGCATGTGACTCGGCCTCGACGAGCGAGCGCCGCGGTGACTGTTCAGGGAAGGGAATTGCCGAAGGAGTCCGAAACTGGACAGCAAGACCGTCCCATCGATGACATCTCAGCGGCCGGCCGGGCTGCATCCGGCGGATGGAACCCGGCCCACCACACGATGCCTTACCAGTTTGCAAGCACGTAAAACCGCTCCCAGACGCTGCCGACGTTCTTGACCACGATCGTGAACGGCCCCTCGTATTTTGTGGTCCATTCCGCGATGCAGACACTGGTGGTGTCGGTGTCGGAATCGATCAGGACGCCGTTGTTGCCGTCGTAGACCCAGAGGTCGAGATCGCCGTCACCATCGCCGACGACGATGATCTCGGCAGGTTTGCGACCCTCAAAGACGACGTTTTCCAGCGTGAGTTCATCGCCGGGATCGAGACGGTCATGCTGCGTGTTGATGACCTTGTAAACGGTGTCGGCAAAAGTGATCGATTCGAGATCCTTGCCCTGACGGTAGACCAGACCGCGCGTGTCGCTCTCGATGGTATCGATCATCGTTTCGACGGCGGCCTGCAGCTCCTCATTCCCCTCGGCGAGTTCGCGGGCCCTTTCGATCAAGGCGTCCATTTCGAGCGGGGGAAGCCGGCCGTCGGTGTCGTCTCCGCTGGCTGCTGATTCAATGTCGGCGTCCCGATTGCTGGTCTTGAGATCCGCCAGAATCTCGGCGGCGGCCAGCAGCAACAGCGGCGACTGTCGGTTCTCTCCCTCCAGCGCGAGCCGGGCGGCCGTTGTCGCCGGAGTGAGATCGTTCTCCGACTTCTGCTCGGAATCGCGGTCGACGTTGGAATCGGCCTCCTTGTCCTTGGCCGCAGCCATGCCCATCCCGGAGAGCAAGAGCGCGCCCGCCACAGAGGTTACGGCCACGCCAACGCTGATGCGTCGCATTCGAAGACTCTTCATGGTGTGTTTCCTTTTTGTGTTTGAGAATCGGTCGGTCAGTTTCTTGGGAGAGCATCCGACAGGCAGCGGTTGCATCGGAAGACGCTTTGAACCGCATCGTAACCGGGCGAACGGGCCAAAGCACGTCCGTCTTGCGCCGGCCGGTCACTCAGTTTCCAACCAGTTGACGCCCCCCGCCGACCGTGGTTAAGCGTTACCTCCGCCCGCCCGCCAGAGAAAATTGCTCTACCATGTGTCCGCGTCGAGCGGTGTTCGAACTGTCGAGGACGAGAATCCGCGAGACGAATCGCCAACACTGATTTGCGAAGCGCTATAAGTATGGAAGATCGCACTGTTTCAGGGAGAATACGGCTTAACCAACCAGACCGGGGGACGTCTCAACCAGTAGCAGCCAAACTGCGGCAGATTGCAATTTGTCCCGCTGAGCATTGAAATAACGGCAGCACCACCTGCGGAACAGGGTGGGATTTCCTCGCAGAGAGACACAGCGTTCGATGCAGTTCTCGTACCGCAGAATCGAGCGGCATACGCAGCCGGACGTCGCCGACCATGAGTTGTGGGTCGTGCCGGCCGAGGAGGCGCTGCGCGAACGGCGGGATCTGGCGTGCCTCGCGGTGGAGCAGGGGCCTGACGCGTTTCTGCAGGGATGCGGACCGATTACCGAAATCGTCCTGCAGCACGACCCGACGCCCGACGACATGCTCGCGGCCGCCATTATCGAGCGGCGTTTGCGCGGCGAGGAAATCCCGGCGGGCATCTCAGATTTTGCCCGGTACGTTCAGGTGGCTCGGGAGGGTCTTCGTCCGGGGACGGTTCCGGTCGAGGTTTCGCTGGAAGGAATTCACTCCGCGCTGCGCAACCTGGCCGGCAGCGATTTGACCGACGCCGCGACCGCCTCGAAGTTCACCCGCGAGTGGCGACATCTGGCGGATTGCATCTTTCGCGCGGCTGCTGACGACGTTGATCCGTTTCAGACGTCGATCATCGCCGACAACGTCGACTTCGCGCGGCCGCGGGCGTTTCTGCAGCAGGACCAGAAGGTCTACCGGCAGGACGTCGCTCGCGGTGAACGGTGGATCGTGTCGATTCCCGACGGCCCGCCGAAGGCTTCGGGATTGCTGCTGAAGCAGCCGAAGAGTCTGCTGTGGAAATACTGGGCCCGCGCCGACGAAGACGCCCCCATCGGCGGGTCGTATCTGTTCACGGCCATGTACGCCGGCGAGGGCAACTGGATTTTCTCGACCGATCCGGTTCAGCGGCAGTCGATCCAGGGTTTGTCGCAGGTGTTGCAGGAAGCGGAGCGAAGCGCCGTCGGCCCGGATGCCGACCAGGACCCCTGGTTCGACGGCAAACCGTTCGGCTACACGCTGGTCGCCGCTCCGCGCCGGAAAACGCAGCTTTCCGAACGGCAGGTGCTGCAGATCACGAAGCGGTGGGCGGGAGCGAAGAGAGCGCCGCGACCGAAGTCGCAGCAGCAATCGAGTTGGGCGATGACGGCTGTCGCGCTGGCGGCGGTCGCTGCCGTCGTGATCCTGCTGCTGAAGCGAGATCCCCTCCCCGAAGAACCTGGACCACCGGAGATTCCTCGCGTCGTGGATACGGAAGTCGCCTACGATCCGGGGAACGGGCAATTGTTTGTGCTCAGCATTGGAATCTCCGATTATGCCGATCCTCCAGACACACAGAATTCCGGTCAGCCAGGACCGATGGACCTGAACTTCGCCGACGATGACGCCCGTGCCCTGCACTCGGCTTTCCGACGTCACACCGGCCGCATCTTCAAGAATGAACCGAGAACGCGCCTGATCTGCGATCCATACGATGCGGGCAGCGCCACGGATTCCGACCATACCGGCGAAGTTGTCCCCAGCATTCCTCCGACACGGGAACAGGTGCTCAAAGGCCTGCTCTGGCTCGAAGGAAAGGATCCCGAGGACCGCGAAAAACCGCCGGGGCGGGACGATCTCGTCATCATCACCATCTCCGGACACGGCGTGCATCACACAGAAACCGACGACTACTACCTCCTCTGCAGCGATCACGCTCCGGGCGACGACCCGCGGCTGCATGGCCTCTCGTGGACCAACGACATTGCACCGACTCTCAATCGTTTGAGTTGCACCGTGCTGGTCATCCTGGACACCTGCCATGCCGGAGCGGCTCTGTCGGCGGGGGACCGCGGCGCCAGTCCCGACAGTGAGTTCGACGTGATGACCGACCGCGCCCTCGCGAGTTTCAAGGACAATGCGAAGACCGTGCTCGTGCTGCCCGCCTGCCTCGGCGACCAGAAGGCGAAGGAAAAGCCGGAGTGGGGACACGGCGCATTGACGCTGTCGATCCTGGAGGCGATCGAGGGGGAAACCGTGGTTTCCCCGACCCAGAAGCTGCCGCCGACGGAACGTGGGGAGTTCGTAGTCGGCTATCACCATCTCGAATGGTACGCCCAGAACCGCGTCTGGGACCTTACGAGCGTCGACGGGCGAAATGCGCAACTCATTGAGGCCAGCAGCAGCAACGAGCGGGCGTTCAAACGCAACATCCCGCTGGCCCAACGCGACGCCTCCTGGCCCCACTAGAGCAAATTGCTCTACCATGTGTCCGCGTCGAGCGGTGTTTGGACTGTCGAGGACGAGAATCCGCGAGACAGATCGCCAACACTGATTTGCAAAGCGATATAAAAAGACCCACCGACGATCGTCGGTGGGTCTCGTACAGCAGACGCGAGGCAGGCCAATCGCCTCTCCCGCTCAGGCCGACTCTTCGAGCAGAACCTGTTCTTCAGTGGTGTCTTGGCTCGTGCGGTCCCGATCGCGACGACGCGCGCCGCGGTCTTCGTCGTCATCGTTGTCGCGATCGCGGTCTCGATTCCGACGTCGCGGCCGATCGTCATCGTTGTCGCGCCGCATCCTCCGCCGACGCCGAGGCCGTTCATCGTCATCGTCCGCATCGTCCGTCCTGCGTTCGGCCTCCTCAATCATCCCCTGCAATTCGGCCCGCGATTCCTCGACGTCGGGTTGTTGATAACAGGATCCGGCCGTCCAGGCGCGGCAACCCTGCCGGCCCTCGATGCAGTAGCTCTGGTCGAGGCTGCGGATTGCAAAGGCGAATTCTTTCAGTTCCTCGTTGACGGAGTGGCTCGCGGCCGCAAGCCCGACCGTTCCGCCGATCACGCCCAGCGCGCCGACCATCACCAGTTCGGCCGAAAGCACGGCTCCGCACTCGTCGGCCCATAGACTTCGCAGAATGCTCATCACATCGCTCCTCAATTCGGTTGGTCATCGACAGGCAGGCGACGATGACGCGCGCCCGCAGGGGGACGCGTTGCCAGTCGGACCTGCCAACCATGAGTGAGAGCGTGTGCGACGGTGAGGGTCGGTCCGATTCATCCGACTGTATCGGTTGTAAGACGGCCCGGTGACCAGAGTCAACAACGAACTGACAAGAGAACTGAACAAAATGACAAGTTTGCTATGCATGCGTGGACATCGCACACCGGGGGCGTCGTCGGAGGGAGGCTCTGCGAAGCGACGAGTCCTCTGCAATCTCTGAAAAATGCAGGAGTTGCAGCGACACGCCAGCCCCGCGCAGGCTATCTTCCCGGTAGGCAGCATGTTGCAAAAACGCATCACCGGGACGACTCAGAGAACACCATGTCCGCGACGCGACTCCAAGGCATTTTCACCCCCAACCTGGTCCCTTACACTGCTTCGGGCGACATCAACGAACCTGAACTCCGCAGGTACGTCGACTGGCTGATCGATCGCGGCGTGCACGGCCTCTATCCCAACGGGTCGACCGGGGAATTCACCCGATTCACTCCGGAAGAGCGGCGGCGGATCACCACGATCATCGCCGACCAGACGCGCGGCCGCGTTCCCATCCTCGCCGGGGCCGCGGAAGCGAACGTCCGGGAGACGATCAAGGCGTGTGAGTACTACGCCGAACTCGGCGTGCGGGCCGTCGCCATCGTGGCGCCGTTCTACTACAAGCTCAGCCCGGCTTCGGTCTACGCTTACTTCCACGAGATCGGCCGCAACACGCCGATCGACGTCACGCTCTACAACATCCCGCTCTTCGCCAGCCCGATCGACGTTCCGACGGTGCAACGGCTCAGCGAGGAGTGCGAGCGGATCGTCGCGATCAAGGATTCCTCCGGCGAAATCCCGCACATGATCCGCATGATTCAGGCGGTGCGGCCGAATCGTCCGGAGTTCGCGTTTCTCACCGGCTGGGACGCGGCGCTGATGCCGATGCTGCTCGTCGGCTGCGACGGCGGAACCAACGCTTCCAGCGGCGTCGTCCCCGAACTGACGCGCAAGCTCTACGACCTCACGCTCGCCGGCGACCTCGACGAAGCCCGCCGCCTGCAATACGACCTGGTGACTCTCTTCGATACGATGATCTACCAGGCCGAGTTCCCGGAAGGCTTCCGTACCGCCGTGAGACTGCGCGGCTTCGAGATGGGCCGCGGCCGCCAGCCACTTTCCCAGCAACAGCAGAGCGACCTCTCGGCGCTCAGCAATACGCTGCAATGTCTGCTGTCGGCCCACGGATTCACCGATCAACCCATTGCCGGCTGCCCGGTGGAAACGCTACAGACAGCCGCCGGCAGCATCGGTTCGCCGAGCGACGACGTCGCACAGATTACGCGGGCCGTGGTCGCCGAGTTGAAGCAGCGCGGGTTGATGTAACGGTCGGTTGCGGGAGACCATTGTCATGGTTGCCATCGGTCGGCCGCGGCTGGAGCGCTTAGCGTTACCCACAACTTCAGATCAGTGAACAACCACGGAATGCACGGAAGCCACGAAAAACACAAAGAGACCCAGCGCGGCCTCCGCCCGCAACCCAACTGGAGACGAATCGACAGCGAGCGGCGAAGCCGCGAAAGCATGTAGCCGTGAGCGCAAGCTCATGGAAAACATCCCGCTCACAAATGAAGTGAGCCGCGAACGCGGCGGCAGCAACCTCTCTACCGGACCAGTCCTTTCGAACGACGACTCGCGCAGTCCTCACTGGACGCGACACACCGCACATCGTTGGTGAACCACGACGACACAAA
>ERZ869936.1010-NODE-1010-length-22148-cov-4.674512_pt1 | contig 22148 bp, 20 predicted proteins | sample MGYA00520876_ERZ869936 | MGnify/ENA primary metagenome ERZ869936 (study PRJEB32218, sample SAMN09650985) | biofilter metagenome | isolation source: enrty point of leading RO module | place: Saudi Arabia: Thuwal, RO plant located on Red Sea | collected 2016-02-17 ...
TGAAACGACGTGTCCTGACCGCCCTGATCGCTGTCACTCCCTGCCTCGCGGCCCTTCCGGCCTGCGGGGCTCGGCAGAGCGCGCCGGCCGACCTCGCCGTCACCCGCGTGGTGCTCTACCAGTCCGGCGTCGCCTACCTTGAGCAGGTCACGCACCCAGTTGCGCAGCTGCCCCGGGCTCAGATCGCTGGTATCGATTCGATGTCCCTGGTCGCCGAGGTCGGCAAGCGCTTCGCGCTCCAGCTCGATGCATTCCGGCAGCGTATGGCGCTCGTCCGCCAGCGGATGACGTCGGCGCGTCTCGGAAAACCGCTTGACCAGCGTTTCGGTCTTGGCGTCAAGAAACAGCACCCGGGTATCGAGTGCCTTCGCCCGCAGTTCGGACAAATAGGCTGGCAGGTACGACAGGCTGGAACCGCTGCGCACGTCGACGCTGACCGCCACGCGGGAGTAGCCGCCGTCGCGGAGAAACTCCACCACATCGGACAGCAACTGGGCCGGCAGGTTGTCGACGCAATAATAGCCGCTGTCTTCCAGCACATTGAGCGCGATGCTCTTGCCCGACCCGGACAGCCCGGTGATGATGACCAGTTGCATAGGCGCTTGGATCAGTCCTGGGCGCCGAGGTAGCGCTCCTGACGCTGGATGAACTCCTGCGTGCTGTCGATACCGCGAAGCTGCAGCACGTAATTGCGCACCGCGGCCTCGACCAGCACCGCAAGGTTGCGTCCGGCGGCAACCGGCAGCTGGACCTTGCGCACATTGACGCCGAGGATTTCTTCCGCGCTGGCGTTAAGCGGGAGCCGCTCCACCCCGGGAATGACGCTGCCCACCGGCTTTTCCAGCTGCACGATCAGTTTCAGATTCTTGCGCCGCCGCACCGCGGTCTCGCCAAAAATGGTGCGGATATTGAGCATGCCCAACCCGCGCACCTCGAGAAAATCCTTCAGCAGCTCGGGGCTGCGCCCCTCGAGCGTTTCCGGCGCGATGTGATAGAGCTCGACGACGTCATCGGCGACCAGCCCGGAGCCGCGTGAGATCAGCTCCAGCGCGAGCTCGCTCTTGCCGACGCCGCTTTCGCCGGTAATCAGAACGCCCATGCCAAGCACGTCGAGAAACACCCCATGGCGGGTAACGAACTCGGCGAGCGCCCGGCCCAGGTAGGTGCGCAAGACCCAGATGATCTGCAGGCTCGGCAGCGGTGATCCCAGCAGCGGCACGTTGTGCTCGGCCGCGAAGTCGGTGAGCGAGCGGGGCGTCTTTTCGCCGTCGGAAATGATCACGCACACCATACCGCTGGCGGCGAGCCGCGCCAGCGCTTCACGTTGCGCGGCATCGCTCAGCCCGCCGAAGTAGGCCGCCTCGGTTCGGCTGAAAATCTGGATCCAGTTCGGATGGACGAGATTGAGATGGCCGATCAGGCCCTGGGACGAATGACTGATTGCCGTGCTGTCCAGCACCGGGGACGGCTCCCGCGGGCCGGACATCCAGGCGAGCTTTAGTGCGTCGGCGTTGTCGTCAAACAGCTGCGCGACGCTGAGTTGGGGCATGCGGCTCCCATTCGGTGATCAGGCGCTGGGCGGTGGCGGCGTCGGGGGCATCGGTGAGCGCGGTCCGCATGTCGCGCTCGCTGAACAACTGCGCAAGCTCCGACAGAATCTGCAGGTGCACGTCGGTTGCCTTCTCCGGCACCATCAGCACGAAGACCAGATTCACCGGACCGCCGTCCGGTGCCTCGAAGGGAATCGGGCTCTTCAGGCGGACAAAGGCGCCGGCCGCCTCCTTCAGGCCCTTGATTCGCCCGTGCGGAATGGCGATGCCATGCCCGAGCCCGGTCGAGCCGAGCCGTTCGCGCGCGAACAGCGCATCGAAGACCTGGCTCCTGCCGATGCCAAGCGTATTCTCGAAGATCAGCCCCGCCTGCTCGAACACCCGCTTCTTGCTGGTGACGTCTAGGTCGAGAATGATGTTGGAGACCGGCAGCAGTCGCGACAAAAGGCTCATGGTCATGCCTGTTCAGACAGCCGGCCGGCGAATCGATTCCTGGTTGTGGTGATCGACCAGCTTCTCCTTGTGCTTGAGCACCTGGCGGTCGAGCTTGTCAGCTAGGGTGTCGATCGCGGCGTACATGTCGGCGTCGATGCACTCGCAGAAAATGTCCTTGCCGCTCAGATGAACGCGCGCTTCCACCTTCTGATCGAGCTTGTTCACCGACAGGATCACGTCGACGTCGATGACGTGATCGAAGTGGCGGCTGATCCTCGACAGCTTCTCTGTCACGTAGCCTCGGATGGCGGGCGTGACGTCGACGTGGTGTCCAGACACATTCAGGTTCATCTGCGACCCTCCTTGGGGGCTGGTATCTAAAGCGTTTTCCTGAGATTGACCGGCAGAATTTGCAGGGACTCGCGGTACTTGGCGATCGTGCGCCGCGCCACCATGATTCCCTGCTTGCCGAGAATTTCGGAGATCTGGCTGTCGGACAGCGGGTTGCGTCGGTCCTCCTCGCCGACCATCTGCTTGATCAGTGCGCGGATCGCCGTGGCCGAGCAGGCGCCGCCGGTGTCGGTGGTTACGTGGCTGCCGAAGAAGTACTTGAGTTCGAAGATGCCGCGCGGCGTGAACATGAACTTCTGCGTGGTGACGCGGGAGACCGTCGACTCGTGCAGGCCGAGCGTGTCGGCGATCTCACGCAGCACCAGCGGTCGCATCGCCACCTCGCCATGCTCGAAGAAATGACGCTGCCGGTCGACGATCGCCTGCGATACCCGCAGGATCGTGTCGAAGCGCTGCTGCACGTTCTTGATCAGCCATTTCGCCTCCTGCAACTGCCCGGCGAGCTGCTGGAAGCTGGCATCGCGGTTGCGGTGGAGGATGTCGGCATACATCCGGTTCACGCGCAGCTTCGGCATCGCGTCCGGGTTCAGGGACGCGATCCACAGTCCCTTGTGCTTGCGCACTACGACATCCGGGATGATGTAGCGCGCTTCCGCGCCCGAGAAGTTTGCGGCCGGCCGCGGGTTGAGGCTGACCACCAGATTCTGAATGCCACGCAGGGTATCGTCGCCGCATTTCAGCAGTTTCTTGAGCTTGACGTAGTCGCGCCCGGCGAGGATATCGAGATGCTCTGACACCACACGGCGGGCCTCGTCGCGGTAGGGCGTGTCGGCCGGCATCGCGTCGAGCTGCAGCGCCAGGCATTCGCCCAGGCTGCGCGCGGCGATGCCCGGCGGGTCCAGGTGCTGCAGGTAGCGCAGACCCACCGCGAGGTCCTCGGCATCGATGTCGAGCTCTTCCGGCAGAAGGCCCGCCAGTTCCTCTAGACCGTCCTTGAGAAAGCCGTCGTCGTCGAGGTTGTCGATCAGGTAGGCGGCGATGCGTTTGTCGCGATCGGAGAGCTGGATCAGCGTCAGCTGGCCGAGCAGGTGCTCGCGCAGCGACGTGGCTTCGGCTGCTATCTGGGGTGTGTCATTGTCGTCGTCGGATTCGGGGTTGCCATACCCGGAATAGCCGTCCTCGATCGACCAGTCGGCGTCATTGCCGGGTTCCGCCCGGGTCTCCGGTTCGGGGGCGCTGGCGGACGCAGTCTCGGTGGTGCTGGCTGCCGGCGTGGCAGGCGGCGGGGTGGCCGGCGCGGCATCCTCCTCCTCGTCGCGCTCCAACAGCGGGTTATCCTGTAGAAAACGCTCGATTTCCTGGTTCAGCTCGAGCGTGGACAACTGAAGGAGCCGGATGGACTGCTGCAGCTGAGGCGTCAGCGTCAGGTGCTGCGACAGCTTGAGCTGCAGGGAGTGTTTCATTTGTCGAGCCTCAAAGGCCTCTACATCGGGCGTGCGGAAGTCTCTCAGAGGCGGAAGTGCTCGCCTAGGTAGACTTTTCTTACGCTTTCATTATAAACGATTTCCTCCGGTTTCCCGCAGGCGAGCACCGAGCCGTCATTGATGATATAGGCGCGGTCGCAGATTCCGAGCGTTTCCCGCACGTTGTGATCGGTGATCAGCACTCCGATATCGCGTTCCTTGAGAAAACGGATGATTTTCTGGATATCCAGCACGGCGATCGGGTCGACGCCCGCGAAGGGCTCGTCGAGCAGGATAAAGCGCGGCTGGGTGGCAAGGGCTCTGGCGATCTCGGCGCGCCGTCGCTCACCCCCGGACAGGCTAATGGCGGGACTGTTGCGCAGGTGGGCAATGTGCAGGTCGTGCAGCAGGGCGTCGAGTTGCTCGTCCATCGCCTCTTCCTCGACTCCGCGCAGCTCCAGCACTGCCTGGATGTTTTCTGCCACGGTAAGCTTGCGGAAGATGGACGCCTCCTGGGGCAGGTAACTCAGCCCGAGCTGGGCGCGCCGGTGAATCGGCATGTGCGTGAGGTTCTGTCCGTCCAGAAACAGGTCGCCGCCGTCGGCGGCGACCAGCCCGACCATCATGTAAAAACAGGTGGTCTTGCCGGCGCCGTTGGGCCCGAGCAGGCCGACGACCTCCCCGCTTTCGACGTCGAGCGAGACGTCCTTGACGACGGTTCGCGCCTTGTAGCGCTTTTTCAGCCGATCAGCGCGCAGCCGGGGCATGGCGATTCGAACTGCGCGGGCCCGCGGCCGGCGCTACTGCTGTGTTCCAACTTCGCCCGCCGGCTTGAGCGGCAGCGGTTTCGAAGCAGGCGCGGGCTGTTCGCCGTCTCGCTGCTTGGGCTGGATGATCGCCCGTACCCGGCCATGCGGATTGCCGGGTGTGGCCGCGGTCTTGCCTCCGCCGATCACCTGGAAGAACTCAGTGGTCGCATTGTATGAAATGTAATCGCCGCGGACCTCGTCGGGGCCGCGCTGCAGCCGCGCGCTGGTGAACATTTCCACCTTTTCCGCTTTGCCGTCGTACTCCAGGCGCTGCGCGAAGCCCTCGATGTACTCGTCCACCCCTTCGCGTTTCTGCCGGAAGTAGGCGGGCGATCCGTGCGCGATGCCGGACTGAAAGCCGCTCGCGTCCTGCTTGACGATGATGCGGTCGCCCTTGATGACCAGGGTGCCCTGCGTCAGGGTGACGTTGCCGATGAAGGTGGCTTCCTTCTTCTGGTCGTCGATTTCGACCCGGTCGGCCTCCAGCGTGACCGGCTTGTCCCGGTCGGCGCGCTCGGCGAGCAGCGGGCCGCTCGACGCCAGCACCAGCGCGAGACACAGCACGCGCAGGCGTCGGCCCGTCCGCTCACGGCCTGCGCGGGGACGATTCCAAGGCTCTGGGATTTTCATAGCGAACTTGCACGTTGGACAACAGCTTGATCTGTCGCGTCTTGTTGTCGAATTCTAAGCCAACGGAGCTGGCCTTGGAATCGCCTTCGACCATAGTGACCGCCTTGTCGGTGCGGGCGACCTCGCGATCCGGTATCACGTGCAGAAACGTCGTGAAGACGCCCAGTTCCGGATGCTCGCCATAGGGCGCCCGAATCACGCGGACATTGCCGATGAAGTAAACGTCGTCCCCGCCCTCGGCGATCTGGGCGGTGTCGGCGCTCATCGTGACCGGTGCGCGCTCATAGTCGAAATACACCAGTTTCGGGGCGGTCAGTTCCGTGCTGTTGTCGTCCGGAAAATGGGTCAGGCGGGTGCCGGTCAGTTCGTAGCGACGGGTGCCGTCGACGTTCATGCGTGCGGCGACGAACCCCTCGACATAGAAATCGGGATCGTGACGGCTGCTGCCATCGCTGCGTCCGGTCGCCGGCTGCACCTTGCTGTCCAGCCACCAGGTCAACAGCGCCAGCAACAGCAGCAGGATGACCGGCGCCCACTTGAGCAGTCGATCGCTCATGCCAGATACGACTCCTGCTGCCCGTCCAGCGTTCCCTGCGCGTGCATGATCAGTTCGCAGACCTCGCGCACGGCGCCCTCGCCGCCTGGGCGCATCGTGACGTAGTGGGCGTGGGCGCGCACCAGATCGGCTGCACCGGGTACCGAGAGGGCGAGCCCGCAGCGACGTAGCACCGGCAGGTCGGGGAGGTCGTCGCCCATGTAGGCGGTTTCTTCTTCGCTCACGCTAAGCCGGCGCAGCAGCTTGCGATAGGCTGCCAGTTTGTCGTCAACGCCCAGCATCAGATGGGCCAGTCCGGTCTCCCGCGCGCGTCGGGCGGCAGCCGCCGACTTGCGGCCGCTGATCGCGCCGAGCGTGACCCCGCTGGCGGCCAGCATCTTGAGCCCCAGGCCGTCGAGGATGTGGAATGCCTTGAAAGTTTCGCCGGTCGCCGACAGGTAAACGCGGCCGTCGGTGAGCACGCCGTCGATGTCGAACAGCGCCAGCCGGACCCTGCGCGCCCGGAGAAGTACCCGTTGCTTCATGCCGGCACCCCGCTTCAGATGACGCGCGCGCGCATCAGGTCGTGCATATTGAGCGCCCCCACCAGCCCGCGACCCTCTTCCAGCACCAGCAACTGACTGATCTTGTGCTCATCCATCAGCTTGACCGCTTCTGCCGCAAGCTGGCCGGCGCCGATGCTGCGCGGATTGCGCGTCATCACGTCCGCCACCCGGGTGCCGCGCAGGTCGCCGGTATGCTCCAGCGCGCGCCGCAGATCGCCGTCGGTGAAGATGCCCACCACCTCGGTGTCGCGCAGCACCGCGGTCATGCCCATGCCCTTGCGCGAGATCTCGAGCACCGCCTCCGCCAGGGTCGCCGTTTCGGCAACGCGTGGCACCGCCTCCCCGGTTCGCATGACATCCGATACATGGGTAAGCAGGCGCCGGCCCAGGCTGCCGCCCGGGTGCGAGCGCGCAAAATCAGTCTCGCTGAAACCGCGAGCCTCCAGCAGCGCTACTGCCAGGGCGTCGCCCAGCGCCAGCGCTGCGGTGGTGCTGGCGGTGGGCGCCAGGCCCAGCGGGCAGGCTTCTTCGGACACCGCGGCGTCCAGATGCACGTCTGCCTCGCGCGCCAGCGTCGATCGCGGATGGCCGGTCATCGCAATGAGCTTTGCGCCTTCGCGCTTGATCAGCGGAACGATCACGAGCAGCTCCGCGCTCTCGCCGGAATTGGACAGGGCGATCAGCACGTCGTCGCGCGTGATCATGCCAAGGTCGCCGTGGCTGGCTTCCGCCGGGTGAACGAAGAACGCCGGCGTGCCGGTGCTGGCAAGCGTCGACGCGATCTTGCGCGCCACATGGCCGGACTTGCCCATGCCGCTGACGACCACGCGTCCTCGACAGCCGTATACGATGCGCACCGCCTCGACGAAGGCGTCGCCGACGCGCGCCGCAAGCTCGCTCACCGCGCGCGCCTCGATCTCGAGCACTCGGTGCGCGAGGGAAATGACCGCGTCGCGGGAAAGTTTGCCTCCGGGTTGGTTCATCGCGGCGCAGTATAGCGCAGCGGTCGCGCGGATCCGCCTGGCGGGGCGCCTTGCGCGAGGCGGTCGAGGGGTGGCGCTGTGCTACATTGGCGCTGTTCCCGCCCTCCACCCCGATCGCCATGCACGGCACGCTCGAGCTCGCATTGCTGCTGCTGTTGGCCGCGGTGCTGGTCGTCGTGGTGTTCCGCCTGCTCAAGCTGCCCGCGCTGCTCGGTTATCTGCTGGTCGGCGTGTTAATCGGTCCCCACGCGCTTGGCTTCGTGCCCGACAGCGAGGAGGCGCGTTATCTCGCCGAGTTCGGCATCGTATTCCTGATGTTCAGCATCGGACTCGAGTTCAGCCTGCCGAAGCTGCTCACCATGCGGCGCATGGTGTTCGGCCATGGTGGCTTCCAGGTGGCGGTTACCATGGCACTGGTGGCCGGGGTCGTGGTGGCGGCCGGTGCGGACTGGCGCGCCGGCGTCATCCTCGGCGGGGTGTTCGCGATGTCCTCGACCGCCATTCTGGCGAAGATGCTGGCCGAACGGCTCGAGCTCAATTCGCCCTACGGGCGGCAGATCATCGGCATTCTCCTGTTTCAGGATCTTGCGGTGGTGCCGCTGCTGATCCTGGCGCCGGCGCTGTCCCGCGGGGGCGACACCATGCTGCTCGTGCTAGGCATTGCGCTTGCCAAGGCGGCGTTGGTGTTGGTGCTGCTGCTGCTGTTCGGTCAGCGCCTGATGCGTCCCTGGTTCACCCTGGTCGCGCGCCAGAAGTCGCCCGAGCTGTTCACGCTGAACGTACTGCTGATCACGCTGGGACTCGCCTGGCTGACGCATCTGGCGGGGCTGTCGATGGCGCTGGGCGCTTTTCTCGCCGGCATGCTCATCTCCGAGACGGAGTACCGCTACCAGGTCGAGCAGGACATTAAGCCGTTCCGCGATCTGTTCCTCGGGCTGTTCTTCGTCACCGTCGGCATGCTGCTGGACGTGCGGGTGGTTGCATCGCAATGGTCCTGGGTGTTCGGGCTGCTGCTGCTGATCCTGGCGGTCAAGACGGTCGTGGTGGTCGGTATCGGCCGCCTGTTCGGATCGGATCCGGCGGTGTCCCTGCGCGCCGGGCTGGCGCTGTCGGGCGCCGGGGAGTTTGGTCTGGTGCTGCTTGCCCAGAGCGGCTCGCTCGGGATGCTGAGCGAGCTTCAGATGCAGGTGTCGCTGGCGGTGCTGATCCTGTCGATGCTGCTGTCGCCGTTCATCATCGAGTACAGCGAACCGGTGGTCCGGCGCTTCGGTGCGGCGGAATGGATGAATCGCGCCATGGCGCTGCACAACATCGCCATACAGAGCATGCGGGCGGAGCGCCATGTGATCATCTGCGGCTATGGGCGCAGCGGCCAGAACCTGGCACGTTTCCTGGAGCAGGAAGGTATTTCGTTCATCGCGCTGGACGTCGACCCGCAACGGGTACGCGAGGCGGCCGCTGCCGGGGAGAGCGTGGTCTTCGGCGACGCGGCACGGCGTGAGGTGCTGATGGCGGCCGGGCTGATGCGCGCAAACGCGTTGGTCGTGTCCTACGCCGACGCGACCTCCGCGCTGCGCATCCTGGCCCTGGTGCGGGAGTTGCGGCCCGATCTGCCGGTGGTGGTGCGCACGGTGGACGACAGCGAGATCGATCGGCTCAAGGACGCCGGCGCAGCGGAGGTGGTGGCGGAGATCCTGGAAGGCAGTCTGATGCTGGCGACGCAGGCGTTGATGCTTCTGGGCGTGCCGCTGAACCGGGTGCTGCGCCGTATCCGCGAGACCCGGGAGCAGCGCTACGGCTTGTTCAAAGGCTTTTATCGCGGCGTGACCGACGAGACCGGCGAAGAGCGCGACCGCGCGCAGCCGCGTCTGCATTCCATCACCGTGGCGCCGGGTGCGGCCGCCGTGGGCAAGAGCCTGGAGGAACTGGATCTGTCGCGCTTCCACGTCGAGGTCACATCGATCCGCAAACGCAATATCCGGCGCGCTGCGCCCGACCCCCAGACCCGGCTGCACGAGGGCGACGTGGTGGTGTTGCGCGGACTGCAGGAGGCGCTGGAAACCGCCGAGATGTTCCTGCTGCAGGGCGGCTAGGAAATGCAAACAGCCCGCGCCAGGCGGGCTGTCAGCGGATTACCGGTTGTCGGCTGCTGCGGTCAGACCGACAGGCAGACGATGTAGGAAGTGGCGTCGTCGATGGATGAGGTGGCTATGGCCGCCGCCGGGGTGGTCGGGTTGGCCAGCGCCCGGGCGCGCATTGAGCCGGTCTCGGTATCGCGATCGTCCATCTGGATATCGAGCTGCTTCACGAACTTCCCGAGAATCGCCTCCGAGCAGATGATGTAGGTGCCGGTCAGGCCGGTGATCGGGGAGCTGCCACCGCTGGCAATGCCGATGCGCCCGCCCTCGGCATTGCGCGGCAGATAATTGGGATCGCCGGTCGCCGTCGGCCCGGCTGCCAGGCCGGCCAGGCGGACGTGCTGCCAGAACAGGCTGGTCTCTTCGGTGCCGATGTTGGCGGGTATCCACAGCCCGTCGATTACGCCGTTGCCTTGGGCGCTGGCCGGCGTGGTCGCCGCGGTGGCCCCGCTCAGCACGTTGTTGACCCCGACATGGTCACCCGGCAGGGCGCGGAATTTGTCCTGGTAGCCGTAAATGTAGAGCGGGATATTGCGGAAATCGTTGGCGAGATTCTTGACCTTGGCGCTGTTGATCAATTCCTGGCCTTTGAGGATGCCGCCAAGCAGCAGGCCGATGATGACCAGAACGATGGCTATCTCGATGAGCGTAAAGCCTTGTTGTTTTCTGTACATCTAGTTCTCCGCACGCGAAAGGGAGGTCCGCTGCGCCTCAGCGAGTTTCGTGCCACTGGTTCGTGGCCTTACGACCGCCCGAATCCCGTCGCCTGCTCGCGCTTCTGATGTCCATGGCATGTAATGGCGCTGGGCGAACCGTTGATCTTGACCGCGACTTATTACTGAAAACAATCAGTTACTGAACAACTCGGCAGTATGAGGTATTGCACCCGCGGGGCCACCCACGTCAGGGCTGCTGTCGTCCTTTCGTCGCACCTGACGAGATTTCGTCGATGACTGCGGCGGGATCGCCGCGGCAAGCACCTCGTTGCTTGTCGCGATGCGAGTCCGAGGCTGCGCGTGTGCCGGCGCCGCAGATGCTGCCAACGCTAGCAGCCTGCCGGTTGCGCATGGACTGCGTAACAGTGTAGCTTGCCGCTCAATCGGGCCTCGATGCCAGTCTCCGTCCTGATCATGTCCAGCCGTCCCGGGCCTGAGCGCGAATGACAACGTCAAAGAATGTCCGCTGAAAACGCCCCCTCGCAGGCCTCCGCGCTGTCCCGCCTGATTGCCGCACTGAACCAGGAGCACTGGCTGTCGCTGATGTTGCTTGCCCTGCACGGGGCGCTGGTGCTCGAGCTGGCCAACCCGCTGGCGCAGGCACTGCTGGTTTCGCATTTCGGCCTGTTCCTGTTGTGGCAGCCGCTTGCGCGGGGCGAGGCCAAACTGGCTGGCGGGCAAGTGGCGCTGATCCTGGTGGGCGGCGGCCTGCTGGTGGCGGCGCAGAACTGGTGGCTGATCTCGCTGTGGATCTCCCTGCTGTTCGCGCTGATTGGCGGCAACGTCCCAAGTATCAAGAATTTTGCCCAGCGCATGACCGCGCTGCTGGCGGCGGTCTACCTGCTCGCGGTGCTGCTGGTGTGGGTTGTGCCGCATCTGTTCAAGGACGAGACCCTGCCGTCGGCGCTGGAGGCGTTCGTGCTTTATGGACTGCCTTTGCTCGCAGCCGCAATTTTCTTCGTGCGAACGCCACGGCCGCAGCACGGGCAGGCCGCCTATGCGCTGGACTTGTTCTACAGCGTGCTGCTGTTCTTGATGGTGATCGCGCTGGTGCTCGGCGCTTTCGCGATCAAGCAGATCAGCCAGGGAAACTACCTGCTGGCGCTGACCCAGTCGCTGTTCGTGATCGCCGTGGTACTGGTGGCCTTGTCCTGGCTGTGGGATCCGCGCGGAGGCTTTGCCGGTATCGGTCAGCTGGTGTCCCGTTATTTCCTGAGCGTGGGCATTCCGTTCGAACGCTGGATGCACAACGTTGCCGGCCTCGCGGATCGGGAGCGCGACCCGGGCAAGTTCGTGATTCTCGCCGCCCACGAATTGAGCCAGTTGCCCTGGCTGTCCGGGCTGCATTGGCGCGCCGGGGCCACCAGCGGCCAGCTTGGCACCGCCACCCGGCACGCCACCGAACTGGTGGTGGGCGGGTTGACCCTGACCCTGCACACGCGGTTCTCTCCCAGCCCCACGCTGCTGCTGCACATGCGGCTGTTGAGCCGGCTGCTCGGCGACTACTACGAAGCCAAGGTGCGTGAACAGGAACAACGGCGCATGGCGTACATGCAGGCAATTTACGAAACCGGCTCCCGCCTCACGCACGACGTGAAGAACCTGCTGCAGACGCTGCGCTCACTGTGCGCTGCGGTGGAAAGCAGCGGAGAGGACGATGCGGACGCGGTGCGCATGCTGATTCAGCGTCAACTGCCGCAGATTACCCACCGGCTCCAGATCACACTCGACAAACTGGCCGCGAAACCGGCGTCCGATCTCGAGTTGGTGCATGCACTCGACTGGTGGAGCGGCCTCCGCGAGCGCTTCCTGCATGAGCGCATCCGCTTTGAGGCGGGCGAGTCTGTGCCGATGGACGCCAAGCTGCCGCGTGAATTGTTCGAGACGGCGGCTGAGAATTTCCTTCAGAACGCGCTCGAGAAGCGCAAGCTGAACGACCGAATCGAGATTACTGCGCGACTGGAGTGGGGGAGAGGCCCAGTACTGACTGTTTGCGACAGCGGCGCCGCCATTCCCGAGTCTATCGCGGCGACCCTGTTCAGCGCGCCGGTGTCGTCAAAGAGCGGTCTCGGCGTCGGTCTGCATCAGGCTGCGCGATTTGGCCGTGAGCAGGGTTACGAGATCGTGCTCAGTAACAACGTCGACAGCAAGGTCTGTTTCTCGCTGCGACCGGCTGCCGGCTGACGCGCGCCTGGCGCGGGCGGGTGCGCACGATTGCGACAGGGCAACCGTCCGGTAATAGGGGTGTCAGCAGATCTCAGGGCGACGGCAAGCGACCGGCTGCCACCATTCGGTTGAGCAAGATACTGCGCGACACCCAGACAACGATGTCGTCGAACGCACCGCCGGCGGAGCCTGTCTGCCCGGGTTCGCGGCTCACGAAGCGGGTATCGCTGTCGGTGTTCTCGGTTTCATCCGCGCTGACCGCGGCCGGATTGGCGGCATTGGTTTGCCAGTTGATGGCGCCCAGTCCATTCGGGCCGTGAGACAGCAGTATGGCGGGCGGCCCGTCGCTCACGTTGGTCAGGCGTGTGGCGCAGGTCTGCGTGGTACACACCTCGAGGGTGCTGATGGTGGTGAAGCCAAAGGTCGGCGTGGCCGGGGTGCGCCGCGAGAAGCCGGAATTTACCGCGTACCGGAAGCGATTGCCCCAGGGGTCGGTGATGCCGGCGCCGAGCGTTGCCCAAGGCAGGTTGCCTTCATTCACAACGCACAGCCCGGCGTTCACGTCCTCCAGCCCGTCATGGGCGGTGCCGGCGCCGGCTACCGAGGTCTTGTCCGGACAGGGCAGGTAGCCGTTGGCAACGGCAAAGCCATGCAGTGCTTCCTTGAGTTCGGTCAGGGTGCGCTCCGCCTCAGCGACCCGGCGCTGTTCGACCTGGGTCGCCAGCGGCACCAGGATGCTCCCCAGCAGCAGCGTGATGACAAAGATGGCGATGGCCGCTTCCACCAGTGAAAATCCTGATACGGCGCGGCGCGAGTGAAGCAGGTCTGGGTCGGGCATTCGCATGGACTGAAATCTATCGGAACCGGAGACGGTCGTTGAGGGCGGCGCCGACCGGCTGTTGGGTGAAGGTATCGCTGGGTGTCGTCACCCAATCGTTTTCCCCTTCGACGTAGTTCGCCGCAGTGCTCTTTTCCGCCACGGTGGCGCGCGGCTGGCCGCCGGCAACGCCGGACAAGCGCCGGCCGGCGACGATGACCACGAATTGTTTGTCCGCCGCCGCAGACGGCGGATTGATCGACAGGCAGGCGCCGCCGCAGGCGGCCGGCGGAGTGGTGGGCCAGATCGGTTGGTACTGAGTCGCCACGCCGTAGAGCACCTGGTCCTTCCAGTTAAGCCACCACGTGCCACTGGTTATCGCGCAGTTCGGAGGGCCAGGCCAGTTCGCCTCCATGCAAGTGGCCGGGAGGAACGGGCAGACCGCAGCGGCAAAGAGTGCCCCGAAAGTGCCCCCGGAGGTATCGTCAAGCGGGCCATCCGGGATACGACCGAATCGGGCATTGACTGCGTCGCTGTAATCGCCCGCAGCGGAGGCGCCCATGGCCGTGGCCCAGGGATACCGGCCGTTATTCTGAGATTGCGCGGCGTAGGCGGTCAGGCACTGGGCGACCTCGCCGCCCCCCCGGCGTTCGAGGAGCGGCATGAGGTCGTCATAGGTAATTGCAAGCACCCGGTCATTCACCAGTATCGCGCCGCCGGCATCGTAGACCGGGCCGTTGAGGAAGCCGTCGGTGGCGCTGTCGGCGAAAACAGCATTGTCCTCCCCGTTGCCCAAGTCGAGATAGTTCACTGCGCCGTTCACGCCGGCGCCACTGCGGTCCTGCAGGGCGGCGGCGCCCTGCCGTTGCAATACGCTGCCCGGTGCCAGCACTAATGCGATCGCGCCGGAGGGCACGAACGGATTGGGGTTGGTCCCGTCGTGCACGATCGTGCCGTCCGCCAGGCGAACGGTAATGGTGCCGCGGGCATCGCTGTTCAGGCAGCCGGGGTCGCCCGCGGCGACGCAGGTCGTGCGGGTATTGTTCTTGAAGTTGTTCGACACGGCGTACCAGAGACGCTCGCCGCTGGCGTCGCGCAGGTCCTCCAGTCCCAGGGTGCGCCAGGGCAGGCGGCCGAGCCGGTTGGCCTGGCCGGTCGTGCCGGCTGCATTACCGCAACTCGACTCGGCGATGCCGTCGTTGGTAAGGTCGGGACAGGGCAGGTCGCCGGGCCGTGACGCGCCGGCCGCCAGATCCACGCCTGCCGCATAGCCGATCAGCGCCTCCTTGGCGAGCGCCAGGACCCGTGCAGTATTCTTCTGGCGCTGCGTTTCGCGCGCGATCTCGCTCAGAAAGGCGACCAGTCCGGCGCCAATGGCCAGCGCGAGCAAGGCTACCGCGGCCAGAATCGCGATGCCTTCCTGACGCCGCCGTGCCGTGCGGACGGGGTATCCGGCGCGCGCGAAGCCACGCCGGTGTGCGAGCGCCGCGCCCGTCATTCGGCGGCGCGAGCCGCCCCCGCGCCCGGGTTGTCGGTGGTGGTGTCTGCGGGCGCTTCAAACACCTCGAGAGTCGTCCCGGAACTGCGACGGTAGGTCTGCCCGACCCGCAGTTCGATCGGCGTGCGCTTGCCGGGGACCGACACGTCGGCCACCGCCGGCGCCTGAGGCGAGGACTTGACGCGCATGCCCGCGGGGTCGCGACCGTGATAAGCGCGCTCGTTGATCCACAGCGTGCGCTCGCCGTCGCTGCGAATGACCGTGCCATTGAACGTGATGCGGGCGGGGCCGCGCGGCCGCGGCGCCGCCTTGGCAGACTTCGGCTTGTCGATGCGTTTGCCGGCATCCAATGCCGCCCGCTGCGCCGGCGTGTAGAACAGTCGGCCAAGATCGTCCTCCGCATGGATCGCGGTCGGCGCAGCGAACATCAGCACGAGCACGAACAGGCATGCGCGGGTCATGACGCCTCCGACTGGCCGCTGTCGATCGTCAGCCAGCGCAACTCGCAATGCGCCTTGAGATTCGGCTTGCGGGGCTCAGGCACTGCCCCGCGCATGGCGGGCTCCAGACGGCATCTCTGGATCGAATACAGGCCTGCTTGCTGGGTCTGCAGCGCCTCCAGAAAACGCAGCAGATCGCCCTCGTGGGTCACGCCGAAATCGAGCCGCATGATGGAGCTGTGCAGACGCCCGCCGAGGGGCGGAAGATCGAGTTGTGCGCCATCGAAGCGCTGTCTTGCTTCGATCTGGTATTGCACGCCGAACAGGCCGACCCGGCGATCGGCGCTGTGCAGCGCTTCCAGCCAGGCGATGCGCCGCTCCGCGCCGATGAATCCCTCCCGGGTCAGTTGCTCGTAGGCCGGCAGGTAGCGCAGGATATTCTGCTTCTCTTCGCCGGAGCGCTGATACTGCAGTCGGGCGTTGTCCAGCGTTCTTGCCGCAGCTTCCTGCGACTGCTGTGCCGCGCGCAGTTTCGTCTCGACGAAGTCGACCAGCAGCCAGGACAGCGCGACCGCGACAAGCAATGTAAGTGCCGAGACGCGCAGCGGGTACAGGTCTTTCCAGCGAACGGGCATGACTCAGGCTCCCGGCGCAAACGCCACGGCGAGGCGGAATATCGCGCCGCGGTCCGCGCTGCTGACATTGGTGTTTCCGCTCAGGCCGCTTTCGGAGCTGATGTCGAGCGGCAACTCGATCACGCTCACCTCAGCCACCTGATCATGCGCGGCGAGCGTCTGTACCAGCTCACGGATGCGCGCGACCGCCTGCCGGTAGTTGCCGTCGTAGTCGCTGACCTCGCCGCTCAGGATCCCGATTTGTCGCAGTTTGCCGGCGCTCGCACCGCCGCCGGCAAGGTCGGGCCCGGGTGCGCTGTCCAGCTTGTCCGCAGTGAAGCGCCACTCCAGCCCGTTTAGCGCGATGCGCGGATTGGCCTCGAGCGCCTGGCCGATGACCGCCAGCATGGCCTCGGGCGTGCGCAGCTGCTGGCGCAGGCGTTCCGCCGCCTCGACCGCCTCACGCATCTCGGCGGCGGATGCCGGTGCCTTGGGAAACTGCGCGGTGACCTCGCGATACATCGCATCATAGCGGCGGGCCTGGTCGAGCAGCGCCAGGGTCTGGGCTTCGGCTCGATGGGTACGGTAGGCCTCGATGCCGGCCCAGATGATTGCACCAAGCGCGATCGCCGCCGCCGACGCATAGACCAGCTGCTTAACGCGGTAGACCCTGAACCCCGCCTCGACCATGGGCGGCGCCAGATCCGTCAGTCGCGGGGCACCGGCCAGCAGGCGCAGATATAACGCATCCGCCGACTCCGCCAGCTCCGAGGGCGGGATGCCAAGCAGGCTCTCGATTTTCTTCGGCCCCAGGACCTCGGGGCGCAGATTCGGCCGTTCACGCGCAATGGCATCGGGCAGCGAGGCCAGGCTGCCGTCGGGATCGAGAATGACAACCGGGACGATGTTGTCGACGTGGGTGACCGTCAGCGCGTCGAGGTACATCCGGGTGTTGGCGATCTCCTGCGCATAAAAATCAACCGCGGGTGTGCTGCCGCCGCGCAGCGGCGTGAGCCGGCTGACCCTGAAGCGCGAGTGCTTGCAGAATGTTTGTCGCAGCCCGGCGCTGCCCTTGGTAACCAGCAGCACGTCGGCCTGTTTGAGTTTCAGTCGATCGACCAGGCCGAGTGCAACCATCGGCAGCAGGTGCACGCCGGCCACCGGCACCCCGTTCTGCTGCACGATGCGCAGCCAGGGCGAAACGATCTCTGGATTGGTCAGCGCCGCGAACAGGTAGCGGTCGTCGCCGCGCTTGCCGGTCGAACGCTCTTGAAGACTGGCCGCGGAGAACGCGGTGCTCCGATACAGCTGGCGCAGTTTTCTCGCCACCATCTGGGCGCGCTCGCCGCCGCCGGCGCGCGGCAGCGTCTCGAAGCGGTAGTCCTCGTCGAGCACGTCGACCAGAAAGCTGATCGGCAGGCCCTTGACGCTGCGCAGGAAGCCGGCAAAGCCGTTCCAGCCTTGTTCGCCCGCCGGGAAGCGGCGGATCGATTCGAGCCGCTGACGGCGCCACACAGCGGCGGTTGCCTGGTCGCTGGATACGCACAGCAGGAGCTTGGCCGCCATGTCAGAAGCCTATCTTGCCGATGATGTCATAAATCGGCGTCAGCACCGAAAACAGGATCAGCGCCAGCAGAATGCCCAACACCAGGGTGAGCGTCGGCTCGAGCAGTTTGAGCGCCTTCTCGACCGATTCGCGGACATCCCGGTTGTAGAAATATGTCACGTTGAGCAGCGCGGTATCGATCGCCCCGGTGTTCTCGCCCACGCGCAGCATGCGGATGACCAGCGGCGGGAACATGCCGAGATTCTGAAACGCTTCGGACAAACTTTCGCCGGCGTTGATCTGCTGCCCCGCGCGTTGAATGCCGTTCGCCACATAGCGGTTGGCCACGATTTCCTCGCTGGTGCGCATTGCCTCCAGTACCGTGATCCCGGACCGATACATCAGCGCGAAGAAGTTCGCAAATCGCGCCAGGATTATCTTCTGCAGGATTTCCCCCAGAACCGGCAGTCTCAGGATCGTATAGTCGAACAGATATTTTGCGCGCGGGCTGTTACGTACCGCGGCAGCCAGGCCGGTGCCCGCTGCCACGGGCAGCGCCAGCATCAGCCACCAGTAGTCGGCGGTAAAGTTCGACAAGCCGATCAGCAGCCGCGTCTGTATCGGCAACTCGAGCCCCATCGTCTTCAGCAGCGAGACGACTTGCGGGACCAGGTACAGCAGCAGGAACAGAATAACCGCAGCCACGACCACCAGAACCATCGCCGGATATATCAACAGCCGTCGCGTCTGCGATACGAGTTCGTCCTGCCAGCGCAGAGTGGAGCCCAAGTTCTCGAAAACCTCGGTCAGCGTGCCCGAAAGTTCGCCGGCGCGTATCAGGCTGACGAACACGCCGCCGAAAATATTCGGGAACGTCGCCAGTGCCTGCGACAGCGACTTGCCGCCCTCGATGTCCTCGAGCACCGAGGCCAGCACTTCCCGAAAGCGCGGATTCTCCATCCCGTCGCGCAAATCGCGCAGCCCCTCGATAAGCGGAATGCCGGCGCGCGTCACCTGCTCCATGTCGAAGCAGAACGTGATCAGGTCCAGCCGGGTGACGCTGCCGCGGCCAAGGCCGGGTGCGGCACGCGCCACCGGCCGCGCGGTAATGAGGTCCAACCCCATCTTGCGCAGCCGCAGTTCGAGGTCGACCTCGTTGGCGGCATCCAGACGGCCACGTGAGCGCAGGCCCTCGCGGTCGACCGCCTTGTACTGGTAGGCTGGCATGCAGTCAGCGCACCCGTGCCGTGAGGTCGATGGCGCGGGCGACCTCGGCAAGACTGGTGGAGCCGTCGACGACCCGCTGCAACCCTTCCTCTGCGAGAGGACGGAAGCCCTTGGCAAGCGCCGCCTCCCGCATCTCCCGGGGTGTCGCCCGCCGGGCGACCAGCTCGTCCAGATCGGCGTCCATATGCAGGATCTCCATAATCGCGGTCCGGCCCCGGTAGCCGCGGAGATTGCATTTCGGGCAGCCAACGGGCCGGAACAGTTGCAGTTCGCTGTCCACGGTGTGGGCAAGCAACTGCCGTTCCTCGATGTTGGGCGGGTAGGCCTCCTTGCAGTGGCTGCACAGCATCCGGACCAGCCGCTGCGCGATCACGCCGATGATATTGCCGGCCATGATGTCGGCGGCGATGCCAATATCGAGCAGCCGCGGAAACGTTCCCAGGGCGGAATTGGTATGCAGCGTGGTGAAAACCTGGTGGCCGGTCATGGCGGCACGAAACGCCATCTCGGCGGTTTCGCGGTCGCGCACTTCGCCGACCAGAATGATGTCCGGGTCTTGGCGCATGATCGAGCGAATGCCGTTCGCGAAATCCATGCGCGCGCTCTCGTTAACCGAGGTTTGCCGCATCAGGGCCACCGGATATTCGACCGGGTCCTCCAGGGTCATGATGTTGACCGATTCCACGTTGAGCTTTGCGAGCAGCGAGTACAGCGTGGTGGTTTTGCCGCTGCCGGTGGGCCCAGTAATGATCAGGATGCCCTCCGGCCGCGCCAGCATCAGGTTCAGGCGGCCGTGAACGGTCTTCGGCAGGCGCATCTGCTCCAGCGAAATGATCGATTTTTCGCGGTCGAGAATGCGCAGCACGATGTTCTCGCCCCAGATTGTTGGCTGGGTCGATACGCGGAAATCGACCGGCCGGCCATTCAGGTTGAGCGAAATGCGGCCGTCCTGAGGCGCACGCATCTCGGCGATATTCATGCCGCTGATGACTTTCAGCCTTACCGCAATGCCGGGCCAGTAGTTCTTGTGCAGGCTTCGCACCTGCTCGAGCACGCCGTCGATGCGATAGCGGATGCGCAGAAAAGCGTACTCCGGCTCGAAGTGGATGTCGGAGGCGCCGCGCTTCACCGCGTCTACCAGTAGCGCGCCTACCAGCCGCACGATCGGCTGGGTATATTCGTCGGCGCCGGCCTGCTGCAGGCTCTGGTAGTCGATTTCCCCGGTTTCGATCTCGCGCAGGATTCCGTCGACCGAAAGCTCGAAGCCATAGAACTGGTCGATGTGCTCGTCGAGCTGGGCCTGCCCGGCCAGCACGGTTTTGAGCTGGATGTTGCTGCCGAGCATCACCCTCAACTGGTCCAGCGCGACCACATTGAACACTTCGGTGATCGCCACCATCAGCAGATTCTTCTCCGCGTCGTAGGCGATGGGCAGCAAGCGGTGGCGGCGCGCGAATTCCTGGGGTACAAGCTTCAGCGCCTCGGCGTCGACCAGCACCTGGGTGAGGTCGATGCTCTCCTGGCCAATGGTTCGCGCCATGATGTCGCGAATCACCGCCTCGGTCACAAACCCAAGGCGAACCAGCAGGCGCCCGATCGGGATGTTCTGGGTCTTCTGCTCGGTCAGCGCGATGCGCAGCTGGTCCTGGGTAATCAGTCCCTGCTGAACCAGCAGTTCCCCGAGGCGGAGCTTCTTGCGCTGCTCAGCCATGCGCGATCAGCTATTCCACGCGCGCGGAAAGCCGGCCGACGCGTTCGATGGCAAGACCCTGATCGAAATTGGCCCGCCCCTTGCGGAACGACATATCCAGTGCGCGCCGATAGTAATTCAGGGCGAGGCCGGCCTGCCCGAGATGTTCGAGGCCTACCGCGAGGTTGAAGGCGTAGTCCGGGTTGTCGGGCTGGAGCTGGAACGCCTGGAAATAGGCCTGCTGCGCCGACGCCCACTGGTTCTGTTCGGCCAGCAAGTTGCCCAGCGTGAAGTACAGGAAGGCCGACGGATCGCGGCCGATCAGCTGGCGCAGCTGGCTTTCCGCCGCCAGCGGGTCGGCTGCGCCCAGCAGCCCGATCAAGCCCGCCTGCGCGTGGGTATTGCGCGGATCCAGCTCGAGCACGCGGGTGAAATGGCGGCTGGCTTCATCGTTGCGCCCTTGTTTCCAGGCGATCGCGGCCACGCCGAGCAGCGCGTCAATGTTGCGCGGCTCGGCCGACAGCACCTGCAGGTAGAGCGTTCGCGAGGCGGCGTAGTCGCCCTGCTGCAAGGCATCGTACGCGGCTTGCAGCTGCGGATTGACCGGCGTCGCAGCCGCCGGCTGTCGGCGCACCGAGATTTCGTCGCGTGGCGTTCTGGGCGCCTCGGGCGTTGCGATGCGCGGCGAGGCGGGAATCTCGACGACCTCGACGCCGTCTTCGACCCGGGCGTCGTCCGCGGCCGGCGTCGCAACGGACGGCGCAGCAGCGGCCGCAGGCGCTGCACGCGACTGCGCGGTCCTGGGCTTCGGCGACGGCGTGTTCTGCGTGCTGCCGGCGTTCGTCGTGGTCGTTCCGGTCTGCACGGCGGGCCGCGTCGCGGGCGCTTCTGGCGCCGGGGCACCTGCCGCGGCAGGTGCATTCAGCTCGGCGGGCATGCCCAAGACCTTGGCCGGCGTACGGGGCTCCGCCGGCGCGCCTTGGGCGGAAGACTGCGCGGGAGGGGGCGGCGCGGTGACAATCTGCGCCGGCGGCCGCAGCAGGCCTGGATTGGAGACCTGAATGTAGACGTAGGTGCCGTATCCGATCGCGAACAGGATCGACGCGCCGACGAAGGTCAGCATGTAATGCTCCTGCATCCAGTCGAACACGGTGTAGCGCGGCGTTTCGGCGGCCTGCATCACGGTGGCTGCATACGCCGGGCTGCCGGCCGGGGCGCCGGCGGCTTCCGCCCGGACGAACCCCGATTGGGGTTCGTCGCCGACCGGCTCAAGCGATAGCTCTGATGACTGGCTGTCCGGGTCGTTCTCGGGGCCGTCTTCGCGGTTCTTTGACGCCTTCTGCAGCGCCTGCAACAGCAAGCTCATGGTTGCTGGCCGGAGGGGTCCATCTGCGGCAGGAACCGCTGCAGGTAGCGCAACTCGGCGCTGTCCAGGGAAGGATTGGTGACCACGGTGGGCTTCAGAAACACGATGAGCTCGGTCTTGCTCACCGATTCGTCGCGATAGCTGAAGGCGTCGCCGGCTACCGAGGGCAATCGGCCGAGGCCAGGCACTGCGTCGCGGTCGCGGCGCACGTTGTCCTGCATCAGGCCGCCAAGGATCACGGTTTGCGCGCTGCCGACCTGCAGTACCGATTCCATTTCCCGCACCTGGATCTCGGGCACCAGGTTCTGGATCGGATTGGTGAGTTGGTTTCCCTGGCTGTCGAGCTGCAGCGACGGGTTGGGGTCGGCGACGAAGCGCAGCACTCTCGAGATGGTCGGCCGCACCGTCAGCGATACCACGCCGGTGGCGCTGATCTGCGGGGTGACGCTCATGATCAGGCCGACCGGCACCGTTTGCGCGGTGGTGTTAAAGGTCGTGACCGCCGGCGCATTGGTGTTGGTTGTGGTCTGCGCCTCGACATCGAAGTACACGATGTTGTCGACGACTTTCAGCAGCGCGGTCTGGTTGTTCAGTGCCATCAGCTTCGG
>ERZ869936.1011-NODE-1011-length-22134-cov-17.239775_pt1 | contig 22134 bp, 19 predicted proteins | sample MGYA00520876_ERZ869936 | MGnify/ENA primary metagenome ERZ869936 (study PRJEB32218, sample SAMN09650985) | biofilter metagenome | isolation source: enrty point of leading RO module | place: Saudi Arabia: Thuwal, RO plant located on Red Sea | collected 2016-02-17...
CAAAATCAAACCCACGACGCTAACTTAAATCAACAAGCCGGGAAGTTTGGGAACGAGGGATTCACGCTGAAACGCCGGAGAGCGGAGGGGGTGATCGGAACGATTGTCTGTTGCCGGCCGAGTCGTCATAGTCAGGACACGAATGTGAGGCGGCGACGGCCATGTGACCATGTGTAACGAGGGGGACACGAATGATGCGTTCACGAGCGATGTGCAGCCTGCTGGGAGCAGCTTTGGTGTTGTCGGTCGGTTTCAGCCTGGCAGCCGACAAGAACGCGGACGAGGAAGGGTGGGTCACGATCTTTGACGGGGAATCGCTCGACGGCTGGAAGATCAATGAGAATTCCGAGACGTGGGAACTGATGGACGGGATGCTGGTCGCCAACGGCGATCGCAGCCACATTTTCTACGTGGGTGACGACAGGCCCTTCGACGATTTCGAGTTGAAGGTCGACGTGAAGACGGAAGAGAACAGCAACGGCGGGATCTATTTCCACACGCGATACCAGCAGACGGGGTGGCCCAAGTACGGGCATGAGGCCCAGGTGAACAACACCTATGCGGCCGACCCGAAAAAGAGCGGGAGCCTGTATGGCGTGGTCGACGTGACGGAGCAGCACATCGAGGATGGGGAGTGGTGGACGCAGCATGTGATCGTGAAGGGGCGGCGCATCACGATCAAGCTGAACGATGAAGTGGTCGTTGATTACGAGGAACCAGAGGGCAAGGAGGCGTTTTCGGAAGACTTCGAGCGGCGGTTGGGAAGCGGTACGTTCGCGCTGCAGGGGCACGATCCGGGGAGTACGGTGTATTACCGGAATATCCGGGTGAAGCGATTGGAGGCGGAGTGAAGCGGGAGAGCTGTCGTTTCCACATAACCGGCTTCAACCTGCCTGTTCGGGGCTGGAGCAACCAACGGGCGTGAAGCCCCGGTCGTGGGAACTTCGTCCGAAGTCTCACGACTTCGGCTACATGACCGGGGCTTCCTTCGCTTCGCTCAGTCCAGCCCCGGCCACCCGGTCGAGATGTGTGTCACTGACAGGGCTGGAGGGGCCCACGGGGCGCAGCCGGTGCGCTTTGAACGGGTGGGTCAGGAGGCGACGCGGGGGTGCTGGGGGCTGACGACGGGCGGGTCGGCCAGGTTGTCGGGGGTGCTCATGCCGGGTTCGACTTCGACGGGGAGCCGAACCGTGAACGTGCTGCCCTTGCCGAATTCGCTGTCGAGGAAGATTTCGCCTTCGAGCAGGCGGCAGAGTTCCTTGACGATGGAGAGGCCGAGTCCGGTGCCCTCGAATTCGCGGGTGAGGGTGTCGGACTCGGAGTCGTCGCCGCGGCCCTGGCGGAACTTCTCGAAGATGGTGGACTGATCTTCGAGCGGGATGCCGATGCCGGTGTCGGCGATGATCAGGTCGATGGTCTCCTCGTCGACGCTCTGCGCCTGGACGCGAATGCGTCCGCCCTCGGGAGTGAATTTGATCGCATTCGAGAGGAGGTTGTTGAGGATCTGCTGCAGCTTGCCGAGATCCTGCCGGAGGACGGGGATCGCGGGATCGACGGAGTGGCTGAGGTCGATGTTTTTTCGTTCGGCGAGCGGCATCATGGAGGAGACGGTCTGCTCCACGAGGTCTTCCACGACGACTTCGCGGGGAAAGACTTCCATTTTGCCCGCTTCGATCTTGGCGAGGTCAAGAATGTCGTTGATCAGCGCCAGCAGGTTCTGGCCCGACGTGTTGATGTTGTCGAGGTACTTTTTCTGGCGATCGTTAAGGTTCTGGGCGGAGGAGAGGACGTCGCTGAACCCGAGGATGCTGTTGAGCGGGGTGCGGAGTTCGTGGCTCATGGTGGCGAGGAAGTCGCTCTTGAGCTTGTTCATGGCGTGCAGGCTGAGGTTGGCCTGCGCGAGTTCGTCGACCTTGGCGTCGAGCGTTGTGTTGGCCTGCCGGAGTTCGTCCTGGATGGTCGTCAGGTGGCGGAGCATGCGGTTGAAGGCGTGTGAGAGTTCCTCGAATTCGTCGCCGGTGCGGATGTCGGCCCGCTGGTCGAGGTCGCCGTGGGCGATGGCGTCGCTGACCTCGTTGAGGTGCTGGACCGGCTTGACGATGACGTAGCGGACGATGACCGCGGTGGCGAACATGGCGAGCGCTGACGTGGCGATGGCCATGGTGAGGAGCACGGCCTTGTTGCGGTTGATCTGGGCGTTGACCTTTTCGGGCGCGAAATTGATCTTCGCAACGCCGAGCAGACCGTCGCGGACGAAGGGGGGGTAGTGCCCCTCCTCGGCGGCGTGGCAGGTGTGGCAGAACTCTTCGGCGCGGACCGGCTGGTAATAGACCTGCTCGCCGGTCTCTTCGTCTTCGGAGACGACGAATTCCGCCTGCTGGTTGACGATTTCACGGAACGCTTCGATCTCCGGCAGTTCGCTCGGGCGATGGCTGGCGTCGTAGAGTTCGCTGTTGTCGTAATCGATCGGAAAGAACCGCCAGTTGTCCTCCCGGAGATCCTGGGGCTTGAGTTCGTGACCGAGTTGCTGGATGACATCGACGAATTCGGGGTCGACTGTCTGGGTCCAGTGCGTGCTCTGGATGTTGTGAGCGATCAGGAGTTCGGCCCGTTCGCGCTGCTGCTCGCGGACGACGCGGAGGTTCAGCATCGAGTAGAAGTAGAAGCTGCCGGAGATGAGTATCAGCAGACCGGTGGCGAACAGGAGGCGGCATTTCACCTCCAGTCCGGTTTCGCCGAGCAGCCGTTTGATACTGCGATAAGACACCGGAGACTCCGCTGCCGTGCGAGACGGGATCCGGCCGAAAACTGTTGGACCGGCGGTCAGGCTTGGTGAGGTATCTTAGCGGAATCGTCGAGCGGGCTGGAGGGAGATTCGGGGGTGCGGGCAGGCGTGGATTTCGGTGCTCCCGGATCGATGGCCGTTCGGTACGGTGGGGGCGGATTCAACCCACCGAACAGGTTGGAACCCTTTCCCAGGAAAGAAAGCGTGCTGTCGCCGCATTCGTGGCTCCGTTCTTGGCTCGATTGTGTTCTGCGGGCTGACACCCGCAGCTAAATGACGGCGCGGCTTCGCCGCTCAGAGCTGAACCACATGCGGTTGGGTTGCGAACGAGGCGCGTGGTGAGTTCCTTATGGTGGAACGCTTCGCGCCGTGCGCAGATTTCGCTTGCAACAGGATCGGCGTCGTGGGCCTCTGACTCGGCGGAGCGAGTCGGCTCCATTGTTGTGGCCGCCGGCCGGGCTGCGAAATCTGCGTCCTGTCTTGAAGCTTCCGCGGCTCGGCTGCCGGGGACCAACCTTTCGATTCCCGTGGAGCGCGGGATCATCCTCCGAAGTCGTCGTAGGCGATGTTCTCCGGCTCGACTCCGAGGCTGGCCAGCATCTGTTGCACGGCCTGCAGCATCATCGGTGGACCGCAGATGTAGTATTCGATGTCTTCGGGCGCCGGGTGGTCCTTCAGGTACTCGTCGTAGAGCACCTGGTGGATGAAGCCGACGTAGCCGGTCCAGTTGTCTTCGGGGAGCGGTTCCGAGAGGGCGATGTTGAACTTGAAATTCGGGTGCTCTTTCTCGAGTTCCCGGAAGTCCTCGACGTAGAACAGCTCCCGCAGGCTGCGGCCGCCGTACCAGTACGAAATCTTGCGGTCGGAATTCTGCTCCTTGAGCAGATAGAAGATGTGCGAGCGGAGCGGCGCCATCCCGGCGCCGCCGCCGATGTAGACCATCTCCGCGTTCGTTTCCTTGATGAAGAACTCCCCGTAGGGGCCGGAGATCGTGACGTGGTCCCCTTTCTTGAGATTGAAAATGTACGAGGAAACCTTGCCCGGCGGCGTGCCGGCCGGCGCCCGGGGCGGCGGCGTCGCCACGCGCACATTCAGCATGATGATGCCCCGTTCGCCCGGGTAGTTGGCCATCGAATAGGCCCGAAACACCTCTTCGTCGACTTTCGACTTCAGCTTCCAGAGACTGTATTTATTCCAGTCCTCGTGGTACTTCTCCGCGACCTCGAATGTTTCGTACGACAGTTCGTGCGGCGGGACTTCGATCTGGATGTAACCGCCCGGCTTGAAGTCGACCTTTTCTCCGGGGGGCAGTTCGAGGACCAGTTCCTTGATGAACGTCGCCACATTGCGGTTGGAACGAACGGTGCAATCCCACCGCTGCGTCTCGAACACCTCGGGCGGGACTTCGATCTCCATGTCCTGCTTGACGGCCACCTGACAGGAGAGCCGTTCGCCCAGCCGCTGCTGGCGCTTGTTGATGTGCGACCGTTCGGTCGGCAGGATATTTCCGCCTCCCGACAGCACGCGGACTTTGCACTGCGCGCAGGTTCCGCCGCCGCCGCAGGCGGAGGAGACGAAGATGCCGTTCTGCGCCAGCGCCGCCAGCAGTTTTCCGCCGGCCGGGACGTGCAGTTCCTGTTGATGATTGATCGTCAGCGTCACGTCCCCGCTGGGGACGAGATACTTCTTCGCGACGATGATCAATGCGACCAGCGCGAGTACGATCCCGGTGAAGAGTAAGACGCCGAGAATTACTTCCATTTCTTATCGGTTGTCCGTCTTCGGTGAACGGTTGTCGGAAAAGGTCAGTGGAGTTGAAACTGTTCTCCGTGCTACTGACGGCGAAAATCTTCGTGTGTTGCGCCAATTTCGCGTGCAGCAGATTCCACGTCGTGGACATCCGACTCGGCGGAGCGAGTCGGCTACATTGGTTGCGGCCGAAGGCCGCGCTGGGAACTCTCCGTGCCTCCGTGGTAAATCGCTGGCTTAAATGTCGATCCCTGCGAACGACATGAACGCCAGCGACATCAGGCCGACGGTGATGAAGGTGATCCCCAGTCCGCGCAGCGCGGGCGGGACGTCGCTGTACTTCAGTTTCTCCCGAATTCCGGCCAGGGCGAGAATCGCGAGGGCCCAGCCGACCCCGGTCGAGAATCCGTAAGTTACGCTGTGCGCGAAATCGAGGTCCGATTCGATCATCAACAGCGTCCCGCCGAGAATCGCGCAGTTGACGGTGATCAACGGCAGAAAAATGCCCAGTTGCTGATGCATCGCGGGGAAGAACCGGTCGAGCGTCATCTCGAGGATCTGCACCATGGCGGCAATCGTGCCGATGTAGCAGATCAATCCGATAAACCGCAGGTCGATTTCGCTTGCGCCGCTGATTCCCGTCCAGGAGAGCGCTCCTTCACGAAGCAGGTACTGGAAGATCAGGTTATTCAGCGCGACCGTGATGGTCTGAATCACGATCACAGCCAGCCCCAGCCCCCACGCCGTCTTCACGCTCTTGGAGAGCGCAAGATAAGTGCACATCCCCAGAAAGAACGCCAACGCGAGGTTCTTGCTGAAGACCGATTCGAAGAACAGGCTGAGATGAGATTCCATGGGGGACGGTTTTCAGTTGTCAGTTGTCAGAAACGCAGCGCTCCCCTGCGGGTCGCGGCTAAACTGGGCGTTGGAAACCATGCGAAGTTCTTGAAACGGACGACTCAGCCCTCGACTCTCGTCTATTCTTTCTCAATCTGCTCCGGCTTGAATGTTCGGAGGAGCCAGATGAACAGGCCGATCAGGATCAAGGCGCTGGGGGGCGCCAGCATGAACAGGTTGCGCTCGTACCAGGTTGACGACCACAGCACCTCATGGCCCCACAACTGCCCCGAACCGAGCAGCTCCCGGAAGAACCCGACAAACACCAGAATCAACCCGTAGCCGAGTCCGTTGCCGATGCCGTCGAGAAAACTGAGCAAAGGGGGCGATTTCTGCGCGAACGCCTCGGCCCGCCCCATCACAATGCAGTTCGTGATGATCAGTCCCACAAACACCGAAAGCTGGTCCGCGATGTCGGGCAGAAAGGCTTGCAGCACCTGGTCGACCACGATCACCAGGGACGAGATGACCGTCATGTAAAAGATGATGCGGATCTTGTTGGGGATGTACTCCCGCAGCGCGCCGATGATGAGTCCGGACGACCCCGTGACGAAAATCACAGACAGGGCCATGACGACCGACGCGTCGAGCTTCGTCGTCACCGCCAGCGCCGAACAGATGCCGAGGATCTGCCGCGCAATCGGGTTATCGTCAAAGAGCGGCTCCGTCAGAACCTTCAATGGTTTCTTCTGTGCCATCACTCCTCCTCCGCAGAGGCGTTGGGCTGCGCGGCAGCCGAGGTGAGATCGAGTTCGCCGGTTCGCACCGCGTCCAGAAACGGACCGAACGCATCGGGTCCGAGCCAGTAATTGACCAGGTTCTCGACGCCCACGGACGTAATCGTGGCGCCGGAAAGCCCGTCGATCTGGCGGTCGGCCGCCGGATTACCGGGCACGACGGACCCCTTCACGACGTCGATCCACGGCCGCCCGTCTTCATCGAAGGCGATCTTTCCGTCCCACTGCTGCTGCCACACCGGATTCGTGATCTCGCCCCCGAGGCCCGGCGTCTCCGCGTGATCGTAAAACGTGATCCCGCGGATCGTGACCAGGTCCGCATCGAGCGCGATGAAGCCGTAGAGAGTCGACCAGAGCCCTTTCCCGTTGACCGGCAGCACGAGTTTCGAGAAGTTGCCTGCTTCGTCCCGGACGACGTAAACCGGCGCGACCCGCTCGCGGCGTTTGATGCCGGCCAGATCGAGTTCGGGCGGAATCTCGACGCTGGAAACCGGCTGCGTCGAAGCCTTGCGGGCGTCATACGTGCCGACGTCGATCGTTGTGTTAAGGAGCCCCTCGACCTCCCCGTCTCCGATGCCGCTTTCTTCGCGCGGGGGGAGATTCACCAGGACCGTCTCGACCTGCTCGAACTTCTCGTCGATCTGCTCGTTCCCGGCGTCCGCGTCCCACAAACCGGCGGCAATCAGCACGTTGCGACGCAGCTTCTGCCGCTTGTTCTCCTGCTGCCTGCCGCGCAAGCCGACCGCGACCGACGACACGACGACCGAGCACACGAGGCACAGGATCAGCGCGATCAGGAACGTTCCGGAGGTGCTGTTAGGCTTGAGCACTGCGGGCCAGCCTTCGTTTGATGTTGGCCTGAATGACGACGTAATCAATCAGGGGAGCAAAGACGTTTCCGAACAGAATCGCGAGCATGATCCCTTCCGGATAACCCGGGTTGATCACGCGAATCAACGTGGTCATGACTCCGATCAACAGCCCATAGGCCCACTTTCCGGATTCGGTCATCGACGCCGACACCGGATCGGTCGCCATGAACACCAGCCCGAACGCCAGCCCCCCGGTCACCAGATGCCACAACGGAGTCATCTGGAACATGGGATTGTCGCTGCCTTCCGCGCCGAGATTGAACAACGCCGCCGAACCAAGCGCGCCGACGAGGACCGAGAGCATGATCCGCCACGACCCGACGCCCGTCGCGATCAAGACGATCGCCCCCAGCAGGCAGCAGAGGGTCGACGTCTCTCCCATCGAACCGGGAATCGTCCCGAGAAAGGCGTCCGCCCAGGAAATATCGAGCCCCGTTTCGATCGACTGAATCCCCATCTCCTTCGGAGCGGTCGCCAGAGCGCCCAGCGGGGTGGCCGCGGTGTAGCCGTCGACCGCGACCCACACTTTGTCGCCGCTCATAAAGGCGGGGTACGCAAAGTACAGAAACGCGCGGGCTGTGAGCGCCGGATTGAGGAAGTTCTTCCCGGTTCCGCCGAACACCTCCTTGCCGATGACAACGCCGAAGCTGATCCCCAGCGCGACCTGCCATAGCGGAATCGTCGGCGGCAGGGTGAGTGGGAACAGCATGCCCGTCACAAGAAACCCTTCGTTGACCTCGTGTCGGCGGATGCAGGCGAACAGAACTTCCCAGAAACCGCCGGCGATCTGGGTCATCAGATAGACCGGCAGAAAATAGAGCAGCCCGTGCACAAAGCAGGCGAGAACATTGCCCGCACTGAACCCGAGGCCGAGTCCCTCCAGCAGTGCAGCCCGCCATCCGGTGTCGGCGGGACTCGCGATCACACCGGCCGAGACCTGCGACTCCAGCGCCAGATTCGCCTGCAGACCGGTGTTGTAGCACGCCATCAGAATGCAGGGACCGAGCGCGAACACCACCAGGCTCATCATCCGCTTGAGATCCATCGCGTCGCGGATGTGCGAGGGGCCGTCGGTCACGTCCGCTGGAGAGTACAGAAACGTGTCGGCCGCTTCGTACAGTGGATAGAACCTCTCCCACGGTCCGCCGCGGGCGAACTTGGGATGCAGCTCATCCAGATATCTGCGAAGTGCTTTCATGTCGCTGTCTGTTCACAGCATTTGTATTCAGTGAAACGCAGCGCTCCCCTGCGGGTCGCGGCTAAACGGGATGCTTGTGACCATGAGACGTTCTTGAAACGGACCAGGAAGTCATCATCGGCCGTGGCGCGGTCACCCTTCCTTTTCAATATGGTTGAGCGTCTGGCGGAGCATGGGACCGTAGACGTATTTGCCCGGACAGACAAACGTACACAACGCCACGTCGTCCTCGTCCAGTTCCAGCGCCCCCAAGGCCTGCGCCTGCTCGGTGTCGCCCGTAATCAGCGCCCGCAGGAGGAACGTGGGCAGCATGTCGTGCGGCATGACCTTCTCGTACACTCCGATCGGCACCATCGCCCGCTTTCCGCCGTGACGGCTGGTGGTCAAATCAAACCGCCGTCCGTCGGCCGCGAATGCAGCCAGAAACGCGCGGGTCGCCGAGAATTTGTCGGCCCCGGGACGCTGCCAGCCGAGGAATTCCCGCTCCCGCCCTTCCAGGATCACTGACACCTGCTGGTGATACCGGCCCAGGAAATCGAACGGCCCGTCCGCCTTTCGACCGGAAAGGACCGATCCGGAAATGACCCGGTTCTCTCCCGATTTCAACTGCCCGGCCGTCAATTCCGAGAGGTTCGCCCCCAGCCGCGTACGAAGCAGCCGCGGCTTTTCCACCTGCGGCCCGGCCAGCGAGACGACCCGCTGCACGTCGAGACGGCCCGTTGTCATCAGAGCGCCGATCGCGATCACGTCCTGATAACCGACGTACCAGACCGTCTTGCTCAGGCTCACCGGTTCCAGAAAGTGAATCTGCGTGCCGGCGAGGCCGGCCGGATGCGGACCGTCCACCTCAACCTGGCTCACGCCGGCCTCGTCCGCGCCGGGCAAATCGGCGCCCGGCTCGCTGCACAGGTAAACTGTCCCCTCGGTCAACCGGGTCAGGGCCGCGAGCCCCGCGTGAAACTCGTCAGGCCGTTCGCGGAGAACCACCAGCGGCTGCGCCGCGAGCGGATTGGTGTCGATCGCCTGCACGAAAATCGCCGCCGGAGAGGTTTCGGGAGCAGGCACCTTGCTGAACGGGCGCGTCCGCAGAGCGGTCCATAACCCCGACTCAACCAGCAATTCCCGAATCTGCTCGGGGGAAGCGTTCGCCGGTCCGCCTGAAAGGGCCGACTCGAACGTCACCGAGTCGTCGCCTTCGAGATCGATCACCAGCGACTGAAACACCCGCCGTTCACCGCGATTGACGGCCACCACCCGCCCGCAAGCGGGGGACGTGTAGACCACCCCTTCGGTTTTCTTATCGGCGAAGAGCGGTTGGCCGAGTTGCACCCGGTCTCCTTCCGCCACGAGCATCGTCGGCTTCAGGCCGACGTAATCCGGACCGACCAACGCAATGCGCTTCACCGGGGGACCGGATTCAATCTGTTGATCCGGTGCGCCGGCGATCGGAATATCAAGCCCTTTCCTGATCCGAATCCGATGCCGCATAGAGTAAGGGGGGTAACTGTATTTCCCTGGGGTCCGCCCCGGCGAGGCGCCTTGGATCGAGGATCCGCAGGCGCCCGAATCGTCCCTCTCACGAGGGGACCGCTCCTTCCGGCGGAGTCTTCGGTGGGCGAGCACACGTCATAAATAGTGCAATCTGCGCCGGTTGTAGTAGCCGCGCCACCTTCCTGCAAGCGGCCTCCCCTCCGTCGATTCCGCTTTCTCAGAATCGGAATTCATAATCGCTCTCCTGTGCAGGCGTTCCCGGCAGTCCCTCTCGGCAAACGCCCTGCGCGAAAGCCCCGTGCTACCAACGGTACGAATCTTCGCATGGCCCGAGGCCACGCCTCGTCAAATCACTTTCGACATCCGACTGGCCAGTCGTTCGAGTGCGGGGCTGATGTCGTCCGGCTCGAGATGAACGTTCAGGATGCTGAAGCAATCCTGATGCGCGAGAGCCGCCTGCATCGACTGGTGCAGATCGCCGACCGTTTCGACTTCAAAGCCCCAGCCCTCCCCCAGCAGGTCGGGCATCCGGTGGTAGTTCCAGTTCAGGATGTCGTTAAACGGTCCTTCCTGCAGGAATCGCTCGGTGGTGTAGCCCTTGTTGTTGAGCACCACGACGATCGGATTGAATCCGTGACGCACGGCGGTCGAGAGTTCGAGGCAGGTCATCTGGTAGGCCCCGTCCCCGACCAGGACCACCGGCCGCAGGTTCTTGTCAGCCACCTGCACGCCCACCGCAGCGGGGATCGCAAACCCCATCGAGGTGTAGTACGCGGGACTGATGAACTCCGTATGCTTGTGGATCGTCAGATCGACAGAGCCGAACAGCGAATCGCCCACGTCGGCGATCACCACCATTTCGTCGTCGAGAATGTCGTCGATGTGTTCGAAGAGGCTGGCCAGCGTGACTTTCTCGTCGCCGGGCCGTTTCGCGTGCCCCGTCTCCTCCCGCTCGGGCAGTTTCGGCTTTTTCTTGGATTTGAACGGTGACTTCGCCAGCGAAGTCACAAAGTCATCCAGCAAGACATCGTGGAAGTGATGGTGTCCGATCCGCAGTTTCTCGCTGGTGGCGTAGATGCACCGACCGGGGTCGAGCCGCGCCGTGTAGATGCCGAGATTGATGTCGGTCATGAAGGTTCCCAGCAGAATCACGCAGTCGCTTTGCTCCACGTACTCCGTCACAGGGCGGCGCCCCATCGCCCCCTCGTAGACGCCGAGATAGAGCGGATGCTTTTCGCTCACGACGCTCTTTCCCAGCAGCGTCGCGCACATCGGGACGTTGTGCTTCTCCGCCAGTTTGAGAACCTGCTCGCGCAGACCGAAGCGGTGGATCTCCACGCCGGCGACGATTACGGGCTGCTCCGCCGCTTCGATCCGTTCCGCCGCCTCCTTGAGCGCCGCATCGAGCGCGTCCTTGTTGCTCTGCAGTTTCGACTTGAGCGGCGTGTGCTCATACAGCGAAATGGCGTCGACGCGGTCGCGCGGGATCTCCAGGTAAACCGGTCGCTTGAATCGCACCGCCGCTTCCAGACAACGGTCGATCTCGCGAAACGCGGTCAGCGGATCGTCGAGCGATGCACTGGCCACCGTAATCTTCTCGAACACTTCGCGCTGGGTGTTGAAGTCTCGCACGCGGTGGTGGAGTAGAGGATCGCTTTCGCGCTCGTCAATCCCCGGGGCGCCGCTGATGACGACCACGGGAGATTTCTCCGCGAACGCCCCCGCGATCGAATTGCACAGGCTCAGCCCGCCCACGCAGTATGTCACGCACACCGCGCCCAGTCCGTGGATCCGCGCATAGGCGTCGGCCGCATAGCCGGCGCAGTCCTCGCGCGTCGTCCCGATGACGCGCACCGGGCTCTCTTCCAGCATGCCGTAGAAGTGCAGCACAAAATCGCCGGGAATTCCGAACACGTCGGTCACGCCGTAATCCTGCAACCGCTGAATCAGATAACCGCCGATCGTGTCCGGCGCCCCATTGGAAGAAGTCCCCCCGCGGCGGCGTTTCGCTGGCTTCTTCTTTCGAGTCGGCTTACGGGCAACCTTTTTGGCGGACATTGCGGCATCCTTTGCGCTGTTTGACACACGAATGGTGAGATCGATCGCTCGAAAGACGCCGCATCAAGCACTGCGGCGGCACCGTCATTCTATCAGCCGGGCCGGCGATCGCCGATGGGGGCAAACCCTAAGCCGCGCCCAAGAAAGCAGTTAACAAGACCGCTCAGGCGACGTCCACCGTGCATAAGGAGACGGAGCCGACGCCTGCCACCGGGACGATGCCGCATTCCCCGATCCGCCGTCGAACTCACCCTGCCCGTCGACGGCTGGCTTCCCCGCGATGCGCCGCCAGCGCCCCGGCGAGCAAACGGTCACACAGATCACTCATCGTCATGCCGGCGCGGGCGGCCGCCTTCGGCGCCAGGCTGTGGTCCGTCAGACCGGGGACCGTATTGACCTCCAGCACCCACGGTCGGCCCGAGTGATCCAGCATCAGGTCAACCCGCACCAGGCCGGTTGTTCCCAGAATCCGCACGGCTTCCAGCCCAGCCGCCACAATCCCGTTCGTCACGGACGACGGAGCATCGAACTCGAAGCAGTGCTCGGTGGCGTCGTCGACATACTTCGCGTCGAAATCGAACAGAGTATGCGACGTGCGAATCTGAATGAGCGGCAGCGGATCGTTGTCGATCGCGGCCAGCGTCCATTCGGTTCCAATCACGGCCGATTCCAGAACGATGCAATCACCGAACTCGACCGCTCTCTGAAACGCGGCGTCCAGTTCGCTGTCCTCCGTCACCAGGCTGACGCCGAGGCTCGATCCCTGCTGATCCGGTTTAATTACCAGCGGATATCCGATCCGGGCGGCGATCTGCGGCAAGGGGTCCGATCCGCGCCCGCGATGAACGACGGCGAACTTCGGCGTCGGCACGCCGCACTGCAACATGCGAACCTTCGAGGCCGACTTGCTGAACGTCAGTCGCGACGCGAGCGACCCGCTGCCGGTGAAGGGAACGCCCCGCGCTTCGAGAATCTGCTGAACTCCGCCGTCCTCCCCGAAACTGCCGTGCAGCGCGTTGAAAACCAGATCGACGGGCGACCAGTCGAACGTCTCGAGATCGGTGACCGCCGGGTCGACTTCAACCACGCGACGGTCGCGGGACTGCAATGCGCAAACGACGGCCCGGCCGCTCTGCAGGCTGATCATCCGTTCGGCCGAGGGTCCGCCGGCCAACACCACGATCCGACGGGCCGCAATCTCTGCTTCCTGCGATTGATTCATAGCGCTGCGTCCTTGCAGTTGGGCGCGGGATTAAATCAGAATTGCCAATCCGCGCGTAGACGGAAACGGGCCATGCGGCCGCCGAGCGCCGCCGAGAGCATCCGCGGGCTTACGCCGCGCGGCTCGCCGTTGGACTCCCGCTCCGCAATGCCGGCCTCGCGACCGCTTCCCGTTTCCACGGGCCGTCCTTAGAATCACACCCAACTTCGGAATGCGCCGTTTCCGAGTTCCCGCCGGCTGACGCCGGGTCGCGTCTCCGAACCCGAATCAAATCAACACGTTACGCATTCAATGGCCTCCCCGCGCGTCTGTGTTCTCCGTGCTCCCGGAACCAACTGCGACGTCGAAACCGCATTCGCTTTCGACGCCGCCGGCGCTCGTGCGGATCGACTCCACCTGTTCCGGCTGCTCGAATCGCCCAATCTGCTCGACGAATACCAGGTGCTCTGCATTGCGGGCGGCTTCAGCTACGGCGACGACGTCGGGGCGGGCGTGGTGTTCGGCGCCCAACTCCGCAGCCATTTGGGAGAGGCCGTCGGCCGGTTCCTGAATGCCGACAAACTCGTGCTCGGGATCTGCAACGGGTTCCAGGTGCTGCTCAAGTCGGGCATCCTCCCCGCCGGATCGACCGGTTGGCCTGTCGCTGAAACCAACAAGCGAAACGTCACCCTCACCTGGAATGAGAACGGCCGGTACACCGCGCTGTGGGTCCGCCTGGCCGTCGCCTCCGCGAACAGTGTGTTCCTCTCGGGCATCGATGAGATCGAACTCCCCATCGCGCACGCTGAGGGACGCATCGCCGTCAGCGACCCGGCCCTGGTCGACGTCTGGCAAGCGGCCGGTCAGATCGCGCTCCGCTACACCAACGGCGAACCGGCAACCGCTCCCGAGGCGCCGCTCCCCTATCCGGGGAACCCCAACGGATCGATCGCCAACATCGCCGGCCTGAGTGATCCCACCGGCCGCATCCTCGGGTTGATGCCCCACCCCGAGCGTTACCTGTTCGCGACGCAGCATCCCACCTGGACCCGCCGCCCCGAGCGCGGCGAAGGCGCCGGCATGGCCCTCTTCCGCAACGCCGTCAACTACTTCCGCGCTTCGTAGCGTAGGGTAATGTACGCGACCCGTTCCGCGAGTCGCACGTGCGGTCGACGCATTCGAAATCGCTCAAGAGCTGTTCGTCGTTCAAACAAAGCCTGTCCCTTTCGCGAGCAACGGAACCTGCGAGAGCGTCGCACCGGCCGACTCGGCGGAGCGAGTCGCTACATTACTCTGGACCGCTCCTGCGTTTACATGCCGCCCCGAGCAGGTCAGACTGAGCCAAAACGCCGCCTCAATCCTTATCGGGAGCGCCCGCCATGCCGACTCGCCGTGATCTGCTCATCCGGACTGCCGCCTGCAGCGCTGCTGCACTCTTGCCCGCTTATCTGAGGCGCAGCTTCGCCGCAGGTGGATCATCCATGCAGTTCGGCCTCGTCACTTATCTCTGGGGCGCCGACTGGGATCTGCCCACGCTGATCGCCAACTGCGAAGCGGCCGGCATCGCCGGCGTCGAACTCAGAACCACGCACGCCCACGGCGTCGAACCTTCCCTCACCGCCGCCGAGCGGGACGAGGTCAAACAACGCTTCGCCGACAGCAGAGTCACCTGCACCGGGATCGGCAGCAACGAACGATTCGACAACCCCGACCCTGCCGTCGTCCAGCAGGCGATCGACGCCTCCAAGGAGTTCATCCGCCTCAGCCACGACATCGGCAGCACCGGCGTGAAAGTGAAGCCGGACCGGTTCCACGAGGGCGTCCCGCGAGAGAAGACCATCGAGCAAATCGCCGCTGCTCTCAATGAACTGGGCGAGTTCGCCGCCGGTTTCGGCCAGCAAGTCCGGCTGGAAGTCCACGGGCAGTGCGCCGAACTCCCGACCATCAAACAGATCTGCGACATCGCCGACAACGAAAACGTCGCCCTCTGCTGGAACAGCAATCCCACCGACCTGCAGGGCGAGGGCCTGGAAGCCAACTTCCGCCTTGTCCGCGACCGCTTCGGCGACACACTCCACGTCCACCCACTCGACGACCCCGAGTACCCGTATCAAGAGCTGTTCGACCTGCTCGTCGAAACCGAATACGCCGGCTGGATCCTCCTCGAAGCCGGCGGCGAACCGGAAGACCGCATCGCGGCTCTTAAGGAACAACAGGCGCTGTTTGACGCGCTCGTCAAAAAGAGTTCGGCGTAAACTCGTGGCGCACCCTACTCCGCCTGCCGCTATTCGAAGCCGAAGGGTGTGTCCAACTCAGCCTGGGCCGCTGCGGTCTAGGGTGTGCCGGGGTATTCGTCGACGATTCGCTGCAACTCGGCTTCCGCCCCTGCTCTGCGGCTTCAAGCGGCCCGTTGTCCTCGATGCGCACCGCCGCGAGTTCCCACGCCCGCTTGCCCTCTTCCAGCGCCCGCACGTTTGCTTTCATCTCCGCCAGCCGGTGCGAGTAGACGCGCAATCGCAGTCGCGCGGCCCGCACCCGGGCCAGCGAAAGATCGAAGTCGGCCCGCCATCTCCGGTCCGTGAACGCTTCGCGCCCCTGTTCCACTTTCATGAGTTCGGCAAACACCCGATTCAGCCAGAACTCCATCACCGCGACGGGACGTTGCATTTCCGTTGTCTTCGGCAAGCTCACCTTTCCAGACCTGTCAGTGACACGCAATTCGGCTGGGGCCCGTCGCAAGGAACCGGGCCCAGGGGATTCTCGAATAGGACACAGATTTTCGCGGATTCGGCGGATCAGCACGGATTTTGCGGGGAATTCCTACAAGAGTCATCAGCGACGAGACCGCATCGATCCAGGCGTGAATACTCTGTGCTCCACAGAAAGCAATCAGCGAAAATCGGTCCAATCCGTGGTCATCCGCGTTCCATTCGAATCTCTCGAAGAGTCACTCAATCGGGGATCGAGCGATGTGTGTAACTGACACCTTTCCAGACCCGTCCCTCCACAGTGAGCACGACGTACGTCTTCCCCTCCTCGAGGTTCTCGACGTCAGCGGCGGCCACGGAAAGTCCCAACGTCAACGGGGCACACACGAGCAGCACACGGAGAGCCTGGCACATAGCGAGATTCCTGAGACGCGAAGATTGAAGATCAAATTTCATCGCCCAATCCTTCTCCACACCCGGCCATCGACCTCGACCATCGACAATGGTCCATTCTCACGTCAGCCGCGCGAACCCTGAGTGGTGCACCGGCCCTCCGATTCGCTCGACGGCGTCCTTTTTCTCGATCGCTTCGGCCAACTCCGGGAACACGCGATCCGCCGCCGCCAGGTAGGCGTCGACGTGATGCTCCTCATGTCCGAGAGTCGGATAGAACCCGCTGGAGGCCAGGAATCCTTCCTTCAACATCCGCACCGTCAGCAATGTGCCGAGTGCAATGTTCTGCTCGTCTTCAAATTGAAAATGTGTCAGCGCGGGGTAGCCGCCGATCGTGATCGGGAGACCGTGCGAAGCAGCGAGCCGGCGGATCCCCTCGCGAAACCGCTCGCCGATCCGCTGCGCATGCGCCGGGACGTCGACTGAGCGCATCACGCCCAGCGTCGCCAGCGCGGCGGTCGCGCCCACACCTTCGGTCCAGTAGGTGCTGGAGATGAACGTCTCCTGCGCGGCTTCCATTGTTGCCGTCCGCCCGATCACGGCTGCAATCGGATGCCCGCTGCCGAGCGCCTTGGCGAACACGGCCACATCGGGTTCTACCCCGTACTTCAGGTGCATGCCTCCCCGTTGGAAGCGAAAGCCGGTCGTCACTTCGTCGAACACCAGCCGGGCGCCGCTCTGGTCGCAGACCTCGCGGACCCCTTCGAGAAAGCCGGGCGCAGGTTCGGTGTTTCGCGTCGGTTCCATAATCACGGCCGCCAGTTGCTTACCGTGCTCCCGTGCGATCTTCCGCACGGCATCGAGATCGTTGTAGGAGAACGGCAACGCCGTCCCCGCCAGACCCCGCGGCACACCGGCCGGACTGAGCCCCGGCAGCAGATGCCCGTCCAGGGCGTCGTCGGTGTTGAGGTTGGCCGAGAGATACCAGTCGGTCCAGCCGTGATACCCGCAGAACGCAACCACGTCCCGCCCGGTGGCCGCCCGGGCAATCCGCGCCGCGATCGACATTGCCTCGCCGCCTCCGCGTGCGAACCGCACCTGTCCGGCCCACGGATGCAGTTCCAGGAGCGCCCGCGCGAGGTCGACTTCCTCCGGGCTGTTGAGCGAACTCATCGATCCCAGGCTCACCCGCCGCAGGACCGCTTCCTTCACCGCCGGATGTCCGTACCCCAGCAGGCACGAGCCGACGCCGTTGTGGGTGAAGTCGAGATACCGCCGCCCGTCGAGGTCGACCACTTCGCAGCCATGTGCTTCAGAGAAGTAGCTCGGCCACTGGTCCGGCGCGAATTGCTCCGGCCGCTTGCTCAGCAGTTGCGTTCCGCCGGGAATGATCTTCTTTGCGTCGGCGTACAGCCGTGCGCCGCTGCCCCCGGTTGTGAGGCGGACCTTTTCTCCCGATTCGTCGCGTGTGAATTTTGATCCGCCGAGCCCGAGCATCTGCTCGGCATTGCCGCGGAAGATCCGCTCCACGTCATCGTCGCGCAGGCAGAGCGTGCGGCAGGCTTGTTTGACCGCCAGCAGCGACTGGATTCCCACTTTCGTCGGCCGGCCCAGTGTCCAGTTGCTCCAGTCGAACTGGTCCTCGTAGAGCCACCAGAAACCGTCGCCCAGCGTGATCGCCTCGCCCCGCACCTCGGAGACTCCGAAGTCGGTCCCGAACAGCAGCCGGGTGGTTCCGAACGTCCTCAGGATCGCCTCCATCGCCGCCGGTTCGCAGACGGCCGACGTATCGAACCAGACGTTCGAAAGGCCCCTGAGCGAACCAATCCCCTCCACCGTATGCGCCGCGCAGAAGCCCCGCGCCGCATGGGCCAGCACCAGTTTCGCGCCGGGATAGCGGATGCAGTGCTCGCGGATGTAGACCTGGTTCCGCTCGTCAGCCAGCGCCCGATCGAGCACCATGTGCAGCATGATGGCCAGCCCCCGCCGGTCGGCAATCTCCCACGCCCATTCCGGCAGGAACTCTTCCGACTCGGCATGAAACGTCTTTTCGCGTTCGGCGAAGACGTGATACACCTTGAAGCCGCGCCACCCGTCGCGCTTGACCTGCGCTTCGACGTCGGCCGGGTCGTCCTGCGGCGCGATCATCATCAATCCTTCCACGTCGGGATGCGCCTGCACCTCTTCCAGCAGAAAGGCATTGGCTGCGCGGCGGTCGAGCCCTTTCCTGGGGAACGGGAAGAACAGTCCTCCGCGGGGGCACTTGTCTCCCATCCAGTCTGCGGTTCTCTCGCGATACGTGGCGAAGCGGATCTCCGCCGGCCCCTCGAAGGAGTCGTCCGTCGCGCCGTCATACAGCATCCGCAGGTCGTACAGGTGCGCGTGCGCGTCGAAACTCCGCGGCGGCACCCACGCTGCCAGTTCACGGGCGAACAACTCCCGGTCCCGCTCCTCGGTCCGGCACAGCGACGTTCCCAGGTCGCCCATGGAGGAGATTTTCGTCAGGGAGACCGGTTTGGCAGTCTGTTGATCCATCTGCGAAGTTCCTTTGGCAACCGTGGGACGCTCCCCTCACCCGGAGAGCGCTTGTATCATCAATTGTCGTCCATCACGTCGCGCCGCCGTGGTGGCGATCGGCCCCATCGTAACCGATCGGGGCGGAAGTCTCCCTGCGGCGGCCTGTTGACCCGGTGGACCGGTGGACCACCCCGGAGAATTGCGAATGGCAGAAGCCGCTGAGAAACAGCTCCGCATCCTGGTCGTCGGAGCGCACCCGGATGACTGCGACCTGAAAGCGGGAGGCGTTGCCGCGCTGTATGCGGCGGCCGGGCATACGGTCCGTTTCGTCAGCATGACCAACGGCGAATCAGGGCATCACGAAATGTCCGGCTCGGCGCTGGCCGACCGGCGCATGGAGGAAGCCACCGCCGCCGGCAACGTGATCGGTATCCGTTACGACGTGCTCAGCTATCGCGACGGCCGCCTGCAGCCGACGCTCGACGCCCGCTTCGAGATCATCGCCCTCATCCGCGAATTCCGTCCCGACCTGATCCTGACGCACCGTCCGAACGACTATCACCCCGACCACCGCTACACCTCGCAGCTTGTGTGCGACGCCGCTTATATGGTCACGGTGCCTCCGGTCGTGCCCGAAGTCCCGGCGCTGCGTGACAACCCGGTCATCGCCTTCCTGTCCGACAAGTTCACGCGGCCGTACCCCTTCTCGCCGACGGTGGTGGTCGACATCGAACCGGTGCTCGACACGGTCGTCGACATGCTGCACTGCCACGAATCGCAGTTCTACGAATGGCTGGCCTACAACCGCTTCTTCGACGAACCGGTTCCGGACGGCACCGACGCCCGCAAGGCGTTCCTGAAGAACGAATACTGCAAGATGATCGCCCCGCTCGCCGAACGCTATCGCGATCTGATCGTCAAGACATACGGCCAAGAGCGCGGCCGGCAGATCCGCTACATCGAAGCCTTCGAACCGTGCGAATACGGCTCCCCGCTGAACGACGAAAACCGCGACCGGCTGTTTCCGTTTTTTTCTGCATGATGAGGTGCATAACATGGCTGTGGGATCGTCGTGAAACCAAGTGCACGCTACGTCAAGATTGTCGAATGGTCGGATGAATACCAGTGCTTCGTCGGCCAATGTCCCGGGCTGATCGGTCCCTGCTGCCACGGCGAGCACGAGGCGGAGGTTTACGCGACGTTGTGTGACATCGTGGACGAACGGATCGAAACGCTGGAGCGCGACGGCAAGCCCCTGCCCCCACCGACCGCCGGCCGGAATGTGGCTCAGTGGAACGACCCGGCATGAGCGACGATTCGCCGCCGAAGAGAGAACAGCGCTTCACGCTCTCCGGGCGGGCGAGGAGTTTCGCGTATGCCCTGCGGGGAATCGGCGTGATGCTCCGCACGCAGCACAATGCCCGGCTGCACGCCGTCGCCACGATTCTGGTCGTCATCGGCGGCGCGCTGTTGGGACTGGACGCTCAACAGTGGTGCTGGGTCACGATCGCGGTCGTGGCCGTGTGGGTCGCCGAGGCGCTCAACACCGCGTTCGAACTTCTCTGCGACGTCGCCTCCCCCGAGTTTCATCCGCTGGTCCGGCAGGCCAAAGACGTCGCAGCGGCCGCCGTCCTGATCACGTCCGTCGGCGCCGTCATCGTCGGCCTGCTCGTCGTCGGCCCGGTCATTCTGGAGCGGTTGAACTGATGGAACACCCGGCGCACGAAACATGCGGACGGCAATCATTCCCTGTTGCGCTGGTGGTGTGGCTTGTGTGCGGAATCGCCGTTGGTGATGACGACACGCGGGGAATCGCCGCAACAGAGCCGATTCCCATTGCCGGCGGCAACCTCGTCGTCTGCTGGAAAACACCGGATGCGGACTCGGTACTGCTTCACTTTCACGGCGCGGTCGAGACTGTAAGACAGGCCTACAGGGCGAGCCGCTTTGAGGGCGTGCTCGTGGTCGTCAACTTCCCCGGCCTCTCGCGGGCCTATTCGACGCCGGTGGCCAACAATCCCGAATTGTTCGACTGGGTCTTGAACCGTGCCTGGGAGAACTCGCGCAGTGTGACGGAGAACGCCGGGCCGGCCGAATGGGATCAGGTCAACGTCTCGTGCTTCAGCGCCGGCTACGGCGCGGTGCGGGAGATTCTCAAGACGGGCTCGAACTTCAAACGCATCGACGCCCTCATTACGGCCGACTCCATCTACGCCGGCCTCGATCCCGAATCGGAGGCCAGAGCCGTCAAGCCTGAGCACATGCGCGACTTTCTACGGTTCGCCCGCAGCGCTGCCGATGAGAAAAAGCGTTTCACACTCTCGCACTCGTCCCAGCCGACTCCTTACGCCAGCACCACCGAAACGGCGGACTACCTGCGGAGCGCACTCGGCATCGAACGCGAATCATCGTCCGAACTGATACGCCCCGGAATGGAACAGCAGACCCGCGCCGCTGATGGAAGGTTTCTCATCCTCGGCTTCGCCGGCACATCCGGAAAAGCCCATATGCAGCATCTGCACAACATCGACCTGCTGTGGGATTTGTGTCTATTTGATGAACAGTAGGTCCGGCTTTGCCGACTGATCGTGCTAGCGACAGGCGTGGTGTCGTGCGCTAATTCTGCAATGCCCGCGTGCCGACGCGAAGGCGGGTCCAGTCGCCGACCGTCGCGATGGTGAGATCGTCGGCGATCTTGCGGGCCTGCTCTTCGGGAACAAATTCTTTGAACAGGCGGTGCGACTGCTTCCACTGCGAAACCAGTTTCAATCCGGTCCGCTGCGTGCGCGTCAACCGCATCCAGACTTCGAGGGACTTCGGTTCGTCCGTCGGCACTTGGGGCTCGCTGCTCCCTTCGGGCATCAGCGCCGCCTGAACGTAACCATCTTTCGAATCCACGACGATTCGCCACTCGTCGGAGTCGGGATGCAGGCGGGCGACGGTTTCGTCGAACTGGTTCAACCGGTTCAATTCGTCGACAGCGCCCGTGACCAACTCATCAACTCGTTCCCGCACCAACTCTTCGATACGGCCGGCCGCAAGTGCGTTGAGGTCCGGCAGGGCTTCCCGCGCCTTGCGGGAGGCGAGCAGCCGGACGGTTCCCCGCAGCGGCGTCCCCGGCGCGGGCTCCACCTCGACGATCTCGGTCTCATGCGTCGCGTCGACTTGCGTGTCCTCGGAGGCCTCAAAGACGCGCCCGTCGAAATGGACTTCCGTGACCGCTTCGAATTCACCCCGACCGTCGCCGAGGATTCGTATGGGAGACTGCACGCCGATCAGGTCGTTGTCCGTCTCGCCGACAACGCGGACCAGAATCATCGCGTCGTCGTGGCCTTCCGGTTCGTGGTGGGGTTCGATTTCGATGCTGACCCGGCCGACGACGTCGGCGGTTCCGGTCACGTCCATGTCCCCGGTCGACTCGTCGATCTCGTATTGTTCGCGGATTTCGTCGGGCGTCAGCCTGTCGACGACCGATTCCGGGACGCGGACGACGACCCGGCTGTCGCGGGCCAACCGGTTCGTCTCCTT
>ERZ869936.1012-NODE-1012-length-22113-cov-6.610481_pt1 | contig 22113 bp, 19 predicted proteins | sample MGYA00520876_ERZ869936 | MGnify/ENA primary metagenome ERZ869936 (study PRJEB32218, sample SAMN09650985) | biofilter metagenome | isolation source: enrty point of leading RO module | place: Saudi Arabia: Thuwal, RO plant located on Red Sea | collected 2016-02-17 ...
ATTGAGCTCGATGAAAAAGAATGCGACGAGCCACAGGAAGGCATCCCAGAAGTCGACGAAGTCGCCCTTGACGCCCCAGTAGATCGCGGCGAGCAGCAGGATCGAGTACATGACGTACTTGGCCGCGTTGCTGGTCCGCTGGATCCAGCCTTCCAGCCGGTTCCGGCTCTGCAATTGCACGTCGAGCTCCAGCACCGCAACCACGCCGAGCCAGACGCCGGCGTTGATGACGTCTACCCAGGCGAGCCGCAGGATCTCGGTGTAGCCCTGCAGGTCGACGATCGCGCTCATGCCGGCGAAGCGCATGAACCCGGCGGCCGCCGACAGGTTGGCGCAGTTGTCGGCCAGCACCGGCACGTACTCGTCGAGGTCCACGGCGTAGACCCAGCCGCTCGCCGCCAGCGAGCAGAGCTCCGTCACCCCGGGCAGCGGGGCCGCGCGCAGCAGGAACAGCAGCTTGGCGAGATAGCCGAAGAAGGCGTAGACGATGATCGCGTAGCAGACTGCGCGAATGCCCTGCAGCGTCCAGCGCACCCTGCGCGTCAGCTGGCGATCCTCGAGAACCCAGGTCTCGAGCTCGAAGACGAGCAGCAGCACGACCCACGCAGCCGTGTCGATGGTCGCGGCGAAGCCCTCGATGATGTCGCTGAGCAGGATGCCGTCGGCAAAGCGGTGCGCGGCCGCCGCCCATTCTTCCGCGAAAAACAGGAAGATGTTCAGCGTCAGCAGTGCATAGACGGTGTACTTGAACAGTCGGAAGACCGTCGATTGATTCGCGTGCAAGCCTCAGCTACCCCCGTCCACCGGCTGCGCCCGATTGTGCCAGCTGCCACCGGGGCGAGCTACACAACCGCTAGTCGGTCGCATATTCCGTCGCCCGGTCGGTTTCCACGCCGGCGTAGTAAACCCAGACGTTCTCCTCCCCGGTCAGCAGCTCGATGTACTTCGGGTGGACGAACAGGTTCTCGCGCCCGGATTTCAGTTCCTTCAGTACCCCGATGTCGCAGAGCTGCTTCAGGTAGACGGACGCGGTCTGGCGCTTCGCGATATCGGCGTCCACCAGGTTGCCGATCCGACAGTAGGGCTGCTTGAAGAGCTCCATGACCAGTTCCCAGGAGTAGATCTTCGGCAGGCGCTCGTGCACGTACTCGGCCGTGTGTTGCATCAGCTCGCGGATGGACTTGATCTTGTCCGTGGTCCAGACGCAGGTCTCCTCGACCCCTTCGAGCATGTACAGAATCCAGTCCTCCCAGGCCTGCTCGCGGGTCACCTCCAGCAGCAGGCGGTAGTAGTCGCTCTTGCGGCCGATGATGTAGCGCGACAGGTACAGGATCGGCGTGTCGAGCAGGCCCTGCTCGACCAGGAACAGGATGTTCAGGATCCGCCCGGTGCGGCCGTTGCCGTCCGTGAACGGGTGGATCGCCTCGAACTGGTAGTGCTGCACCGCCATGCGCACCAGCGGGTCGATTTCGGTGGCGCGGTGCATGAAGTCCTGCCAGTTGTCGAGCAGCTGCTGCAGCCGCTTCTGGCCCTCGGGCGGCGTGTAGATGACCTCGCCGGTGGCCCGGTTTTTCAGGTTAGTTCCAGAATCTGCTCGAATATCAAGCTCTATATCCTTGATCGTACTGCATATGTGTATGGCCATATCGGTCGTCAGCATGCGCCGCTGGACCATTTTCGAGCCTTCGTGGAGCGCCGCGCGGTAGCGCAGGGCCTCTTTTGTCGCCGCGTCCGCCCGGTCCTCGGCGATATCCGCGAACTCGAACAGCTTGTCCGTCGTCGTGACGATGTTCTCGATCTCGGAGCTGGCGCGTGCCTCGAGCAGCGGCAGGGCGTTGACCAGCACCGCGGCATTCGGGATCAGCTCGGCCGCCTGCTTCAGCTCCGCGAGGGCGACCCGGGCCTGGATGCAGCGCTTCAGGACCGTCGTGGTCTCGATCTGGCCAACCATCGGCGGCAGCGGCGGCAGGTCGTTGTACGGCAGCGCGGGATCGAAGGCGGGCATCGGGCGGATTCCTCGGCGAGTAACGGCCTGTTATGTCGATTTTTCAGCAAATTATCGACAGGTCGACCGGGACGTGTCGATCCGATCGACATGAACCGGGGTCCTGTCGAAAGAAGCTGACAATTTCGACACGACCGGAGTATAGGTCGATGGGATCGACACGACCGTGACGCAGTGCCGGCGTCGCCCGCGGGCCCTGCTTATGTCAAGCCGTGGCTCAGCGGCCCTGGCGCTCCGCGTAGTCCAGCGCGAAGGCCACGTGCGCGCGCACGCCGGTCAGCAGCGCGCCTTCCCAGGCGTTGAAGAGCGGCGAGTGGTTCGGCGCGGCGGCGCCCGCCGGCACCCCCGGCTCGTTCACGCCGAGCATCAGGTACAGGCCCGGGATGCGCTCCTGGAACAGCGCGAAATCCTCGGCGCCGGTAATCGGCGGGTGCTCGCGGACCTGGCCCGGGCCGGCGGCCTGCTCGAGTGCGGGCATCATTTCGCGAAGCAGCTGCGGGTGATTGCCGGTGACGGGGGCGTACCCGTCGATCACGATCTCCGCGCTGCCGCCGGCGGCCTCGACGATCGCGTTGACCGTGCTCCTGAGCCTCGCGTGCAGGGTTTCGCGCACCCCGACGTCGAAGGTGCGGATCGTGCCCGCCATCTCGACCTCGTCCGGGATGATGTTGCCGCGCACGCCGCCGTGGATACTGCCGATCGTGATCACGGCCGGTCCCCGGGTGATGTCGAGCTGGCGACCCGGGATGGCCTGCAAAGCGGTCATGACCTGGCCTGCGAGGAACACCGGGTCCACGCCGGCCCACGGGGCCGAGCCGTGCGTCTGGCGACCCGTGATCCTGATGTACAGGTTGTCCGCCGCGGCCATGAAACTGCCCGAGCGGTAGTTCAGCGTCGCGCTCTCGACCGGCCAGGCGTGCAGCCCGAAGATCGCCTCCGGCGCCCCGGGCCCGTCCAGCACGCCCTCGTCGATCATCAGCCCCGCGCCGCCCTGTTCGCCCGCCGGCGCGCCTTCCTCGGCCGGCTGGAAGATGAACTTCACGGTGCCGGCAAGCCGGTCGCGGTGGCGGGCAAGGACCTCCGCCGCGCCCATCAGCATCGCGACGTGCGTGTCGTGCCCGCAGGCGTGCATGACGTAAACCTCCTCGCCGTTGTACTCGCCGCGGGCGCGGGAGGCGAACGGCAGGCCGGTCTGCTCCCTGACCGGCAGCCCGTCCATGTCGGCGCGCAGCGCGATCACCGGCCCGGGCCGCCCGCCGACCAGCGTGCCGACCACGCCGGTGTGGGCGATACCCGTCTGGACCTCGTCGAGGCCGAGCTCGCGCAGGTGCTCGGCCACGAGCGCCGCCGTCCGGAATTCGCGGTTCGACAGTTCCGGGTGCTCGTGGATGTCGCGGCGCCACGCGATCACGCGTGGCTCGACGGCGTCGAAAGCGTCGTCGAGGCCGTCGAGGGGACCGGCGGCGTGCACCGGCAGGCAGGCAGCGAGCAAGAGGACAGCGATCGGTCGGCGCATTGTTGTTCTCCTCGGGGCGGGCGGTCGGCGCACTATAGCAAGCGGCGCGTCCCAGCCGCGCGTCGCTGCACGGCGACATCGTGACAGCAGCCCGCGACAGGCCCTATGCTCTGGACACCCTGCCGCGCCGGAGGGCGCCACCATGCCGCGATCCCGCCGACTTTTCGCAATGCTACTGTCGCTCGTTCTCGCCGCCTGCGGCGGGGGCGGAGGCAGCATTACCAGCCCGCCGCCTCCCGCGCCGCCGCCACCACCGCCACCGCCACCGCCGTCCGGTGACTTCGAGCTCGACCCCGTGTTCACGCAGCTCTCGTTCACGGCGCCGGTTGCGCTGCTGCAGGCGCCGGGCGACGGCACGCGCTGGTACGTCGTGCAGCAGGACGGCCTGATCCTGAGCTTCGACAACACGAGCGGCGTCGCGACGACCAGCGTGTTCGCCGACCTGACGGCGCGCGTCGACGATTCGGAACCCGAGGCAGGGCTGCTCGGCATGGCCTTTCACCCGGCCTTCGCCAACAACGGCTTCGTGTACCTGTCGTTCACGCAGTTCTCCGGCCAGCTCGAATCCGTCATCGCGCGCTATACGCTGGATCCCGGCACGCAGATGCTCGACCTGGCCACCGAGCAGGTCCTGCTGACGCTCGAGCAACCGCTGGCCAATCACAACGGCGGTCATCTCGCCTTCGGGCCGGACGGCTTCCTGTACGGCGGCTTCGGCGACGGCGGCGGCGCGGGCGACCCGTCGAACCTCGCGCAGGCGACCAACAACCTGTACGGCACCGTGATCCGGATCGACGTCGACGGCGCGTCGCCGTACGCGATCCCGCCCGACAACCCGTTCCCGGCGGGCAGCGAGTGTTTCGACGGCACCTCGCCCCAGGACCCGTGCCCGGAAATTTATGCCTGGGGCTTCCGCAACCCGTGGCGCTTCAGCTTCGACCGGGTCGCCGGCGAGCTGTGGCTGGGCGACGTCGGCCAGGCGAGCTGGGAGGAGGTGAACCGCGTCGGCAGCGGCCTCAATTACGGCTGGCGCGTCCGCGAGGGCGCTCACTGCTTCGAGCCGCCGACGAACTGCGCTACGGCCGGCCTGATCGACCCGATCGCCGAATACGGGCGGTCGACCGGCCGCTCCGTGTCCGGCGGCTACGTCTATCGCGGCAGTGCGATACCGGGGCTGGTCGGCGAGTACGTTTTCGGCGACTTCGTCAGCGGCGTGATCCTGACGGTGCCGGCCGGTGCAGCGACCGGGACCGCGCCGACCGAGCGCCTCGACACGACGCTCGGCATCGTGTCCTTCGCCGAGGACCAGGCCGGCGAGCTGTACGTGCTGGATTACTCCGGCGGCACGATCCACCAGGTGGTCGCGGCGCCCTGACGGACCCGCTCAGCCGGTTTCTTCCTGCAGCCGGTGACTGTCGGCCGCCGTGAGCGTGCACCCGTAGACGTCTTTCAGGCGCTCGATCGCAGCAAGCGTCTCGGGCGAGAAGGGCGCCTTGCCCTCGAACGCGTGCAGGACGATGCCCTCGAGCAGGTCGCCGAGCGACAGGTCGCAGTATTCGGCGAGGCCTTTCAGGACCTTGAGCAGCGAGGTTTCGAGGCGGACCCCGGTCTGGGTCCGGCGGATCGTGCGTGGGCTCATGGCGGTGCCTCCAGTGTTACTTAGGTAACATGGTAACACATAGCCCGACAGGTAGAAGCTCAGTCGCGCACCGGCCCCCGCGATTCCTTGAGCCGCGACCGGTGCGCCTTGTCCTTAAGGCGCGCCTCCCGCGCGCTGCGTCCCGGCTGGGTCGGTACGCGCTTCGTCTCGACCGTGCGGGCAGCCCGCAGCAGGTCTGCGAGCCGCTCCAGCGCCTCGCGCCGGTTGCGCTCCTGCGTGCGGTGGCGCTGCGCCTTGATGACGACGACACCGTCGCTGCCGACCCGGCGGTCCCTGAGTTCCAGCAGCCTTGCCTTGACGTCCGCCGGCAGGCTCCCCGAGGCAGCGCTGTCGAAGCGCAGGTGCACGGCGCTCGCGACCTTGTTGACGTTTTGCCCGCCGGCGCCCTGCGCGCGCACGGCGCTCAGCTGGATCTCGGCCAGCGGGATCGCCAGTTCGTCGTCGACGTAGAGCACGACCTCAGTCCCAGGCGGACCACACCGGGCGGCACGCGGCCGGCAGCGGCGGACAGCCGCCGACGTCGGCCCACGGCCCGTCCGGGCGATGGAAGTCGGAGCCGAGCGAGGCGAGCAGGCCGGCATCGGCCGCCAGCGCGGCGAGCCGTTCCGTCACGGCCGAGTCCTGCCGCCCGGAGACGACCTCGAGCGCGCGTCCGCCGGCGGCCCGGAAGTCGGCGACGAGCTCGCGCAGCCGCGTGCGGGTCAGGCGGTAATGGGCGGGGTGGGCCAGCACCGCGATGCCCCCGGCCCCCGTGATCCAGCCGACGGCTTCGTCGAGCGTGGCCCACTCGCTGCGGACGTCGCCGGGCTTGCCGCTGCCGAGGTAGCGGCGGAAGGCTGCGCGCGTGTCGCGCACGTGGCCGCCGTCGACCAGCGCCTGCGCGAAATGCGGCCGCCCGACGTTGTCGCCGCCGTTTCGTTCCGCCGCCGCCAGCAGGTCCGGCAGCCCGGCGCGGACGAGGCGCTCCGCAATCCGCCGTGCTCGCCGGCGCCGTGCGGCCTGCTGGGACGCGATGCCGGCGGCCATCCCGTCTTCCGCGCGGTCGACGGCCAGGCCGACGACGTGCACGCCGGTACGCCGCCAGCGTGTCGACAGTTCGATGCCGGGCACCAGCGTGAGACCGGCGGGTGCGCGCAGGTCGTCGTAGGCTGCCATCGTGTCGTGATCGGTGATCGCGAGATGCGTGACGCCGTGCTCGCGCGCACGCTCGAGCAGCGCCTGCGGTGCGAGCGCGCCGTCGGATGCCGTCGTGTGGGTGTGCAGGTCGCAGTGCATGATCGAGGTCCGTGCCAGGATCGACTTCAGCACAGCGGCGCCGGCATCCGCAAGCGCGCGGCCCGCACGAATGTGTGAGAATGGCGCGCCCCGTACCGCCGGTAGTTCCATGCCGCTACGCAACCTGCTGTTGCTCGCGACCTGCCAGATGATCTCCGCATCCGGCTCGATCGCAATGGTGACGCTCGGCGGCATCGTCGGCACGTCACTGGCCGCGAACAAGGCGCTCGCCACGTTGCCCGTGTCGATGATGGTGGTCAGCGTCGCTCTCACCGCGATCCCGGCCACGATGCTGATGCGGCGTGTCGGCCGGCGCACGGGCTTCGCGCTGGCTGCCATCGCTGCGAGCCTCGCCTGGCTGCTCGCGGGCTTTGCACTGTGGCAGCAGAGCTTTGCATTGTTCACGCTGGCCGGCGCCGTGTTCGGCATCAACATGGCCTTCACGCAACAGTATCGCTATGCCGCGGCCGAGAGCGTCGCGCCGCAGTTCGTCGGCCGCGCGGTGTCGGTCGTGCTGCTCGGTGCGATCGGCGGTGCGATCGTCGGGTCCGAGCTGGTCACGCGCGCCGCGGACCTGTTCGCCGCGGTGCCGTTCGCCGGCACGGTGCTGGCCCTCGCGGCGCTGCACCTCTTGCAGGCGGCGCTGTTCACGCTGCTCGGGCCGCTGCGCGGGGAGGGCGACGACGCGCCGCGAACGGGCGGGCGGCCGCTCGGCGAGATCCTGCGGCAGCCGCTGTTCGTCGTCGCGGTGCTGGGCGGGACGGCGGCCTACGGCGTCATGTCGCTGATCATGACCGCGACCCCGATCAGCATGCACGTCGGTGACGGGCACTCGCTCGCCGAGACCTCGTCCGTAATCCGCAGCCACGTCATCGCCATGTACCTGCCCTCGCTCGTATCCGGCTTCCTGATCGACCGCCTCGGCACGGTGCGGCTGATGGCCGTCGGCGCGCTGGTGCTGATCGGCTCCTGCATCATCGGCCTGCAGGGCCAGGCGGTCGTGCACTACCTGTGGGCGCTGGTCCTGCTCGGCATCGGCTGGAACTTCCTGTACGTCGGCGGCACGACGATGCTGACGCTGACCTACCGGCTCGAGGAGCGCTTCCGGGCGCAGGCCGTCAACGAGTTCACGGTATTCGGAACCTCGGCGGCGGGTTCGCTGCTGGCGGCCACGGTCGTGCACCTGTACGGCTGGACCACGCTGATGCTGGTGCCGCTGCCGGTGCTGGCCGTGACGCTGCTCGGGCTGTTCGTGGTGCGACGCGACCCGCAGGTCGGCCGCCGCCGCGCGGCCGCTGCCTGAGGCTCAGTCGAGTTCGGCCAGCACCTGGCGCACGTCGTCGCGCGCGCGCTCGATGGCGGCGTCGATGCGTTCGTGGGCCGCATCGTCGCGGCCGAGACCCTGCCAGTCGGCATTCCAGGCGGCGTACAGCGCGGCCGTCGAGTCGGCCGCGGGCGGCGGGGTCAGCGTGCCGAGGTCCCGCACCATCAGGACGATTGCCCAGCCCTGGCGCGGATTGCCGCGCGCCGAGTCCATCTCGAAATGGCTGAAGAACACGACCTGGTCGAGCTCGCCGAGCTTCAGCAGCAACTCGATGCCGGCGGTCCGGACGTTGCGGTTGGCCTCGGTCTGCTCGTTACGCCAGGTGTTGTAGGCGAGGCTGGACAGGGCCACGACGAGGCTGATGAGCGCGACCGAGTGTCGCCGGAGCTGTTCGGGCATGCGCATCGTGAACCCTCCCGCGCCGCAGGGCGGTGCGGGGGAGACGATAGCATGCAGGACGGCGAGCGGCGCACGGTCCCCGCTGCCGGGGACCGTGGCGGGCCCGTTCAGAAGAAGTTGAAGTGCAGTCCGAGCGAGATGACGGGCCAGGCCTGGTAGTCCTCGGCCTCCGCCTCGAGTTCCTGGCGCTCCTGCTCGAGTGCCTGCTGGAACTGCGGATCGTTCGCCAGCGCACCGTCCGAGGTCAGCGCGACGCCCGGCTCGCCCTGCCAGAGCACGCCGAGATCGAGGTTCAGCCCGAGCCTGCCGATCAGCTCGAAATCGAAACCGATGCCGAGGTACGGCGCCGGGCTCTCGAACGACATGACCCCGCGCAGCTGACCGACTTCCGCGCTCGTGTAGGTCTGCCCGCCGACCACGAAGGTGCTGGACTCGCGGCTGGCCATGACCAGCTGGTTGTCGTTGTTGAAGGCGCCGAGCGACAGGCGCATCGGGCTCAACGGAAACTTCAGGTTGGCGGTCGCGTACATCGAATCCAGTTCCAGCGTCGCGTCGTAGGCGATGCCGGCCTGGGCGCCGTCGTCCTCATAATCGAAGCGGTTGATGCCGGCTCGCAGGTCCAGCCAGGGGATCGGCTCCCAGCGTGCCTCGAGCCCCAGCCCGAGGGTGCCGGCCTTGGCGCCGAACCAGAGGTTGTCGTTGGCCATGGCGCCGCTGCCCGCAAGCAGCAGCGCGGCCGTGAATACGGTCTTCTGCAGTGTCTTCATTGGATGGTCCGTTGGCCCGCGCGGAACGCGGAAAATCAGTCCCCGAAGCCTAAACGCAGTTCACGTCCCGGACTGTGAGGCCGGTCACGCTTGCGGCCAGCGCCGGACCGCTCTGTACGCACGACCTTTCGGGCCAAAGCGGGCAGTAATGCAGGGCGCGCGGGGATCGCGGCCGGACTATGTTCAGGCTGCGCGGGATGCGCAGACCATTCAAATCACATCGAAAGGGAGATTGATGCCATGCGGACACTCGAACAGCACGAAATCCGGGCCGTCGCCGGCGGCGAGGGCACCTGCACGCCGGACGACGCCGGCGGAAACAACCTCGGCGGCGTCACCGATCCGCCGGGCCTCGGCGACGATCTCGTCAACATCTACGAGGGCATCGTGCAAGCCACGTCGCACGTGATCGAGCGGGTTGCCGATTCCTTCCAGGACTAGGCGGACGGATCGCCGGGCACTCGCCCGGCGATCTTTCTCGAGACGAGCACTCCGGCCACCACAAGGGCCAGCGTGCCCAGCACGAGAGCGAGAGCGCCGACAGCCAGCACCGAGGTCGAACGAGACTCGGGCAGCCAGGTCACGTTCAGGCAGTACCAGTCGAGAAGGATAAGGCCATTGAACGTGGCATGGGCGGACACGCAAGCCCACAGGCTGCCCGTGTTGAATAGCAACCACGCCATGAAGATGCCGAATACGAACGCGGTAGCGAGTCCGGATGCCGGGTGGAAGATCGCGAAGAACAGTGCGGAACCGATCACGGCCTGCCAGTGGCCGTATCGGGTCAGCCACGTGGCGACCCAGCCCCGGTTGATGATTTCTTCGATCACGGGTACGGCGAGCATCATGATCGCGAGGTACAGGATGACGAAGGAGGCGGGCGGGCAATCAAACGAGATTCGGGGTACGTCATCAAGGCCGGTGACCGGGTCTGCGGCAAGCGCCGTTCTTGCAACGAGCGCTGCGTAGTCGGCAAGTCGGAGGCAAAGGCCCGCGCCCATACCGAGCAGCACGAGGTGAATCGTGCGGGCATCGACTGCGAAGTAACCACGCAGTTCCAGGCGCCGTGCCCGCCACACCGGGTACAGGAGCAGCAGCAAAATCGGGGGAACGATGGCGTAGCTCGCGAGCTTGGCTGCGGCCGGCGCCAGCCATTCGTCGAGGACGTAGAGCTCGAGCAGACTCCTCGAGAACAAGGCGGCTGTCTGCGCCGCGAAGACGAGGATCATTAGCCGGGCCAGGTCCGGCGCGCCTGCCGGCAGAGCGGATCTTTTTGCGGCAGGAGGCATTTGCGTGCGCTGTCGTCGGCAAACCGACAGTGTCCTCGCCGCGGCGGCCGGTTACCAGGTGCGAATCAGTTGGCTTTTACAGGAATGATTGCTTGCGGCGGCGCAGAGGACTAGGTGCTCGACGGATTCGGATGCAGACGCTCCAGCCGTTCCCGGCTCGCCGGGTCCACGTTGACCCGGGCCAGGTCGTGCCGGACGTTCGGCAGCGCCAGCAGCCGCGGGTCCATGACCCGGTACCAGAGCGGCGGCACCCAGGCCAGCAGGTAGCTGCCGAAGTAGCCGGTCGGCAGGCTGGGCAGGTCCGGGAAGTGACGCAGCGACTGGTAGCGGCGCAGCGGATGCGCGTGATGGTCCGAATGCCGCTCGAGGTGGAACAGCGACAGGTTGCTGACAACGTGATTGCTGTTCCAGGAATGGTGCGGCTGGCAGCGTTCGTAGCGGCCGTTCGCCTTGCGTTGCCGCAGCAGCCCGTAGTGCTCGACGTAATTCGCGCTCGTCAGCATCCACCACGCCACGGCGTTGTGGATCAGCAGGAACGGGATCATCACGAGGCCGAAGGCGACGACGACCGCGCCCTGCAAAACGAGTGACAGTGCGAGCGAGCGCAGGATTCGGTTGTCGGTCGAGAACGCGGCCAGCCCGCGCTTTGCGAGGCGCTCGCGCTCCAGGCGCCAGGCGCGGCGAAGGGCGCCAGGAATTTCCCGCAGCGCGAAGCGGTAAATCGACTCGCCCATGCGTGCGCTCGCGCAGTCCTCCGGCGTTGCGACCTCGACGTGGTGCCCCCGGTTGTGATCGATCGTGAAATGCCCGTAGGCCGGAATGGCCAGCGCGATGCGCGAAAGCAGACGCTCGACCCGCGAGTTCTTGTGCCCCAGCTCATGCCCCGTATTGATCGCGAGGCCGCTGGTCATGCCCGCGACCACGGCCAGCACGACAAACGCCCACGCGCTCAGTCCCGCGGTCCCGGCCCACCAGGCGGTCCCGTAGAAGCTCAACAGGTGCAGCGGCACGACCAGGTAAGTAAGCCAGCGGTAGTAGGGATCCCGCTCCAGCGCCATGATCACTTCTTCCGGCGGATTGTTCTCGTCCTCGCCGACGAGCCAGTCGAGCAGGGGCCCGCCGACGTAGGTCACGGCGATCGACAGCAGCAGCCACGCCTGCTGACCGGTCTGCGCATGCATCCCGATGCCGACGAACGGCAGCAACGGGTACAACAGGGACATGGACCACAGCCAGCGCTTGCGGTCGATGTAGACGACGGCCGTGCCATCTGCACTGGTACCGTGGTAGGCGGTCATATCGCTGTTCCTGGCGGGTCCCGGGCGATTATCGCGCGACCGGCCGCGAGCCGCCATCGCGCGCCCGCCCCGTCGAAATCCTGTACACGATTCCGATGAATTATGTTCAATGCTTTCAAAAAGCTATAGTGCACAGCGGCTTGTATTCATGGCACGAACATTGCTGACTATGTTCGACCGGACGACCCGGGGTTACTGGGATACGATGACCGGATGAAGCGCAAGGCCGGCAACGACCGCCCGTACCGCAGGCTGGCATGGCTCGCCGGCCTGGTCACACTCGCTGCCTGCGGCGAGCGCGACACGGCGCCGGCCGGTCCGCCGCCCCTGACCGCCGCGACGCTCGGCGACCAGGACATCAAGCCCGTCGCCGTCTACCTGCGCGAAGCGCCCTACGCCACGGCCGACGCCGCCCTCGGCGATCGCCTGCTGCTGCAGTGCCGCTCCTGCCACAACCTCGAAGCCGGCGCCGGGCACACGCTCGGCCCCAACCTGCACGGCATGTTCGGCCGCCGGGTCGGCGGCGCCCCGGGCTTCGGCTACACGCGGGCGCTGAGCGAGGCCGATTTCGTCTGGACACCGCGGGCGCTGGACGCCTGGCTCGAGTTCCCGCAGCGCTTCCTGCCCGGCAACGCGATGGCCTGGCCGGGCATGCGCAACGCCGACGACCGGGCCGCGCTGATCGCGAGCCTGATGCGGCGCACGGACACGGGCGAGGCGCCGGCGAGCGGCGGCAGCACGGGTAACTGAGGGCTCCGACGGGCGGCCCCTGGACGAACACGAAGAACGATAAAAACGACAGGGAGAGCAGACGACCATGCAGCCAGCCATACCGCTCAGCGATAACCGCTCCGCACCCGACAGGCGCCACTTCGGCTGGCGCACCGTGTTGTACGGCTTCCTGCGCTCGCGGCGACGCTCGGCTCGCCGCGCCAACGACGCGGAGCCGCTGTTCATCGACTGGCACCATCCGTGGCTGTTCTTCCTCGCCGTGTTCACGATGCTGTTCAGCTGCGCGGACGCCGCGATGACGCTCGCACTGATCGAGCGGGGCGCCTACGAGGCCAACCCGATCATGGCGTCGATGATGGGCTACGGCACCCAGGCCTTCGCGACCAGCAAGATGCTGCTGACCGGCCTCGGCATCCTCGCGCTGGTTTTCCTGTCGCGCGCGCGCTTCCTGAACCGGATGCGTACCGGCGGCCTGCTGACCGTCGTGTTCTCGCTCTACGCCTGCCTGATCTGCTACGAGTTCGTCTACCTGATCAGCCTGCACTAGCCACCCGCGCGCGGCGGCCGGACGCCGCCGGAAGCGAGACGTGGCGCGGCCTCCAGCCCCGCAACGGGAGCCGGCGCACATTCCATGCGCCCCGGGCATGAGCTACACTAGCGGCCTTTTTTTGGGCAGCGCCGCTGCCCTCGTCGGCAGATTTCGCGGGCACGAGGCCCGAAAGCGCATGAGCAACTCCCTCAAAGAGCGGTACGCCAGCACGCCGCTGTTCGGCAGCAATGCGGCGGCGATCGAGCGGCTGTACGAGCAGTACCTCGAAAACCCCGACTCGGTCCCCGGCGGCTGGCGCGACTATTTCCGCGGACTCGGCCGCGACGGCGACGAGACGCCACATTCGCCGATCCGCGAGCAGCTGCGCGAACAGGCGCGGCGCGGCCGGCGCAACGGCAACGGCGCCGCGGCGGCCGCCCGGCCGGGCGGACTCGCCATCGACGTCAGCGAGAAGCAGGCCGCCGTCTCCCGCCTGATCCAGGTCTACAGCCTGCGTGGCCACCAGATCGCGGACATCGACCCGCTCGGGTTGATGCAAAGGCACACGCCCGGCGTCCTGAAACTCGACTACCTCGGCCTCACGGAGGCCGACATGAACACCGAGTTTTACACCGGCGGCCTCGCCGGGACCGGCAACCGCCGGATGAAACTCGCGGACATCATCACGCTGCTGAAACGCATCTACTGCGGCAAGATCGGCGCGGAATTCGCCCACGTCTCGCGTGCGCGCGAACGCCTGTGGCTGCGCCGCCGCTTCGAAGAGGGCGTCGTCGCGATGGACTACGGCGGCGACGAGCGCCGCTGGCTGCTCGAGCAGCTGACCGCCGCGGAGGGCATCGAGCGCTACCTGCACACGCGCTTCGTCGGGCAGAAGCGCTTTTCGCTGGAAGGCGGCGAGAGCCTGATCCCGATGCTCGACGACCTGATCCAGCAGAGCGGGCGCGCGGGCGCGAAAGAAATCGTCATCGGCATGGCCCATCGCGGCCGCATCAACGTGCTGGTCAACGTCCTCGGCAAGTCGGCCGAGGAACTCTTCGAGGAATTCGAGGGCAACGTCGACCCGGCCGAGATGAAAGGCTCCGGCGACGTCAAGTACCACAAGGGCTTCTCGGCCGACATGAAGACGCCGGGCGGCAACGTGCATATCGCGCTCGCGTTCAACCCGTCGCATCTCGAGATCGTCAACCCGGTGGTCGAAGGTTCGGTCCGCGCGCGCCAGCAGCGGCGCCGCGACGAGAATCGCGACAAGGTCATCCCGATCCTGGTGCACGGCGACGCCGCGTTCTCGGGGCAGGGCGTCGTCATGGAAACCTTCCAGATGTCGCAGACCAACGGTTTCAGGACCGGCGGCACGATTCATATCGTCGTCAACAACCAGATCGGCTTCACGACCAGCCGGCCGCTGGACGCGCGCTCTACGCCCTATTGTTCGGACGTCGCGAAAATGATCGAGGCGCCGATCTTCCACGTGAACGGCGACGATCCGGAAGCCGTGATCTTCGTGACCCGGCTGGCGCTCGAGTACCGGCAGACCTGGCAGAAGGACGTCGTCATCGACCTGGTCTGCTACCGCCGTCACGGTCACAACGAGGCGGACGAGCCGAGCGCGACGCAGCCGGTCATGTACGGCCGAATCAAGGACCAGAAGACGACGCGACAGCTGTACGCCGAGCGTCTGGTCAAGGCGGGGGTGCTGGACGAGAGCGAGGTCGGCAAGCTGCAGGACGAGTACCGCGACCGGCTCGACCGTGGCGAACCCGTGCCGCGCTCGCACCTCGGCATGATCGGCGACGAGTTCACGGTCGACTGGTCGCCGTACCTCGACGCGTCCTGGGACGAGCAGGTCGACACGTCGCTGCCGGAAAAGCGGGTGCAGGCACTTGCAAAGACGATCACGACGCTGCCGGACGGTTTCGTCCTGCACGGCCGCGTCCAGCGCATCATCGACGAGCGGGTGCGCATGTCGAAGGACGAGACGCCGATGGACTGGGGCTTCGCCGAGACCATGGCCTACGCAGGCCTGATCGAGGACGGCTACGACTGTCGTATCGTCGGCCAGGACAGCGGCCGCGGCACGTTCTTCCACCGCCACGCCGTGCTGCACAACCAGGCCAACCGGCAGGAATTCATTCCGCTGCAGTCCGTTTCGGAGCGGCCGGGTTCGTTCCGCGTGATCGACTCGTTGCTGTCCGAGGAGGCGGTGCTCGGCTTCGAGTACGGCTACGCGACGACCGAGCCGAACACGCTGGTCGTCTGGGAGGCGCAGTTCGGTGACTTCGCGAATGGCGCGCAGGTCGTCATCGACCAGTTCATCAGCTCCGGCGAGGCCAAGTGGGGCCGCCTGTGCGGGCTGACGCTGTTCCTGCCGCACGGCTACGAGGGGCAGGGTCCGGAGCATTCCTCGGCGCGCCTCGAGCGCTTCCTGCAGCTGTGCGCCGAGCACAACATGCAGGTCTGCGTGCCGTCGACGCCGGCGCAGATGTTCCACATGATTCGCCGGCAGATGCTGCGCCACTACCGCAAGCCGCTGGTCGTCATGACGCCGAAGAGCCTGTTGCGCCACAAGATGTCGACCTCGCCGCTGGCCGCGCTGTCCGAAGGGCACTTTCACCTGGTCATACCGGAACAGGAGCACACGGATCCGCAGAAGATCCGCCGCGTCGTGTTCTGCAGCGGCAAGGTCTACTACGACCTGCTGGAGGCCCGGCAGGTCGGCGACCTCGAGCACGTCGCGCTCGTCCGTATCGAGCAGCTGTACCCGTTCCCGATCGAGGAATATGCCCGCATCATCGACGAGTACGCGCACGTGCGCGACATCGTCTGGTGCCAGGAAGAGCCGCAGAACCAGGGCGCCTGGTACCAGATCCGTCACCGGCTGCAGGAGCCGCTTAACGACGAGCAGACGCTGTACTACGCCGGCAGGGCCAGTGCGGCCGCGCCGGCGTCCGGCATCTACAAGTTGCACATGCAGCAGCAGCAGGCGCTCGTGGAAGCGGCGCTCGACACGCAGGTCAAGGCCGCCGAATCCAAAAAGGCCGACAAGAAGTCACGGAAAGGTAAATGAGCATAGAAATCAAAGTTCCGCAGTTGCCCGAGTCCGTCAGCGACGCGACGCTGGTTGCCTGGCACAAGAAAGTCGGCGACTCGGTGTCGCGTGACGAGAACCTGGTCGACCTCGAAACCGACAAGGTCGTGCTCGAGGTGCCGGCCCCGGCGGCCGGCAAGCTCGAGGAGATCCGGATCGAGGACGGGGCCACGGTCACGGCAGGCGACGTACTCGCGATTCTCGCCGAGGGCGAGGGCGGCGGGTCGGCCGACGGCGGCAAGGACCCGGGCGACGACGAGGACAAGAAGCAGGCGCAGGCGCGCGACGCCGACGACGAGGGCGACGACGACGAGGACGGCGAGGAACAGGCCGCCTCGGGCGGCGGCAGTGCGCACAAGCTGAGCCCGTCCGTGCGCCGCCTGCTCGACGAGCACGATCTCGATGCCGGGTCCATCGACGGCAGCGGCAAGGACGGCCGGATCACGAAATCCGACGTCATGAAGTACCTGAAGTCGCACCGCGACGAGGACGTCACCCCCAGCGATGCGCCGGCCAGCGCCCCCGCGCAGGGCGGTGGCCCGTCGCGCAACGAGCGCCGCGTGCCGATGACCCGGCTGCGCGCGCGCATCGCCGAACGCCTGGTCGACGCGCAGCAGACCGCGGCCATGCTGACGACCTTCAACGAAGTCGACCTGACCGAGGTGATCGCGCTGCGCACCCGCTACAAGGAGAAGTTCGAGAAGGAGCACGAGGTCAAGCTCGGCTTCATGTCGTTCTTCGCTAAGGCGGCGGTCGAGGCGCTGAAGAAATTCCCGGTCGTCAACGCGTCGGTGGAAGATGAAGACATCATCTACCACGACTACTATGACATCGGCATCGCCGTGTCTTCCGACCGCGGGCTGATGGTGCCGGTGGTCCGCGACGTCGACCACATGAGCTTCGCCGACGTCGAGCGCACGATTTCCGAGCTGGGCCGCAAGGCGCGCGACGGGCAGATCAGCATGGAGGATCTCACGGGCGGCACGTTCACGATCACGAACGGCGGGATCTTCGGCTCGATGCTGTCGACGCCGATCCTGAACCCGCCGCAGAGCGCCATTCTCGGCATGCACGCTATCCAGCAGCGGCCGATGGCGATCGACGGCGAGGTGAAAGTACGCCCTATGATGTACCTGGCGCTCACCTACGATCACCGGATCATCGACGGCCGCGAGGCGGTCCAGTTCCTCGTCAGCATCAAGCAGTCGCTGGAAGACCCGGGCCGCCTGCTGTTGCAGGTCTGAAACTCACGACACACACCAAGAGAGTGACATGAGCAGAGAGTTTGACGTCGTCGTCATCGGTGCCGGCCCGGCCGGCTACGTGGCGGCGATCCGCGCCGCGCAGCACGGCCTGAAGGTCGCCTGTATCGACAACTGGGAGAACTACGACGGCAGCAATGCATTCGGCGGCACGTGCCTGAATGCGGGCTGCATCCCGTCCAAGGCGCTGCTCGAGTCATCCGAGCTGTTCCACCGCGCCGGGCACGAGTTCGAGGCACACGGCATCAAGGTGTCGAAGCCCAAGCTCGATCTCGCCGCGATGCAGAAGCGCAAGGCGGGCATCGTCAAGCAGCTGACGGGCGGCATCGCCGGCCTGTTCAAGGCCAACAAGGTCGAGGGCCTGGTCGGCCACGGCAAGCTGCTGCGCGGTAAAAAAGTCGAGTTCACGCCGGTCAAGGGCGACAAGGAGACGCTGGCGGCGAAGCACGTGATCCTGGCCAGCGGCTCGACGCCGATCGAGCTCAAGGTCGCGCCGTTTGCCGACGACATGATCGTCGACTCCTGGGGGGCACTGGAATTCGACGCCGTGCCGAAAAAGCTCGGCGTCGTCGGCGCCGGCGTGATCGGCCTCGAGCTCGGCAGCGTCTGGGCCCGGCTGGGCGCCGAGGTCACGATCCTCGAGGCGATGGACGACTTCCTGTTCATGGCCGACCGCGACGTGGCGAAACAGGCCGCCCGCGCGTTCAAGCAGCAGGGTCTCGACATCAGGCTCGGCGCGAAGGTCACCGAGGCGAAGGTCAACAAGCAGAGTGTCACGGTCAAGTACGAGGACAAGAACGGCGAGCAGTCCCTGAACGTCGACAAGCTCGTCGTCGCGGTCGGCCGCCGAGCTTACACGGACGGGCTGCTGGCCGCGGACAGCGGCGTCGAGCTCGACGAGCGCGGCTTCATCGAGGTCGACGACGAGTGCCGCACCAAGGTCCCGGGCGTCTACGCGGTCGGCGACTGCGTGCGTGGCCCGATGCTGGCACACAAGGGCTCCGAGGAAGGCGTCATGGCCGCCGACCTGATTGCCGGCGAAGTCGCCGAGATGAACTACGACGTGATCCCGTCGGTCATCTACACGGCGCCAGAGATCGCCTGGGTCGGCAAGACCGAGCAGGAGGTCAAGGACAGCGGGCGCGAGTACAAGACCGGCTCGTTCCCGTTCGCCGCGAGCGGCCGCGCGAAAGCCATGGAACAGACCGCCGGCATGGTCAAGATCATCTCGGCCGTCGACGACGACGAGGTGCTCGGCGTGCACATCGTCGGCCCGATGGCCGGCGAGCTGATCGCCGAGGCCGTGCTGGCCATGGAATTCTCGGCCAGCACCGAGGACATCCAGCGCACGATCCACGCGCACCCGAGCCTGTCGGAGGCCATGCACGAGGCCTCGCTCAACGTCGACAAGAAGGCGTTGAACTACACGAACCGCTAGCAGGACTCAGCGTCCGCGCAGCACCGCGGCAACGTTCGGCAGTTTCTCGATCCGCGCAATCGCCCGGCTCAGGCTCGGCAGGTCCGGCACCGACAGCCCCAGCTCCATGAGGGCCTGTCCCTGCTTCGGGTCCGAGCCCGTGTGTACGCTGTCGACGCTGATGCGCTCGTCGGCCAGCACGCCGGAGATGTCCCGCAGCAGGCCCTGGCGGTCCCAGGCACGAATCGTCAGTTCGGCCGGGTAGACCGCGCCGCCCGGCGTTCCCCAGTCCACCGCGATCGAGCGTTCGGGGTGCCGCGCGGCGAGGTTGAGCGCGTTGCGGCAGTCCGCGCGGTGAATGCTGACGCCGCGCGCGAGCGTGATATAGCCGGTGATCGCTTCCGGCGGTACCGGGCGGCAGCAGCGCGCGAAGTTGCACAGCAGGTCGCCGACGCCGCTCACCGCCACCTGTTCGACGCCGGCCTTCTGCGTGCCGACCGGCCGCCGCGTCCGCAGTGCGTCCGCCGGTTCCTCCCCGCGCAGGGCCTGCACGGCGCCCGCGACCGCCGCGGCATTACTGTCGCCCGCGCCGAGCGCCGTGCACAGCGCGTCGACGTCGCGGAACTTCATGTGGCGCGCAATCGCCTCGTGGGCGAGGTCCCTGACGTTCAGGCGCGACAGCTCGCGCTCGAGGATCTCGCGTCCCTGGCGCCGGTTCTGGTCGCGGTCCTGCTGGCGGAAGTGGCTGCGCACCTTGGCGCGATTGCGGGCGCTGGCCAGGTAGCCGAGTTGCGGGTTCATCCAGTCGCGGCTCGGCTGCGCCTCGCTGCCCGTGATGATTTCGATGCGTTCGCCGTTTTTTACCTTGTAGGTCAGCGGCACGATGCGACCGTTGGCCTTGGCACCCCGGCAGCGATGCCCGACCTGGGTGTGGACGTGGTAGGCGAAATCGAGCGGGGTCGCGCCGGCCGGCAGCTCGACGACGTCCCCTTTCGGACTGACGGCGTAGACGCGGTCCTCGAAGACGTCGTCGCGGATCTGGTCGAGCAGGTCGCCGTCGGCTTCGCCCGGTTCGAGCAGGTTGCGCAGCAGCCGGATCTTGCGGTCGAAGGATCCGCCGGGGCCGCCGCCTTCCTTGTAGCGCCAGTGCGCGGCGACGCCGAGTTCGGCGTGCCGGTGCATCTCGTGCGTGCGGATCTGCACCTCGAGCGTGCGGCCTCCCGGGCCGATGACGGCCGTGTGCAGGGAACGATAGTCGTTGTCCTTCGGGTTCGCGATGTAGTCGTCGAACTCGCCCGGCAGGTAGGGCCAGCGGTTGTGCACGATCCCGAGAGCGGCGTAGCACTCGCGCACGTCGTTGACGAAGATGCGCACCGCGCGCATGTCGAAAATCTGCTCCAGCGCGCGGTTCTTGCGCTGCATCTTGCGCCAGATGCTGTAGATGTGTTTCGGCCGGCCCGTCACTTCGGCGTCGATGCCCTCGGCGGACAGCAGTGCCCGCAGTTCGCCGATAACCTCTGCGATGAAGGCCTCGCGGGCGCTGCGCCGTTCGCGCAGTGCGCGGGCTATCTCCTGGTAACGCCCGGGCTCGAGGTAGCGGAAGGCGAGGTCCTCGAGCTCCCACTTGAGCTGCCAGACCCCGAGCCGGTTCGCGAGCGGCGCGTAGATCTCGCGCGTCTCGATCGCGACGCGGCGCTGCTCGTCGGCCGGCGCGCCCTTGGCCTGGCGCAGGCGGTACAGCTGCTCCGCTATGCGGACCAGCACCAGGCGCACGTCGGACACAACGGCGAGCAGCATCTTGCGCAGCGCTTCCGACTGGCGCGTCGCCAGCGCCTCGCCCGGCTGCCAGTCCACGGGCAGCTCGAAACTGCCGAGCTGCACGAGGCCGTCGGCCAGTGCCGCGGTCTCCGCGTCGACGCCGGCGGGCGTCGCGCCGGGTCGATCGCGGAGCCACGGGTAGAGCAGCACGGCGGCCGCGAGCGTCGGGGCGATGTCGAAAGGCTCCAGGATTTCGACCAGCGCCTCGCCCTCGGCGCGGCTCGCGGCGGCGTCCGGCTGCGCGTCGAGGCAGCGTCGCGCATTGGCGACGATGTCGGCCTGATCGTTGCCGTTTCGGCGATCTTTCGCGTCTTTCGTTGCCGTCGCGGCGTTATCGGTGGTGTGCCCGGAATCCATAACCGTTATCATACGCGCAGCTTGGGCCGGGGCTCGCGGAATTCAGCGCGCGTGCGCGGCGGGCGCTGCCCGCGGCGCGACGAGGCCCGGCGGCACGCAGGCTTCAACGACTACCGGATTCTCTATTCCACCTATGGCAGGACACAGCAAGTGGGCGAACATTCAGCACCGCAAGGGCGCCCAGGACAAGAAACGCGGCAAGCTGTTCACGAAGCTGATTCGTGAAATCACCGTGGCGGCACGCATGGGCGGCGGCGATCTCGACGCCAACCCACGCCTCAGGCTCGCGGTGGACAAGGCCAAGGCGCAGAGCATGCCGAAAGACAACATCGAGCGTGCGATCAAGCGCGGCTCCGGCGACCTCGACGGCGACGACTACCAGGAGATCCGCTACGAGGGCTACGGTCCCGGCGGCACCGCCGTCATGGTCGACTGCATGACGGACAATCGCAATCGCACCGTCGCGGATGTGCGCCACGCGTTTTCCAAGTTCGGCGGCAACCTCGGCGCAGATGGCTCGGTGAGCTACCTGTTCAACCACGTCGGCCTGCTCGGCTACCCGGCCGGCAGCGACGAGGACCGCATCATGGAGGCCGCCATCGAGGCCGGCGCGGAGGACGTCGTGGTCGAAGAGGATCGTTCGATCGAAGTCGTCACGGACCCGGCCGAGTTCGAGCAGGTGCGCGACGCGATGCGCAAGGCCGGCCTCGAGCCGGAAACCGCGGAGCTGACGATGCGCGCCTCGACCTCGGCCGAGCTCGGCCTCGACGACGCCGGCACGATGGTGCGGCTGCTGGAGATGCTCGAGGACCTCGACGACGTGCAGAACGTCTACAGCAATGCCGACATCCCTGACGAGGTGCTCGAACAGCTATGAACCCGTCTCCGCCCGCGGCCAGTCGCATCCTCGGCATCGATCCGGGCTCGCGATTGACGGGCTTCGGCGTGATCGACGCGGGCGGCCGGCAGGCCGTGTACGTGGCCTCCGGCGCAGTGCAGAGCGCGCGCGGCTCGTTCCCAGAGCGCCTGCAGCTGATCTTCGACTCTGTCGCGGAGATCGTCACCGAGTATCGCCCCGACATCGTCGTGCTCGAATCCGTGTTCGTGCACCGCAACGCGTCGAGCGCGCTGAAGCTCGGCCACGCGCGGGCCGCGGCGCTGTGCGCGACCTTCGGCGCACAGGCCGAGGTGCACGAGTACGCGCCGCGCGAGATCAAGCAGGCGGTCGTCGGTACCGGCTCGGCCACCAAGGAACAGGTCCAGCACATGGTCACGGCGCTGCTCGGGCTCGACGGCCCGCCGTCGCCGGACGCGGCCGACGCGCTCGCCGCCGCGCTGTGCCACGCACACCGGCGCCGC
>ERZ869936.1013-NODE-1013-length-22091-cov-17.734843_pt1 | contig 22091 bp, 16 predicted proteins | sample MGYA00520876_ERZ869936 | MGnify/ENA primary metagenome ERZ869936 (study PRJEB32218, sample SAMN09650985) | biofilter metagenome | isolation source: enrty point of leading RO module | place: Saudi Arabia: Thuwal, RO plant located on Red Sea | collected 2016-02-17...
GCGGGATTCGTGCTTCCGTACGAACCGCTCAACCTGCAAACTCGCAATTGCCGGAACAAGAGTTCAAGGTTCTGCTCCCAGCCCACCCGCGCGACCACAGCCGGCCGCATCCTTACCCACTCTTCGTTCCCTTCGTTTCCTTCTGTCCTCCCGAACCACTCACGAACTCTCCTCGTCGCCTCCGTTCCAAAACGGAAGTTCGGGAACGAGGAGTCGTACCACTGTTGCTGAGCATTTCACGACTGGTGTCCCGCTGAACGTTCGCGAGTTTCGCGCAGCGCCTGTTTCGCCTGCTCGAAGGCCATATCCACCGGAATACCTTGCACCGTGCCGTCCCTCAACTCCTGCGCGCGACGCTTGTAGATCTCCATCGCTTCGTCGTCGATGACGACCTGCACGCTCTCAATCAGCCGTTCCCCGATCGCCAGCCGCTGCTCGGGGGGGAGTTGCAGCAGCCGGTCGACGGTGGCTTCAAGTTCGGTCGGCAGCTCGCTCTTGGTTTCGGTGTTCATGAGTCTCTTGATTCTCTCTCGTTCCCGCTCTTTTATCTTACCCGCAGCCTCCACTCCGGCGAGCACCGACGAATTCGGACCCGCGCGTCCCGCACAGCGGACGCTGCCGGTTCATTTCCTCAACCTTCTTCACTTGCAAGTTTGTCGAAGCGTTTCTGCCAGTAGGTGTGGTCTCGATGTCCGTGGTGGACGGCGATAATCCAGATGTCGTCTGTGCGCTCGACGAAGACAACCCAGTATGAAAACGGTCGAACCGATTTCAGCCGAAACCCTCCGTCAAGAATGCCTGTCTGTGGATTCGCCCTGATCACCTGCAACGCGTCGCCAACGAGCGCTCGGAATCTTCGGCCAAGACGGCTTTGTTGACTTTCGAGGTATCGAACCGCCTCCCGCAATTCAGTTCGTGCGTCAGGATGGAAGCGGAAACTCTTCATCGAGCATCTTCCGAATCTCGGTCATCACTTCGTCGGCGGGAATACCTTGCACCGTGCCGTCCCTCAACTCCTGCGCGCGACGCTTGTAGATCTCCATCGCTTCGTCGTCGATGACGACCTGCACGCTCTCAATCAGCCGTTCCCCGATCGCCAGCCGCTGCTCGGGGGGGAGTTGCAGCAGGCGATCGATGGTTGCTTCGAGTTCCGCGGACAAGTCGCCACCTGTGTTCGTCTTCATAGGACACTCACTCCCAGCCGCTCCTCCAGTTTTCGGAAGACGTCGTCTCCGTCTACGCCCTCCACTTCACCGGATTCGATTTGCCGAATCCGTTCGGCAATTTCCGCGGACCAGGCATGGTCGGTCTCTTCGATGGTAATGCTGTCGACCAACCGACGACTGATTTCAAGCCGTTGATTGGCGGGCAATTGGAGCAGTCGCGTGACAGTACCCGCAATGTCCGGTGGGAGAGTTGTCGGCTCGTTCATGGAGTCCACTTCGCGTCAATCCAGATACACAAACTCGTTCAGATTCAGCGCCAGCACACAGTAGTACCGCAGGGCGTCGGCGCGGCTGAGGCCGTGGTCGGTCTCGAGCAATTCCATCAGTTCGACGCCGCGCGTGATCTCGTTCTCGTTGGGGGGCCGCTGAGTCACACGGCCGAGAAGCAGGGCCACCTGATCCCTTCGTTCGTCGCCGGCGTTCTCGCGGACGAATTCGGCGAAGACGCGGGCCTCGCTCCCGACGAACTCACTGTTGAGGAGCGTGAGGGCCTGCGTCGGCTGCGTGGTGGCGAAGCGGACCGGGCAGGTGAAGTCGGTGTCGGCGGCGTCGAAGGCCGCCAGCAGCGGAACCGCCAGCGACCGTTTCACGTGGATGTAGATGCTCCTCCGCCGGCGGTCTGCGGGAGACGACTCACCCCATCCGTGCCCGGGACGCGACTGCCCGGCGAGCACTTCCGCAGGGATGACCTCGTAGATGCTCGGGCCGTGCATCTTGTCCAGATTGAGGCTGCCGTTGACAGCCAGGATCGAATCGCGAATCTCCTCGGCGCGCAGCCGCCGCATGTCGAATCGCCAGAACAGATCGTTCTGCGGGTCTTGTTCGAGTCCGGCGGACTGACCGGGCGACGACATGCGATAAGTGTTCGACGTCAGGATCAGCCGGTGCATCTCCTTGATGCTCCAGCCGCGCGCGATGAACTCAGACGCCAGCCAGTCGAGGAGTTGCGGATGGGTCGGCGCGTCGCCCTGGAGGCCGAGATTATTGGGCGAACGGACGATGCCGCGTCCGAAATGCCACTGCCAGATGCGGTTGGCCATCACGCGGGCGGTGAGCGGATTCGCCGGATCGGCGATCCAGTTCGCCAGCGCCAGCCGACGTCCACAACTCTCGCCGTCCTCGGGGACGGCGATGTGCGGTTCGGGCGGTGAAAGGACCACCGGGAACGCGGGCAGGACTTCCTCACCTTTCGCTTTCGGGCTTCCGCGGGCCAGCAGAAACGTCGGCGGGCACTCCGCGCCATGTTCCTTGATGCACAGCGCCTGATGCGCGCTCTGGGGCGGGAAGTTGCGGAGGTCGGTCCACTCCTTCCGCCGGCGCGCGTATTCGTCGAAGGCGTCTTGCGTGATATGGCGGCCGATCTGTTTTTCGATGATGCGGAGCCGCACCGCATCGTCCTGAAAGTCGTCCTTTTCACCCCCTGCGAGGTGCGGCCGGATTTCATTTTCGACCGCGTCGAGTTCTGTGCGCAGTTCGGCGACGCGCTGCTCGTGGGCGATCCGCTCTGCATCGAATGCGGCCCGTTGTTCGGGCGTTGAAATGTCCCGCACCGATGCGGCAAAGACCGTTTCGTCCGCGCGAACGCCGTAATGCCGGATGTTGCGGAAGAACGAGATGAAGCTGTAGTAGTCGTGCTGCGAGATCGGGTCGAGCTTATGGTCGTGGCAGCGGGCGCAGTTCATCGTCAGGCCGAGAAAGGCCTGCGCCGTCGTGGCGGCGATGTCGTCGAGGCCATCGTAGAACGCCAGTTCCGCGTCGACCGGTTCGTCGTCCCACAACCCCAACCGATAGTAGCCGGTGGCGATTATCGTCTCGGCCGTCGCGTCGGGGAGTTCATCGCCGGCGAGTTGCTCGCGGATGAACCGGTCGTAAGGCTTGTCGTTGTTGAAGGCGTCGATGACGTAGTCGCGGTATCTCCACACGAACGGCTTCGGATTGTCGCGTTCGTAGCTGTTGGATTCGGCGTAGCGCACAATGTCGAGCCAATAGCGGGCCCAGTGCTCGCCGTAATGGGGCGAATCGAGCAGCCGCTCGATGAGTTGTTCGTACGCGTCGGGAGAGTCATCGGCTGCGAAGGCTGCGACGCCTTCGGGCGTCGGCGGCAGTCCGAGCAGGTCGTAATGGACGCGGCGCATCAGTGTCCGCCGGTCGGCGGGAGGAGCCGGCGTCAGCCCGGCCGACTCCAGACGCGAGAGGACGAAGGCGTCAATCGGGTTGGCGATCCATTCGGCGTGCGAGACCGTCGGAACGTCCGGACGCTCTAAAGCGCGAAACGACCAGTGGTTTCGCGTCTGTTCATTGACCTGCGGCGGACCGGCGTGTTCGACCTCGACGTCAATCTCTCCATCGGGCATCGGTGCGCCCTGCTTGACCCACGCCGTCAGAATCGCAATCGACTCGGCCGGGAGCTTCCCGGTCGGCGGCATCTCGAAGCTCTCGTAGTTGATCGCTTCGATCAGCAGGCTGGCTTCGGGGTCGTCCGCATCGACGGCGGGGCCGCTGTCACCGCCTGTGAGAATTGCGTTCCGGGAGGTCAATTCCAGGCCGCCTTTCGGTTCTTCACCGGAGTGGCACTTCAAGCAATTTTTCTGCAGGATCGGGAGCACTTCCTCGTGGAACGCCTGCAGGCGATCGCTCTCGGTCCGGTCGTCCGCAGCGAGTGCGCAGCATGAAACGCCGATGATCGGCAGTACCGCGGTGAGAGTGAAGCCCCATACCGTTGACATACTTGCGGGGCTGAGCAATCGGTTCATGTCGTTACCGAGCCGTGACAGGTCTGGAGATAACTGGATTCGCGTTTCCCGGAATACTCAGTGTAACAGGCGGCGCATGACGCGCTCCATACTGTGTGAGCAATCGAAAGAGATGTGGCGCCGCCAGCTCGGTCATTGGCCGGACCCCGGTTTCGAGGGAAAAACGACCAGGACGCTCGACGGAAGCCACAGGAGGAACTTATCTTAAGAATCTTGCCACGGACCGTCGGCACAAGTCGAGTTGCCGCCGAATCGGAATCCCCGGCGGCGATCCGGTTCCCGTTCACGACGAACAGCTCTGATCGCCATGCCTCATCGGCTCATCACCCGCCAGGATCAACTCGAAGAGCTTTGCACGCACATCCGCGAGGCGGGCATCGTCGGATTCGACACCGAGTTCGTAGCCGAGTACTACTACCGGCCGCGTCTGTGTCTGCTGCAGTTCGCGACGCCGGATCGATTGACGGCGATCGACCCGTTTGAAGTCGACGACCTGTCGCCGTGGTGGGAGCTGATGACCGATTCGGAAACGACGGTCGTGGTCCACGGCGGGCGCGAAGAGGTGCGTTTCTGCCACCAGATAACCGGTCAATTGCCGCAGCGACTGGTTGACGTGCAGATCGTGGAAGGCTTGCTCAGTCGCGGTTACCCGCTGTCCTACACGAATCTGGTGCAGCGGGTCGTCGGAGATCGTCTCAAAAGCCATGAGACACGCACGGAATGGCGACGGCGGCCGCTGACAAGCCAGCAGGTGGACTATGCCCTCGACGACGTGCGGCACCTGATCCGCATCTGGGAATGCCAGCAGGAGATGCTGTCCGAGCACGGCCGCAGCGACTGGGCCGAAGTCGAGGTTGCGAGGTTTATTGAGGAATCGACGTCGAACGGGAACGGCGAGCCCTGGCGGCGGTTGTCCGGCGTTCATCGGCTCAGTCGCCGGGCGCTGGGGTGCATTCGGGAGTTGTTCGAGTGGCGGGAACGGTTGGCGGAGCAGCAGGATCGGCCCGTGCGGGGAGTCTTGCGGGATGATCTGCTGGTCGAGGTCGCGAAGCGACAACCGCGTTCGCGCGACGACGTTACGGCGATCCGCGGCATGCAGCGGCGGGATTATGCGAAGTTCGCACAGGATCTGCTGGACTGCGTCGAGCGCGCGGCCGCGTTGTCGGACAAGGAGTTGCCGGCGAAATCCCCGCCCCGGCCGACCGTGACGCAGAACGAAGTGCTCGGCAAAATGCTGTCCATCGCACTGGCGCAGCGGTGCGCCGAATGCGGCATCTCGACAACGCTGGTGGGCACTAACGCCGACCTGCAGGAACTTGTGCGGTGGTATCTTTCCGGTCGAAAGCCTGAAAACGCTCCCCGCCTTGCGGAAGGATGGCGGGGCGAGGTGTGCGGCGACCTCCTCGGCGACGTACTGGCCGGCAAAGTCGCTCTGCGGATCGTCGACCCCGCCGCCGACGCACCCTTGCGGTTTGAGCGACTCGACTCGTAAAGGCGCGCTGGGAACGGAATTCACAGACCGTGCAGATCGTCGCGGGTCAACCGGCCGTCGTGCAGGGCCGACGCCACCAATGCGGCATCCACTCCGGAATCGGCGAGTCTCATCAGGTCGTCTCGATTTCGGACGCCGCCGCCCGTGATCAGTTCCAGACTCGGGAATCGCTTTCGCAGGCGACGGCAGAGATCACTGGTCGGGACGCCGTTCCCTTCGCCGACGGAGGCGAGATCCAGCAGAATCAGGCAGTTGACACCGCAGTCAACAGCCTGCACCGCGATGCTGAACGGGTCGTCCCCGCTCCAGCGGGGCGGGTCGCCGAGCGGCCGGCCCAGTTTCATATCGAGACTGAAGACGAGCGACTCACTCCCGATGCACTTGACGAAAGCGGCGAGTTGCTCGGGACCGTGGGACGTTTCCAGCGCGGCGACGACCCGCCGGACCCCGGAAGCGATGAGCGCTCGTCCGTCGGCGACGTCGCGCAGACCGGGGTCGACCAGCAGATCGAATCGGGCGGCAGCGAGTTGAGCGATGGCATTCGACGGCGGCCGCTCCGCCTGAATCGCATCGAGGTCGGCAAGATAGAGTTCATTCGCGCCGAATTCGCGGCGCAGCCCCTGCGCGACGTCGAGGGGACCAGACGTCTCGGAGAGTCGGCTGCGAACAGGCTGGTATTCGTGGCGGCGCCCGCCGACGCCCCGGACCACCCGGCCTTGCATCAGATCGAGAACAGGAATCACGCGCATTCGATGGGTCACCCGATCTGTCAACCGCTCATTCGGTCGCGTATCATAGCTTGGGATCCCGAGGGGAGATACAACCCGTTTCGTGGCTCTTTGGGCTCCGCCGGTGGGAGTGAAAATTGCTCTCACTCCAGCACACCCTCAGCGGCTTTTTCGCGTCCGCAGACCGAGCCTGTAGACCGTTTCCATGAATGGCGAGTCGACTGACCTCACTGAAAAGCGTATGCGTCGGCGCGGGTTTCTCATCCGGCTGATGCTGTTCGTGTTTGTGCCGTATGCCACAATCGCAGCGATGCTCGCATTCTTCCAGCGGAAACTGATCTACCTGCCGACCAGAGAAGCGGTCTCCGCATCTGACGCTGGTTTCTCGAACGGTCAACTGCATCATGTCGAGGTCAAGGTTGACGAGGGACTCGACCTGCAGGGGTGGCTCGTGCTGGCGGAAGGAAGCAGCAGCGAGTCCAACGACCTTGAGAATTCGCTGCGCACCGACGAACGACGTCTGATTCTCTACTTCGCGGGAAACGGCGGTCATCGCGGGTACCGGCTGAAGGAAATCCGGCAGTTCACCGGTCTCGGCAACCACGTGTTGTACGTCGACTATCGTGGATACGCGGAGAACCGCGGCAGTCCCACGGAGATCGACCTGGTCCGTGATGCTCGGCACATCTGGGACTTCGCCACGGTCGATCTCGGCGTCCCTCCCGAACGGGTCATTCTCTGGGGAGAGTCTCTCGGGGGCGGCGTCGCGATTCAACTGGCGGCGAACCTCTGCGACGAGGGGACGATTCCCGGCGGGTTAATGTTGCGCGGAACATTCACCGCACTGACCGATGCCGCCGCCTACCACTATCCGTGGCTGCCCGTCCGGTGGCTGCTGCTCGACCGGTATCCGTCGATTGACCGGATTCCGGATGTCGCGTCCCCGCTCCTGGTCATTCACGGCAGGCGGGACCGGGTCGTCCCCTTCGAGCAGGGTGAGCGGCTGTTTGCGGCCGCCCCGGACGAATCGCACAACGGCGTCGCCAAAATGTTCGTCGAACTCCCCGAGGCCGGACACAACGACGTGATGTACGTTGCGGCCGACGAGGTGGAAACGGCGGTGGCCACGTTTCTTGACAGTTTGCCGGATTGAAGCGGATGGACGACGCCATCGTTCGCAAAGCGCGGAGGCATCTTCGGAAGTCCGATCCTGTGATGCGCGGCGTGATCGAACGAGTCGGCCCGTTCAGCTTGAAGCTGCAGAGAAACCGGTTTCAGTCGCTGGTGCGGGCGATTATCGCGCAGCAGATCTCCGGTCAGGCGGCGCGATCCATCAACAACCGGCTGCAGCAGGCGATCCGGCCGCGGCGAATGACACCGGACGTGATTGCCGGGATGACCCTCGAGCAACTGCGGTCGCTCGGTCTCTCGCCGCAGAAGGCGTCCTACGTCCACGATTTGGCCGCGAAAGTCAGCGACGGCCGCGTCCGATTGAACCGCGTCCGCACGATGTCGGATGCGGAAGTCGTGGCGGAACTCGTCCAGGTCAAGGGCATCGGCGTGTGGACGGCGCAGATGTTCCTGATTTTCTCGCTCGGACGGCCCGACGTTTTCCCGCACGACGACCTCGGCATCCGGATGGCGCTTCGCAACCTCTACAACCTCAGCGACCTGCCGGGGAAGGAGGAATCGCACGCGATCGCAGACTGCTGGCGCCCCTATGCGACCGTCGCGTCGTGGTACTGCTGGCGGAGTCTGGACAATGGCGGCGCGGCGTGACTGAATCCACCCTGCTCAGGCTGACAGGTTCCCCGCCAGGAAGTCACCGAGTTATTGACACCCCGATTGACGACCTTGAGCCACGGACCGAGATCATGAAAGCACAGTCGACACTCCGGCGGATCGCCTTCCTCATCGTTCTGTTCTGTCTCGTTGCTTCTCCGGAGGCGTTCGGATGGGGAAAAGGGCATCGCTTGATCCGGCTGTGGGCCGTCGCGAGGCTGCCGGAGTGGCAACGGGAGATGATCGGCCGGGAGCACCTCGACCGCCTCTGCCGCGAGTATACGTCGCTTCAGGACCAGCACGCAGGGGGAACGGCGCCAGAACTTGATCCCTACTGCCTCGTGCCCGGTGCGCGGCTTTCACTGCACGACGTGAATCCGGCGGAGCCGAGCTTGATCGGGATGCGTTGGTATATCGAGCAGGTCTCCGAACAGCTTGCGGCCGGCGAGACCGACGAGGCGATGAAATTCCTGGGCGTGCTCTGCCACTGGAATGAAGATCCCGGCTGCCCGTCGGCTCACAGCAGTCCCGTTTCGGAACTTCAACTGCGAAGGCTGTTGCCTCCCCCGAAGGACAAGCAGCGGTACAACTATCTCTTCGGCTACGGCGGCATCGCCGACGTCGGCAGCTACGAGATCGATGACGTCGAATATCAACCTCAACTGCTGGGGACCACCGTCGACGAGGCGGCGGCGAGAATCTACCAGCATCAACGACTGCTTCGCGCCGGGGCGGCGGCGCACATCGTGCCGATCGTGCAGGACATGATGCACGGCGATGGCGCGGCGGCCGACGAGCACCGCGCTGCGGCGGCGCTGGCCAACGCCCGGCATACGGCCGACGTCATCTACACGGTGCTCTGCCTCTCCGCCGGCCGGGTCGATGAAGAAGAGGCGGAAGCGCTGGCCGTCCAGCGGTTGAGCGAGTGGCTTCCCGAATTCGAAGGACAGATGATCGGGCACCCGTACTACGTGACGCCGTTTCTGGTCGATCAGTCGATGGACGCCCGGCGGAACCTGCACCCGCTGGCCTTGCCGGGAATCGGCGAGCCCGAACCGGTGGAATTCGGTTTCGGCATGGGGGCGCCGTTCTCGCTCGACTTCACTCTTGCCCCGGCGGGCGTTTTCGATCGCTTCACCTGCCGTGTCGGCCTGCATCCGACGGCGGGTCCGGAAGGTGAAGTGGCCTTTGCGGTCTGCGCCGGAGACGAAGAGCTGATCCGCACCGACCCGATCCGATCGGGGGCATCACCACAGGCGATCGACATCGCACTCCCGCGCGACGAAACACTCACGCTCTCGCTCAAGACGATCCCCTCCGATCAATCCAAGTCGCTTCAGAATCTTGCGGTGTGGGCCGAACCAACGCTGCACCGGGCAAAGACCGAATAGTGCTGCCGGCGATTCAGTGTGGCGTCGGCGGATTGAGCGACGCAGGGTCCGCTGTGCGGACCAGAGTTTGGAGCCACGGCCTTGGAAGGCTTTCTCTTTCACACAACTCTCGATCCCCGATTGAGTGACTCTTCGAGAGATTCGAATGGAACGCGGATGACCACGGATGGGACCGATTTTCGCTGATTGCTTTCTGTGGAGTGCAGAGTATTTACGCCTGGATCGCTGCGGTCTCGTCGCTGCCGACTCTTGAGGAACACCCCGGCGAATTCGTGCTGATCCGCCGAATCCGCGAAAATCTGTGTCCCATTCGAGAATCCCCTGGGCCCGGTTCCTCGGGGACTGGCGCCAGCCGAGTCGTGCGTAACTGACAGCCGTCCGAGGCCGTGATAGTTCCTGGCAGCGCCCGCGCTGGGCACTCTGGGGCTCTGTGGTGCAAGACTCGATGAAGAATCCGGGATCGGGTGGCCGCAGGCCGGCCGCGCTCTCCGCGGAGTTCGGCAGCCGGTGAGAGTCCCAAATCGCGGCGGCAATCCCAGGCGAGAACCAGTGCGCTGGAAATTGTGAGCGGCAGCGCGAAGCTCTGGATTCTCTTCCGCTTTTTTTCCGGGTTCGCGCCAGGTTCTCCATCGGCATCGCCGCCGCCGGGGGGCGCTCGCGTGCCCGTCCCTCGGACGACCTGCACAAACAGCGTCAGGGCGACGACAACCACCGATCCGAACAGGATCCGCAGCGCTTCGCCGGGACCGACCCAGGCGCCGATGGCCGCGAAAAGTTTGACGTCGCCGCCCCCGCCCGTGCCGAGAACCCACAGCAGGAAGAAGACCCCGAACGCCAGTGCGAAGCCGGCGATGGCGAACAGCAATCCGTCGATAGCGCCAAGACCCGCTCCGGTCGGAGACAGCAGGAAGACCCGCTGCTTCAGACCGCCCAGCCACGCGCCGCGCAGGAGATTCATGAGCAATCCGCCGGCAAGAATGCTGAGCGTCATGCGGTTGGGGATCTTGAGCGTCCGGAAGTCGTTGATCGCGACGCGTGCGAGCAGGCCGACCAACAGCAGCACTGTGGCCCACGCGAAGACCGGGTTGGGAAAGTGAAGCTCACCCACTGGTCGAATCAGTCTGAAACCGCTGCGTGAGACGCTCCCACGGAGCACGGACAGTCGGAGACTCACACGATCAAGTCGTGCAGGACCTCCCCGTGGACGTCGGTCAGGCGGAACTCGCGACCCTGGTATTTGAACGTGAGTCGTTCGTGGTCGAGGCCCAGGAGGTGCAGCAGCGTCGCATTGAGATCGTGGACGTGGACCGGTTTGTCGACCGGACTGAAGCCGAATTCGTCGGTTTCTCCGTAGGAAACTCCGCCCTTCACGCCGCCCCCCGCCAGCCACGTGCAATAGGCGTCCTTGTGATGATCGCGACCGGGATTGGTGGAATTCCCCTCGCCATTCACTCCCTGCCGCAACGGCGTCCGGCCGAATTCCGATCCCCACACGATCAGTGTTTCGTCCAGCAGCCCGCGCTGTTTGAGATCCGCGATGAGTGCCGCCATCGCCCGGTCGACCTGTTCGCACTTTTCCGGAAGCGACTTCCGGATGTTCGAGTGGTGGTCCCAGTCGGCGTCGTACAGTTCGATGATTCGCACGCCCCGCTCGACCAGACGCCGGGCCAGCAGGCAGTTGTTGGCGAACGACGCGCCGCCCGGTTGTGCGCCGTACAGGTCGATCGTCTGCTTCGTTTCGTGGGCAATGTCCATCAGGTCGGGCACCGACGTCTGCATGCGATACGCCATCTCATACTGACTGATGCGAGTCGCAATCTCCGGATCACCGACTAGGGCGAGGCGGCGCTCGTTCAGGGATTTGACGGCGTCGAAGATCCGCCGGCGGTCCGCGTCGCTCTGTCCGTCGGGATTGCTGAGAAACAGCACCGGGTCGCCGCTGCTGCGAAACTGAACGCCCTGATACACGCTCGGCAGAAATCCATTGGACCACACCGACGTCCCCGCCCCGCCCAGCGGCCCGGAGAGCATCACGACGTAGGCGGGCAGGTTCTGATTCTCCGTTCCGAGTCCATAGTTGACCCACGAACCGAAACTCGGGCGTCCACCGCGGCCGAAGCCGGTGTGCAGGAACATCTGCGCCGGTGCGTGATTGATCTCCTCGGTATGCAGGGTGCGGACAATCGCCAGTTCGTCCGCGACGCCGGAGAGGTGAGGCAGCAGTTCCGAGATTTCCTGTCCGCTCTCGCCGTGCCGTGAGAACCGGAACGGGCTGCCGGCGAGTGTCATCTTCCCGCCGATGAAGGCGAACCGCCGGCCCTCGAGAAACGATTCGGGGCATTCCTCGCCGTCCCGGGCCGACAACTCGGGCCGGTGGGTGAAGAGATCGAGCTGAGACGGCGCCCCGATCATATGCAGATAGATGACGTGCTTCGCGCGCGGTGGAGACATCGCAGGCCGCGCAGCGCGCGGATCCCGATCAGCGGCCCGGAGGCTGGAATCCTCCCGGAGCAACGACGCCAGCGCCGCCGCACCGAGGCAGACGCCGGAGCGCCCCAGAAACTGGCGCCGCGTAGCTTGCAGTAATGTTTGCTCAAGCGAAATCATGGTGGTCAGTTCTTGGAGATCGTCTCGTCGAGATTCAAGACCGCCGTGGCGACGGCGTACCAGGCGGCCAGTTCGCCGGCCGTCTGCCGGGGAGACAGTGGGAACTCTCCGATGAGCCGGATTGCGGACTCGGGATCGGCGGCCACAGCGGATCGTTGGCTCTCCAGCAGAGCAGAGAGGACGTCGACCTCGGCCGGTTCCGGCGGGCGGGCGACGGCGACGCGCATGGCGAATGCAATTCGCACTTCGTCGCTCGCTTCAGGGCGTTCCGTGAGAATCCGCGCCGCAAAAGCCTTCGCCGCTTCGACGTAAACCGGGTCGTTCATCAGCGTCAGCGCCTGAAGCGGCGTGTTCGACCGGGGACGCTTGACGCGGCAGGCCATGCGGTTGTCGGCGTCGAAATTGACGAAGCTGGGATACGGTGCGCCGCGTTTCAAAACAACGTACAGTCCGCGTCGATACCGCTGCTCCCCGGGGCTGACCTTGTAGTCGTATCGCTGGCCGCCCACCTTCACCCAGATGCCGTCCGGCTGATAGGGCTTGATCGGCGGCCCGCCACGATTGAGGCTCAACAGTCCGGCAATTGAAAGGGCGTTGTCCCGGACCATCTCCGCGCTCATCCGAAACCGTGGGCCTCTCGCGTAGAACAGGTTCTGGTCGTCGGCCGCGAGAAGTTCCGGAGTCACCGCCGACGACTGACGGTAGGTCTCCGAGAGCACGATCGTTCGCAGGACGTGTTTCATCGACCAGCCGCTCTCCATGAATTCGACGGCCAGCCAGTCGAGGAGGTCAGGATGCGTGGGCCGTTCCCCTTTGACTCCAAAATCTTCAGGAGTTGTGACAAGGCCGTGTCCGAACAGTTCGGCCCACCAGCGGTTGACCGTCACGCGGGCGGTCAGCGGATTCTGCGGGTCGACCAGCCAGCGGGCGAGGTCCATCCGCGTCGGAGCCGCATCGCCGCCTGCATCAAGATCATGCAGGATGGCGGGCGTAGACGGTGTCACCGGCTCGCCCGGCGTCTGATAATTTCCGCGCAGAAAGACCGCGTTCGCCCGCTGCTGCTCGACTTCTTGCATCACGAGCGTCGTGGGCGGTTTTATGGCTGCGAGTTCTTTCTCGAGACGAGCGTGTTTCGCCTTGAGTTCCCGGTACGTCTCATCGTGGTCACGGCGATAGCTCAAGACCGCGTCCCGCTGCTCCTCGGTGCGTTCCCGGTGGTCGACGGCCAGCGCCGTCGCTACGGCGCTGGGAATCGTCGCTCCGCGGTAGTCGCCAGTGATCGCGGACAGCCGCAACCGACCGATCGTACGGGCCCCTCCATGGTTCTGCACGAGTTGGAATTCGAAAGCGCTCTCGCCGGTGCAATCCACAGGGTGTTCCGTCTCGAACACGGCCCAATGCGGCTTGTGAAACTGCGGGTGGATTGCCCAGGCGGACTTCGGATCCTGGTCGATGGCGCCGGCGACGTCGTAGTTCTTCTGCGAAAAGTCAGCAGTCGCAGCGACGAATCGAACCGTCTGGGGCTCGCCCCCCGCCGTCGGTCGGACCGACAGCCGGAAGGCGTGGAGTACAAAATTCGGTCGCTCGGCGTCGCCGCGTCCGGGGCCCTTTCCCGGCAGAGACGGGTCGGTGAGCGCTTCGAGTTTGAAGGCCGTCACGCCGCTCAGGTTGGGCCGGGCGCGAATCGTGTAAGTGTCCCGCGCCGGCGCATCGCCACGGAGCAAAATCGATCGGTCATCCAGAACCTCGTGCCCTGCCCCGCCGGACGATTCGAACCCGGTCACCTCAAGCGGATGCTCCTGCGGCGCATCCGCGATCGCGCCGGCGAGTTCAGTTTCCCATTCGGCGTCAAACTCTTGCAGTTCCGCCTCTCGGGCTGTCAATTCTGCCGCAACGGCGTCGATTTCTGTTTGCAACGCATCCCGCTGTCTCTGCACGACCGGATCGGTGAGCGGCATTGACGGACCGAGAAACTTGATCGAACCCGGCACATCCGGATTGGCCCGATCAGCCTCGATCTCGGTTCCGTTGAAGAACGCGAACAGCCCGTAGTAGTCCCGCATTGTGAACGGATCGTACTTGTGGTCGTGGCATTGGCAGCATTCGAGGGTGCTGCCCAACCAGACCATGCCGAGTGTGTTCACCCGGTCGAAAATCTGATTGACCCGCGTCTCTTCCGGTTCCGTGCCCGCCTCAACGTTCGTCGGAGCGCTGCGGTTAAATCCGGTCGCGATCCGTTGTGATTCGGCGGCGTTCGGCAACAGGTCTCCGGCAAGTTGTTCGACCGAAAACCGATCAAACGGCATATCGTCGTTCAGTGCGTCAACCACCCAGTCGCGATACGGCCAGAGGTCGCGAAAGTCGTCCCGCTGAAAACCGTGCGAATCGGCATAGCGGGCGTAGTCGAGCCACGGTCGAGCCCAGCGAACGCCGAACTGATCGGAGGCCAGCAAACGGTCGACGAGTTCCTCATAAGCGATCGGAGAGTCGTCGTTCAAAAAGGCGTCGACATCTTCCGGCGAGGGGGGCAGACCGATCAGATCGAGAGTCACCCGCCGAATCAACGTCTCCCGATCGGCGCGCGGTGAGGGGGCGAGTCCCCGTTCCTCCAGTCGCGCCAAAACAAAGCGATCCACTGGGTTGGCCGTCCATCGGGCTCGCTCAACCTCTGGCAGCGTCGGCCGCTCGGGGCGCTGATAGGCCCAGTGCACAAGATCCTGATTGGAAGCGGGCCACACGGCGCCCTGTTCAATCCAGTTCCGCAACAGTTCGATCTGTTCGCCCGTAAGCGGGTCGCCGACAGCCGGCATGATTTCTGGATCACCGGCCGGGAGGGCAACGCGGCGAATCAATTCACTTTCGCCCGGTGCGCCGGGCTGCACGACTTTTCCGCTGTCGCCGCCGTTGAGCGCGGCCGCTCGATTGTCGAGGCGCAGCCCCCCTTCCTGCTTCTGCGGACCGTGGCATTCGACACAGGCGCGCACCAGCAGAGGACGCACCTCGGTTTCGAAGTCGATCGGAGCGTCCGCCGAACGTGCCCCATCCTCTCCCAGACCGCAGACAGGCGCCGCAAACAATGCCAACAACAGCGTCGCGCTTCGAATTGGAAAGATCACTCTCATTTTGATCGATCCGTCGCCTTTGCCGGCGACGATGTGCGCTGTTCGTCAGAATCAGGAATCGTCCGTCGACAACAGTTCAATCTTGCGGCTGTCTGGAAACGGAGTCGCCGTCGGTGGCGAGCGCTTCGTAGTACCGCCGGACCAGTTCATCGTAAGCGGGCAGGAACCGTTCGCTGAACGCGCCTTGCATGCGGTCCCGCTTTCGCGGCGGGAGATGCCCCCAGACGGAAGTCGCCAGGTCGAGTCGCTGCTCGACTTCCGTTGCGCTCGGGTCTCCCCCCTGCCGGGGCGTTTCTGATGAGTCTCCCTCGCCGGACGGGCTGTCTCCGCCCGCATCAGGACTGCCCGTTCGCTCCGCTTCGGACGTCTCCGCAGTTTGTGACTCGGAATCCGACTCGGTGTCCATCGGCACGTCCACCCGCTCAGCCTTCTGGTTCGCCGCCTGCTCCAACAGGTCTTCCAGATTCGCGAGAATCCGCTGCTGCAAATACGCGGTTTCATCGTCCAGTTTCGCGTCGGCCAATCGTGTCTCGGCCTGTCGCATCAATTCGAGCGTCTCTCGAATCGCCGCATCGGTCTGATCGGCAGAGGCGTCTGCCAAGTTCTCTTGCGCCGGTTCGGCGGTGATCTGAGGATCGACACTCTCCTCAGCGCGAACAGACAGGCTGCTGAGCAGGACCGCCGCCGTCAGGCAGAAGACGTGCAATCCCACCGGGCGCCGCTGAGAATCAGTAATGAACGCCACATTCATGGGGTGACCTCGGTCGGTTCGTCCGTGGGAACTGCATCGGCCTGAGCCTGCAGCAATTCTGAGAGGAGCGACCTCAGCCGCGCCTGCTGCTGCTCCAGTCGTTCGCGCTGGGAATCCTCGGCGGGAGAGAGTTCGTCGGCTTCGCCGGCGCTCTCGATCAGTTCGGCGGTGCGTCGGGCGACGTCCTTCTGCATGCTCAGCACCAGTCGGACTTGAGAAATGACCGACCATCCGGACGAGCCGGATTCATTCTGATCGGTTGTTGCGCCGGGGCTGACTTCACGCCGCGACTCCACCTCCTGCAGGGACTCGAGGACGCCCTGCATCGATGTCAACGCAGCCTGCTGGATCTGCTGGACCTGCCCATCCACTTTTCGGTCGGAGAGCAATTCTGCTGCCGCCGACATTTCGTCGGCAGCGAGACGGAGCACCTCTCTGAAGACCAGTGCGTCTTCGACCGTTTCCGCCAACCGGCGAACGTCACCTTGCAATTGCGCCTGCGCCTCGGCCGTGCTGTGCAGCGTTTGCAGTTGCGCTCGCGTCAGATTCCCCCGCGCCTGGCGGGCCTGGTCGAGGCGTGTTGTCTCCTCGGCAAGTCCCTGCTGTCGTTCAATACAGGACTCCAGCATCGCCGACACTTCGGCAATCTGCGCGCCGGTTCGGGCTGACATGATGCGCTGGCGCATCGCGGACAGTTCCCGCTGCGCCTGCAGCAGATCGTCGACTGCGTCCTGCTGCTTCGCCAGCACGTCCGGCGGAACCGCTTCATCCTGTAATCCGACGGCCGCCTGCCGCATCGTTCGCGCGGCGCGAGACCCAATCGATGCCGAGTCCCCCAATTGCTGTCGGCGAAGGCGTTGCGCGAACTCTTCCGTCTGCCGGGCCAGTCGCTCCTGTTCACGTCGCAGTTGTTCGAGTTGTTCGGAATGCGATGGACCGCTTTCGGCGATCTCCCGCGCTTTGCGCAGCGTTTCTTCCTGCCGCTCTCGAAGTGATTCCAGTTCGGTCTCCGCGGCCTCAATCTGGCTGAGCAGAGTGTCGGGAGAAGGCACGCCCAGGCCGCGGAGGATCTCTTCGAGTTCCTCCAGCGACTCGAGAAGTTGCTTCTGCGTCTCGGCGGAGTCGATGACCTCATTCTCGGCCAGCAGGTGCGCGGCGCGCTGCATCTCTTCCTTGATTCGCCGGTCTCGCAGCAGCGCGAGGGCGTCGCGGAGGTCTTCGCGAGCCACCGTCGCGCGATCGGCGTCGGAATCGGCCGCCATCCGGGAGAGTTGCTCATCAAGTCGTTCGATCTGACGCGACAACTGTTCTTCCCGTTCGGCAAGCCGCAGGAGGTCCGCTTGCAGTTGCGCCGGGAGCGAATCGAACGGCGTGGTCAACGTCTGCTGTCCAAGGCGAATGCTCTCCTGGTGCAACTTCTCCTGTTCCTCGTGGATTTCGGCCGCGCGGCGGATCACGTCAAACTGCCGCTGCCATTCAGAAAACAACGCCGCAAGAGAATCGAGCGTCTCGAGGGCTGCGGTCTGCGAACGTTCGGCGTTGATCAACTCCTGTTCGACGTCGCGCCTTGCCACCTCCGCCTCTGTGGAGAGCGCCTTGCGAACGAACGTCAACGAATTCTCAGTCGCGGGGAGAGCATCGGTGCGGAGCCGGGTGAGTTGATCGACCAGTTGGTTCAGACGCAGCGCCGTCGGTTGATCGGCGATGCCGTTCCAGTCGAGTTCGGACAGAATCTCTTGTGCGCGGTCAACCACTCCGTTCCGTTCATCGAAGAGCCGTTCGGTCAGCCGCTGCTGATTGCTCCGGATGCGCTTGATCCGATCGACGTCTTCGACGAGGAATTCGCCCGCTGCCTGCCACTGGACGACCAACTCGCGCGTCTGCTGGACAGCCTGCGACTGCATCGAACGGGCACTTTGCAGGCTTTGTGCAATCCCCTTCTGGCGAGATTGAAGCTCCCGCAGTTTCTCTTCGGCGGCCACAATCCGCACGATTCGGGCTTCGCTCCGTCCCGGTTCCCGGCCGCTGTTTGCGTTCGCGTCAAAAGCCTCGGCGCGAACGGACAGTTCCCGGCCGGGGGCCAGTTCGAACTCAGCGATCTCGAGCGTCGAGTCGACCCGTGTTTCGCTGACGTCGGCGGGCGTCGACAAGGGGAAGTAGTGGTCCTCGGCGCTGCCGGGCAATTCGGACACCGCAAGCCGCATCCGGACGATCTCGTGATTATCCCGCGCATCGATTGAGAGCGGCAATCTGGCGACTGGAGTCACGGTCACGTCGTGCGCCGGCTGCAGTATCGCGACGACCGGCGGCTGATCGACGACGGCAACCACCTCAAAGCGATCGGCAATTGTCGATTTCAATCCGCTCCTGGCTGTCAATTCAAACCAGTAGCTGAATCGAGCGGCCTCATCGAGTTGAAATTCGACGTGAAAACTCTTGCGATCGCCGTGAAGTTGGAGGTTCTGCGGTGATTCGCCGTCGCGGCAGAGTCGCGCAGCGGCCAGGGGGGTGTTGGCTTCCACATCGATCCGCACATGGGAGCCGACGAGGCCTTCGAAACTGCCGGTTTCGGCGGTTCTCTCTGAGACGTCGCCGCCCAGGTAGTCGGGATCGGTTGTCGTGATCGTCAACTGCTCGATCGCAGGGCGGGGTGAAAACCGATACGTGTACCACGGCATCCTGCGATCGTCGCCCCCGGTCGCCTTCACCGAGACGGAATCCGTCACAGCGGGCAAGACGGCGAAACCGACCGTCGTCTCCCGGCCGTTCCGGCCATCCAGCGTGGTGCGCCTCAGCGCAATCGTTTCCCGCTCTCCATCCGGATGGGCGATGTGCAGCACCGCGTCTTCGGGAAGTTCCGAATCCACGTCTTCGATGAAGAGCGTGACCGGTTCCCCGCGCGCCGATTCGATGGGCGCGGTTGGCGGCGGCAGCGGCTGACCGTGATGATCCAGCAGAACGAGCGTGTGCTCTCGCGGCCATTCCGCCGCAGTCGAGGGAAAGAGCAGCCTTTCCAGAGCGAGCGCGGCGCGGTCCGGGCTTCCCACCACGATCGCCGCCGCAGCCAGACAGCTAAGCAGGGCGCTGCCGGCGGCGATGACCAGCGGCTGCGTGCTCACGAGCGTGTCGAGTTCAGCTTGTGACAACGCGCCCCCGGCGCGATTCACCACGGACCGCTGCAGAGTCGGCGCGCCCAACCGGGGATCGCAGCCGGCCTCAATAAACTCGACGCTGCTCGCCAGCGAGCCGCCCCATCCAGGCTGAATGCGTTCAATCTGCCGAGCGAGTTCGAGATCCCCGTACCGCCGCATCCACGGCCGAACAATCAACAGCCCCGCCGCGACACTCGCCAGCAGGAGCATGCCCGCGCCAAGCCAGATTCTCTGGCTGACGTTGTCGAAGTGAAGCCACCAGTCGCCCAGGCAGACGGCCATCAGCGCGCACAGCACCGTCGTAAACCACCACACGGCGCCGGCGGCGGCGCCCATGCGGCGCAGCCTCTGCCGCAAGCGATCCAGGATTTCGTTCGGCGCACGCATTGCCATTCATCATACCAGCCGGAGGCGCTTCCTCAACGTCCATTCACACGCCAGCAGGCCAACGAATGCCAGCAACACCTCCACACGGCTCCACAGCGGAATCGAGTCCGCATCGGCGACGGCGACGGCTTTGCCGCGCGGCAGCACCTCGGGAATTCGGCCCACCGCAGCGATGTCCAGATAAGTCCCCCCGGTTTGCGCTGCGGCTCGCGCCAGGTCGGCCGGGTCCGCAGCCCGCTCCTGAAGCTCCCGTTGAGGCAGTTCCACCAGAAAGTCACAGGCGGGAGGGGCGTCCGGAAACGTCGGCGCAGCCAGCCAGGCGTGATACGAACCGACCGTTGCGTTGGACACCGAACCCTCGAAGACCGAGTCATCCGAACTGCGGCGGGACAGCTCCACCCGCACCTGTCTCCCGTCATGATGTTCCAGAATGACCGTGACCGGCTCGCCGGACTTCGGAACGAGTCTCTGATCCACAAACCGCAGTCGAAGGCGGATCGTCTCACCGTCCACGTAGGTTTGCCGATCGGACGTCAGTTCAACGCCCCGCACGCCGCCCAGCAGCCGGGAGCGGCTCAAGAACCTCACGGCTTGTGACCAGTACCGGCCGTAGAATTGGTTCTCAACCTGCCGCCGCCACCGCCACAGTTCGTCGGTCGCATGAAACAGCACCTGTCCGGCGCCGAACCGCTGGAGCACGATCATGGGCAGCCGGCCCTCAGCGGTGTGCCGCGACGAATGCGCGGCAAGAACCAGTGCGGCGGGCCGACGCCGCGGCGCCTCGACCGCCCAGTAGATGGGCGGCAGTTCTCCCCACAGCGCCCGGTTCGCCGACTCCCCGTCCAGTAACTGAAAGATGGGGCTGCTGAAACCGGCTCGAGTCGGTTTAATGCGAAAGCCGCTCGTCGCGGCGGCCGGTTGCGTGAGCGTGTCAAGCTCGACGGGAACGAGCGGCTCGATGACCGATCCGCGAAACGCCAGCGGGTTATGCGATTCCCCGGCGATCAGTATCAGACCGCCCCCTCGTTCGGAGACGAACGCGCGGATGGAGTCGAGAGCGCCGGGGTTGAGGTATTGCAGGTCCACGTCGCCGAGAATGATCACGTCGTACTCGAACAGTTCCTCCTGCGCGGCGGGAAACGCCGCCAAAGCCGTGCGATCCTCTTCCTGGTAGGCCGGATCCGATTCCTGCAGGACCGTCGCCACCGAAACCGCGTCGTCGAACTCCAGCACCGCTTTCAAGTGCCGGTACTCCCAGCGCGGCGCCCGATCGACGAGCAGCACCCGAATCTGTTCCCGCTGGACGCGCACTCGGCGGCGGAGCACGTTGTTCTCCAGGTTGGTTTCACCCGGGACCGGTCTGGCTTCGACGATGAACTCGTAGTCTCCCTCCTCCCGGGGAGTGAACGTCAGTCGCAGTGGAACCGCGACCCCGTCGCCCGGAACCCGGACTTCTTCACGGGCCAGAATCTCGTTGCGATCTGACTCGCGGACCACGACCTCGACCGATTCGCCGGAGTAGTCATAGGCTTTCGCTTGCAGCTCGAACGTGACGGGATCTTCGACGAACACGACCGAGTCGGCGAGCAGATCGTAAATCTGCACATCGCGCGTCGGTTTGCTGGTCCCCAGGCCGATCGGAAACACGGGGACGGTCCGGCCGACGGCCGACTCGGCCGCCGCCGACAGGCGGTCGTTGTCTCCCGTGCTGGAGACTCCGTCGGTCAGCACAACAATCGCGGCCGGTGGAGCGCCGCGATGTTCATCCAGCACCTGCTTGAGGCTGGCCCCCGGACTCGTGTTCGCGCCGTCCGCCGTCAATGCCCGGATGCTCTCGAGCGGAACCCGATCCGGCGACGCGCCCGGTTCCTGAACCAATGGTTCAGCCGACTCGGCGAACGTGTAAAGCTTCAGCCGATAGTCTTCGGCCAGTTGTGCCAGCAAACGCCCCTCGTCCTGCAAGAGAATGGACTTCGCCAGGGCGAGTCGGGCCAGGCGGTCGGTCCCCGGTTCGCCGGTCAGTGTCCCGGCAGCCGCCGCCTCTTCCCCAGAGTAGCGGTCGTCCAGTCCCATGCTGGCGGACGTATCGATCATCACGATCAGCGTCGGCAACCCGGTCCGCACGGCGTGGAGAGTCAGTTCGCCGAACCAGAAGGCCACCAACAACAGAGCCAGCAGCCTGAACATGGGGAGCAGCCAGCGGGCTGTCCCTGTCACGCGCCGCAGTTCACGACTGTAAATCAGGACGACGCAAACCGCGCACACCAGCAGCAGCACCACCCGCCAGCCCGAAAAGACGTCGGCGCCCTCGAGCGAGAGCCTCCAATCGGTCCCCTCTCCCGAACCGGCCGGTTCGATTCCGAAATACCATTCCAGCAACCGCTCAATCACGGACATTCCCGGCTTCGACTGGCGCACTCACCTCGCGCATTCAAGAACAGCGCCGCGCCCAATTATACGGGCAGGCCGTGGAAGCGGTAGACGAACGCAGAGAATAGGAATCGCCGAGCGTGGCTCAGTCGAGCCTGAGTCTGATCTGCCTCAGGTTGATCGGACAGATCAACCACTGAACTCTGTCAGTGACACACAACTCTTCCGAAACCCTCGTGCGACGTTGGCCAGAAACGCCGACTTGAGCGACGCTGAAGGCGTCGCACAGCAAAGCCGGGGGTCGCGACGACAGGAGCGCACCCCCGGTCT
>ERZ869936.1015-NODE-1015-length-22067-cov-6.120116_pt1 | contig 22067 bp, 16 predicted proteins | sample MGYA00520876_ERZ869936 | MGnify/ENA primary metagenome ERZ869936 (study PRJEB32218, sample SAMN09650985) | biofilter metagenome | isolation source: enrty point of leading RO module | place: Saudi Arabia: Thuwal, RO plant located on Red Sea | collected 2016-02-17 ...
CTTCGTGACCCGGAGTATCTAAGAAAGCAATTTTTCTACCGTCTTCCATTTCTACCGAATAGGCACCTATATGTTGGGTAATTCCTCCTGCTTCACCGGCAATTACGTTTGCATCTCTGATGTAATCTAGTAATGAAGTTTTACCATGGTCAACATGCCCCATAATGGTTACAATTGGAGGTCTTGAAACCAAGTTTTCTTCATTTTCGTCCTCTTCTTCTAAAATATCTTCTTGTTCTTTTGCAGAGATAAATTCAACAGAATAACCAAACTCTTCAGCAACCACTGATAATGTTTCTGCATCTAATCTTTGATTGATGGAAACCATCATTCCTAAAGACATACATGCTGAAATAATTTCTGTAACGGAAACGTTCATCATGCTAGCCAACTCACTTGCAGTAACAAATTCAGTAACTTTTAAAACTGACTTTTCAAGCTCGGCTTGTTCAGCTTCTTGTTGCAATTTTTCACTAACCGCAGCTCTTTTATCTCTTCTGTATTTAGAGCCTTTTGATTTTGAAGAAGCAGTAAGTCTAGCAAGGGTTTCCTTAACTTCTTTTTGGATTTCTTCTTCCGTAAGCTCTTCTTTTTGCTCTTTTCCTTTTTTGCGACCCTTGAACTTATCGCTAGGAGCAAAAGACTTAGAGTCAACTTTAACTTTGCTTAATCGTTTTCTTTTTTTCTTTTTTCCTTTGAATGAATCATCTTCTGAAGAAGCAACGGGTTTAGGTTTTTTCTCCGGTTCTTTTGGAAGCTCAATTTTTCTGAGAACTTTTGGAGCATCAAATTTTTGAATATTGATTTTTATTTCTTCCGGTTCTACTTTTTCTTCTTTGGGCTCTTCTTTTTTAACTTCTTCTTTTGCTTCTTCTTTTTTCTCAGCTTCTTTTTCTTTTGGCTCTTCTTCTTCTTTTTTAGCCTTTTTATCTTCAATCTCTATTTTCCCAACAACTTTAGGTTGAGCCTTTTCAGCTGTTTTGTCTGATTTAAGGTTTTCTAAAGGAGATTCTATGTCTTTGATGATAACAACATCTTCTTGAGACTCTTTATGTGTTTCTTTCTTACCACCTTGGTCTTTAATAGTAATTTTTTGGGCATTAACTTTTTCGCGAACCTCTGTTTTAGAGACTTCTTTAATTTTTTTATCGCTTTGAAACTCATTAAGAAGAGCTTCATACATATCCTGATCGATTTTGGCATTAGGGTCTTGTTCAACCTTATGTCCTTTCTCTTTCAGAAACTCAACAACAGTGGTTAATCCTAAATTAAATTCTTTTGCTACTTTACTTAGTCTCTTAATTTTTGACATATATGTCCTTTATTTTTTGCTTAACTTTTTTCGAATAAAATATAAAAATTATTCTTCAAACTCTTCTCTAAAAATTCGTTTTACGTCTTCAATAGTTTCTTCTTCCAAGTCAGTACGTTTTAATAAATCTTCGTTAGATAGTTCTAAAACGCTTCTGGCTGTATCACAACCAATGGCTTTTAGTTCTTCAATAATCCATGGTTCAATTTCATCGGTAAACTCATCAATGCTAACGTCATCAACTTCATTAGCAACATCTCTGAATACATCAATTTCGTATCCGGTTAATTTACCTGCAAGTTTAATGTTAAAACCGCCTTTTCCAATTGCTTTTGAAACTTCTTCCGGATCTAAGAAAACTTCTGCTCTACCTGTTTCATCGTTTATTTTAATAGATGAAATTTTTGCTGGACTTAAAGCTCTTGATATATAAAGTTGAATATTATTGGTGTAGTTAATTACATCAATGTTTTCATTTTTAAGCTCTCTAACGATACCATGAATTCTAGATCCCTTCATACCAACACATGCACCTACAGGGTCTATTCTGTCATCATAAGATTCAACTGCTACTTTTGCTCTTTCTCCCGGTTCTCTTACAATATTTTTAATGGTAATTAGTCCATCAAAAATTTCAGGAACTTCTTGCTCAAATAATTTTTCTAAGAATTTTGGTGAAGTTCTAGAAAGTATAATAATAGGCTTGCTGTTTTTCATTTCTACGGATAGAACAACTGCTCTAACAGTATCTCCTTTTTTGAAATAATCGGTTGGAATTTGTTCAGTTTTTGGAAGAATTAACTCATTATCTTCATCGTCAAGAATAAGAATTTCTTTTTTCCATACTTGATAAACTTCTCCGGCAACAATTTCGCCAACTCTGTCTCTGTATTTTTTAAAGATTTCTTCTTTTTCTAATTCCAAAACTTTTGAAATAAGGTTTTGACGTAATGATAAAACGGATCTTCTTCCGAAATCAAAAAGTTTTACCGGCTCAGAAACTTCTTCTCCAACCTCAAAGTCACTTTGAATTTTAATGGCTTCAGAGTAAGCAATTTCTTTATTAGGCTCATCTACTTCACAATCTTCAACAATATCTCTGTTTCTCCAAATTTCTAAATCTCCTTTATCAACGTTTATAATAAAGTCAAAGTTTGAATCATCTCCATACTTCTTTTTAATCATACTCCTGAAAACTGCTTCCAGGATATTCATCATTTTTGTTCTGTCAATGTTTTTAAATTCTTTAAACTCTTGAAACGAATCTAAAAGACTTACTTCTGGTTCTTTAACACGTGCCATATAGCATTATTTAAATGAAAAAATTAGTTTAATTTCTTTAATTTTTGATTGTTTAAATGTTTCTGTTTCTGTTATGGTTTCTTTCTTTTTTTTGCCTTCTATTTTTACTTTTTTTGTCCACTCTAATGTGATGTTTTCTCCATCATATTCTTTTAAAACTCCTTCATACTTTTCTCCTTCTTTGGTAAGAATACTTACGTTTCTTCCAATGTGTTTATAGTATTGTTCCTCTACTTTAAATGGCTCACCCATTCCCGGTGAAGAAACATTTAATGAGAAATCTTCTTCCTCTCTGTCTAAATGGTCTTCAATAAATCTGCTGATTTCAACACAATCAGCTATTTTAATTCCTTTTGGACCATCAACTTCCACCCATATTTCATTCTTACTTTTGATAATTACATCTACCAAAAATAAGCCTTTCTCCTCAATTATTTTAGAGCAAATTTCTCTAATAATTTTTTCAGTAATCATTTTTTAAGAGAATGAAAGAGGGGACTTTTGGTCCCCTCAGATTTCATCAATACGGTGCAAAGGTATTATATTTTTTAGAAAAATAAAACTTATTACCTTACAATTTCTATCCAGCCGGTGTATTTTGCGTTATTGATAGAAATTAAATAAAAATAGGTGTTGGCTGCTAATAGTTTTCCATTTGAGTCTTTTCCAACAAAAGTGTTGGTAGAGTTGTCATAATTTTTGGTTTTCCAGACTAATCCTCCCCATCGGCTAAATATGCTCACTTCATTTTCAGAATTCTCAATGCCTCTAATAAACCAAAAGTCATTTACGCCATCACTATTTGGAGAAAAAGCATTGACAGGCTTAATGTCAATACAGTCATCAGAGTTAATTACCCTTACATTAAGCGTGTCATATCCGGGACAAGTACTTTGCGAAATTACCTTTAAAAGATATGAAATAGAACTGTCCGGTGTGCAAGTTGGGGTTGGAGACTTATCATCACTTAAAAAAGTGGATGGAACCCATAAATAGCTATTACCACCTGTAGCATTAAATTGAGTTGAATTTCCCGAACATATTTCAATATCCGGACCTGCATCTGCAGTTCCTTCATCTACCGTTACTGTTATTATAAAAGGCTGGCTCCTGCATCCTCCGGTTTCGTTATAAACGTAAATAAGATGTGTTCCGGGAGAAAAGAACTGATGCTGAACAGAATTGCCATTTGCAAAAGGAGCAATAGTAGCGGAGTAAGGTTGATTATACCAAAGTATAGTATTAGAAGAAGTGCCACCTGATGTTACGTTCATAGTTAGTGTGTCAAAAGAACAAGCTGTATAAGTAGCTTTTCCTGATGGAGCTGGGGGAGAAGGTAAAACAGTAATAGTTACTCCTGAAGTATCTTTGCATTTATTTCCTCCGGTTATATAATAAATGGTAATGTTTGTGGGTGTTGATGTATTAAACAAAAGCGTTCCACTTGTTGAGTCAACATATCCTCCCGGAACAGAATAAAAATAACCTCCTCCTGTTGCTATGGAATCAGGTCTTATTCCTGCATCAGAAAGACAAAATGTACTTTTTGGATAAGAGAAAAATGGATTTGCAGCAGGAGAGCTAAAAAGAAACCATTCATAGGTTCTCGAACAGGCATTGGCACTATCAATCAAATCAATTTTATAAAAACCAGCGCACATACTATCAGTTAAAGTAGGTGTTCCTGAATAAGAAGCAAAAGTAAGCTGATTGGTCCATGTTACAGAATTAAAACTATGTGTCGATAAATTACCAATACTTGCAGAATTCATGCATTCTCCTACACAGCCATAAAACTCTTGATTAGGAATAATTTGCCAAATAGGGTAAAAAATATCAAAAGCTTTATAGTAGCGACATTTAAACCCTGAGTTAGAATCGGTAACATAAACCACATAATTTCCACTAAGGTTAATGCATGCATTTTTAAGCGTGTCACTTTTATTGGTGGTATAACCGGAAGAGATAATTTGGCTTCCGCTTCCATCATACCATTCGTAATTAAAAGGCCCTTGTGAAGATGTGTTTAGATTGATAATGGCACTACCGTCACAAGTTTCATTACAGTCGGCAGGGGTAGTTGTTAATACAGAGTTACCTAAACAGCAGTTTAACTTACTCATTGAATGTAAAACATTTTTCCCGATACAGGATTTGACTGGGTTTGAGCCTGTTTCTCCATCACTAAATAATTCAAATTTTATACTTAAATCTTCTTCTTGATTACATGACATCATTGACTTTGTCTTTATATCAAAACAAAAGAACCAAACATCACTTGTGTCGCCATAATCTCCTAAATTATTGGCAGGGTTTAAATCACCATTTCTTTCATAGAAAAATCCTGCTTTCGGACCTATCGGAGTGTTAACTGCTGTTGGGTAAAATGACCATTTACCTTGTTGATCAATAGTAGGAGTGCTAGTTATATTTGAAATGGAGCTTAAATCCCAGCCTGGACCTAAATCAGGTATAATGGCATGTAAACCATTGCCAAGTGATGAATTATAGCCTAAAACAGAAACGCATACATTTACTTTTTCTCCCGGAGGATAATATCCTGCAACCGGCATGGGTGTTAAACTTAAAAAAGCATGCTTTAAACATGTGCAACTATCATAAGGCTGTATTTTTAACCTAAATTTACCGGTATCAAGAACTTGAGCCCCTGAAACTTGAAGGTAATAAGGAGTTAAAGGAATTAACTCATTTACATCCATTTGTACAAACATTGAGTTTGTTAAACCTTGCTTACATTTAATGGGTTTAGGCTGCTTACAGTTATCGGTAGATTGATAGATGGTAATTTGTGGTGTTTGAATAAACGATAGTGAAGGAAAGATGCTGTCAAAAGTAATTATAACAAGATTAGAGGTGTCGTAAAACTGAAAGCATATATCTGTCTTTGGTGTGGGGAGGGGATTACATTGCTGAAAAAATGGGCTATGCTCTTCTTTGCCATAAGAAGAATTGTTAAAGGTGCCAACAAATGGCGTAGAACCCATACTAATACCACATTGAGACGGGATACTTAAACTAATTACGTTTTGAATACTGCAGGGGGTGTTTGCCCCTAATTGGGCTTGAATTCTTGAAAAAGAAAAGACAATAAAGAAAATTAACAGTAAATTTTTATTCATAACTGGTAGTAAACGAATTTTAACCTGACTAAGTTACACAAAATCAAGATATTTTTACGCCTATTACTAAAATGTCATCTACTTGTTCATGGTTACCTTGCCATCCGGATAAAGTTTCATCTAATAATTTGCGCTGAGCGTCAGGCTTTAGACTGGCAGATTGTATTAATAAGCTTCTAAATTGTTTATACATGAATTTTTTGCCTTTTTGTCCGCCAAACTGGTCAGCATATCCGTCAGAGAATAGGTATATGTAGTCTCCTGATTGTAGTTTGAGTTCATGGTTTGTAAATTTCTTTACCTCATTTCCCATAACCGAGCCAATAGGGAATCTATCTCCTTTTATTTCAATCACTTCATTGTTTCTTACCAAAAACAAAGGGTTGTAAGCGCCTGAAAACTCAATAGTATTGGTATTAAAATCTATACTTGCAAGAGACATATCCATGCCGTCTTTTGTAGATGTTTCATCTATTTGGTGTAGGGTATGACTGACACTTTTATTAAGCTCATCTAAAATAGAACTTGGTTTATCGGCTACTGAAAAGGCATAATTAAGACCATTAACGCCAACTATAGACATTAATGCACCCGGCACACCATGACCGGTACAGTCAACAGCAGCAACATAAATTTTATTATTTTTTTCTCCTACCCAATAAAAATCACCACTTACAATGTCTTTTGGCTTATATAAAATAAAGCTCTCCGGCAAAAGCTTGCTCACTTGTTCATCCGGAGGCAAAATAGCTTCCTGAATTCTTTTCGCATATTTAATACTGTCTGTTACTTGTGTATAAAGCTCATTGATTTTCATGTTTTGAATCTCAATCTCTTCTTTTTGCTGAACAACTTCTGCAGTTCTAAGTCTTACTTTTTCTTCTAATATTCTTTCATTTTCGGCTAAGTCATCACGCATTTTAAGTAAAGCAAGCCCAAGGCTGTCATTTTCACTTAATGGCTCATAGTTGGTTTGAAATTTACCCGAACCAACTGCATTAGCAAAGTCTTTTGTTTGTTTTAAAGCAGAAACTAATCTATTCATGGCAGAGGTCATATCGCCAATTTCATCATTTCTTACTTTAGTTTCTTTATCCGGGTAAACTCCTTTACTTAAGCTTAATAAAATGTGCCTTAGTTTATCAATTGGCTTAACAATAGACCTGGTGGTAGAAATGGCTATAATTAAGGTGAAAATAGGAAGGGCAATCATAAATATAATAATAAGAAGCTTTAAGAAGTTAAAGCTTTCCAGCATTTTATCATTAATCTCTCCGGAGGCATGTTTTTGCTTGTTAATTAACTCATCTAGTAGAAATAAAATCTCTTTACTTTTTTCATAAATATCGCCATCTTCTTCAAGCCTGAATTCTGCTAAAAGTTTATTAGTAGGGTCGTTATAGCTGTCAAAGCTATTAAGAGCTCCTTTTATTTCTTCATGCATTTCAAAGAGTTCATCACAATTTGTAAAAACAGTCTCAAGAGCTTCTACATCACTTTTTTCCCAGTGTTCTGAAATGGCAGTAAGCTTCTTTTTTAGGTGAGGGTATTCTTGAAAAACTAAATTATTTAGTTTCTTTTTATCGGGTGAGTCGTCTTTTGGAGTATTTACCCATGTATTAATTAATAATCTTGACCGAACAATAGTTAGTTTTAACTCTTCCAGATAAGCTACAGATGGAGAGTAAATTTCAGTAATTTCATCATTAATTTTTTTACTTTCAGAGAAGGTGTTGTAGGTAAGATAAAACACCATAATAATGAAAAAGATTAGGATACCGAATCCTAATCCAAGTTTTCTACCGATAGTAAATCTAATATTCATTAAATTGCTTTAGTCTTTTTCTTCCTGCTTCTCAAGACTATCTATTTCTTGGTATTGTTTGAAGTATAGTTCAGACTTTTCTTTGTCATTTAAACTCCAGTAAATTCCAGCCAAGCCTTTAAGTGTTTCTTTTCGTTTTGGTTCAAGTTTGTAAGCCCGAATCATATAAGGAAGGGCTTTTTTAAATAACTCATTTGTTTCGTCTATAATTTCATTTAGCGCCTCTATGGGTCTATCATAATCCATGTTGTTAATCATGTAAACAGACTTGTTGTAATAGATAAGCGCCATGTTGTAATTGGCTTTTACATGATTTGAATCGGCATCCAATACATTTTGAAATCTTAAAATAGCCTGATTCATATAATCTTGGTTCTCGTAATTCCCTGCCTCATATTTTTTCATAAAATTCTGTCCAATTACAATATTGAATTGTGTAATTTGAGATTTATAATCGCCTTGAGGGTCAATGTTCTTTTTAATATCTAAATAAATATCAAAGTTTTCAATGGACTGTTCAATAGACTTGTCGTCAATTAGCCCGGTTGAATTGGAAGGGGTAATTAGTCTTACTACATCGTTATATAGTGTGCTAGATAAGTAATTAAGTGTATTAATGGCGTCTGTTTTATGCTCATTTTTTACATCCAGTTCTAAAGAAGTATAAAGACTTTTTACACTGGCTAATCTTAGTTTGGAATTATATTGGTCTTTTTCATTTTGCTTATAAAGCTCTTTTTCAATATAACCTTTCCAAAACCATACAGTGGCATTTCCCTTATATTCATTGTCTGTAGACAAATTATCAAAGGCAGCTTTAGCCTTATCTACCTGACCTTCCTGGTAAAGCTTGAGGGCTAAATCAACTCTGTTTCCTTGCCCCATCATTATAATCGGGAAGAGAAGACTTAAAAACAATATGTTTACTATTCTAAACACTACAGAATCACAAAGTTAATTATTTTACAATAATGGCAAGCGCCTCTAAATTGGAACTTACCTTTAATTTTTTCTTTTCTATATTACTTACGTTTAATTCAAACTTTTGTTTGTTTTCTCTAATTACGAAGTTTACTCCAGTACCTTTCTGAGCAAGCCCCTCTTTTTCACTTACAATTAATGTAGAGTAACTTTTTGTTTGTTTTATTACATTATCAACGTCAGCAGATTTCTCAGGAGTCATATATATTATATGACACTTAGAGATTTCGTTAACGGAATTAATCTTTTTTATTTCAAAATCTTGATTTCCGGCTTTTTTACGTTGACTCATGGTTACCAACTCATCATAAAGGGGGGATTTCCCATATATTCCAATGATGAAATTCCCCTTGGTGTAATCACTTGGCCATTCTATGTATTTAGAGAAGTTATACATAAAAACCGCCTTAATTTTTGTGGCAGTATCATATCCTCCTTGCGGTTGAAATGCAAAGCAAATTAACAAAACACAAAAGGATGATATTTTAAAAATTCTACCCACCTAAAATTTTAAGTAAACAAAAATAAGACCAAAGATAAAATTATAGATGAATTAAACAGAAGAAAAATGTTTGTTAGCGTCTGCGTCCTTTGGTTCCTGCTTTGCCAGGTTTACCACTTTTACGACTAGCGCTTCTTGATTTTTTTGGGTTTCTTGCAAAAGCATCGCTAGTACCGCTTTTTCGTTGCTTTCTGTAACGGGATTTATTGGCCTGAAAACCTCCTGCATTTTTGGTTTTTCTAGCATATTGATTTTGTTGCTTTTTCTTTTTTGAGACAAAAAAGCTCTTTTTATGATAACGGGTTGCTTTTACGTTATTTCCTTTGTGTTTTTTTCTGGAAAAAGCATCTCGATGATCGACAACTACTCTTTTGGATGCTTTGTTGCTGGCTACTTCTCTTTTGGTATTTCCTTTATTTTTGGAAAAGCCAAATTGCCCAAAACAAGTTATAGACAATGATAATAGTATAAACGCAACAAAAAATCTCACCAATAAATCAATAATAGATTGGGAATAAAGTTAACTAGAAATACAAGAAATGAAAACTTAATGGAAAAAAAGTTGTTAATTTTATTTTTTAGCTCCCTGGATACCTACCAAATCTCTGTCAAATAAATAAAGACCGCCTTTATCGTTTCCAATTAGGTTAAGTTTGTCTAAAATGGTTCTTGCCAGCGCTTCTTCTTCTATTTGTTCGGCAACATACCATTGCATAAAATTATGTGTGATGTAGTCTTTTTCTTTTAAACAAGTATCTACAACACCATTTATTTCATTTGAAACATTTATTTCATGTTTCAGTAAATTTTCAAAAATATCTCTTAATGTTTTAAAAGAAACCGGTGGTTGTTTTAATGCAGGGATTAATGCTTTTCCACCTCTTTCATTAACATACTTTATAAGCTTTAACATGTGCATTCTTTCTTCATCGCTATGTGTATATAAAAATTCAGCAACACCATTAAATCCTTCTGTTTCTGCCCATGAAGCCATGGCTAAATAGTATTGTGATGATTCTGCTTCTAATCTAATTTGATTGTTTAATGCTTTTTCTACTTTTTTACTTACCATAATTGTATTTTATTTTGTACAAAAGTATAGCAAAAAAAAGACTTTTCAGAAAAAATGGAGAGATTTATAATCGTTTTACTTTACTAAAAGCCTAAAGCCTTTTCCGTGAACATTAATAATTTCTATGGAATCATCTTCTTTAAAATGCTTTCTTAATTTGGTTATATAAACATCCATACTTCTGGAGTTAAAATAATTATCGTCTCCCCAAACTACTTTTAAGGCATACGATCTATCTAACACATCATTTTGAGTTATACATAGTAATCTCAACAATTCATTTTCTTTTGAGGTTAGTTTTTGTTCTCCGCTTTTACTTTTTAATGTTTGTGTTGGATAATCAAAATCATAGTTCCCAATTTTAAAATGTGTTATTTCTTCTTTTTCATTTTTAAAACCGATACTTCTTTTTAATACTGCTTCAATTCTCAATAACAATTCCTCCATGCTAAAAGGTTTTGTTATGTAATCATCGGCACCCGATTTAAAGCCTTCAATTTTATCTTGATTTTGAGATTTTGCGGTTAAGAAAATGATGGGAATTTTATCATTTACCTTTCTTATGTCTTTTGTTAATGTTATACCATCTTTAATAGGCATCATTACGTCAAGCAAGCATAAATCAAAATTCTTTTTGGTAAAAAGGGTAAGCGCTTCATCTCCATTTTTGGCAAGAGAAACTTCAAAGCCTTTTGCTTTTAAGTATTCACTTAATAGTGTGCCAAGGTTGGCATCATCTTCTGCTAAAAGTAGGTGTATTTTATTACTCATTAGTTTTGGTTTTTGAAAGGGGAAGTTCAATTATAAATTTTGTTCCTTTTCCGTATTCACTTTGAACCTGGATTTTTCCGTTATGTCTGTCAACAATTGCTTTTACATAATGTAATCCTAATCCAAAGCCTTTAACATTATGAACATTACCGGTAGGAACTCTAAAAAATTTCTCAAATATTTTTTCCAAATTTTCTTTTTTAATTCCCACTCCGTTGTCTTGCACTGAAATAAGAATGAAGTTGTTTTTGTTTGCAGTTTCAATAATTATTTCAGGGTTATTTTCAGAATATTTAATGGCATTGTCAATTAAATTATAAAGCATATTAGTTACATGAACTTTGTCGGCAATTAGGTCTGATTTTTCGGCTAATAGGTTTTTAAATATTTGCCCGCTTTTATTTTGAAGCTGCAATGAAAAACTATTAACTACCATATTTATTACATCATGAATATTAAACGATTCGGTTTTAAGTTCAAATTCTTTTCTATCCCAAACAGCACTTTTCAAAACATTTTCTACCATAAACCCCAACCGCTTATTTTCTTCTTTAATCATACTTAAAAAAGTTTTTTTAGAGGCATCAGAAACTTGTGTGTCAACCAGTGCTTCGCATGCTAACGAAATAGTTGAAATAGGAGTTTTTAATTCATGCGTCATATTGCTTATGAAATCATTTTTGATTTCGGATAATTTTTTCTGTTTTAAAATGGTACTGATGGTATAAAAAAATGCACCTATAATAAGTAAGATTAAAGTTGCCGAAGTAATAATAATTGGCCAGGTTGATTTTAAAATTAAAAAGTTGCTGCTGGGAAAACAAACGTTTAAATAAAACTCTTCTCCGAATAAATCGTTTGGAAAAAGTTTAGTTTTATAAAGATTTGTTTTGGCAGGCTTTTCTTCCATATTTCCCAAAACACTTTGCCCTCCTCTACCTGAAACAGAAAATAAATACTCAGAAAAAATTTCATGTTCAAAAAGTTCTTTTTTAAGAAGCGTATCTATCATTTCAAAGTCAACCCTCTTTTCAATTTTTTCGGGTTCAGCAATAAAAATACTTTTAATAGCTTCATTAATAATTTCTGTTTTTTGAATAAATTTTGTGTGGGTTAAACTATCTAATTCTATTTTTTCTTTTTCATCTATTTCAACAACAATTTTTTTAATAACCTCTTTTGAACTTCCTATTTCTTTATCTTTTTTATCGTTGTAATACTGTTTATAAAGCTTGGTTATCTTATCTGTTGATTCTATCTTTTCAATTTTAGAAGCAACGTTCAGCAAACTTACTTGCACCTTTTGATTGAAGTCATCTTTTTTAACAGCAACAATTTCTTTTAACCAAAAAAACTGAACCGTAAGCAAACCCATTAATGCAATACAGGTGGTAGTAATAAGTAAGTATAAAATACTTTTTTTCATTTAGCTTTTTCTGATTCAAGACAAATGTAATCATATCAGTTATGCCGCTGTTATTTCTTCATTATTAATACATTTCATTTAACATTATTTAACTTTTATTAACCTAAAAAATGATGTGTTGAGAGAACAGAAAATTACTTTTGTAGTGGTAAAAAAACATTGTCTTTTTTCTGTTTTAAACTTTAAAAAGAAAAAAAGTAGAATCAAGAAATGAATTTTATACACCAAAAAACGTTCTTTTCTTAAATAAAATTTAAGACTAATTGTCTCTCTTTAGCAAGGGCAATTTATTTCCTTTTTTTATTTGTGCGATAAAGAGGCTGTTCATTCTGAATGGCCTCTTTTCATTAGTAATTCAGAAGTTATTTTGAAAATAAAAAAAGTAAAAAAGAAATTTTTTTGCACTAAAATTTTACAAGAAATCGCATTTGTTTTTTTATCTCTAAAAAAAACTTTGTTAATAAATCTGTTGATTTTCTTTACCTTATAATATGGTGCAAAAAAAAATCTGTTGTTTCTTTGGGTAAATTAATTTAAACTTTATTTAGCCATGGCAAAAAAAGCAACAACAAAAAAAGCAGCTCCTAAAAAAAAGGCAGCTCCTAAAAAGAAAGCAGCAGCAAAAAAGACTACTGCTAAAAAAACTGCTACTAAAAAGAAAGCAGCTCCTAAGAAAAAAGCAGCTCCTAAAAAAAAAGCAGCAGCTAAAAAAACTACTGCTAAAAAAGCGGCTCCTAAAAAGAAGGCAGCTCCTAAGAAAAAAGCAGCAGCTAAAAAAGCAGCTCCTAAAAAGAAAGCTACTAAAAAAGCTGCTCCTAAGAAAAAGGCAGCTCCTAAAAAGAAAGCAGCTAGCACAAAAAGAGCTACTGCAAAAAAAGCTACTAAAAAAGCAGCTCCTAAAAAGAAAGCTGCTCCTAAGAAGAAAAAATAATTCTTCTTACTTAGAAGTTTTTAAACGAGAGGCTATCAATTCTGATAGCCTTTTTTAATTCCTCACTTTTCTATTTTTAAAAAATAATTGGGTTAAGTTTGTAGCACAAATTTTTGTTCCATGCTACACATAAAAAATTATATCAACGGAAAACTGGTTGAACCACAAAGCGGAAATTATGTAGATAATGTTAATCCGTCTATCGGAAAAAAATATGGTGTAATTCCCGACTCTGATGAAGCAGATGTTCAACTTGCAATTGAGGCTGCAAAAAAAGCGTTTCCTGTTTGGTCAAAAATGAGTGACCAAAAAAGAAGTAATTACCTTTTGAAAATAGCTGACTTAATTGATAAAAAATTAGACCAACTTGCTTTAGCGGAATCACAAGATAACGGTAAACCTGTTTGGTTGGCAACACAAGTTGACATACCCAGAGCGGCAGCAAATTTTAGATTTTACGCAACGGCAATTTTGCACGACTCTACCGAAACACATTCTATGGGAGAGTTGGCGTTAAACTATACTTTACGACAACCAATTGGTGTGGCAGGTTGTATTTCTCCTTGGAATTTACCTTTATATTTATTTAGCTGGAAAATTGCTCCAGCTTTAGCGTCAGGAAATACAGTGGTGGCAAAACCATCTGAAGTTACTCCGGCAACGGCATACTTTTTATCTGAAATTTGTATTGAGGCAGGTTTACCCGAAGGCGTTTTAAATATTGTGCATGGTCTTGGCGGTAAAGTGGGTTCTGCTATTGTGTCGCACAAAGATGTACCTACTATTTCATTTACCGGAGGAACTTCTACCGGAAAAGAAATTGCAAAAATTGCCGCACCTATGTTTAAAAAATTGTCGCTAGAGTTAGGCGGAAAAAATCCGAACATCATTTTTGCCGATTGCGATTTTGAAAAAATGTTGGAGACTACTTTAAAAAGTTCGTTTGCCAATCAAGGTCAAATTTGTTTATGCGGTTCTCGAATTTTTGTGGAAAAACCTATCTATGAAAAATTTAAAATGGCTTTTGTAGAAAAAGTGAAAAAAATGAAAGTGGGTAACCCAAATGAAAAAGTAGATTTAGGTGCGGTAGTTTCCTAACCACACATGCAAAAAGTGTTATCTTATATTGAATTGGCACAACAAGAAGGCGGTACCGTTTTATGCGGAGGAAAAAGAGTTCACCCTGAAGGAGAATTTGCAGAAGGATATTATATAGAACCAACAGTAATAGAAGGATTGGCTTTTGATTGCAGAACTAACCAGGAAGAAATTTTTGGACCTGTAGTTACCATTATGCCATTTGAAACAGAAGAAGAAGTATTGACTTATGCTAACAGTACCATGTATGGTTTAGCCTCAACAGTTTGGACAAGTAATTTACAACGTGCCCACAAAATTGCAGCCGAACTACATACAGGAATAGTATGGATAAATTGTTGGTTGCTGAGAGATTTACGAACACCGTTTGGTGGTGTAAAAAGTTCGGGTGTTGGAAGAGAAGGCGGCTTTGAAGCACTTCACTTTTTTACCGAACCTAAAAATGTTTGTGTGAAGTTGTAGGGTTAGATTAGTTTCTTTCTAAACTTTTTAAGGATTTCAATATTTTTTGGCTCAGAGTTAATTATATCAATTAATTTTTCAAACTCTGAACAAAGCTCTTTTGTAAAAGATGGAATGTCCGGAAAAAACACTTTAAAACTTTGATTTAACAAAAGGTCTTCTAACTTAGAATTATTCTTTTCCCCACTAAAGTACTTTTTTACAAAAGCAGAGTCAATTTTTCCTTTAAACCCAATGTTTGGATTATCCTGAAATGACTCTAAATGAAATGTTGGGTGGTGTAAAAAGATAGATGATTTTGGGTGTTTGAAAAAATTTGCCCAGTACTTAATTTTTTGAAGCGTTGGAAACTCCTCCCATTTAAACTTATCGAGCTTGCCTTTTTGATGATATCCAAGTTGTAGATATATAACAGCACATTTTTCAGCTTGTAAATAAAAAAGTAGTGAATAGAGGGTAATAAAATAACGGATATTTGTTTCTCCAAGATTATTCTTAAAGAATTTATTTATTAGCATAGCTCCATCTTTAAGATTACAAGGAATACTATTGTGCTCATAACCATCATTTCCAAAGCTTAGATTTTCCAGCTTTTGATGAAAGATGCTTCTTCTCAATGGAAGTCCGTTGTTGTTTAAGTTTTCGTAATATGAGGGATAAAGCCAGTTGTCAAAGTAATTTGCAGACTCTTTAATTTGTTCAGTAAAATAAAGCTGTCCTTTTTCTGTTCGATTCATAACTTACTTCTTACAATAAACATCAGATTTTTCTACGGGATATTTTTTGTCTAAATCAATATTATTAAAACTTTTTTTGTCGCCCCAGTTAAATATTTTCTCAAAAAAGGGAAGTAGTTTACTGCCTTCAATCTGTTTTAAAAAATAAACCTCATGTTCCTTTTCTTTAATACCCATATCATATAATATTTGGTTATGTAAAGTTATGCCCAAATCATTAAAATATTGCTTGGCTCTAAAATATTCGCATACATTTCCGCTTTCTAATCTGCCCGCAAAATAGTAGGGCATAAACCAACCAATAATATAACAACTTATCGATATCATTTTACCTATTATATAGTATTTAAATTCATAAAATTTAGAAACCTCAATTTGGTAATGTTTCATAATTTTTAGCACCTCTTTTCGGTGGTGCCATTCGTCATCTTCAATTTCTTTAATACGCTTTTTGGCTTCCTTGTTTTTTACCGAACCGGCATGACCTTGATAAGCAAATGCAGCAGCTTTTTCGGCAGAATAAGCTTGCTTTAATAAGTCAATCAATTTTGGGTGATTGAGGGTCACAATTATGAATTTCAAATTTATGCTTTACAATAGTACATATATAATATGATATTTCTTTTGCGGAGAGTTTTTTCAAAAATCATTTTTGCTAAAAAATTGATGTTCAACAAAAACTATTTAGACCGAATATAAATTAACTTAAAAGTGGTAACAACCTACATCTAAATATGCCCATTCTTCTAAATTTGCGTTGCTTAAAAGCTTATAAAAAGCACAAATAGTCTTCTAACTTGTTGGAAATGAATAAATTTCTTTTGAGAACATCTGGATTGCTAACTACAGCACTCCTACTTATATTCACCTTTGTTGGTAATGCTAACTTAAATGCGCAAGATGCAGATGCGGGTGAAAAATTATTTAAAACAAACTGTGCATCGTGCCACCACCCTGCTAAAAATTTAATTGGGCCTGCTCTTAAAGGCTCGCAAGCTAGATGGGAAGAAAGAGCTAGTGCTGAGAAGCTTTATGAATGGGTGCGTAATTCACAAGAGTTAGTTAAGGCAGGAGAGCCTTACGCAGTTGAATTGTTTGAGGCTAATAACAAACAAGTGATGACCGCCATGCCTCAATTAAAAAATGAGGATATCGATAATATTTTTGCTTATGTTGAGTCTTATACTGACCCAATACCTGTTGCGGCAGGCGGAAATGAAGTGGCCGGAGGCGGTGAAGTAAAGTCAGAATCTACACCTATTTATATATGGGCAATTATTATTGTAGGTTTAATTATGTTAGTGTCTGTTGTTAGAGCTATTAACAGAAACCTATCAAGAACAGTTGCTGAGAAAAATGGCGAAGAAGGGCCAAAAGACACTAATTTATTAGATGGAATTAAAGACTGGGTTGCTCATAACAGAACCTGGACAGCAATTATTGTTTTAATATTAGTAGTTCTTGGCGTAAAAGATATTGGCGCTAGTTTATTTGAAGTAGGTGTTTACACCGGATATCAGCCGGAGCAGCCAATTAAGTTTTCTCACGAAATACATGCCGGACAAAACGCAATCGATTGTAACTATTGTCACTCATCAGCTCGTCATAGTAAGCACGCAGGAATTCCTTCGGCAAACGTTTGTATGAACTGTCACAAAGCAATTTCTGAAGGTCCTTCAGGGAAAGAAGAAATTCAAAAAATTTATGATGCAGTAGGTTGGGATGCAGAAAAAGGCGCTTACATTGAAGGTTACGCAGAAAAACCAATTCAATGGATAAAAGTTCATAACCTGCCTGACCATGTTTATTTCAATCACTCACAACACGTAACTGTGGGTAAAGTAGCTTGTGAAAAATGTCACGGTGAAGTAAAAGAATTAACTGTAGGTAAACAAAATGAACCATTAACTATGGGCTGGTGTGTAAACTGTCATAGAGAAACCAAAGTTCAGATGGAAGGAAGCGAGTACTATGATGAGATACACTCAAGATTAACCGATAACTTAAAAGAACAGTATATGAAAGACGGTACTATTACCGTAAGTGAGTTGGGTGGAATAGAATGTTCAAAATGTCATTATTAATACCGTATAACTAAAACAGAATATGGCAAATAGTAAAAAGTACTGGAGAGGTGTTGAAGAACTAAAAAACGATGCGGATATTATTGAAGCATCAGAAAAAGAATTTAACGAATATGCTCCTGTTACCGAATTTTTAAAAGAAGGAAAGGAATTAGCAAATACTTCCACATCTCGTAGAGACTTCTTAAAATTTTTAGGTTTTAGTACAGCAGCGGCTACTTTGGCAGCTTGTGAAACTCCGGTAATTAAATCTATTCCCTATGTGGTTAAACCGGAAGAAGTTACTCCCGGTATTGCTAACTGGTATGCCTCTACATTTTCAAATGGTAATGATTACGCTTCTATTTTAGTTAAAACAAGAGAAGGTCGTCCTATTTTAATTCAAGGGAACGAACTTTGCCCTATTTCTAAAGGTGGAGTTAACGCAAGAATTAACGCTTCTGTTTTATCATTATACAACACTAATAGATTAAAAAATCCAATGATGGGTGGTGCTGAATCTACTTGGGAAGAAGTAGATAAAGCCATTGCATCTGCATTAGAAAAAGTTACTGCTAAATCAGGTCAAGTAAGATTTTTAACTAATTCAATATTAAGTCCGACTACTAAAAAATTAGTGGGTGAGTTTGCCGCTAAAGTAGGCAACTTTAAGCATGTTACTTACGATGCTATTTCTTATTCAGGAATGCTTGAGGCAAACAACAAAGCATTTGGTAAAAAGGTAATTCCTTCTTATAACTTTGATAAAGCAAAAGTAATTGTAAGTGTTGGAGCTGATTTCTTAGGAACATGGTTAAATGATGTTGCCAATACAAAGCAGTATATAGTAAACAGAAATCCTGACGGTGAGTGGATGTCTAAGCATTATCAGTTTGAGACAGTACTTACTATTACAGGTTCAAAAGCTGATGTTAGAGTTCCGGTTAAACCATCTGAGCAAGGCGCTGTTTTAGCAGCTCTTTACAATAAAATTAGTGGTCAAAGTTCAGGTACAGAGTATTCTGCTACTATTGATAAAGCCGCTAAAGACCTAATGGATAACAGAGGAGCATCTTTAGTTGTTGCTGGAAGCAATGATGAAAATGTTCAAATGATTGTAAATGCAATCAATGAGAAACTAGGTAACTATGGAAAAACTGTTGACATTAATGCAGCTGACTACTTAAAGCAAGGAACAGATACAGAATTTGCAGCATTGGTAAAAGAAATGAAAGAAGGTAAAGTAGATGCTTTATTTATTTCAGGCGTTGACCCTTCATATTCTTATCCGGGTTTTGCTGAAGCTTTAGCTAAAGTTGGAACAAGTGTTTCTTTTGCAACGATGCCTTCTAAAACAGCAGAGGGTTGTAAATTTGTTTGTCCTGACAATCATTACTTAGAGTCATGGAATGATGCCATGCCAAAAGACGGGCATTACTCAATCTGTCAGCCGGTTATTTCTAAATTATTTAATACTCGTCAAATGCAAGATAGTTTGCTAAAATGGACGGGTAACTCAAAAGACTTTTATACTTATCTTCAAGAATCTTGGAGTACAGATATTTTCCCTACTACGGGCGGAATTTCATTCACAGAATTCTGGAATAAATCAGTTCATGACGGAGTTGCAAAAGCTGGCATGATGGCTGCTGCTGAAGCTCCTATTTCTCAAACTAAACCATTAGCTGAAGGAGAAGCCGCTGCTGCAACTGTTACAGGTGTTTCTGCTTATGTTTCACAAGCTATAGCTGCTGTGGGTAAAGCAAAATCAGAAGGTTGGGAAATTGAATTATATCAAAAAGTAGGAATTGGTGATGGTGCGGATGCTGCCAACCCTTGGCTACAAGAGTTGCCGGATGCTATTTCTAAAGTTACTTGGGACAATTACATTACCATGTCTTTAGCAGACGTTAAAGAAATGGGATTAAACGATAAAATTGGTCAAGAATGGCCTGCAAGTACAGTTACTGTTACGGCTAATGGTGTTACATTAGAAAATGTGCCGGTTTACCCTCAGCCCGGACAAAAAAGCGGAACGGTTGGCTTAGCTTTAGGGTACGGACAAAACGTATGGAAGCAACAAGAGCCGGTTGGCTTTAATGCTTATCCAATGGTTGCAACAAAAGATGGAAAAGTTGCTTATAATACTTCTGTAACTATTCAAGCTGATGGCGGAACTTATGCTTTAGCTGCTACTCAAATCCATCATACTATTATGGATAGAGATTCTGTAGTTAAGGAAACAGATATCAATACTTACAAAACAGCTGAAAAAGATGTTTACAATCCAATTCATGCACTTGCTGCTCATGAAGGTGGAGAAAATATTAAAAAACCGGTTTCTGAATTTGACCTATGGGAAGCACACCCTGTTGAAAATGTAGGTCACAGATGGGGAATGGCAATTGACTTAAATGCTTGTACCGGATGTGGTGCTTGTGTAACTGCTTGTCATTTAGAAAACAATGTTCCTGTTGTTGGTAAAGATGAAGTAAGAAGAGGAAGAGATATGCACTGGATGCGTATTGACAGATATTATTCTTCAGATACTACAAAAGAATCAGGAGCAGAAGCTGGTTTAGGTGGAATAGCTACTTATAGTGCTATGGAAATTCCTTCAGATAATCCTGAGGTAGTTTTTCAGCCAATGATGTGCCAACACTGTAATCACGCTCCTTGTGAAACAGTTTGTCCGGTTGCTGCTACCACACATAGTAACGAAGGAATTAACCAAATGACTTATAACAGATGTATTGGTACAAGATATTGTGCAAATAACTGTCCTTACAAAGTGAGAAGGTTCAACTGGTTTAACTATATGGGCTACGATAAGTTTGAAGACATTAATCCATCTCAAGATGACTTGGGAAGAATGGTGTTAAACCCTGATGTTACTGTTAGAGCAAGAGGTGTAATGGAAAAATGTAGTCTTTGTGTACAAAGAATACAGGAAGGTAAGTTAAATGCTAAGAAAGACGGTAGAAAAGTAAAAGACGGAGAAATTCAAACCGCTTGTTCTTCTGCTTGTCCTTCAAACGCTATTACTTTTGGTGACTTGAATGATAAAGAAACTCAAGCCGCTAAAAAGTCTGCTCATAACAGAGCTTATAAAGTAATTGAAGAGGTTGGAACACAACCAAACATGTCATATTTATTATTAGTAAGAAATAAATAAAAAAATTAAAGCATGCATTCAGAAGCAGCCATACGTAAACCGTTAATATTAGGAAACAAAACCTACGCTGAGATTACAGAAGATGTATGTCGCCCGGTAGAAGGGAAGGCAAACAAACTTTGGTATTTAGCGTTTGGTACTGCGGCCCTAATGGCCCTTTGGGGAGTAGGATGTATTTTATACTTGATAGGAACGGGTATAGGAACATGGGGATTAAATAAAACAGTAGGTTGGGCTTGGGATATTACTAACTTCGTTTGGTGGGTTGGTATCGGTCACGCAGGAACCCTAATTTCAGCAGTACTATTATTATTCCGTCAAAGATGGAGAATGGCCATTAACCGTTCTGCTGAGGCAATGACAATTTTTGCGGTAATGATGGCGGCCTTGTTCCCTGGAATTCACATGGGTAGAATTTGGATGGCGTATTGGGTATTTCCTTTCCCTAACCAGTTTGGTTCATTATGGGTAAACTTTAACTCTCCACTACTTTGGGACGTATTTGCAATCTCTACTTACTTCTCGGTATCTCTTGTTTTCTGGTACATTGGTCTTATTCCTGACTTTGCTACCATCAGAGACAGAGCAAAAGGAGAAATTGCTAAAAAAGTATATTCATTATTAAGCTTTGGATGGAGTGGTAATGCAAAAGCCTGGACGAGATTTGAGGAAGTTTCTTTGGTACTTGCCGGTTTAGCAACACCGTTAGTATTCTCGGTTCACTCTATTGTATCTATGGACTTTGCTACTTCTGTAATTCCGGGATGGCATACTACTATTTTCCCTCCATACTTCGTTGCCGGAGCAATTTTCTCAGGATTTGCTATGGTACAAACGCTATTGTTAATCATGCGTAAAGTGTTTAGCTTAGAGAATTATGTAACCAATAAGCATATCGAATACATGAACATTGTAATCATTGTTACCGGAACAATGGTGGGTGTTGCTTATTTAACAGAGTTATTTATTTCTTGGTATTCAGGTGTTGAATATGAAAGTTATGCTTTTATTAATAGATTCTCAGGACCTTATGCATGGGCTTATTGGTGTATGATGACATGTAATGTTATTTCACCACAGCTATTCTGGTTTAAAAAGATTAGAACCAGTTTAATCGCTAGCTTTATATTATCTATTGTTGTAAACATAGGTATGTGGTTTGAACGATTTGTAATTATTGTTACTTCACTACATAGAGATTATATTCCTTCAAGTTGGTCTATGTTCTATCCAACTTATGTTGACATAGGTATATTTATCGGAACTATCG
>ERZ869936.1016-NODE-1016-length-22043-cov-5.406222_pt1 | contig 22043 bp, 29 predicted proteins | sample MGYA00520876_ERZ869936 | MGnify/ENA primary metagenome ERZ869936 (study PRJEB32218, sample SAMN09650985) | biofilter metagenome | isolation source: enrty point of leading RO module | place: Saudi Arabia: Thuwal, RO plant located on Red Sea | collected 2016-02-17 ...
GAGGAGTGGCAGGCGGAGGTGCAGCGTCGCGGTGGAGTCGGGGTCGGCGTGGAGATGAACAACGGCCAGCGCAGCGTCACGCTGCAGCGCGGGCGCCCGCCGCAGTCGACGCTCGACGACCTGCCCTGGCCGGAGGCCAAGCCGGCGTTCGGTGCGGCGCACACCTGGGTCGATGGGCGCGAGCGGTTGTGGGTGCGCCGGAACCAGCCGGCCGGGCAGCCGTGGCGCTATGACCTCTTCGATCCGCGCGGCCAGCACATCGGCACGGTGCAGCTGCCCGCCGACCGGCAGGTGGCCGGGATGGGCCTGCTGTCGGTGTACCTGGTGCGCTTCGACGACAGCGACCTGCAGTACCTTGAGCGGTATGCGTTGCCGTGAAGAGAGGTGAGTCCTGAGTCGTGAGCAGTGAGGGGTCGGTCGTTGGTCGTTAGGGTCTCAGGGCCACCCTGCGTTGCTCCCGACAGGCCGTCGAGCTGGGCGGCACACCCAAACGACCAACGACCAACGACTACCAGCTCTGACCGCATCCGAGGGGTCCATCGTGCCGTTGCTAGCTCTCCTTCCGGACTCCTCGCACCGGCTGCGGTCCCGCGGTCGGCAGGTCGAGGCCCTCGATGCTGCGCTCGACGCTCCCCTCGATCACGTCACCGGTGACGGTGAGCGACCAGACGCTGATCGCGGTGCGCTTCTCCGTTCCGCCGCCCATGCTGAGCGTCGCCTCGGAGGTCTGTCGAAAGACGATCGGCCAGGTGGTGCTGAGCGGGGTGGTGAATCGCGACGGCGGCCGCTGGGCCATGCCATCCACCGCGGGACGTTCCAGCACCGCAATCAGCGAGTCGCCCTCGAGGGTGACGGTGAACCCGGCGGTCGCCTCGATCGGCGTGGCCACCCCGTTCTCCACCTGCATCCCGGCGGCGTAGGTCAGGTCCCAGGCTCCGACCAGGGGATGCGCCTGGGCGGGAAGGACGTGGGGAATGGCCAGGGTGGCCCAGGCGGCAAGGGCGGCAGCGCGCATGATGGCTCATCCTCGGGTAGGGGTGTGATTGGAGCGATGCCCCGCCCGGGTCATTGGTCGCAGCAGGCGGCGGGTACGGTGAAGGAGGCTGCCCCATGACTGCCGCGAGTGCCCGCATCCTGGTGGTGGAGGACGACCGTCGCACGGCCGACGTGATCGCCCTCTACCTGCGGCATGCCGGGCACAAGGTGTTCGTGGAGCACGACGGCGCCGCGGCGATCGCGCGAAGCCGGATCGAGCCGTTCGACCTGGTGGTGCTTGACCGGATGCTGCCGGGTGCCGCGGGGCTCGAGGTGTGCCGCGCGATCCGGGAGCAGGGGAGCACGCCGGTCATCATGGTGACGGCCCGCACGCTCGAGGAGGATCGCCTCGAGGGGTTCGAGGGCGGCGCCGACGACTACGTCTCCAAGCCGTTCTCGCCGCGCGAGCTGGTGGCGCGGATCCAGGCGCTGCTGCGCCGCGCGCCGCCCGGGAGCGACAAGCAGCTCCGGTTCGCCGACATGTCGATTGACCTCGAGGCGCAGTTGGTGACGGTGGCCGGCGTGACACTCGACCTGACGCCATCGGAGTTCGCGCTGATGGTGGCGCTGGCCGAGCGGCCGGGCCGGGTGATGTCGCGGATGGCGCTGCTCGACCGGTTGCCCGGCGACGGGCGCGAACCGCTGGAGCGCACGATCGATGTGCACGTCCGCAACATCCGCCGCAAACTCGGTGAGGTCAGTGGTGCCCGCACCCGGATCGAGACGGCGTTCGGGGCCGGCTACCGGCTGGCGGAGGAGGGGGCGTGATCCGCTCGCTGCGCTGGCGCTTCTTCGTGGTGGTGTGGGTCCTGCTGGTGGCGGGGCTCGTGGGGCTCGGCACGCTGCTCGGTCGCTGGGGAACGGTGGAAATCAACCGGGTCACCAGCGAAGCGATGACCCAACGGCGGATCGGTATTGCCGGCCGCGACCTCACCGAGGCCGCCCTGCTCGCCGGCGCGACCGATTCGGCCGGGCTGGCGGCAGCGCTGCGCGAGGTGGTGTCGCGTGACTCGCTGCTCGACGGAGCCGCGGTGGTCGATGGGCTGGGCAACGTGGTGGCCACGACCATTGCCGCTGACCGAGGCGAACTGATGCTCGGGCCGAACGGCGAGTTCGAGTTTCGCCGTGACGAGGCGCACGACGGACGCCGCGCGCTGGTGCGGGTGGCGGGTCAGGGCCAGATCATCGACCCCCGCGACTCGCTCGACCCGCGCTACCTGATCGTGATCCCGAGGGTTGGTGCGCACGTGGGGAGCATGATGAACGAGGCGCTGTCACCCGACGAGCCGCCGCGCGAAGCGCAGCGGACCGAGGAGGCGGAACAGGCCACGACGGTTCTCACCCAGCGGATCAAGCTCGCGCTCGTCATCGGCAGCGTGCTCGCCGCGATCCTGACGCTGGCAGTTTCGGGGCCGCTGCTCGGCCGGGTAGGGGAGCTCTCGCGTGCGACCGACCGGCTGCGCGACGGCGACCTTGGTGTGCGAGTTGATGCCAGCGGTGGCGACGAACTGGGACGACTCGGCGCCTCGTTCAACGCCATGGCCGAGCGGCTCGAGTCGAGCGAAGCGCAGCGGAAGCAGATGGTGACCGACGTGGCGCACGAGTTGCGGACGCCGCTCACCAACCTGGTGGCACTGCTCGAGGCGGCGCGTGACGGCGTGCGGCCGGTGGACGACGAGCTGCTGGCGATCCTGCAGGACGAGGCCGGCGTGCTCAACCGGCTCGTCGACGACCTGCGCGATCTTGCGCTCGCCGACGCCGGCGAGCTGACCGTCGCGAGCGAGGAGGTCGACGTCGCGGCGGTCGCGCGTCGCGCCGCGGCGGGATTCGATCCGGCGCACGCGATCGTGGTCGACGTCCCCACGGAAGCGGTCCTCGCACGTGCCGACGAGCGCCGGCTCGGCCAGGTGCTGCGCAACCTGATCCAGAATGCGGTGACGCACTCGTCGGAGCCGGGGAGCGTGAAGGTGGTGGTGCAGCTGTCACCCCGACCCCGAGCACCGCGAGAGGGAGGGGGCGGAGAGCCGAATGCGGCTGGTTCCGCCCCCTCGGATGCTGCGCATCCTCGGGGTGACAGGTCCAGCATCTCGATCCTCGTCGAAGACCGCGGCCCCGGCATCCCGCCCGACCAGCTCGACCGCATCTGGGAGCGCTTCTACCGGATCGACCCGTCGCGAAGCCGCGCCACCGGCGGGATGGGGCTGGGGCTCCCGGTGGCCCGGCGGCTGGTCGAGGCGATGGGTGGGGAGATCCGGGTGGCGTCGGAACCGGGCCGCGGCAGTACCTTCACGGTGCGGCTCGGATGACCTGACACCACCCTCCTCAGGAGCAGTTCCGTGGGCACAGGCGACTCGAACGACGCGCAGAAGTATTCCGCGATGGGCGTGGGCGTGGCGATTGGCGCCGGGGTCGGCGCCGCGCTCGGCGTGGCATCGGGCAACATTGCCATCGGCGTGGCGATTGGCGTGGCAATCGGGGCGGCCCTAGGCGCGGCTCGCGCCGCCAAGGCGAAGTAGCCTGCGCCGAGTTCAGTTCGTGAACCTGGCCCGACCCCTCGTGGTCCTGGTAGCGGCCTTGGCGGCCACATCGTGCGCTCCAACCCCGGAGTCTGACGAGGACGGAACGGCCGTGGCCCGGGAGTGGTCAGACCTCCGCGTGACCGGCCTCGACTACGCCTTCAGCGCGCCGGACACCGTGCCGCCAGGCGAGACGGTGATCACCTTCCGGAATACCGGCACCGTCCGTCACGAACTCAAGCTGATCGCGCTGCGTCCCGGGGTTGATCTCGAGGTGGTCCTTCCGCTGGCGCGGATCGACTCCGGCTGGGCGGCACACCGCGAACCCACCAGCGGTATTCTCACCGCGGGGCCGGGCGAGACCACTCCCGGTCGCTTGCTTGTCACGCTCGAGTCGGGTCGCCGATACCTTCTTGTCTGTGCCTTCGCCGACTCCGACACCGCGCCGCTCCACAGCGAGCTCGGAATGATCCGCGTCCTTCACGTGAGGTAGGCCGACATGCCGAGTGTGCCACGCCCAGCTCCCCGCACGCTGCTTGCCTGGTTGCCCGTGGTGGCCCTTTCAGGGGCGCACTTCTGGATGGTGCAGCGCTGTCTCGCGGAGCTCGGTCCCGCCCAGCTCCCCGATGTCTGCTCCACCCCGCCGCTGACGACCCTCGCCCTGCTGGTGCTCGCCTATGTGGAGCTCACCCGCGGGACGCGGGTGCGCGGGACGCTCGCACTCTCCGTGGTGGCGTTCCCGGTGGTGATGAGCATCGTGGCAGGGGTCATCAACTGAGGGCGCGGACGTGCCGTTCGGGAGGGGGCTGCCAGGACGCCCCCCGCTCTGGTGCGATCGGCTGGGAACTGGCCGTCAGGCTCCGCCCCCTCGCTGCGCTCGGGGTGACAGTCCTACAGTGGCGTCGAGAACCCCAGCTTGAACCCGTCGAGATCCTTGAGCGTGAACATCCGGGCCCCCCACGGCCGGTCTTCCGGCTCGACGATGAGGTCGTGGCCGGCCGCCTTGATCCGCTCGGCCGCGGCGTCGACGTCGGCACGCGAGTCGACGTTGATCTGCAGGTAGAAGCCCTGCCCCTTGATGCGGTCCCAGCCGAGCTTGCCGTCGTCCTGGTTGAGGACGATGCGGATGTCGCCGGCAGTGACCACCGCGCCGGCGAGCTTGCCGTCCCGCTCGAACGGCATCGCCACGGTGAAGCCGAGGACGTCGCGGTAGAAGGCGATCGAGGCCTCGATGTCCTTGCAGGTGAGCGAGCAGCCGAGGGTGGAGGCGTTGAGGGCGGGCATGCGGGATCCCTTGTGGGTGGGTGGGGTTGGGATCAATGATAGTCGGACGAGTCATTCGCGGGTCCGACGACGACCGATTCCCCTTGCGGAGATCTTCATGTCCCGCCCCAAGAACACCATCTGCCTCTGGTACGCCGACAACGACGCCGAAGCGGCGGCCAACTTCTACGCCGCGACCTTTCCCGATTCGTCGGTGGGAGCGGTGTACCGTGCGCCGGGTGACCATCCCTCCGGCAGCGCCGATGGCGTGCTCACCGTGGAGTTCACGGTGCTCGGCATCCCGTGCGTCGGCCTCAACGGCGGGCCGACGTTCCGGCTGACGGAGGCGTTCTCGTTCCAGGTCTCCACCGCGACGCAGGAGGAGACCGACCGCTACTGGAACGCGATCGTGGCGAATGGTGGCGAGGAGAGTGCCTGCGGCTGGTGCAAGGACCGGTGGGGCGTGTCATGGCAGATCGTCCCGGTGGCACTGATGGAGGCGATCAGCCATCCGGACCGGGCTGCGGCGAAGCGGGCGTTCGACGCGATGCTGGAGATGGGGAAGATCGACATCGCGAGGATCGAGGCGGCGCTGCGGGAATGATCACTCGACCCCTCGGCTCCCACGGCCCCTCCGTCTCCGCCATCGGGCTCGGCTGCATGGGCATGTCGCACGGCTACGGCCCCCCCAGGGATCGCGGCGAGATGATCGCGTTGCTGCGCGCCGCCGTGGAGCGTGGCGTGACGCTGTTCGACACCGCCGAGGTGTATGGGCCGTTCACCAATGAGGAACTGGTGGGGGAGGGGCTGGCGCCGGTGCGCGACGGGGTGATCATCGCGACGAAGTTCGGTTTCCGGATCGGCCCGCGCGGGGTGCAGGAAGGGGTGGACAGTCGTCCCAATCGGATCCGGGAGGCGGTGGAGGGATCGCTGAAGCGATTGCGCACCGATCGGATCGACCTGCTCTACCAGCATCGCGTGGATCCCGACGTGCCGATCGAGGACGTGGCCGGGACGGTGGGGGAGCTGATCCACGAGGGGAAGGTGCTGCACTTCGGCCTCTCGGAGGCAGGCGTGCAGACCATCCGCCGGGCTCACGCGGTGACACCGGTCGCGGCACTGCAGAGCGAGTACTCGATCTGGTGGCGCCATCCCGAGCGCGAGATCCTCCCGCTGCTCGAGGAGCTGGGCATCGCCCTGGTGCCGTTCTCGCCGCTCGGACGCGGATTTCTCACGGGAATGATGGACACCAGCACGGAGTTCGCGAGCAGCGACTTCCGGAGCAACCTGCCGCGCTTCAGCGTCGCGAACCGTCAGGCGAACCAGGTGGTGGGCGACCTCGTGCGTCGCGTGGCCGATGCGAAGGGCGCCACGGCGGCGCAGGTGGCACTTGCCTGGCTGCTGGCGCGCGGGCCGCGGGTCGTGCCGATCCCCGGCACCACGAGGCTCTCACGCCTCGGCGAGAACCTCGGTGCGCTGGATGTCGAGCTCACGGAGGCAGACTTGGCCGAGATCGACGAGGCGTCGTCCCGGATTGCCGTGTCGGGGGCGCGCTATTCACCGGAACTGGAGCGGATGACGGGGCTGTGAACTCCTCCGTCGCTCGGCCGCGGCACCATCGTTGGGCCCGGCGATCCCTGGCACCTAACGCGTCAGCTCACCCACCAGGAACGGCGTGGTCGTCGGCTGGGCGGAGCCGCCGCTGGGTTCCTCGGTGACTGCAGCATGGGTGATCTCGCCGTCTCCCGCCGGCAGCTCGACGCGAATGGGGGCCACGCGTCCGTCCGATGCGGTGTTGAACGTCACCGACGGCACCGGCACGCCATCGCGGATGAACCAGAGCTGATAGGTCCGGCCATCGGGCGCGGGCGGCAGGTTCTGGGTCATCGCGATGGCAATGCGGCGCTGCGGGTCGCGGAAGAGCCGCAACACCGGCCGCGCCTCGCCGGTGCTCTCCACCAGGTCGATCCGCATCTCGGGGGCGAGCAGCACGTCGAGCAGTTCCTGGTTGTCGGCAAGGTCGGTGCGAGCCTGCTCGAGTTGGGCTTCGAGCGCAGCGACCGATCCCGACAGTGCCGCATTCTCGCGCCGGATCGTGAGCCACGCGAAGCCGAGGACGCCGACCACGGCGAGGCCGGCGGCGATCGCCAGGATCGGGCCGAGGCGCGGGCGGCGCGTCACCGCCAGCTCTGCGTCGCGCTGCACTTCGTCGCGAACGCGATCGATCACGCGGCCGCGCAGTCCCGGTGGCGGTGCCGCCGACATCGCGTCCACCAGGTCGGCCGTCACAGCCTGCAGTCGGGCCACCTCGCCCTGGAGGGCGGCATCACCGGCGAGCGCGGCCTCGAACTGTGCCGCCTCCTCGGCTGACAGCGCGCCGAGGACGTACGCCGCGGCCTCGTCGGCGAGCGGATGGGGACGATGCTCAGCCATCGGCCGGCTCGTGGTAGGGCAACAGCGCCTCGCGCAGTCGCGACATTCCCAGTCGTACCCGGGTCTTGATGGTTCCCAGCGGCTGCTGCAACCGGTCGGCGATCTCCGACTGCGAGAGTCCACCAAAGTAGGCGAGCTCGATCGCCTCGCGCTGCACGTCGCTGAGGTTGGCGAGGGCCTCGCGCACCACCGTGCGACGCTCGCGTCCCTCGGCCCGCTCCTCGGTGCCGGGGAGCCGATCGCCCATTCCGGGCGGCGTGTCGGAGACCGCCTCGGTCGCCCGATCGGCCAGCCGCAGCCGACGGCCGCGGGCGCGAACGGCATCAAGCGCCCGGCTGCGGGCGATCGTCACGAGCCACGACGCGAGCGACCCGCGCGCCGGATCGAACCGCCGCGCATCGCGCCACGCCTGGGCGAACGCCTCGATCACCACGTCCTCGGCATCGGGCGGTTCGCCGGTGATCCGCAGCGCGAGACCGTAGAGCAAGGGGCCGAAGCGGTCATAGAGGATCGCCACCACGCTCTCGTCGCGACGCTGCAGGCGCCGGCCGAGCTCGCGGTCCCCGGGATTCGCCTGATCGACAGCGTCGCTCATCGAGGTCCATGGAGAGGTCGGCGCTGGCGAGGGCCCGTGTCTGTCCTCGCCGTGCAGGCTGCGCAAGGAGCCACCATGGAACACTACACCTGCTCCCGCAGTCGAGGAAGCGCACCACGATTCACGGTCAGGGGAACGGCAGCGCCGGCGCGGCCGTGATGAAACCGCCAGCTGCCGCGACGATCTCGCTCGAGCTCTTCGGCGAGTCGAAGTCGGCATCATTGGGACTCACCGGCTGGTTGTTCAGCAACCGGAAGGTCGCGGCGTGCTCCGCTTCCACGCCGAGGATGGTGCCGGCGGTGCCGAGGATCGCCAGGCTGTCCAGGTTGCCGGCCTGCCCGAGGTACGCGGTGACGCCGGTGTCCTCGAGCACCAGCGCAGTGGCCATGAAGTTCGCCGCGCTGTCGAACGCGGTGCCGAAGTCGAACGCGAACTGGTCGCGGGGCAGGGCATTCGCGCCGAGCGCCGACTTGAGCGCCAGGACGTGGATGATCTCGTGGTCGCGCACCGCGCGAACGAAGGTCGGCACGCTGAACGTCGCCGGCGCCGGCGCCATCCGGCCGGAGAGGCCAGGCACCGTCCCCGGCGCGCCCATGCCATCGGGATCGATCGCGGCGACGATTGCGCCGGTGGGCAGCGGACCGGTGCTGTCGGCGCGCAGATAGAACGTCGCCTCGAGGTACTCCAGCGTCAGGGCGTAGTTGAGGATGTCGGTGTCGGACAGGCCGGGCTCGGTCTCCCCGCCGGACTGGGCGAGGAGTTCGCCGATCCCGGCTCCGCGGCGGATCATCGGCACCAGGCCGATCGCGCCGACGGCGATGGCCAGGTTGCCCAGGAAGCGGCGGCGCTCGGAGACCGAGTCGAGCTCCTTCGCGTCGAAGTGGATCAGGCGTGGTGGCGCGTTGCGCATCAGTCGCTCCTTGGGGGTCAGAGTCCCCTGGTGACGAACCCGGTGGCGACGACGGCATTGACCGTGGCCTCGGGGGTCATCGGGGATTCGAAGGCGTTGGGGACGGGGCCACCGCCGGCGTTGGCGTACGCCCGGAACGCAGCGGTGTGGCGGGCCTCGATGGTGAAGATCGAGCCGGCCGTGGTGCGAAGCGCCTTGGACTGGATCAGGCCAATCGCGCCGAGGTACGCGCCGACACCGGTCTGTTCGAGGACGGTGGCGGTGGCGAGGAAGTTGGCTTGGTTGGCGTAGGCGTTGCCGAAGTCGAAGGCCACGTCATCGGAGCCGAACGCCGCGCTGCCGAGTGCGGATTGGAGCGCGTCGACGTGGGCGCTCTCATGGTCGCGCACGCTGGTGGCCAGCGTCAGCACGGCGCCGCTCAGCACACCGCTCTGGACGGCCTTGACGTAGTAGTCCTCCTCCAGCAGCTCGAGGAAGAGCGCGTACTTGAGGACATCCATGTCGGTGCGAAGCGGCAGCGACACGACGGCCTCGCCTGGCATGCTGGGCCCGGTGCCGTCGTCGGAGCAGCCGAGCGCTGCCAGCGCGGTGGCGGAACCGGCGAGGGTGAGGAATGATCGGCGACTGGCGAGAAGCGGCCGGCGGCCGGTCGCGGGGTCGGGCTGGCCGGACGCGGGGGGTTCCGGAATGGCGGTCACGGGTACTCCTCTCATGCAGTGGGGGGCTGCCCAGGTCGCGGTGCCCGGGCGGTGCCCGTCGATCACGTGCATGGGAGGTACGAAGCGAGGCAGCGGATCGGATGCATGGGGTCGGTCGCCGCAGGCGCAGCGACTGCGCATGGCCGGCCGCGATCGGTTGGCAGCCGCATCTGCGGCCCCCGGCCGAAGCAGAAGGCCCGTCCGATCCAGGACGGGCGTTCCGTGATGAGGAGGTTGCCGCGGTTCGCGGCCAGATCGGTCAGCCCTTGATCGTGCCGCACGCGATCGGCAGCGTCAGCTGGGCGGGGAGTCCGCCGATCGACGCGACGGTCGCCGGGAGCGGCGTGTTGAGGTCGACGCCATGGATCACCACGTGGCGCGACTCCAATGCGAGCGGCTCGCCGATCGCCGCTTCAATCGCGCTCAGCGACCCGTTCTGCACGTAGTTGTAGTAGGTGACATCCGGGGCGGGGAGCCCGGCGACCTCGGTGGTGGTGTTGGTGATGTCGCTGTCCAGCGTGATGAGGATCGGTCCGTAGAACGGGACGCCCTCGAGCACGTCGACGAAGCCGTCACCGTTCACGTCCGCCGACGCCGGCGGGCAGCGATCGGCGGCATGGATGTGCTGCGGATGGGGCATGCCGGGTTCGACGCCCTGCATCTGGACGATGGCCTGGACATTGTCCCCGGTAATCCGGAAGAACGCCTTGCCGCGCGCGGTGCCGCCGGCGTCCCGGTCGGGATCCAGCAGGCGCTGCGCTTGGGGATTGAGGGTGTGGAGGTTGGCGGTGTAGAGCATCCCCGACTTGTCGGACTTCACGTCGCCGTTGCCGGGGCCGTGGGCGAAGCGGGGCTGGTTGGCGTCGGACGCGACGATGGACTCGGAGTCCGAGCAGGCGGCAACGCCCGCCATCAGGGCGAAGCCGCCCGCGAGGAGGGCCAGTCGATTGCTGAGCATGTCGTTCTCGTTCCCTTGTGCCGCGCATGATCGATGCAGGGCTGTCCAAGGAGCGGCTGGGCCTGCAGCCCCGGATCCGGGCCTTCAGGCATCGAGGTAGTCCGGATCATCGAGTGTTCATGGGGCATACGTCGCGAGTCGGGGATCGGATCTATCGGGGCCCTGTGGGCGCTTGCCGCCTCCCGAACCGCGCGGCACATTCTCCCGCGCGACCGGGGGGATGGCCCTCCCGTTGTCACGGCACCCAAGCGGTGCGAGGAGCGGGATCATGCGGCGGCATCTCATGGTGGGTCTTGTGGCGGTGGTCGGGGCATGCCTGGTGGGGTGGGCGGCGAACACGCAGGGGCAGGCGCGGGTGACGTGGGAGTACTACGAGATCGGGCTGCCGGCGACGGCCAGTGCGGTTCCCAGGCTCAATCAGTTCGGTGCCGATGGCTGGGAGCTGGTCGGTGTGATCTCCGCATGTCCGAGCAACCCGAACTACGCGGCAGACTGCAAGTACTACGCGTACTTCAAGCGGCCGAAGTGAGCGTGCGGGCGGTGGCCGGAAGGAGGTAGACGATGGCCGAGAGCACGACAACGCCAGCCGTTGTTCCTATCGTGCACCAATGAAGCTCCTCGTGCTGGGCGCCGGCGCCGTCGGCGGCTACTTCGGGGGCCGCGTTGCCCAATCCGGAGCCGACGTCACCTTCCTGGTGCGTTCGCGCCGGCGCGCCCAGCTGGAGCGCGATGGGCTTCGCCTAGAGAGCCCCCACGGTGACGCGACGCTCGCCGTCCGCACGGTGGACGCATCGGACGTGGAGCCTGTCTACGACTTCGTGCTTCTCTCCTGCAAGGCCTATGACCTCGACACGGCCATGGAGGCGATCGCCCCCGCGATGGCCGAGCACAGCGTGATCGTGCCGCTGCTCAACGGCATGGCGCACCTGTCGAGGCTCGACGAGCGCTTCGGAGCATCGAGGGTAATGGGCGGCACCTGCTGGATCAGCGCCACGCTGGATCCGGACGGCGTGATCCGGCAAGTCGACCCGCTGCAGCGCATCGCCTTCGGCGATCGTGGTGGTGCGAGTTCCGGGCGCGGCGTGGCGTTGGCGAATGCCTTCGCACCGACCGGCGTCCCGTGCGAGCTCGTCGAACAAACCGAGAAGGAGAGGTGGGAGAAGGGCGCGTGCCTGTCGGGGTTTGCCCCGGCGACATGCCTCTTCCGCGCCAACATCGGCGAGATCATTGCCGCGCCCGGCGGCCTGGAGGCGGTGCAGGAGGCGTTCGCAGTCAACTGCGAGGCGGCGGCGTGCGCCGGCCATCCGCTCCGCCCGGCGGTCATCGAGCGCGCACTCGGCGCGTTGACCGTGCCGAGCGCCCGCAACGCCTCGATGCGCCACGACCTGGATTCCGGGAACCGGGTCGAGAGCGACCAGATCGTCGGCTGGATGGCCGACGTGGCGCGGGCGCACGGGTTGAGGCCCACGTTGCTTGCGCATGCGTTTACCCACCTCAAGGCGTACGAGGCGCGGCTGGGCGCGTGACGGGAGACCTGCAGGCTCACGGAGCGTTGTGATGGCCGAGAACACGACCAGGCCCACCGGGGCAAGCGTCGACGACTACATCGCCTCGCGGGCGAGTCCGGAGCAGGCGGCGGACTGCCGTGCGCTGATGAAGCTGTTCCGGAAGATGACTGGCAAGCCGGCGCACATGTGGGGGCCCAGCATCGTCGGGCACGGCGTGTACCGGTACACCTACGAGAGTGGCCGCACGGGCGAGGCGCCGCTGGTGGGGTTCGCGATCCGTGGCCGCGACCTGGTGGTGTACGTCGACGCGGAGTCGAAGGAACAGCAGGCGCTCCTCGCCAAGCTCGGCAAGCACCGAATGGGGAAGGTCTGCCTCTATTTCAAGCGGCTCGCCGACTTGGACACGAAGGTGCTCGAGAAGCTGGTTGCCAACTCGGTCGCCGAGGTGCGCAGGCGATACGGATAGGAAGCCTCGCGTGGGATACTCCGAGGCGCGGGGGCCTGTGGAGCGTGCCATTGGAAGCACCCCGCGCCCAATCGGCGCGAGAGTCCATCGCTTCGGGCGCCTGCAACCTCTCCGTCCGCGGGTCCGTAGGGCCTCCCACCGGAACTCCCTGCTAGCGAGAGGTGCTGCGTGAGACTGCCACTGCTGTTCATCGGGATGCTTGTCGCGTCAGGTGCCGAGGCCCAGACCCTGGTCGGGTCGGAATCGAGCGCCCGCGTGCCTTCACCGGTCGAGCTCGACACCACCGGGCTCTTCCTGGCCAAGCTGGTCCGGGTTGGTGACGACGTGTTCATCGCCGGGCAACCCAGCGCGGAAGGGCTGCGGGAGATGAAGCGCCGTGGTGTCGCCACGGTCGTCAACCTCCGCAGCCCGCCGGAGATGGAGCGCCTCGGGTTCGATGAAGCGGCGCTGGTCGAGGAACTCGGCATGCGGTACGTCTACCTGCCGATGCGTGCCGGGACGACCTGGCCCTATTCCCCCGAGGCACTCCGAGACTTTGCCGAGGTGATGAAGTCCGCCGACGGGAAGGTGCTGCTGCATTGCACCATCGCGTGGCGGGCCAGCCACCTGTGGACGGCCTACCTGATCAAGGAGCGCCGGATGGCGGTGGCGGATGCGCTGGCGCACGGCCGCGCGATCAACCTGATGGACGACCATCGCATGGATGATGGCCAGCAGCCGATCGAACTGTTCCTCGGCGCCACGGTACCGGGATTGGGCCGTCCCTGACAACTGATCTGGATCGGGTGCCTGGTGTGGGTGGGGGTGCGGAGCGGGTGAGGCGCCGAAGGTCCTCGCAGCTCACCCCAGCGGCCGCACCACCGCCCTCCCGTACGCGATGAACGCCATGACCAGGCCGAGCAGGGCGCTCAGGAGCATCGGGCCAATCTCGCGATACTGCACGTGCACCCAGATGAACAGCAGGCTCTCGAGCGCCAGCAGGCCAGCGGCGAGCACGGTGAGTGAAGGCCGCCAGTGGAGTACGCCGGGAACGATCAGCCCCGCCACGCACAGCAGTTCGAGCACGCCCAGCGCCATCCACACCGACCTGGGCAGCGCGCCGAACGTCGGCACCTCGGCGGCGATCTTGTCGAACATGAACAGCTTCATGCTCCCCGAGGCGGCGTAGATCAGCGCGCCGAGGGACTGCAGGACCCACAGCAGGGTGTGCATTGCTCGCTCCCGCCCCCGTACCGGGGCCAGGCCGGGGGAGTCCGGCCGCCGACTACTCTAGCTGTCGGCTGGAAAAGCGTAATGGGTGGGGGATGTCAGGCGGCCCGGTCGTCCCGTCCGCGCGACGGCGAGGCCTCCAGCCACGCCTCGGCGTCCTCGAGCCGCTCGAACACCTCGACGTGGATCTGCGGATTGCGGTTGAGGATCCGGAAGATGCGCGCGAAGCCGGCCACTTCCAGCCGAGGTGCCACGAGCGCGGAGCGAAACGCATTGGGGAAGCGCTGGATGCCGCGGACCCGCGCAGCGAGGATGGCGAGGTTGAAGGTGCCGCTGGTGGCCAGCATGCCCGACATGTCGACCAGGCGGTCGGGCACCCGCCCCAGCTCGCGTTCGTGGCCGGACACCTCCGAGGCGAGGTCACGCAGGTCGGCGCCGGTCACCACGCCGGTAAACCAGATCCGATACCAGGGACCGTCGAGTGCCGCGCGGCAGGGCATGGGGCGAAGATAGTCGCGCCGCACCGCCGGTTGAACGGTCGCAGCTCCGGCCGCAGCGGTGAGGACTCGACAAGGACCGGAACGAAGCGCACCTTCCTAGGGCAAGCCTCCGTCGCTCCGTCTTCGGTCCTTCCATGCCCAAGTCGCTCGCCGACACCATCCGCTCCGCCAACCAGGTGGTCCTTGTCGAGGGGAGCCTGCCGGCGCTCGCCGACTTTTTCGCCGAGGAGTTCGTGGCGCACGGCACCGAGGCCGAGCTCAAGGGGCTGTCGGGGGTGCGGCGGTTCGTCGACTCGCTGCTGAGGGCGTTCAGCGAGCGGCGCGTCGAGGTGGAGATCCTGATCGAGTCGGCCGACCGGGTGGCGTGGCAGCGGACCGTCCGTGCGGTGCACAGCGGCAGCTTCGCCGGCTTCCCGGCCACCGGCCGCCCCGTGGTGTGGCGCGACATGATCGTGAGTCGGTTCGAGGGCGGCAAGATCGCCGAGGACTGGGTGGTGACCGACCTGGCGGAGCGGCTGCTCAGGGCAAAGAAGACGTAGAGGGCGGAACGACGGAACGACGGAGGACGGGGGGAGAACGGAGGGTGGCTCCTATTCCCCTCCGTCCTCCGTCGTTCCGTCGTTCCGTTCTCCGTGTCTAGGTCAATTTCGCCCCGCTCCGCGTATCTCTAGGTTCCCGGCCCCGGCATCCTGGGGCGTGTGACCCGGGGGAACACACTCCGGTACTGGCATCGATCGGAGGTATTTCTCGCCAACCATCAGATGGAGCGGTGCCAATCCGAACCCCCTTGAGACACCCTGCCTCCAGGCGCTTGGTCCTGGCGTGCCGCGTGATCCAGCTTCCAGTGATGGGCCACCCTGCCACGGCCCTCGCTCCACTCGCGGGGCAGGGGCACCAATTCAGGCTCGAAGATCTCTGCGCCGCCGCGGTGATCGACGACAGCCGCCTGGTGATCGCCTCGACACGGACTCCCGCCGTGCTCGTGCTCAACTTCCTCACCGGCGACTCCACCACGCTCGGGCGATCGGGAGAGGGTCCGGGCGAATACCGCATGCCATTCGGAGTCGCAATGCTGTTCGACGGACGGATCGCGGCGCTCGACGCGATGTCACTGTCCGTCGCGACGTGGACCCCTGACGGCAGGCGACCTGACCGTTGGCTCCGTGGTGGTCTTGCCCAGGCCACGCTCGACGGATTCGGCAACACCGTGGGCGAGGCATACAGCCTGATCGGCACCTCGACGGAAATCGATCGGACGCTCCTCGGTGTTCCACTACTACGAATCCGGAAATCCGGGGGTGTTCCGGACACCGTCACATTGCTGCAGCGGGTTCGCCCGATCCGAGTTGGTCCCATTCCCGTGATCATTCCCCTGTTCGCACCGGCCGACCACTGGGGAGTCGCCCGCGACGGGACGGTGTGGGTGGCCTCCGGGACTCGACATCCCGTCGAGTGGTGTCGGTTGGGGACTGACTCCTGGATCAGGAGTGCCATGCTGCACATCGAGGAACCGCCCACCACCACCCGCGATCGCGTACCCCTGCAGGTGGAACTGTCGATCCCCGATCCGGCCATCAGGAACCTGGCCCACCCGCTCTGGCCGACCAAAGCTGCCTTTGCCGAAGCCGTCGGGTCCCCGATCGGCGAGGTCTGGGTGCGACTGCGATGGCCGGTCCCCGACCATCGGGGTGAGGCGTGGGCGGTGTTCCAGCCGGTGCAGGGGCGACCTGCCCGGATGGTCCGCCTGCCGGTTGGTGTCAGGCTCGTGGCGGTCGGCGACCGCCACCTGTTCCTCGGCGAGGACGATGAATCCGGGATCGTCACGGTGAGGAAGGTCATGAAGCCGTGAGGGATCAGGTCCAATTGTGCGTGCACAACAAACGGTGATGGACACCACCGGTGTCAGGCACATCGGTGGGAGGACGATCATCGATATCCGCAGGCCGTGCCATGGCCGCCCGGCGGCAACATCCCGCGGCACGGCACTGGTCAGCTCACCGCACCGACATGTTCGTGCCACGATGTCGTCGGGACGTGTCCAGTCTTGACCGATGCGCTGCCACTCCGCCGCGTCGGGGTCGAGCCCGAGCGATTCGATGTCGTGCCGGTCGACCATGTGACGGCCCGGGATCCGACGCGGTACTCCACCCATGAAGGCCTCGTCTGCCCACGCTCGGACCGACCAGCCAGGACCCCCCAATGACCATGCTTCGAGTGATGCATGCCGTGCTGCTTATCCCGGTGATCGCCGTTCCAGCCTGCCGGGCCGGGGGGCAGGAGCCTCCCCGGCACGGCCATCCAGCCGTCGTCGCTAGCCGTGTGCCCATGGGCACGGAGCGACTGGCCGTGATGCTGCAGTCCGACACCATCACACGCCGACTGGGGGAGTATGCCATCACCGTCGGTCCGGCCGAGCGCGATGGGCGCTCGCTCCTGCTCGTAACGCAGGTGATGACCCTCCCGAACGCTGCGGTGGTCGACTCGATGTGGCTTTCGCCGACGACCCTCTTTCCGCTGGAAGCCACTGCCAGCAGCCCGTCGGGCCGGACGGTGCTCCACTACTCGTCGACCGCCATTCGCGGAGAGCGGGTGGCCCCGGATGGGACCCGGTCGCCGATCGAGATCACCACCAACTCCCCGGTGTTCGCCGCGAGCGTACTCGGCGTTCTGGTGCAGGCGCTGCCACTGACACGGGGGCTGCACTTCACGGTTCCGGTCCACTCCGACCCCGAGGGTGTGGTCGATGCGTCGGTCTATGTGACGGGCGAGGAACAGCTGCCGGGGAGCCACCAGCCAGCCTGGCGGATCGAGCTGCAGGTCGGCGAGCACCGCGCCATCAAGTGGGTCGACACGGTGACGCGTCGGGAGGTGCGCACCGAGGCCGACCTCCCGGGCGGACGCCGACTGATCCAGATGAGTCTCGGCACCGCCGGCTGATCAGGTCGCGACCGTGGCTGCTACGCCCCGGAGTAGTTGCTCGCGGTACCTGCCGTCGAGTGTCCGGCGACGGAGCCCGCGAGACACGGGTTCAGTTCAAGGGATCAGGAGCAGTCCCACCGGCGCGCCGTAGGGATCAGCGGATCGCGTCATCCCTTCGGGCACGACCCAGGCCGTCCCATCGATCCGCAACATCACTCGGTACACTCCGGGGGCCACGGCGAACCGGGCGTGCCATGTGCCGCGTGATCCGCGGCGCAACTCGACCGGTTGCCACCCGGTCAGGTCTCCCATCAGTTCCACCCGCCTGGCAAACGCCGCCTGGATCGCCACGCGCACGCTGTCGCCGCTCCGCTCCACGAGTTCCATCGCGGCGGCGCGCGAATCGTCCTGTCGGGTCGGCGCGGTTTCGCGCGTGCCGCTGATCTTGAATCCGAGGTGCAGCGCAGCGCGCCGGATACCTTGCACCGGCTCGATCACTCGAGTGCTGAGTGCCGCGACGGTCCCGAATCCCGGCCGCAGCTGGTGTTCGACGGCCAGCCCTCCGTAGAGCTGCGCCGAGCGGCCCGTCAGCAGGACCAGCCCGCCGGAACCGTGGACGTACCATGCACCGAGCGATCGTCCGATCGACAATCGGGCATCGGTGGTGACGTACGCGCGCCGTGGCGAGGCGGAGCTCGAATCACCGCGCGTCGGGTGGGCACCGAGTGTGTCGATGCCTCCCGTCCCGTCCCTGATCATCGAGAGGGTGCCGACGCGGACCGATCCCTCCACCGAGAATCCGCTGAGCCGTGAGTGGCCGGCGAGCACGACACTTGGCGAGAGGTAGGACGCGCTCGACACCGCGACGTGATCAACGGTGATGCCAAACCGAAGCCCGGCAGCGCCCGGGCTAGGCTCCGAGGCGACTGCGATTGACGTGGCGTAGAGGCCGTGACCATCGCGAACTGCCCCGACGTACTCCAGTGCGCCGCGCGAGATGAGGGACCGGCCCGGCGTGGACCGGATCGTGAACGCGAGCTCGCTGGCGAAGTCGCGGAGACCGAGGTGTCCCTCGAGCTCTGCGGCGCCATGGTGATTGCCGGCGAGTCGGCCGAGGCGCCAGCCGAATCGTGACGCCAGCGACAGTCCGGCGAGCTGATCGCCGGGCGACATCGGCTCGAGGAGGACCAGTGCGCTTGGTCGTGGCACCTGCTGGGCCGCGATCGGTGTGCCGGCGTGCACCAGCGCGAGCAGGGCGACAGGGAAGGTCCGAATCACGGGGGTCCCCGCACGAGCTGTGGCATCGACCAGAGCCGGCGGATGTCGGCGCCAGCAACATTGCGAAGGGTCCCCAGGCGCGCGATGGCGGAGGAACCCGGGGCAGCACCGGACCGGATGTCGCGCTCCACCGAACGTCGAAACCCCTCGAGCTCGGCGTCGCTCGCCCCCTGGTGTACGCCCACGTACAGGGCGCGCACGGCGGTGTCCGCCGGGACACCCCGGGTGAGCATGTCGGCAAGGATCACGAGCGGCAGCGTGAGCGATCGTGACGGGCTGGCACCGCGCATCGCCCCGAGGTGGGCCGGCGAGGCGCCTGCTTGCAGTGCACTTGCTGCGGCCGCCAATGTCGCGGCATCCTGTGTCGGGCCAAGCGCATCGCGCGCCTCGGTGAGCGACCGGACCGACGCATTCACGGCTGCTACCACTCGTTCGCCCGGCATCCGACGCGCGGCACCTTCTCCCGCGACACTCCAGAGCGGTTCGACCGGGAGTCCCGCGGCAGCCGCGCCGTCGATGAGGCGCTGGATGCGCGCCATGGCGTCGGTGCCAAGCAACGAATCGAGCCTTGCTCGCGAGGGCGCTTGCTGCGCATCGAGCGAGCCGGTGACCAGGGCGAGCGTTGCGCCGAGGACAAGGTGACGCATCACAGCGCCGGTTCAGTGGCCACGACCACCACCGAACTCGGCTCGCCGAACAACGACGACTCCGGTGCCGATGGGGCGTAGGGATCGGCGACCCATGCCGAGTCGTTCACGACGAACGCATAGACATGACGACCGGCAGGAAGGGTGATCGTCGTGGTCCAGATGCCCCCGTTGCCGGTCCGAACCAGGGAGGTCGTGCCGCTGTCCCACTCATTGAAGTCCCCGACCAGTGCCACGCGCTCGGCGCCGGGGGCGTGCAGCACGAACGCCACGTCGCGCACATCGTGACTCTGTGCCGCGGTCGGCTCGGAGGAGGGATGGGGTTGGTCTACAAGCGCTAGGGCGGCCGCGATCGCCGCTGTCAGCGCCAGCCCGGCGGCCAGGGCAGGACCATGCACGCGCCACGGTTGCTGGCGTGGTTCCGGTGCCAGGCGTTGCTCGCGGAGCCAGCGGATGGTCGCGTGCGCTGCCAGCAGGTCCGGTGGGACCTCACGAAGCCTTGCTGCGGCTCGGCGTACAAGGGCGTCGCAGTCGGGATCAGGGCCGGTCACGGCAGAACGGTTCGAGTCGCGGGCGAAGGCTTTCGCACGCTCGCTTGACTCGCATCTTGAGGGCGGAGATTCCGGCGCCGGTGATCGCGCTCATTTCATGGTACTCCAGCTCCTCGACGTACTTGAGGACGAAAGCCTCGCGCAACAGCGGTGGCAGCTCGGTGACGGCGGCCATGATGTGCTCCATCTCGTCCGATCCCTCGCGCGCCGGCGAGGGGTGTTCGTCAACCAGTTCCGGCCGGGCGATGAACGTCTGCCGTCTCCGTTTCCGCTCCCGGTACCGCGTTCGGCACTGGTTGATCAGGATGGTGAGCAGCCAGGCCCGCACCGGCTTCGCGGGGTCGTACCGGTCGATGGCACGCAGCGCCCTCAGGAAGCTGTCCTGGACGGCGTCCTGCGCGTCGGACGGTTCTCCAAGCATCCGCAGGGCGACCCGATGGAGGATCGGGTGGTACTGCATCACCACCGCCTCGAAGGCGTCCCGGTCTCCTGCTTGGGCCCGGGAGAGGAGCTCGCCCTCGGTCACCTGAAGCGGAGTACCGGGGACCCCGAGGTGGGGTCACACGCGAGGCGATCGCGGCGCCCGGCGAGGGGGACGCATGGGGAGTTGCCACCAGCGGTAGTCGGTTCGGGCACGAGGCTCGGCTCCGGTCAGGGTCGCGTGACCAGACCCGAATCCGAGCGAGAATGGTTACCGGAGCCGCCGTCTCGAGGGGCGGATGACGTGAGCGCGGGGCGGATCGGACCATCCGCTGGACCCAGCCGAGCGGATCGAGCGGGAGGGTGGCCATCTGACGCCTGATCCGGAGCTCAGGGTGAAACTCGCCGAGCAGTTGAGTCCGCGGGAGCAGGTGACCCAGGCGGACTGAACGTGGTACATGTCGAAGCAGGGCCGGCCCGGGCGTTACAAGTCGATCCGCCGGCCCCACGGATGAACCTTCCATACAGTGGAGTACTGAACATGGCATTCCTCTGCAACAAGTTGCCCCTTGTGCTGGTGGCTCTCGGGGGAGTCATCGCCTGCGGCCAGGCCCCGACCGAATCGGGTGGGCGACTGGACATCATCCAGGATCCCGAGGTGTTGACGCTAGCACTCGGTGAGCGCCAGCCTATCCCGGGTACGGCGCGTACGGTGACCTTCAGCGCCGTGCCCAACGACTGGCGTTGCCCCAAGGACGCCGTGTGCATCAGCGAGGGGGGGTTCGGCGTCGCACTGATCATCGACAACGCCGCAACGATGCCACCGGTGGGTGTTCCCGCCCTCAGCCTCGAGCTGTTCGGGCATGAGCCGAAGGTTGTCGACGGGATGAGCTTCGAAGTGGTGAGCCTCTCGCCCGAACCGATGCTGGAGCAGCGACCCGCACCGGAGTCGTACGTGCTCTCGCTGCGCATTGCGCCCGCGCCGTAGCCTGCCCATCGAGTGTTCGACTCGAACCAGTCTCCCGTTCGGCAGGCGGCTCGCCCCGCGCGTGCCGGACGGGAGGCGGGCTTGTCACACCAGGTTGGTCGTCCTGCGGCGGGGACGGGGTCCGTGGGGTGGATCCGGACAGCACCCCGCCGAGCTGGCGTATCGTTTCACGATCACGCCAGTCCGCCAAACGCCTCGAGGAAGGCGTCGCGATACGAGCGCGTGAGGGCGAGCTTGCGACCGGTGTGCAGGGTGACCTGCCAGTCGCCATGCCCCAGCGGTTCCATCGTCCGGACATGACAGAGGTTCACGATCGCGGACCGGCTGATGCGGCGAAACCGGGTCGGGTCGAGCATCGCCTCGAGGTCCCCGAGGGCTCGGCGGGTCAGTTCTGCCGACTCGGGCAGGTGCAGCCGGACGTAGTTGTCCGCGGCTTCGAACCAGATCACATCTCGCAGTTCCACGACCACCGCGCGGCGGTGGCGACGGACCGCCAGGCGGTCGAGGCGCACCTGTTGCTCGGGCACGGAGGCGGGACGCCATGCCGCGCCTGTCGCTGCTTGCCCGGATGCCTGTTCGAGCCTGATCCGGGCGCGCTGGAATGTCCGCGTGAACTGGTCCCGGTCGAACGGCTTGAGCAGGTAGTCGAGCGCCTGCAGCTCGAACGCCTTCACGGCGTAGCGGTCGTGGGCCGTGACAAAGACGACCAGCGGCGGGAATCCCGGCTCGAGCGAGGCGGCGACTTCCAGGCCGGTCATCCCCGGCATGCGCACGTCGAGGAAGGCGAGGTCGGGTTCGTGCTCGCCGATGAGTCGCAGCGCCTCCGTGCCGGTGCGCGCGGTTCCGACCAGCAGGGCATCCGGCTGGCCGCGCACGAGGTCGGCCAGGTCGTCGCGAACCACGCGCTCGTCTTCGGCGACGAGCACCCTGATCGGGGCAGGGGACATGGGAAGAATCTACCGGCGGATCGGTTGCGCGGATGCGCCCGGATGGGGCGAACCGGACCCACGGGGTGGTGAACGCCGCCCCGCGGGGGCCTCCCGGCCCCAGGTTTCCTGATCCGCCAACCCATTCCCGGAGGATCCACATGTCACGGTCCAGCAGCACACGCGCGGTGATGGCCGGGGTGAGCGGGGCGATCGTCGTGGG
>ERZ869936.1017-NODE-1017-length-21976-cov-4.237215_pt1 | contig 21976 bp, 24 predicted proteins | sample MGYA00520876_ERZ869936 | MGnify/ENA primary metagenome ERZ869936 (study PRJEB32218, sample SAMN09650985) | biofilter metagenome | isolation source: enrty point of leading RO module | place: Saudi Arabia: Thuwal, RO plant located on Red Sea | collected 2016-02-17 ...
CACGGGAAAATGAACCGCAGGGATGCCGCTGACCTTCTGTTGCAGGCATGGTGGTGCCTGTCGCGACAAAAGTCGTTCGATGGTTCATTGCCTGCTGAATCCGAACGTCAAAAAGGCTGGCGTAAAGCCACGGAAGACAAAATAGTTGAAATCGGATGGCTTTCCCGAGGTGCCTCCCGCCAGGCGAAATATGACTCACTGACGCTGGACTCCTTGAAATTGTAATTTTTTTCGGCCACCAGTGGCGCCACTTCGCTAACCGGATTACATTGGGCAAAGCTATGAACCGCATTGTCGGCCTCGAAACCGAGTACGGGTGCCTTACAAACAACATTCCTGTTTCTCCCGGAGCCATCACGCGCGTTCGCGACTGGGTTTTTGCCAACCAACGCTACGGCTTGATTGATGTCCATCAGCGCGACTGGGATGAGCCTGCGGGCAATGGCGGTTTTTTATTTAATGGCGGTCGCACATACGTGGACATGGGCCATTTGGAATATTGCACCCCTGAGTGTTTGTCGCTTGCGGACATTTGTCGCTATGACCAGGCAGGCGATGCGATTCTTCTTCATGCGGTTCGGGACTTGAAGCTGGAAAAAGAAGTGAGCTTTATTCGGAACAATATCGATCACTACTCGGGTGCGACTTTTGGATGCCATGAAAATTATCTTGTCCGACGAACCGCGCCGCTGACTGAGGCCAACGTGCAATCCCTGCTAAGTTTTCTGACTCTTCGCCTGCTTTACTCCAGTTCCGGGCGTGTGGGCACCACGGTCGCCGCCGAATTTCGCGGTGAAATCAACCAACCCGCCATCGACAACGTCTTTCAAATCAGCCAACGGGCAGACTATATCAACAACGATCTGTTTGAATGGGTGCAGTTCAATCGTGCCATCATCAACACACGTGACGAGCCGTTGGCGGATTCCAGGAAATACCGCCGTTTGCACCTGCTGCACGGTGACACCAATGTTCTGCCCACCACGTTACTGTTGAAAATCGGCACCACCTCGCTCGTGCTGGATTTGCTCGAATGCGATTGCCTGCCAAAGCTTGTGCTGGCCGATGCGGTGCTGACGTTCCGCGCCCTCTCCCATCAACCGGAAGGCCCGTGGTTGGTGCCTCTGTCCAATGGACGGTGCGCCCATGCCGTCGAACTACTCAATCTATTCTGGCACGCGGCCAACAAGGAATTCCGTGGCCGCGACTCAGAGACCAACACGCTTCTGGAAATATGGGCCGACACACTCCGCGCCCTGGAAACCGACCCGATGAGCCTGGTCGGACAAGTGGACTGGATTACCAAGCGCTGGCTGTTCCAACAATTCATGGACCAGGAGAGGATTTCCTGGAGCGACCCATGGCTCAAATCCCAGGATTTGGAATTTCACCACATTGACCCAGAACGTAGCCTTGGCCTTGCCCTGGCTAAGACTCCTGCGGCCTGGTCCCAGACAACAGATAGCATCAAAAAAGCCATGACCCATGCCCCAGTCAACACCCGCGCTGCCGCGCGCTCCAAAGCCATGCAATTGCTCCATGAGCATTCCATTGAATACTTTGTTGACTGGGAAATTCTTGGCGCAGATGGAGGCCATTCGCTTCAACTGCTGGATCCATTTGACGCCACGCCCAAGGACGCAGAAAGCTGGCAGCGCCATTTGGTCGAACCAAAAGAAAAGCATCATAAACACCGGACTTCAGGAAAATCATAATGCCAATGCTTCCGCTCATTTTATTGCATGGATATCCCTTCGACGGAACACTGTGGAAAGACGTCGCCTCATTTATAGGCCCGGATTTTCAAGTATTTGCACCGGACTTGCCGGGGTTCGGCCAAAATCACCGGTTGCCCGTGGAACCCTCCATCGAATCCATGGCCGATGACGTGGCTCATTTTCTACAAAGAAAACAAATCCGTCATGGCGTTGTTGCCGGCATGTCCATGGGCGGTTATGTGGCGCTGGCCTTTGCGGAACGCCATCCCAAGATGCTCGCGGGCCTTGGTTTGATCAGCACACACGCCTGGGCTGATACTGATGAGATTCGCCGCGTCCGCCGCAAAACACAGGTCAAAGCGGAAAAAGAAGGCCCCTTGGCCGCGATTGAAGGGCTTCTTCCCAAATTATTTTTTCCCTCTGCTCAGGAAAATGAGGCGTTTCGAAACCTTCCCATTGCCGCCGCACAAAATGCCGGCGTCGAGTGCCTTTGCTGGGCCTTGGAAGCAATGGCCCGGCGTCCCGACCGCAGCAAGCTTCTCATGCACCTGAGCATGCCCGCCTTGGTGATGCATGGCAAAGGCGACCAGATTATTCCAGTGGAACGCGCCCAGGAAATGGCCCGTCACATTCCCAACGCAGACTGGGTGGAGGTCCAGCGCGCGGGCCATGTCCTGCCTTTGGAAGCGCCGGATATTGTCGCTCACGCCTTGACCCAGCTTGCGGAAAGGGCGTCGCGTTTCTCGCCGGAAACCGGACTCTACAAGCGCGACAAGGAGGACAGGGGCATTGTGATTGCGCCCACTGAGCACGGTTTGTAAAATTTTTCAAAAGGAACTTTTTCCTTTTGAGAAAATAAACCGCATGAGCGACAAACTGGCCAAAGCTGTCCGTTCCCTCGGTCTGGAAACCTATTCACGCCACATTTTTCTTTGCTGTGACCAAAGCGAACCGCTCTGCTGTTCCATGAAAGAGGGATTGGAATCCTGGAAATTTTTAAAGAATCGTTTGAAGGAATTAAATTTGGCCGGAGAAAACCCCGCGGTTTTCCGCAGCAAGGTCAACTGCCTGCGCGTGTGCGAACGCGGCCCCATCGCGGTCATTTATCCCGATGGGGTTTGGTACCACTCTTGCACGCCTGATGTGCTGGAAGAAATCATTCAAAAACACCTGATTGGCGGCAAAGTCGTCCGAAAATACGCCTTCGCCAAAAACGACTGCCTTCGGTGCGATGCTTCAAAACGGTGAAGGTGGTCCTGAAGCGGAACTCACCGGTCTGGCAGGAAACACCGTCCCAGGCACGTTAACGCCAAATCCAGACACCGGGCTGCTGTTGAAACCCGATACTGCCGCAGGCGCTGCTATAACTGGACTGCTCGGAATGAGTGGCAGCGGTTCCCGGGTCAAGCCGCTGACCGCCTGCCGTGAAAAACCACTGACGGGGCTTGGTGACAAGGGTGGCAAAATGTCCGGGGCGAATGTCTGCGGTGAAGCCGCCTGAGGGACGGTCTGAGGTGTAAACACAAAACCGCTCACGGGCTGGCCGGAAAAACCGCTGACGGCCCCACGCGTGAAGCCACCGACTGGACTGGCGCTAAAACCGGAAATTGTTGGGGAGAATCCTTCGTTCTGCGCCCACGCAACTCCTCCTCCCGCCAAAAGGAAACTCAAACCACTGATTAACAAAGTTTTCATGAATTAAACTCGGCCTTGGATTCGTTCCTGTCAAAAAGCCGGTCCAATCGGAATAAGCATTTCTCCCATGTGGCAATCAGGTTTCCGCCGCCGTTGCTCTCTGAAGCTGATGAAGTATTATACTGGTGGACTGAGGTTGCATCTTGGTTTGAATGGCGAAAGCAGGACGAACAAGGACATCCTCAGTCCCAAAAATGCGTCAGATGATCATAAGTATTTGATTGTTTGGCGCATTTTTATTTTCCCGGCATGAAGATTCATGGTCAGCCAGAGGTATCTCGATGAGTCGGAAGCGGTTTGCCTGGCTGAAATACCTCAAAATGCTCCAGGCTCATGACCACCCCCGCCCTGCTATTGACCACTTCCTTAAAGGCATTTTCAACGGCTGATTGGAGTGTTGTGGGCACCCCTTCCGCCCGAAGGTTTAATATGAGCTGTCCTGAACAAACCTCGCCTTCAAGATAAAGCGAAAGTTCCGGGACAAAATCGTTTTGCACCAAGCTCACTGCGGCAAGGCCATCCAGCCCTTCGTCTGGACTGAAAGTCATCTTCAAGTGAGCAATTTCCGCGTTTTCAGCAAGCAGTTGGCCTTGAAGCCGTCGTGCCAGTTCAGCGACAAATTCATTGGCGTCGATCGGCCCTCCTGAGCGGACCTGAAGGGTGGCATTGAGCCAGCCCAACAGAGCCTCGCCCTCGGCGTAAGTGTTATAGTCCACCTCCATCGTGGCGCGTGCCTGTTGCTCGGATGCGGAGATACAGTCAAACCACGGCGCCAATCCTTGTTCATTGCGGGCGGAAACCTCAAAGAATGTCGCCCGCGGAAATTCCCGTTCCAAAAATTGGCGCAGGAGGCTTCTCCGGGAGGGCTCCAAAAGGTCCGTTTTGTTAATGACGATGATGTCAGCTTCTTCCAGTTGCTTGCGGTAAATGTAAGCCACTTTGGGCGAGAAATTGCCTCCGGGTTCCAGCCCAAAAACCCGCATGGCCCGGATTGGATCCACTAGCACGCTCATCGGCGCGATGGAAAATTGTTCGCCGTAAATTCGTCTCAACGGATACGTGACCGTCGCCACCAGGTCGGTGCAACTGCCCACCGGTTCAGCCAAAAAAACGTCAGGCTTGTTGGCTGAGAACAATTTTTGTGCCGCATCCATTAGCGAATTAAACCGGCAGCAGAAACAGCCTCCTGCAATTTCTTCAGTGGGAAACCCGCGCGCCGTTTGCAGTTCGGTGTCCACGAGCCCGCTGCCCTGATCATTGGTGATCAACCCGACGCGCAATCCCTGACGATGCAGATGACGCGCCAACCGTGCCACGGCCGTGGTTTTGCCAGCGCCAAGAAATCCTCCGACCATGATGTAACGGGCCTTGGTGTTACATTTTTCCACAGGTTGAGCCAACTGTTGGGCGGATGTGGGAATCATAAATCTCAGCCTTCAGCCTGTTGTTTCTCCAACAGCTTGTCGATAGTCTTGTCCAGAATCGCGCGGTACCCTTGGACGTCCGTGCAGCCCGCATCAGGACGGCCCTTCACCTCAAAGAGCCAACCGGTGTGATACGGGTCTTCGCCAATGAGGGCAAGGTTCCCCGACAGTGCCGGATTGATCCCGGAAAATACACCCTCGGCAATGGAGAAAATGTCCGAGATGGCCTTGAAGCCCTCAAGCCAGCCGACGACTTGTCCCAGGTTCACCGTCGCGCCGGGTTCAATGTCAAACCCATGGTCCACCATATCCCCTAGCATGCGGGTGGCAAACTTGGTCAGGCCGATACGGCACAGGCCGTTGCTGGTTGTGGAAACCCAATAATGCGAAGGACTATAAAGATGAGTTTCCGGCAAATGCGTCACAAAGTTCGAGCGCTTGTAAAAAATAGTTTTGGGCCTGTTGCTGTCCATCGCTTGCCGGAGGGTATCGGGCCGAAATTCCGGTTGGCAAGCCCGCAAGAAACCCTCGGTTCATTTATCCTTAAGTTGCGCTTCCTTCCGGTCCTGATTAGCGTCGGGCCATGCGCGCATTCATTCGGACGGGGTTTTTTATTTTCTCATGGGCCTGCGTCACAGTGGCGGCAATCTCCTATTCCCTGGAGGAGCAACCGCTCTATGAATACCGCAAGGACCATGACCGGTTCGGCCTGGGAAAATTTTACATGGGCCGTGAAATCGCGCACTATATGAGCCACCAGGGCGCTGCGTGGCTGGAGCGGTCCGAGCGTGAAACCGAGGAAAACACCAGATTGTTGGTGGACTTGCTCAAATTAAAGCCGGGCGAAACCGTCGCCGATGTCGGCGCGGGAACCGGTTACATCAGCCGCCAGCTTGCTGGAAAAGTTGGCCCGTCGGGCAAAGTTTATGCCGTGGAAATTCAGCAGGAGATGCTCGACATCCTGATGGCAAAAAACAATGAGGCTGGCATCACCAACATTATGCCAATTCTAGGAAACACTTCAGACCCGAAACTGCCGCCTCAATCCGTGGACACCATCCTGATGGTGGATGTTTACCACGAATTCGACCAACCGTTTGAAATGATGCGCGCCATGCTTCGCGCCTTGAAACCCGGAGGCCGCATCGTGTTTGTCGAATATCGCGCCGAGGATCCATCGGTGCCCATAAAGGCCGTCCACAAAATGGCCGAGGCGCAGGTGCGCAAGGAATGTGCCGTTCATCCCTTGGAATGGGTGGAAACACTCGATGACCTTCCCCGCCAACACTTGATCGTATTCAAAAAAAACGTCGACGCCGAACCTCAACTTGCCGCCAGGAAATTCTCAATTCACCAGTCTGACAATGCCATCGTGATTCGTTTTCCCGATGGGCGACCGGTTCTGCGTTATGCACTGAGGCAAAGCGAATCGTCACCGTTGACTGTTCCCAGCGCCTGTTATTTTCATCCCTTGGCGACTCCAGGCGGAATTGTCATGACTGACGTTGCTCCCGCGGATCACCGGCATCACCGCGGTATATTTTTTGCATGGCTGGAAATGCATGGCCAAAAGAGCGCCGATTTTTGGGGCTGGGGCAAACACGCGCCGGCAACCAACCGCGTCATTGTCAACAGGAAGACGGATAGGCTTGTCGCCAACGCATCCGGCGCCAGATTCCGGGCGGAAAATGTTTGGCTTGCGGAGAATACCCTGGTGCTTTCCGAACGCCTTTCTGCTTCGGTTCACCAGGAGGAACAGGCCAGCATATTGAATTTAACCTATACCCTGAAGCCGAGCTTTGACCTGACGCTCCCTCAGTGGGCTTTCAGTGGATTTTGCGTTCGCTCTCGACTCGAGGGCACTTTGGAGGCCACCGGGCCTGAGGGAGCAGTCGGACTGGGCGATCCGCATCATTTGAAGCCCGAAAGCAACTGGGCCGAACAGCGCTGGTACGGTTACGCCTTCCGATTCAACGACGGCTTCAAAGCGGGGCTCGCGGTGATCAATCACCCGAACAACCCACCCACCACTTGGCATAATTCCCGCAAGATCCGCATGCTCAATCCCTGCGTCGTTGCTCCGGGGGCATTGAAACTGAAAGCCCATAAGCCAGTGACGCTTCGTTACCGAGTGGTTGCGTGTGACGGGGAAATTTCCAAGGATTTGCTGAACCGGCTTTCGAAGGATTGGTGAATGAATTCCATCAAGCAGCCAAATCCTGCGCCCGCAACTCACGCTCGGTTTTGAGGCGCAATTGGCCGCAGGCTGCATCAATGTCGTGCCCCTTCTCCCGCCGCAGCGTTGCCGTGATGTTGAACCGTTGAAGCGATTCCAAAAATGTTTCCTGAACATCCTCGCTCGGGCGCTCCCATGGGAGCCCCTCGACTTTGTTGTAAGGAATGAGATTGACCTTGGCATGAAGGCGGCGAGCCAGTTCGGCCAGCGGCTTTGTCTGATCTGTGGAATCATTGACGCCCGCGATCAGAATGTACTCGAGTGTGATCATCCGGCCTTTTTTTTCCTGATAATACTCGCAGGCGGCCGTGAGTTCCCTCAGTGGATATTTTTTATTCACTGGCATGATTTTGGACCGCACCTCATCCGTGGCGCCATGCAGGGAAATGGCCAGGCGGAATTGAAGCGGCTCATCGGCCAATCTGCGGATTTGCGGAGCCAGGCCACTGGTGGAAATGGTGATTTTGCGCGCGCCGATGCCACCGCCCCAAGGTGCGTTGAGTATTTTCAGCGCCTTGAGCAGGTTTTCATAATTCGCCAAGGGCTCGCCCATGCCCATGATCACCAGATTGTTGACGATGCGGTTGCCGGTTGGCGCACCAGGAGGCGCAGGATCGATCATGGATGCGGCTTCTCCCGCGCCGGTGGTCGCTGCCCATCGCTCCACAGCCAGCACTTGCTCCACAATTTCCTCCGGGCGGAGATTGCGTTTCCAACCCTCCAGTCCGCTGGCGCAAAACCGGCAACCGTAAGCGCACCCGACCTGTGTGGACACGCACAAGGTGTGCCGGTCGCTGGCTTCACCGTAAAGCGCGGGGTTTGCAGGAATTAAAACACTCTCGACGAAGGAGCCGTCACTGAGTTTCCAGAGGAATTTTTGCGTGGTATCGCGCGCGCCTTGCTTGCGTGCCAATTCCAGCGGTTGAAGGGTGTAAAAATCTCTTAATTTTTCCCGAAGAGCCTTGGGCAGATTGCTCAATTCGTCCCATGACTGGGCTCGCCGTTTGTACAGCCAATCGGTCAACTGGGTGACGCGATAGGCTGGCTCTCCCCATTGGGCAAATTGCCTTTGAAGCTCATCCAGCAGCAAGGATTTGATATCCGGGTTCATCAATTTCAATGGGAATTAACATCGGTTAAAGCTCGCGCAACATCAAGCCAAGCGTCACCCGGCCTTGTTCCCTGGTCTTGCCACAAAGTGAATCTGAGGGCAATGTAACCGCCAATTCTATGACTTGCTTTCTACCGCTTGTTTCCCGCGAATGCGGATTTGCAATCGCCACGGTTTTGCTGGCCTCGTTTCTGCCGTGTTCCGGCGCCGATTGGCCCCAATATCGCGGCCCTGAACACGATGGTTCCACGCCGGAAAAAATCGCCACTGGCTGGCCACAGGAAGGCCCCAAAACCGTGTGGCGCGCGCCTTTGAGCGACAGCTTTGGATCCTTCGCCATCAGCCAGAACAAGGCGTATTGTTTTATTCAACGCAAAGTGGACGGCCAGGACCGAGAGGTGGCCATCGCGCTGGATGCCCAAACCGGCAAGGAGATGTGGGCTGTGCCTCTGGGCGAGGCCACCTATGATAAAATGGGGGGGGACGGCCCGCGATCCACGCCCACGATCGACGGCAACCGAATCTATTTCCTGGGCGCTTATCAGGTGTTGAGTTGCCTGGATGCCACCAGCGGAAAGCTCGTTTGGCAGAAGGACCTGGTCAAGGAATTCAATGGCAATGTCATCCGGTGGAACCATGCGGCCTCGCCTGTCATTGATGGCAATTTGATCTTTGTGAACGCTGGCGGACCCGGTCAGGCACTGCTCGCCTTTCACAAAGCCGATGGCAAATTAGCATGGAAAGGTGAAGACGACCTGCCAACACATGCGTCCCCGGTTCCCGCAACAATCCATGGCCAACGGCAAATTATATTTTTTACCCAGCAAGGTTTGGTTTCCGTCCGGCCTGATAATGGAAAAGTCTTATGGCGGCAGCCGTTCCCATTCAAAACGTCCACCGCCAGCAATCCCATCGTCTGGGAGGACATTGTGTATTGTTCGGCCGGATATGGCGTTGGCGGCGGCGCTTACCGGGTTGTGAAGACCGGCACTGGATTTTCAACCAAGGAACTCTGGCGACACGAGGACAACACCATCAACCACTGGACCACTCCAGTTTGCAAGGACGGTTACCTTTACGGCATCTATGGGTTCAAGGAATACGGAAAAGCCCCGCTCAAGTGCATCGAGATCGCCACGGGTAAGGAAGTCTGGTCCGAGCCGGGTTTTGGTTCCGGTGGCGCCACCATTCTCGTCGGCGGAAGCCACGTCCTGGTGCAGGGCGACCGCGGACCGCTGGTGCTGGTGGAGGCGACGCCGAAGGGCTACAAGGAAGCAGCCCGGTGCCAACCGCTGGGCGGCAAGTGCTGGACCATGCCGGTGGTCAGCAACGGCCGCATCTACGCGCGCAACACTAAGGAAGGCATTTGCCTGGACGTTTCGCTGAAGGTTTCGGCCCGTTGATTCAACTTTTTATTTACTCAACACTCGACACCTGCGGGTGATATCTTTTTACTTTGCCGCTACATTTTACCGCTTATGGCCAAGATCATCGCTGAAATGGAAATTGAAACGGCCACCATGGAGTTGCCGGACACCAAAACCATCCGCCTCAAATGGCCTGAAGGCTATGACGTGGAGTTCAAAACCGGCCAGTTCATCACCGTTTACTGGCCTGATACGACCACCTACAAGCGCGCCTACTCGCTTTCCTCCTGCGCCTTGGACAAAGGCTTTTACGAAGTGACCGTCAAGCGCGACGGAAAAATGGGCACGCGCATCGTGGATTGGGCCAAGGTGGGAGACAAGTTGTTCGTCATTCCGCCAACCGGTCGCTTTCTCCCCGTCTATGAGGAAAACAAGCACCTCATTTGCATCGCTGGCGGCTCGGGTGTGACGCCTTTCAGGGGCTTTGTCCGCGAGGCAACCCGCCGGCAATTAAAGACACGCATCACCATTCTTTACAGTGTGCGCACCACCGCGGACATCATCTTCAACGCGGAGTTTCGCCAATTGGAGCAGGAAAATCCGTATTTCCAGTTTCACGTCACCTGCACCCGGTTGGGCGCGGAGGATCCTTGGCCAGGACGGCGAGGGCGCATCAACGCTGACTGGGTGCGCGAGCACATCTGCGACTTGCCCAACACTGTATTTTACGCCTGCGGCCCCAACGATCTGGTCGAAGCCACCGAATCCCTTGTGCTGAATGAACTACAGGTTCCAAAGGAGCAGATGAAGACGGAGAAGTGGGGTTGATTCAGCCGTTTCATTTCCCTGCAACCAAAAACGCCACTACCCCGAAACAACGATATGAGCCGCGACACGTTATTTCTTCTCAAGGGCGATTTCCTCGACAAGGGCGAAGGCCCTTTTTATTGCCCTGAATGTGCCCAGCTACAGGGCGTGCTGAGCTTTTATCCCAAGCTCAAGGAGCAGTTAAACATCCGCTATGTGGATTTTCCCCGACCCCGGCCTGAAATTGTTCAGGAACTGGGCGAAGCCAACCAAGGATGCCCAACATTGGTTTTGGTATCCGCTAATGCCGGCACCCTGAGCGGTTTGAATGTCGGCGAACACAATGGCCGCAAATTTCTCAAGGGCGCTGCCGACATCGGCCAATATCTGGCCCGCGCGTATCAAGTCGGCGCGCCACATTGATTCATGCTCAAACGCACCGCTTTATTTTCTGCACACCAAAAGCTTGGCGCCCGCCTGGTGGATTTCGGCGGATGGGAAATGCCCGTCCAGTACTCCAGCATCGTAGAGGAACATTTGGCGGTGCGGCAGGCAGCGGGCATCTTCGACATCTCCCACATGGGAGAACTGACGGTCAGCGGTCCGGCAGCCTGCGACTTCCTCAATCATGTCCTGACCAACGACGTGTCCAAGCTCGCCGAGGGACAGGGCCATTACACCCTGCTCTGCAACGAGCGCGGCGGGGTTGTGGATGCCGTCTCTGTTTTTCGACTCTCCGAGGAGGTTTATTTGCTGGTGATCAATGCGGCTCGCATTGAGGCAGACGTCGCGTGGATGAAAAGCCAGGCCGGGGCTTTCCCACGTAAGGACCGTCTGATTGTCAACGACGCCTCGGAGAATTATTCAGCGGTAGCCGTGCAAGGCCCAAAGGTCACTGGGTTCATTGGCAACTGCCTCCAAGGCCAATCACAGTCGGGCGTTCGCGATGTCCACGTGACTGAGTTGAAGAAAAATGAAATTGGCGTGTTCGAATTTCAAGGGGCCAATGTCTTTGCTTCACGGACGGGCTACACCGGCGAGGACGGGTTTGAAATAATCGGTCGGGCGGATTCAATCCAAACGCTTTGGGACGAGCTACTGGCGGCAGGCAAGCCCCACGGTTGCCTGCCATGCGGCCTGGGGGCTCGCGATACGTTGCGCACTGAGATGTGCTACCCCCTTTATGGGCATGAGCTCGACGAGGAAACGACGCCACTGGAGGCGGGCCTTGGGTTTTTCGTCGCCATGGACAAAAGCGAGTTCGTCGGAAAATCCGCCCTTGTGAAACAAAAGCAGGAAGGCATTCGAAAAAAACTGGTCGCTTTCACCATGACCGGCAAAACGCCCCCGCCCCGGCCCCATTACGACATTTGGAGCACGGGAGAAGGCTACAGCAAAGTTGGGCAGGTGGTCAGCGGAACTCAAAGCCCATCGCTGAACCTTGGCATCGGCATGGGCTACGTCACTCCGGACCTGGCGAAACCCAAAACCGAGCTGTTCATCGACGTTCGGGGCCGCCGTTTTCCTGCCCTGGCAGTTTCTCGGCCAATTTACAAAAAATCCTGACTGGCAGGAGCGCCGGAAAAAATAATTCTCCTGTATTTTTATCATTGCGGGTTTGCGTCAATCCTGTGAAATCCCCGGAATAATTATGAGCAATGTTCCAACCGATTTAAAATACGCCAAGTCGCATGAATGGGTGCGCATCACCGGCGACACCGCCGTGATCGGCATCACGGACCATGCCCAGCATGAATTAACCGATGTGGTTTTTGTCGAATTGCCCGCCGCGGGCCGTCAAGTCAAAGCGGGCGAAGCTTGCGCTGTGGTGGAATCCGTCAAAACCGCCAGCGACATTTACTCGCCGGTCGGCGGGGAGGTGGTGGAAACCAACAAGGCCGTCGCGGACAACCCGGCGCTCGTCAACACCGCCCCTTACGGCGACGGGTGGTTTTATAAAATTAAGCTCACCAATCCATCTGACCTGGACGCGTTGCTGTCGCCCGAGGCATACTCCAAACAGATTGGCGGGTAATGCCTCAAAAAATCCGTTGACAGAATCAAGCAACCAATCAATATATCCGTATTCGTTGATATAACGAATCTCATTCAGAGTGGCGGAGGGACTGGCCCGAAGAAGCCACGGCAACCGGTTGAAGAAAATAGTGTTCTTCAATGACCAGGTGCCAAATCCAGCCGGAAGATTGGAACCAACCTTCTGGAAAAATGAGAAGAGAGCGCGATTTAAACACCTCTTCTCGAAATGAGAAGGGGTTTTTTATTGCCCCGACAACATTGGCATCGATGAACGGTGCCGCATCGAGATAAACGAATTATGGACAAGCAACCTGGCTTTATGAAGGCGCTCAAGTGTCGCGAGTGCGGACGCGAGTATCCTTTGACAGCGACTCATGTCTGCGAATTTGATTTTGGCCCGCTGGAGGTCGTTTATGACTACGACAAAATCAAGGGCGCATTGACGCGCGCCACCATCGAATCCCGCCGCAAAAGCATGTGGCGCTACCGGGAGCTGTTGCCAACCGCAGGCGAGCCGACCGTGGGCCTGGAGGTCGGCTTCACACCGCTTATCAAGGCGGACCGGTTGGCCAAGCGCCTGGGCATCCGCGAGCTGTGGATCAAGAATGACACGGTCAACTACCCCACCCTGTCCTTCAAGGACCGCGTCGTCAGTGTCGCGTTGAGCCGCGCCAAGGAATTGGGCTTCACCACCGTGGCGTGCGCATCGACAGGCAATCTTGCCAATTCCGTCGCCGCAAACGCGGCTTCCGCAGGGCTGAAGTCCTACGTGTTCATCCCCTCCGACCTTGAAACCGGGAAAATCGTCAATTCGCTGGTTTACGGTGCCAACGTGGTAGGCATCAAGGGCCATTACGATGAGGTCAACCGCCTGTGCGCGGAAATCGCCGGCAAATACGGCTGGGCATTCGTCAATGTCAACATGCGCCCCTATTACGCCGAAGGCTCCAAGAGCATGGGCTACGAAATTGCCGAGCAATTGGGATGGCGTCTGCCACAGCACACGGTTGTGCCGATGGCTTCCGGCTCATTGCTGACAAAAATTGAAAAATCTTACCAGGAACTGACAAAGCTGGGGCTGGTGAGCGGTTGCAATGGTTCGGTTCCTGGAGCGCAACGGACCGGTTGCTCTCCAATCTCAGTGGCTCAAACAGCGGGGCTCGACTTCTTTAAGCCGGTCAAGCCCAACACCATCGCCAAGTCGCTTGCCATTGGCACTCCTGCCGATGGTTTTTATGCGCTCAAGGTGATGAAGGAAACCGGCGGCGCAGCCGACGATGTCACCGACGACGAAATCCGCGAGGGCATCCGTTTATTGGCCGAATGCGAAGGGATCTTCACCGAGACCGCAGGCGGCGTCACAGTGGGCGTGGCCAAGAAGTTGATTGCTTCAGGCAAAATCCCTTCCAGCGACTCGGCGGTGCTGTGCATCACCGGCAACGGCCTGAAAACATTGGATGCGATCATGGGTCACGTCGGTCAGCCCCGAGAAATTCGGCCCAGCCTGCGCGAATTCGAGGCCATGCTCGAAAGCGAGAACAAATCCGCCATCTCCGCCTGATATGCCCGTCAAGATTACTGTGCAGGAACCCCTGAGGAAGCTGCTCGACAACCAGCCTGTAGTCGAAATGTGCGGCAGCACTGTTGGGGACATTTTTCGGGCGTTGCGCCAACGGTATCCCTATTTTGTCGAGCGCATGACCGAGCCGGATGGTTCGGTGCGACGCTTCGTCAATGTGTATGTCAATGAGGAGGACATTCGCTTCTTGCAAAATCAGCAAACCGCCGTGCAAGATGGCGACGAAATTAGAATCATCCCCTCCATCGCAGGAGGTTAAGACAATTTATGCCAGTCAACGTAAGAATCCCGACTCCGCTTCGCAAACTGACCAACGAAGCCGAACTTGTTCAAGTCAACGCTGCCACCATCGGCGACGCCATCGCTGAACTGCAAAACCGCTACCCCGGCATTCAGGACCGCTTAGTGGACGAAAATGGCGAGGTGCGGCGCTTCGTCAATGTTTACGTCAACGAGGAGGACATCCGCTTTCTCCAAAACCAGCAGACGCCCCTCAAGGACGGAGATGAAATCAGCATCATTCCAGCCATTGCTGGTGGCTAGGCCCAGGGTAACTTTCGAGCAAATATAACCGCACTCTATGGCTACCAAAAAGGCCGCTGTCGCCAAAAAAACTTCTGGAAATCAGGACCAGCAAACCCGCTTGTGGCTCATGTTTCCGCCCAAGCACATCACCCGACCGGTGATTTGGGAGCTGGGCCAGAAGTTTCCGTTGGTCACCAACATCCGCCAGGCCAGTGTCACCGATGAAATCGGGCTGGTATCGCTCGAACTGAGCGGCAAGCGCGACGAAATCAAGTCGGCGATCAAGTGGCTGGAAAAGCTCGGCATTAAGGTGGAACCGGTCGAGATCAACGTCATCGAGAGTTGACGTATTCCAGGTTCAATATTCGGAAAGTTTCTGTTCCAGCTTTTTGAGCGGTCCCAGCAAGGTCCGGTTCAAATACCAGCTTTCCATCCATTCCGCAGAAGTGATGCCGGGAAAATCTTTCTCCACAGTCGCCGCATGGGAGAGAAAAGATGCTGCATAATCGCGCCCCGCTTGAATGGCCTTGCGAACCTCGTCTTTTGCCGTGGCGTCTGTTTCCATCGCTTTCATTTTGGCTTCAGCCGCTCGCAAATACTTCAGGCCGTCGCCCCACCGAATGAGAAGCTCATGGCCAGCGGCGAGTTTTTGCAGGCGATAGAGCACAATCCTGTCCTGCGCTGCTTTTTGCGTGGCATCATCAATCAACGCCTTCATTTTCTGCAGAGTCGCCATGTCCTCATCGGTCGCGCTGCCCCGGCTGGCGCGGTATGAAATTTCCAGATTGTCGGAGAGCTGCCGGAAATAGTTCGCCACAACAGGCCCGGCAGCAGGGCCAAAATAAGTCAGCGAATAATCCTTTAATTCCTCCGCGGGCTGGCGCTCCGGAAAGTAATAGGCATGAGTTCCAGCAGAGGAGAGATTGAACGCAAAATTCCACCAGAAACCGTGGGGATACTGCATAACCAGCGACTCTTTGATTTTGTTTGCCACAAGATACTTCGTGTCATTGGCCAGCGCGTGCAAAAATGGCGGTCCATTGATCGGCTGGTGCGAGGTGGTTGCGTAGTAGGAACACAGGCTGAAATCCTTGAAAAACGACGACCACGTCCGCAAATTCTCCTTCATCACATATTCCGGGTCATTGTAACTTTGCTTGTGATTTCGTCCCCAGTGGGCGTAAAGCGCCTGCCACTTGCCGTTGGCCACAACGCCCTCGGGCGGCTTTTCCAGCGGGGGATACCCCACAACTGCCTCCAGTTTGACTCCAGGCGCGCTCTTCTCCATGCGCTCCGAAAGCTGGTTGAACAACTCAACAATCAGATTGGCAGCGCCGCGCCTGACACACGCCTCGCATTGGCAGGACCGGCCGCCATCAATCCAAACCGGGAGAAAAATCTTCAATTGGGTATATTTTCTTAGAAATGCCTCCACGTTGCGGATGAACTCCTCGTTGGCCTCGGCGTTGCTCCAGCAATAGTTCACCGCCGGGAACTCGCCGCCATGCGGACGCCGCTTGCCATCCAGAAAACCAAACCACTCGGGATGTTTCTCAAAGTATGTCTCTGTTGGCAGGAAAAATGGAAAACTGTGCCCCGGGCCGTGCAGCATCAGGCCGCGTTTGTCCAGTTCGGCCAAAACGCCGGCCCGCTCCATTTGCTCAATCTCAAGCCGAACACTTTCCGGTTTGTGATGCGCTTGCCATGAGACGCCGTTGTAGCGGTTTTTCGCCGCCCAATCAATCTGTGGCAACATTCGCTCCGGATGCAGATCAAAAAAGAACGCGCTGCCGTTGAAGATGCGCAGTTCAATTTTCCCGGCTTCGGACCATTTCCCCGCAGGAAGCGACAGGTCCGGTTTCCAGGGAACGACTTCGGGATCCTTGGGATCCAGGCTCATCTGATGCCAGCGGCAGCCAAGTCGTTCGAGCAAATCATAAACGCCGTAGAGGGCGCCTCGCGGCGTGTCGCCCGCGATCACGATGCGATCAGGAGAAATGAGAAGCCTGTAACCATCAAAGCCGTTTTTTTGTTCCGGCAGTTCGCCCAGCTTGAAGTGCTCCCTAAGCCCCACACTGATTGACCATTTCCCTGTTCGTCGGGCCTCCTTCATGCGGAAACCGGAGATTTGCTCGATGTATTTTACCAGTTCGCTGGCGGCAAAATGCTCCACAGGCCCAGATTCTTTTGGGCAATGCACGCGCCAACGGGAATTGCCTCCTTTTACAATGTCCACCGCATGGGATGCGGCCTGCGTAAAAAAGAACGACACCATAATCACGGCGGCCAACAGGATTTTCGTCGCTTTGCTCATCAATTGGATTCCTGGTTAAATGAAAACCCGGATCAGAATATTCGGCGCAGGTTCATCACCAAAAAACCGACAACAAGCAGGATCCCTATCACCCACCAGAACCAGTGCATGCCGCGCGGTTTGATTTCCTTCTGGGCGCCAAATTCCCGCTTCACAAAATCGTCGTAGTCAAACTCGTCATCCGGCAAGTCCGCTCCGCTGGCACGGGCCTCCTCCGACCAGCCGGTTTCCTCGTCCGAGCCGCACTCGGGGCAGGCTTTGGCATTGCGCGGCAAATCAGCGCCACAATGGGGGCAAATATCGGGGGTGGGCATCGAGGCGATTGGGTGGGACTTATGTGATATAAAAATTTAACCACCCACCCCCGCATATTCCTCGTCCGTGACCAGCTTCAATCCCATGAGAATGTAATCGTGGGAAACCGCCTGCATGTCCTTGACGTAATCGGGCAGCCTGAGCAGTGTGGAAAAGCCCATCATCGCAAACATCTTCAAGGCGTTTTCCTGTTTGCCGATGAATTCAGCCTCGACCCGTTCGAGCGCGCACTGGCGCGCCACTTCCACAATCTCATGCACCAGGGCCTTGGCCAGGCCGCGCTTGCGGTAATCCGGATGCACCTGCACGCTCACGCGGCCGATGTGACGTTTCCATCCGCCCAGTTGCTGGTGAAGTGTGGCAACACCGATGATTTTATCATCATGCCAGGCCAAAAGTGGAAAGTTGCGTCCCAGGTCGATGTTCACGCACCAGTCGTTGATGACGCTTAGTTCCGTCACGCGGTGCTTGATGAACATCAATTCCACGGAAGGCATTGCCTGAAAGAAGGCATGGAACAGTTGCGCGTCTTTGTTCTTGAGGGGTCGCAGCGTGCATTCGGAACAGTCCTTAAGTTTGATTTTCTTGGGGAATTCTTCGAGCGCGGATTCAAGTGACATAGGTTAGTTGGGTTTGGTTTAGCCAAGAGCCGTTGTATCCCAAGAACCGGCCCAACGACAAGACTCAATGCGAATGAGGCGGGGTAAATTCACCAACAATGCCACGATCCGTGTTCCAGGCGTTCTCGGCCACCGCGGCCGGATCCAGGCTCCAGCGAGCCGCCAGGAGGTTGACTTTTTCGGTGTTGGAAACAGTCGCCTCCCTTTCGGTGTAATCCGCCCACATGCCGTAAGGAAAACAGGCCAACCCCAATTCCCGCTCTGCTGCTGTCACCGGTCCCTGGTTCCACAAGGTGGTTTCCGCCCACGCATAAGCGCGAAAAACCTGACCCCGATCCACGATAGCCCAAGCGTGCTGGTTCAATGCGCGGTTGGCGCAAAAATATTGCAGGTGCCCCACCTTACGGCTCAATTCGATCAAAAACAGGAAACACCGGTCCACATCGTCTCCAGCCTCGGGCAAATCGGATCCGACCACCAAAATCCACCCCAGAACCGGCGGTGAAATAAACAGCTTGTGTTCCCTCGCCTCGATAAGCCCTTCCTCCCAGGAACAGGAGATGGTGTCATGAACCCCCAAGGCCGCTTGAACTTTCACCACGTCAGTCCCCTTGATGGCCAGCCACAGTGTCGGTTTCTCGATGAACAGCGGCTTTTTCTTTGGAGGCATCAGGAGCGACTCAGGCATGTCAAACTGGCTAAGTTGATTTCGCAGCTTGTGGTCGCGCATCCATCGGGCAGCGGAGCAGGCAAACAGAACCCCGGCACTCAACACAATCCCTAAGGGAATCAACATGAGCAACCACAGGACTTCTTTGAATTCCATCGGGCTCATCTTAATGCCAATTTACGCGTCTCAAATGCATCTTCAATGAGAAAAACGGTTGAAGTGCAGGTCAGGCGATTTCTGAGCAGTACAAAGGCCAGCCTTTAATGATTAGAATATATTTTAGGCCGGCAGGATGCGCTGTTTCAGCGCAATATCTCCCAACGCCAACGTGACCGATTTTTTTATTATTCATGGCGTAAAATTTTCCCTGGTATCTTAGCTTTGATTGCGTTGATGGCCTCGCGCGCTTAATTTTCTTCCTCATGAAACCGATTGCTCAATTGATCCTCACCCTGCCTCTTGGGATGACGCTTGTCATGTTGCCCTTGGCCTCCTGCGCCAAGGACTCGCCACCGGTAGGGAACACCGTGCCCTCGGACAATACAGTCCATATTTATGTTGAGCAGGCCTCCCGGTTGCTCAAAGACAATTCCGCCATCGTGACTCTGGACGTGCGCACACCGAAGGAGTTTTCCGCCGGACGCATCCCCGGCGCAGTGAACATGGATTTTTATGCCCGGGATTTTGGGCAACAACTGGCGCAGTTGGACAAGGACAAGCCCTATTTGGTCCATTGCGCCGTCGGCGGACGCAGCGCCAAGGTTCGTGAGCAAATGAAGCAGATGGGCTTCCGCCACATTTACCATCTGGAAGGCGGCTTCAAGGCTTGGGAAGCAGCAAAACTGCCGGTGCAAAAATAATCACTTCTTCTGATCGTTCGGCGATAACCCACTCGTTCCTGCAAACAATGAGAAAATTTCTAACCGCTGCACTTCTGTTGATTATGACCTGCGCAGGCGCGCGGGGTGAGTCCAATGTTGTCCGCTCCGAGGATGTGATCTACGGACGCAAATTCGGCGCCGCGCTGACGATGGACGTCTTTAAACCGCCAACGCCCAACGGCGTTGGCATCGTCTTTGCAGTCAGCGGCGGATGGTTTTCGGCAAAGGAGCATGTGAATCAGGCCGTTTATGACGCGTTTCTCCGGCGTGGCTACACGGTGTTTGCCGTCGTGCACGGCTCGCAGCCCAAGTTTCAAATTCCCGAAATTGTGGATGACATGAACCGGGCTGTCCGGTTTGTCCGGCACAACGCCAAAAGTTATGGCATTGATCCGGGCCGCATCGGCATCAGCGGCGCGAGCGCGGGCGGCCATTTGTCGCTGATGCTCGCCACAAAAGGCGGCAACGGAAAACCCGACGCCAAGGATCCCGTGGACCGGGAGAGCAGTGCCATCCAGGCTGTGGCGTGCTTTTTTCCACCGACCGATTTCCTCAACTACGGCGGCCCTGGAACCAACGCCGTGGGCATCGGCGTGTTAAAGGCTTTCAAAGCCGCCTTTGGCCCCGAGTCGGACACCGAAGAGGGACGGATGACTCTGGGCCGGAACATCTCCCCCATCTATTTTGTCCACACCAATCAGCCTCCGGTTTTAATTATCCATGGCGATGCTGACTTGCTGGTTCCCATCCAGCAGGCCGAAAGCTTTGCCCAGCGCAGCCATGAGATGGGCGCGGTTGCCAAAGTTGTGGTAAAAAAAGGCCAGGCGCATGGCTGGAAGGATTGGATTGCGGATTTGACAATGTTTGCGGACTGGTTTGACGAGCACCTGCGCGGCATCAAACCGCACGCGGATTCACTTTCAACTCAATAAATGGGCTTCTACTTCAACCCGCCCGCCAGCAGGGTCTCAAAATGCGGTGGCTGTTCCTCGCGGGCGACCACGCTGATTTCAATTTTCTTGAACCCCGCCTTCTCCAGCCAGCGATGCAAATCGCTCTCGGGAAAACCAAGCCAGCGATCCCCGTACAGGTCGCGCGCCTTAACAAAATTATGGCGCAACAGGTCAAGGATCAGAATCTGTCCGCCTGAACGCAAAATCCGGTGCGCGCTCTGAAGGGCTTGATCTGGCTTTTCGGCATGATGCAGCGCTTGGCTTAAAATGACCAAGTCCACGCTGCTGGGATCTATTGGTGGGTTTTCGAGGTCGCCCAGACGAAATTCCAAATTCTTCAACCCGTTCTTTTTCGCTTTGGCCGCGCCAAAGGCCACAATTCTTTCAGAGTTGTCCACCGCGATGACTTTTTTGCAGCGACGCGCCAGCAGTTCGCTCAACAAGCCCTCGCCCGCCCCCAAATCCGCAACTACCAGGGGCGGCAAGATACGCAACAGCAGATGCCCAAACGCCTGCCAGGACCGGCCCGGTCCATAAACGCGGTCAAACCGTCCGGCAATCTGGTTGAAATAAACCTGGGCGCGCTCGCGTCGCCGGTTAAGGACGCGCTTGAGGTTGATCTGATCCGAATCATGCTCGGGCAACTCCTTGCCGCCTCGCAACGCCAGCTTGAGCCATTCGCCTGATGGCCCGTCGCCGTTTTGCTTGAGCCTGTAAAAAGTCCGCTTTCCCTCCCTTCGGGATTGCACCAGTTCGGACTCCTGGAGCAATCCCAGGTGCGTCGATATGCGCGACTGCCCGAGCCGGGTGACTTCCTGGAGTTCATTGACCGACAATTCATCCTTCTCCAGCAGCGCGATGATTCGCAGCCGCGTCGGATCGGCCAGAGCCCGGAGGCATTTGAGAGTGGCAGGCATTGGGCGGCGTTATAATTTATTGACGGTCAGACAAGGCGTGAAACCAAAATCGGGATTGACGCTTTTCAAAACGGATATATCATCCTATCTTGATACGTCAATACGTCTTTGAACACTTAGAAAAACAATTCCATGAGCAAATCCTACATTTTTTCCTCTGAGTCCGTTGGTGAAGGTCATCCGGACAAAGTGTGCGATACCATTTCCGATGCCGTGCTGGACGCGTGTCTGGCTCAGGACAAGAACAGCCGCGTCGCCTGTGAAACCTACGCCAAGAGCAACGTGGTCGTAGTCGGTGGCGAGATCACTACCCGCGCCGATGTCCATGTCAATGAGGTGGTGCGCAAGGCCATCCGTGACATCGGCTACGTAAATGACGACGACGTGTTCCACGCCGACAAAGTGTTCATCACCAACCTGATGACCCGCCAGAGCCCGGACATCGCCCAGGGCGTGGACGCCCGCGAGGCTGAGGGCAAGGACACCGCCGAGCAAGGTGCCGGCGACCAGGGATTGATGTTTGGTTTTGCCTGCGACGAGACGCCCGAATTGATGCCTGCCCCGGTCATGTTTGCCCACCGCTTGGGCCGCGAGTTGACCCGCATTCGCAAGAGCGGCAAAGTCAAATGGCTTCGCCCCGACGCCAAGAGCCAGGTTTCCGTCCAGTATGAAAACGGCAGGCCGGTTCGTATCACCAGCGTGGTCATTTCCACCCAGCACGCCGCCGACGTGAAACACAAGGAAATCAAGGATTTCTGTATCAAGGAAGTCATTCAGAAGGTGCTTCCCGGCGACATGCTCGACAAA
>ERZ869936.1018-NODE-1018-length-21955-cov-8.440183_pt1 | contig 21955 bp, 24 predicted proteins | sample MGYA00520876_ERZ869936 | MGnify/ENA primary metagenome ERZ869936 (study PRJEB32218, sample SAMN09650985) | biofilter metagenome | isolation source: enrty point of leading RO module | place: Saudi Arabia: Thuwal, RO plant located on Red Sea | collected 2016-02-17 ...
ACTGTGTACGCCATACGCATAAAAAAGCCCGCTTGCGCGGGCTTTTTTATGGGTATGGCGTCCCCAAGGGTAATCACAAGTAACCCCAGAGCCGCCAAGAATCAAGAACATACAACAGCCGGGTCCAAAAGGGGGCCAAAAAAGTGAAGATTCCGGCTGTCTCAATTCAGACCCGCTATCGCGCTAACTGTCTCATTTTGGAGTCCCAACTGAGACACCGATTAGACACGCTGCTCAACCGAAATCTCACCGCGACCCCAGGAATCGGTTCCGCGCACCTTAGGGTCTTGTCGGTTCTGATTTCCGTGATATCCCTTAGCCAGGTCACCCAAAACCTATTCCGACCGCCCAATCTTACCTGAGGACATGTAAGGAATGGAAAGAACAGTTCAGATCCTGATGGTCGCTGCCGCATGGCTAATCATGAGCTCAGTGCTCATCTGGACGCCAGCTTGGTGGCTTTACAACCACGTCGCTGCTCCGATCTTCGACTTGCCTCACCTCACGTTTTCCCAAAGCGTGGGCATGTTGATTCTCGTTTGGCTTGTTGCCAACGGAATGGCCAAGATTTCCGTCAAGTTTGGACCCAAAAACCAGACCTTCTGAGAGTCTCGTCATTAAAATGAGGATGCAAACATGATTAGCAAGAACCCCAAGCAGCCGGTGCCTCGGCACGACACGATCGAGATTCGGCTTCAAATCGACATCATTACGACTGATCGCAGTGACAGAAATGGCGAATCCACTCTCTCTGTCAGACAAGAGTCGACAGGGCGAGAGAACACCTGGAATAACCGCCGGCGCATAAACTTCTAGTCTGCTGCGAATGTGTGCGCTACTGTCGGCCTAAGGGCCACAAGATGGGCTGTTACACTGAAAGAAGAGTTAGGAACACGAGAACGGTGAACTGTGAAGTATCAGCCGTTAGAGCATTATCTGAGAGAAGTGCCTCCAGACAATCAGCACGTGTCGCTCAGCTTCGAGCAAGTTGAGAAGATCCTCGGCAAGAAACTGCCGAAGTCTGCATTCACGTACCGGGAATGGTGGGCCAATCAGAAAGGTGGCTCGCGCGCCCCGCACTGGCGCGCGGCAGGATTCAGCGTGGAAGCGGTAGACCTGTCAAGCAAGATCGTACGCTTTGCGCGAACCGGAAAAGCGAGGCAGCCCCCAGTGGCACGAAGGGCAAAGAAAAGAAAGGCAAAGCCACGCACCACAGCGACAAAGCCAATGAAGGCGGAGAAGCTCATCAATGCCGGATTCAAGAACTATGGAGGATGGGAACTGACGGAAGACCGAATCCATTTCAAAGGCAAGCTGCCGCGTGAGCCCGGCGTCTATGCGCATATCGTTGACGGAGATGTCTACTATATCGGCAGAAGCCTGAAAGGATTCAGGCACCGCATGGGGCATTACAAGAAGCCCGCTCCAACACAAAGCACGAGCATTCGCATCAACGGCCAGATCAAGTCCGCGCTCCAATCCGGCAAGAGGGTCGAGACCCTCGCCGCCTTTCCGGAACCAACGACATGGAACAGCCTGCCGGTCGATGTCGTAAGCGGTCTTGAGACCGGGCTTGTTGCCCAGGTACGTCCGCCCTGGAACAAGCAGGGTGTGTCAGGATGAGATAGCGCGAGGGATCGACGCCGAATGGCCAAGACCGCAGGCACGGGCTTGGTTCTCGAGAGCCCGGTCCCGTTAGCGCCGTAGACGCAGGCGCAGGCGTACGGACGCGTCCACAAAAAAAAGACAATCTACTTCCCGGTAATAGACCGCCACAGCCACGCCCAGAAGCCGGTCCCGGCCTGCCCCTCGCCGTACTGTCTTTGCTTCGCGATACGGTCCTGCTGCCGGCCATATCTGATTTGCGCGTCCGACCACTGCTCCGCCCACCTGATCTGACCGCAATTAATCCAGTAGTGCGACCTGCAGGGGAAGTTCCAGTTGCCGATGGAGGGGTAGACGCTGACGGCACCGCCATCGACCGTCACCGACCAGTCGGTCGGCCCGAGCGGCGTTACGACCTCCTGCCCGCAGCCGCAGCAGCACTTGTGCACGGCTGTACCGTACGCGGTCGAGACATAAAGGACACCGTCCGTAATCGTTACCGGGATGGCATCAACATATTCGGCCCTAATCGATTTGATTCTGATCATCCTTGATCATCATTCGCTGTTGCGTTTCCGTCAATGGTGTATGCCGCGAAGTGCTCGCATTCGAGGTCGGCGTAGAAGCCGAACAGCTTCTTCCACCTGATCACCGCCATCATTGCGTTCAGCGCATTCAGGTCCGCAACCTGAATGTTCGTGGCGTAGACGGCATCGGCATCACCGCCGCCCATCGGAATCCGGTTTTTCTCCCAAACATGACCACGTTTTTCAGGCGTGCTGGTCGTCACCCGGACGATGCCGCGAATGCCGGCATCCGAATCCTCGAGTCCCATCCCCGTGTCGATGAAGGGGATGCCGAACTCTTCGAGCTTCCGCACCACGATTTCCTTGCCGGGCCGCGCATCCATGCACAGAAACACGAAATCGAAATCCTTGAGCTCACCGATGTTGGTCTCATCGACATAGACCGCGTGTGGCACGATGCCACGGTGCATCCGCGAATAGAGCTCATGGTAGTAATCGACCTTGCGCAGATGCGCCCGTAATTCTTCGATGCTTGCCGCACCGGGTGACCGAAAGGCCGTGTGCTGGTCAAACCAGTCACCGTCATACAGGTGAATCTGCGCCACAGGCGTCTTCGCTGCCTGGTCGAGGACATAGGACCCGGTGCCGCCGAGACCGATGATCGCGACCTTGCCGAGCGCGAGCTTAGCGGTATGCGCCTCGATCCCCGCGCGGGCGGACGCGTTATCAATGTAGTTGAACGGTGAATCCGGATCACTGGCCTCAATCACCTGACGGGTCTGAGCGGTGACATTCGGATCGACCTTCTGGGCATGCCGCGAGATCATCGAAACGTAGGTCGTCATCTTGTGGTGATAGTCGTCATACCTTCCGCTCGGTTTCGGCTTGCAGGAGAATGACCGGTCCATCACGAGCCCGGGCCTTATCTGCTGGTTGTTCGGGCTGTGGTCGAGATGCGGGACCTTGTTCCCGTCGTTATCACACGGATGCTCACCTGCGAACAAAGCGACATGGGTTTTCGGTGGCCCTGTCGTATCGCCGTTCAGACTGTCCAGAACCGAGACCAGCGTGCCGAGCCTGATCACCCCTTTAGCATTCACATACGGAACACTGTGGATGATCAGGTGGCCGCCAGCGATCTCGACTTCATACCCGTCATCAATCAGCCGCTGCAGGTCGGGGCTACGACTTATCAGTTGCTGTGACATTGAAGATCATTCCTTCCTTGGCCTTGACGGACTCGCCTTCTGCCAGCGTACCCTCGGGCTTGTTCCCATGGCCCTTGCGGTACGTGATCGTGAAACAGATGAATTCGCCGGTCGGGACGGGGTTGAATGCCAGTGCAACCAGCTCATCGAAGCTGAGATCGTCGTTCTTCGGGACTTCCTTTTCACGCCCGTTAACAATGATCGTCACGGTCTGGTCGTGATGCGGATGATGTCCCCTGTCTTTGCCGGCCTGTTCCGGCTGCGTTACGTCTTGCATGTTACTGACTCCTATGCAGATTTTGCTTCGAAAAAACTTTCGTCATGCTATACTTGACGAAATCGTCTAGTTGACGACCAAAAAAATAGGGGGTGGCCCTATGTCATACTCGTCACCTTAAACTATACGAAACCGTCAAGTAGGAGTCAACCATTGTCAGAGAAAATTTTTTCACAACGATTACAGCAACTTCGCGAAGATCGCGACCTGAGCCAGGAGCAATTAGCCAAAAAATCCGACCTGCAGTCCACCGCTATTTCGCACTTCGAGACCGGTGCGCGTAAGCCGTCCTTCGACAACCTGCGCAAGCTCGCAGACGCGCTGGAAACCACAGTCGACTACCTTATGGGGCGTACAGACGCGCCGGACGCTGCCCTTGCTACCGGCGATCAGCTATATCGTGATTTCGAAAAGCTGACCGACCACGATCGGGAGATTGCCCGGGACTTCATGGCATCGCTCGCCAAGCGATCTAAAAAGGGAGCTTAATGTCTAAGTGGCTCTGGCAAAGGATTGCTGGTGGAGAAGCCGAAACGCTCGTCCGCGAACTCGGCATAGCGGCGTTGCCAGTGTGCCCCTTTTCGATCGCCGAGGAACTCGGCATCGAAGTCCAGGCCCTGCCCGCTGATTCGAGAAGCGGGGTTTCCGGAATGCTGCTCAGGCAGCGAAACCTCTTCGGCATTCTGTACTCGACATCAATCGACAGCGATGGGTTCCAGCGCTTCAGTGTCGGCCATGAGATTGGTCATTACCGCCTGCCAGGACACCCTGAGTGTGTCCTGCAGGACGGGGCCCATGCATCACACGCAGGATTTCGATCGAAAGACCGCTACGAACTGGAAGCCGATCACTTCGCCGCCGCGCTGTTAATGCCGAGCACGTTATTCGACGCCGAACTGCGCAAGGCCGGCGACGGCATTGCCGCGATTGAGCACCTCGCCGGTGAGTGCCAGACCTCACTGACGGCGACAGCAATCCGCTTCGCGCAGCGCTCACCTGATGCTGCAGCAATCGTGGTTAGTAGCGGAAAGCAGGTCGAATACTGCTTTATGTCGGACACCCTGAAAGAAGCCGACGGGCTGGACTGGATTAGGAAAGGCAGTTTGCTGCCACCGAACAGCGCGACCAAAGAGCTGAATGCCGACCCGAGGAACGTCCTTGATGGCGAACGGATGGAGGCAGAAGGAGCAATCCAAGACTGGTTCGGTGGGGATATCGACGCGATGCTGATCGAAGAGACGATTGGGCTAGGTGATTACGGCAAGACTCTTACTGTTTTGACCGTCAACGACCTGCCTGATGCCGAAGAGATCGAAGAGGAAGAGGAGATGGAGGAGTCCTGGACGCCTCGCTTCAAGCGGTGATATGTAGCGCTTGTTCCCCGAAACTTAGAACCGCTCTTCAAGCGAATGGCGCTACTGGATCCGCAATTCTTCTGACGACACTTTGCTAGCATGGTAGTATCCGATTTTCAAACGACTAGTGAGTACCGTTACTCGTCAGTACGGCTTCTCTAAGCATTTTGTCAACGGCTTGCCATTCTGGCGACTGCTGTTCGCGAATTCCTCGAGCCAACTCTTTCTTCAGCTCGCGACGATCTCGATTCACTGTGTATTCTCGGAAAACTCTTTCCAACAAGACCTTGCCGTTACACTTTAGGCGCCAATCCGAGTCCCAATCTGAAGCTAATTCGGCATGAACCTGCGAACACCGCGCCAAAAATTCGTTGTTCCATGCGTTCAGATCTAGCGTAGATACGGCCCCCTTCAGTTCACCCAGCTTATCACTCAAGATATCTGCCATTTCCTGAAAACTGTCGCGAACATCCTCATTTGTTAGTCCGGGACTGACAGGGCGATCGGGCTCGTACGCTTGGCGAGCAGCCAACGGCATCAACTGTTCAAGCGCCAGCTCCTTCACGCGAGAATTGAATTCGCCCCGATCTGGCAGCTCCCCGTCCTTCGGTGCCGCGTTCAACACGTCATACAAGACCTGAATATTGAGCAAGTAGTTCTCCAGACAATACCGATCCCACTGTATGACCTTAACTAGATTTGTCGAGCTCAGGTTGGTGATGCTCCTATCCTGGTCAAATATGAAGCAATGTAGTCGATCAAGCCTTCCAGCACTCTCTGCTGCTTGGAGGTTTTGAATTTCTGCCTCGACGGCCTTTCGCCCACCCAACGAGCTGACCTGACACCTATCGCCGAGCGTCCCGCGAAACCCTTCCTCCATTACGTCTTCATCATCGGGTCCTTCGACAAATACGTGCTGCTCATAGAAGAACGACTCCGCTGGGGTAACGCCGAGTCGGCCTAAGGCCTGGAACATCTCATCAAAGTCGCCACGATATATAGGAGTTGCATTGCTGGCATTCTTCAAGTGATGAATATCGCAATCATCTCGCTCATAGGCGCTATTCAGAATTTCCGCAGAATGGGTACAGATAATTGCCTGCAAGTTATGAGGCTTAATACACTGGTCGATCAAGAAATTGAGAAGTTTTCGGCACACACCTGGGTTTAGATGCAGCTCAGGCTCGTCGATCAATACAATTCCACCGTGAGCAACAGCTCGCCGAATGAGGAGAAAAGTAAGAATCAGGCCCTTTTCGCCGCTGCTCAGACTGTCAATATCAAATGGCCTATCCACTCCTTCTTCTTTAATTGAGACACGAAAATTCCCTATTGGCCCAATTTGCAGTCCAGCCAGCGCTTTACCTGGCAGCACTTCATCAAATATCACTTTGAAGTCGTCCGCTACATTTTGCTGCAGAAGCGTTGAGTTTGCGATGCTAGTTTTTAGTCGCTGAAATTTGATGTTTGGTTCGGCGATATGGCTCTTCATCTGATTGTCCGCATCGCCCCCACCCAGCTGTATCGCGGCTTCGCCAGTTGGAAGTGCTCTATCGGCAGAAAAGTAGCTGAAGAGCCCAACTTGTGGGGGTAGTGAGCGCTCAAGAAATCCACAGACAATCTGCGCAGCTGCGTCCAACCCTCTAATCTGTCCGTTTGGCGAAATTTCCACTGCAAGGACCAACGGATCGGACGTATTAAGTCCCGAGACAAACGACGAGATTTGCGCCTCTGCTTCGGATAACTTTGCACGCCCTTCGTTTGAAGACAGAAACTGAGTCATAGAGGCTTGATCCTGCTGAATCTGACTCCCGAGGTTTCCGCGCAAGAAGTCCAGCGCAAGTTGCTGAAGGGAGCCATTAATCTTCGGTAGCTCATGAGTCTCGAGTTGCACTTCCATTCGAACCAGAATATTCGAATCTGGATCACGAGCTATGGCAGAAAAATCGAAATATCCGCCTCGCAACATTATCTGATTCGGATTTGTCGTTGCGCCTAAAGCATGGAGCACCGCCTGCCCTTCTGAGGGATAGCGATTGAGTAACAACGCACGATTTAGGCGAACTGCCTCAAGAACCGTGGATTTTCCTATTGCGTTGGGACCGGCGATCAGGCAAGTATCCTCTTGGAACGCTAGTTCAACGTTCTCCAAACCGCGGAAATTACGAATCTGACAACGTTTGATCTTCATAGGACCTACCTGCGAATTGGAAACACGAGCGCTTGGGCTTCCTTATGGTTACCCAAGTCTCGCAGAAACCAATAGAACCAAAAGACTAAGCGAAAAAAGCCCACAGTAACAGAAGGTTAGTTACTACAGGCTCTCTTCATAATTGGCGCGCCCGGATACATTCATACTCCCGTCCGCGTGTTTCGTAGCCAATCGAAGAGAAGGCTCATTGATAGCCACTGACCTCTCGCTAACGCGTGGCGCCGCGCCTAAGAAAGCGGAGGCTCTCAAGTCTTCGCAACCTCGCTGCAGCCTTTGGCGGAAGAAGATCACACAGGATATCTGTAGACGCCATGTAGCCCAGGCGATCGAGCAACTTCAGCTTTGCTACCGGACTAAGCTCACCTAACCCGTTTCGGGCTTTCGATATCATACTGGGACTTATTCCGAGCGACGCCGCTATTTGGCCATCTGAGATGTTTTTGGATGGCGTCTCTGAGTTTTTCTTGATCAGTGTCTTTAGGTCGTCCAGACATTGGATCCAAAAGTCACGTTTAGCCTTTCGTCTGCCAGTCGGCTCGTAGACTTTTCTGAGCAATGGGCAAACATCCGGACGAATCTTGCTTGGGAAAATTGCCTCGTAGGCTTCCGCGGAAATAGGCTCGCCAAGCCTTCGCAGGATTTCCGCTTTTACCTCGCTAGAGAGTTCTTGTCTACCGTTCCGCGCGTCAGCCAGTTTCTGTGGGCTAATTCCGAGGTCTCGAGCAAGCTGAGCAAAGCTAATGTCTTCGGAAAGATTCGCCTTTTCGTGCAGCCTCTCAACCGCATCTGCCCAAATATCGTGCACTTTTGTCATTGCCGCCTCTTGCAAACGGGGTTACGACATGATAAACCTTTCCTCGAAAGGTACGCATTCCTTTCGCGGAAAGGCCAATGCAGCATACTATGCCACAAATCGGGGATTGGGTCACCACCAGTTCATTGACGTCTACAGAATTCAAGACGCGCACGGACTATGTACGCACGAAAGACGTCCCTGCTCTGTACTCGATAATGGCCATCCGTAGGAGCCAAGACGGAGACGACGGAACAGACGGCACAATATTTACACCGTTGTCACCTCTCCTGACTAAGATGAATGAGGACGGTTCCTTCGCCGCAATTAGCGATATTGCAATAATTGAGCCGGAGGCGAGGCGATCCGCGGCGACCTTCGTTCTAACGACCATATACGAATTCGATCCTGAGAATCGGCAGAACGAAAACAATCTCAGAACTATGTTGGCCCGCGTAGTGGGTGCACGCCAATCGAGGAGCATCAAGCAGGTCGTAATCGACTGTCTGAGAGGCAAGCTTGATGACTTGGTCAAGTTGTACGCCGGTGACGGCTCGAACCCAAGGTTCTTTGGGTCGTTAAAGAATCTCCTGTGTTTCGGTCAATTAAAGCGCTCAACCTACCAGGCTGAGCGGAAGAAGTTTCTCCCAGACAATTCAGAGACTCCGGAGCAAGAGTCCGAGACTTCGCCTAACGAGGGAAATCGAGGATGCGACCCCGAAACTCAGGCGGAAACAGAGCCTGAGCAATCCCCTGAGTCAATAAGCTCACACAATCACGACGGTAATCGCGGAGAGCAGTATGAACTCTTCCAAGACGAAGAAGACGAAGTCGAAAAATAGGCCTGCTGCATTTCCGAGCAATGTCTTTCGGGATACTTGTGCCGCCTTGCTCGAGTTTGCGGTCTCCGACGACGAGGAGCGGGCAATCGGCAAGGTTGTTCAATCGACCATTCCGCCTCCTTCCCTAGTCCTTATCGAGCAAATGGCAGCTGTGCTTATAGAAGTTGGGCTGCTGACAGCATATGACAAACAGCGTATCTCTAAGTATTGCGAGCGAAATGCCGGAGAAACGTCTCTCACTCGTACCTACCACGAGAAAGTCTATCCGGTTCCTTTTGCGTTAATGCACTTGCAAGCAGCCGGTGCTAACGAAGTACAAGTTCGCAATTGGGCAATCAAGTCGCTAGTTCGGTTTGTCAAAGAACCACGCCGCGATCGTTTCTCGGGACATGTCGCTTACCGACATACAATTGCGTTTCGCGATGTACTGCAAGACTTCTTCGATTCACGAACTCTGATACGCGGCCACTCAGCGAACTCCGCGTCGATTGAAGACGTCGATGGTTTTATTGCCAGGCAGAAACAAAGCCCTCTGTTGACGCCATACACGATAGGAAAATACGAGACTGTCGTTGCGCTCATATGCGGCGGACTGCAGCTTGGGGAGCGACAGAAGCGTGGCGGTTCGAGCAAGAGACCTCGCTCCTCGATTGGCACAGAGCTAGCCGTTTCTCCCGAACATCTGGATGAGCTGACTGAGCCGAATTTTCTTCAATCCGCAGAAGTCGGCGACGCATTCATGGACGAAGACGGGCTTTTCGTTTCGATTACGCATCCACCGCACGCGTCTCGGTGTGACCAATACAAGGTCGACAGGTTAGCCGAGAATGGATTCGCCCGTAGGAACACGCCATCGGTCGCCGACATGAATATCTGCAGCAAGGCGACCTTCAGTGAATATATGACCTGGGCGTTCCGCTCGTTGCCAAAGCCAGAGTATGGGGTGACATGGCTCCTTGCATTTGCCGGACTTGATCTCGCCCGCCCGTTACGAACGGCCGTTTGCAAGAGCGACGAGCCACAAGGCGACGAACTCTTATTAAAAGCCCAATCCAATTCCTTGGACTACCACGTGCTGCGAAGAGTGGACAAAGAGGATCCAGAAACGCATGAGTCAGCGGGAATCATGTCGACCCCTCTTCCGGACACAGTCTTCGAAGGTCTGACTAGCATTCATGATCGGGCAATGCAACATGATGTAATCGAGCGTTGTCGGAAGGCCGCGAACGGCTTTTCACGGCATCACACTGGGCTAACGCCAACTCCTAATCGCCTGAGGGCTTCGTCTGCTGTTCTTGTTCGATTGCGCAAAATGTCAATGCTTGAACAATGCGGTGTTGCCGGTCGAGTTCTACCCGCCCTCAAAGGGATCAGCGCGTATTATCGGACATCTGTCTCGGCGACCGTTGAGCAATTTGCCTCGGCCTACTCGGATTCAGTTGCTCAGCTGCAGATATGCGCGCCGGCATTGGATGTTCCGAAGACGACGGAAAAAGGCGAAGACAAAGACCTCTTTTGCCAATCGGCTATCCAGGTCGACGCTGTCGGGACGCTAGTTGAAGAGCTGGCAAACGCTTATCGAGCGATTCAAGAGAGAATCGATTCAAAGGGGCTCCTGTGTGAAATCAACGATGTACTTCTCGCGGCAAATCTCCATGAAACCGCCCGATACGTTGTTCAACAGTCAGCCCTTGGAATCCGTCCGGTCGGGAAAGTCGCCAAAGTCTCCTTTGCCGAGCAGCTTGGCGCTGTTGTCTTCGACAAACGATCGCGCCTGTTCGCTGAGCGCTCCTTCGCGCCGGTCCCGGCCCTTTACCTGGCGTTCGACGATTGTTCTGCGCTCAATCGCTCGGTTCTTAAGCAATATCTGCGGAATTCAGGGATATCGCTCGAGACAGACGGAAACATCTTCGATTTGGCGGCCGAATTTCGGCGTTGCAGCTCCGACGCAAAGGTGCTCCGCACTCGCCTTACTAACGGTCACTTCCGGCACGAGGCTCCGATAGCTTCAAAAATCGTCGACCTGAACTTTAAGCATAACTGGCTGCGACATGCGTCTATTCGGCACCTGGCCGGCCGATTCCCACAATGGATCGCAGATGAGTTTTTCGGCCATCGCAGGATTGGCCGTGAGCCTCTGGCAACGTGGTCAACCGCGGGGACCAGCCATTTCGGGCAGCTTCAGCGAGCACTTCAAGACTGGCTGAGTTCAATCCTCCCGGGAGAATTGCTGAAGCCGATCCGAATTCGCAATGTGAAGATTCAGGACGGGTGACAGGCTTGGCCTCTTCGACCTCAGTATCTAAACCACTTCGGTGCAACTCGTATCTGCCGAAGTCACCTGCGAGTTGGAGAAAGCTTGACGACCTCGTTGCCTGGTATCGCGGACTCTGGTTGGGCGACTGGGCTGCGAACGAGGCCGGTCATATCGCTCTCCTTCGTGCCTATGCGGCGCTTTTGATTGACAACGCGCTCCCGCACAGTGCCGCGCTCGACGTGTTGACCAGTTTTGCAGGCGTTAAGAACAACGACGCGTCCAACGTAGCCATACCCATTCATCCCTCTGACGCCACAGAACGGCACGTAGATCTCTCGCTCGCCGATGTCCCTGCGCTCGCGCTGCGTTGCTGGCGACAACGTGAACGGCACCTTGGAAAAGCTCATCAAGCGAGCCGCGAGAGGATCGAAATAGAGATCCTGGAGGCGTTTCCAAGCTCCCTTATCCATGGAGACACCGAACTAGACCTCGCAGTCCGAGACGTTCAGGCTCTAGCGCCGATTATCGCAATCCACAATGGCGCCGAACCCTTCATGATTTCCGCGCTCGCTGCGAAGGTCCGCCCCACTAGTCAGTCTATGTTCGACCCCTACTACATCGGTGATATCACCAAAGAACCCATGGCGTTTCTTGTCGAGACAATGTCGGACAGCTCATTACGCGCCCAAAATCTCAAACCTGCCACTATTGAGCTTCTGAGTTCGCACAAGATTCAAGCCGATTGGATTGCAAGAGGCAGGAAGCTCTTGCGGGACATGTGTAATGAACTAAATTCCGCACACAGCAAACGCATCAAGACTCCACTTCAGCAAGAGCGTGCCGAATTGATATTGCGTCGATACCGAATGCAAGCGATCACATTCTGCCCCGAGGACTCAGTCGTGGTGCTCGCAATCGACTATTCGAAACAACACTACATCCGGCGCGGGACAATTACGGCGCGATCTTTGCGAGACTATCTCGATCGAGCAGTCATGAATGGGCTAATGGACAGCGAATCATCGGACTCATTGTCATCGTGGGACCCCGACGACTTTGAGGAAAACATCGAAGAGAGAATCTCGAGCCCCAACCTAAGTATGGAAAGCAGGCGCCTGATACTCAATGCGTATGCACCAATAGTCAGATTCATAGCCCATAAGCTGAAGTTGCCGGCAGTATCAATTGCCCATCTCCGCGAGACTTTTGTGACGGGGAGCGGACAATGGGGGCTCATTTCACCCCATGTCATCGACAGAGTCATCCTAGACCTTTACGAGAGTGATTCTCGAGAGTACAGGCAAGTGGCAATTGTCATTGCGCTGGCATTCTACGGCGGATTGCGCGCGAGTGAGATTCGGCGCCTACGTCTCGACAACATCGTCTTCAGCGATGTTATTGAGTGCCTGGATATAGAGATACTGAACGGCAAGTCGGCGGCATCACGAAGAAGACTGCCCTTTCTCTGTCTGGCCCCACCAGAAATCGTACATGTAATCGTGGATTATGGCCGATGCCGAAGGTCAGAGTTTTCGAGTCGCGCAGTCTTGTCGAAAATTGCCGCATTTGGCCCGCTCAGAGACAGACAGGGCTACTCTCACAACTCTCTGACCAGATTCTCGAGAAACATGCTGAAGAGCATACTCGGCGATCGAGCAACTCTTCACTTGCTTCGCCACTGTTTCTGTTCGTTCTTGTTTCTTCGCTGGTACGCGACACGGTACCCGGACGTGCTCGATGACATCCGCTTTCGGTCTCACCCGTTGTTTCAGCCATCGCTGCTTGAGAAGCTCGATGACTACTTCGCATGCACGAGATATGAAGACGGCGACATTCGACCATTTGACTTGATTTCCATGACCAAATTGACGGGACACGCATCGCCGGAAACTCTATTCCAGTACTATGTCCATACGTACTCGATCGTTCAGGCACATGCCGCAAAGCGGATTCGATCGGTGGTCGACGATCTCGTGCTCACATCCGAATGCGTGTCTTGCCTTCTCCCCCGAGCCAGGAGTTCATCGACGATCGCAAAGACCTTCAGAGCGCTAGACAACAAGACTCTAGGCGCATTGGCCCGCCAGAAAATTGCAAACTATTCAGTCAACAAGATCGTAGGTTTGGATGCCCGAGATTAGGAATCGAGAAATGACATTGGAAGAACTGACGGACGTCGTGATTCAAGCCAGAAAGAAAGGCGCCGAGGCGTCGTCAGCAGTATACGAACGAATGTGCGACAAAAATCCGCGGCGCGGAAATCTCAGAGGCCTATGTGGTGGTGCACATATTATGATCAAACTCGATGGCAGAACCCGGCTCGCTCGCCTGCTCAAAATGGCGTCGCAAAAGATCGATGATTTTAGCTTCGGCCCATCATACGAACGGGGGATCAAATTAGTACACATCCGCGGAATGCACGACCGCCAAGAGCGAGAAGTCGACATAGCAGCGACAGGGGCTGTTTTGGCCGTTCTGATGGAAAAGTTGCGCGTCTTTGGCTACTTAGAAACGTATTACTCCTAACTAGTGATTATTTTCGTGCGACTTGTGCGACGATACACCGAACGGAACCATGTCTTCAGCGCGGGCAAGAGTACGCTAGAACGCCGGGACCACTACAGACACCTACGTGATTGCCGGCACCTGACATTGCAAAGGGTGTACGGCAAAGTCGCACCCCAACTGAACGCCGACTGCTCGTGGAATACCCGGCGTTTATCGATTGCAGGCGGCAGAAGAGATCAATACTTGCCACACTGGAAAGTATGTAGACATGATTCTTTCTAATACTTTTCGATGATTAATTCGGTGCGGGATTCGCCGCAGCCAGATTTACCCAGCGAGACAGTTAATAACTTAAAACTAGCACGATCGAAGTATATGTCCCAATGTGCACCCTGCGAAAACTTACCCAAGCAGATTCGAAGAAGCGGCGGCACGTACACAGATAAAATGACAGACATTAAGAGTGTTGCTGCCCAATGTGAGAAGGCCTGTTCAGCTATACTCCAACGGGAGGGACGACTCTGTGTGGCGTCACCAAGCGCTTCGTTTCGCGCAGCCAGGAAGCCCTGTCGGACAATAGGCCGGTCTAATCTGGGTGTTCTCCTTGAACGACGGCGGTGTGTGTCCTGGCCTAATTGGCTCCACAGTCGATACTTTCACATCGCTCGCGGCAAAGGATGATGTTCGACCTGGGCGCAGAAATATCCGTGATCGTCATCTGCGCATCGCAGTTCGCTAGACAGGTCAACCGTTCGGCCTCGCACATTTGCTCGGAATCTTCCTGTCTATCGCTCCCTACGGCTCGCAAGTCGTGTTCGGGACAAGGCGAGTATGAGGTTCCTGCAGGCACAAGATTCTCTACTCTAAACCACCGCGATCCAGATGACACTGCGATCTCAACCATTGGCGGGCGAATATCAATTACGTATCCGCACTGCGTACTGTCACCGATCTTCAGGTTCGCGCGAAACTCCTGTTGACGGCGCTCTTCGGCCGCCTTTTCAGCAGCACGCGTCTGGCGCGCTGCGTCTCGTGCATCCGCCTTCCGCTTGTCGTCAGCTGCCTTGGCTGAGGCATACTGGGCTGCAAATTCGGTATTCTCCGAGCGAGCGTGCGCCATTAGCGACTTTAATACATCGCCGTGAATCACGATAGCCACATATTTGCCAGTTCCTTGATCAACGTATTTGGCTGAGACGATTAGCTTCAGCCGTTCACCGCCGTCAGCAGATGCACCGTCGAGTTTGAAGCATGTATGTGCGATGTCGCTCTTCTTGTAACCGCCTCGGAGGGTCGGATCGTCAGATTTTGTGGCCAACGCAAAACCGCTCTCATTCTGGACATCAGAGACAACGCTCTCTATGAGTGGTCGGAATTCCTGAAGGTATTCGTCTCCATTATCCGAGACAAGGTTTACTACGTGCCCGGCCCCCATCATAACCACCCTGTGATCTAGCTGGATCCGACCATCCGAATCCCGATATCGGCCGCCGAACTCTGTCGCGCAAGCGGTACTGAGGAAGCGACCGATTTCCGAAACTTGCGGCGAATAGCTGCTTCTTGACTGCTTATCCCTTACTCGGACGAGAACAACATCGCCATCGTAATACGACTCGTAGTTCTTCTTGCCGTATTCTCGTCGTACCAGTTCCAGCCCTTCCGCAATCGTTGGCGGATCGAGACGACTGTGAAATTCACTGGCGAGAGACCTTTCCGGACCGGCGAAGACTGCTAAAAAGGCGACCCCAAGAAAAAAAGCCAAACGCATATTCTCACCTCCAAGCGAGCGAATTCCGATTCATAGACTGTCGCCGAGCACCATTGCCTGACAAGCCAAAATGCTACTTATCGTCTGTCGACTTATCGTCATCATACCTGAACGATCGTCGTCATGGCGAAACGAGCTTCAGGTCGTCGAGTTCTGGCACGAAACATGCGCAAGATGCGACATTCGATGGGCTGGTCCCAAGAGGACCTTGCCGAGGCAGCTGGCCTACACCGCACCTATGTTGGGGCTGTAGAAAGACAAGAACGAAACGTCAGCATAGACAACATAGAGCGGATTGCCATTGCATTGGAAACGTCTTTATCCGACCTGCTAGATGAACGGACTTAGGTCAGTCTTCAATTTCCCCATACAATAGCGAATGGTCTGAGAACTGATCGATCCAGTTCCTCTTGGCCTGCTTTGTGGATTTGTTCACCCAACCTACAACTTCAATCTCGGCATTCCCGAAGCTCTTGAATTGCAGGTGATCGGCGGCGAAGACGTGGTCCAGGCTTGAAGGATCCCAATCGTCTGAACCGTTCCACCAGGTATTCTCATGCGTTTTGGGCAGGCGCCGCATGCCGTTGACGGAGGCATTCATGCGGTTGTCGACAAAGCCGAGCTCTTCTGCGCCGGTCATGTCCGAAACGTTGTTGTACTGCGCCTTCATACCCATCGTATTCACGTCTCCAAGGGCAACGAAGTTAGCCTTCTGACCGCCTGGTGTAACCTTATCGATCGCCCGTTTCAAGCTGGCCACGTGCTGGAACATATCGTCTCGTAGGCCCCAGTCCCTCGGATTGGCAAAACTCTTGAAATGCAGAAACAGAAACGAATAGTTGTCAGAGCCAAGAGTAATCGTCGCCAGCGCACCCGGTCGCAAGGTGGGCACTTTTGACTGGAGTTCATCTTTTTGGGTAACAAAAGCCGTCAGACCGGCCTTTACACCCACCAGTATCTCCGGGATGCCGGGGCTTTCGGTGATGGTAAACGTGTATCCAGGCATCCTCGTTGTCATCGCCTGAAATACTGCGGCCCCCTTGACTTCGTAGATACCGAACACATCGGGGCTTTTCGATGCAATCAGATCAACGACGTCATTCACTCGGTTGGGTTCGTTGTGGAAGTTCTCGACATTCCACGATAGAAACGACAGTACCTTCGCCATTTGGGCCCCCTTTATCTATGCGTATCGACTGGATTTGTCGATTGGTCGGACTGACGTAAAAGGCCAATCTACCTTCATGTTAGTCAAAATCTACGTCGAAGCACTCTTGGTAGACCCGGTCTTAGCCGACGAAATCTGGGCGTTGTGGCATGCGAGGCTGATTTCAGATGAGGTGGCCGCTCGAGCGTGGCGAGTTGTTTCCCAATTGTGAAGGGAGGTGCAAAACGGGCCGAATCACGCTCTTCCTGCCGCCAAACTCGAGATTTTTTGTCCACCGATGTGAAGAAACGTCCCGCAAATACGTTTATTAAATGCATTCGTTCTGAATCGGAGGGACATGATGCCAAGGTCAAAGGACCAATCTACGGGACGTCCGGATGAGATCGATCTCGACGATCCCGAGTTCATCGAGTCGTTTCTCAAGAGTGTCGAGGCGCTGGCCGCCGAGGCGGGCGATTGGCGCGAGCATCTTCCGTATGACGCGCTCATTGGCTACCGCCACGATGCCGCTATCCGCGCGCGCTTCAAGGCGCATTTCACGGCCTGCCCGTATTGCCAGGAACTGGAAGCGACCCTATCGCGCCGCAACAAACCGCGGCCGTGAGTCCTGCCCATTAGCTGCCTGATCGTCCAGGCGGCGACGCCGGCCGCGTCGAACTAGCGCTTGTCCTTTTCCCGGCTGGTATCGAGCTTGTACCGAGCTCGGCCTGAGCTTTGTCGGACGGGGATTGTCGGAGCGTCAGCATCCGGGTTGGCCGGCGGGAAATAGTCGTCCCAGGTGCCGGTGTCGCGAAAGCCGGACAAGGCCGACTCCAGGTCCGCGAGTTGGATGTGGACAATGGGTCCGTCTTCCGTGAGTACGATTTGTGGGCGACGATCGCCCGGCGGCAATTGCTCCGAGGCCTTGCGCATCGACAATTTGCGACTGGCCAGCAATCGCGCCGTGCGTGGGTATTTTTCGGCAAATTGATCGGGACTCACGACGTATCTCCTGGCGAGCTTGAAATCTCTTTGAAGATGGCCGTAATTCTACCAATTGCTTCACTAAATAGGCAGCTGACTACAGTTCCTAGTTCCTTCCCGAAAAAAGGAGCTGAACGATGTTTCACAAGACAACAAAAACCGCTGCCCGGGTGCCCTGGAACAAGGGAAAACTGATGGGCCAGAAATCGCCGCTGTCCATGCACAATATCTGGTCCATCCGCATGAAATTGCAGAATGAGGCCCGGCTTCGTGATTTAGCCCTGTTCAACCTGGCGCTCGACAGCAATCTCAGGGCCTGCGATCTGCTGAATCTGCGCCTGTCGGACGTCTCAAGCGGCGACTCGATAAGTAGGCGGGCCACTGTCCTGCAGCAGAAGACGGGGCGGCCTGTCCGATTCGAGATCACTCGGAAAACCAGAGAGTCGCTCGCTGCCTGGGCCGAGCGTGCTGGCCTCAGTGGCGGGGATTACCTGTTTCCGAGCCGTAATCGCGCCTCCCGGCATTTGTCCACGCGACAGTACTCGCGAATAGTCTCAGCCTGGGTTGCCGATATCGGCCTCGACCCGACATCTTACGGTACGCACTCGATGCGGCGAACAAAGGCCACCCTGCTCTATCGCCGCACCAAGAACCTGCGGGCGATACAGCTTCTGCTCGGCCACTCGAAGCTGGACAGCACGGTTCGCTACCTTGGAATCGAGATTGATGATGCGCTCGAGATGTCCGAGCAGATGGATGTCTGAAAAAGCCAAGAACAGCAACTTGCACCACGATTCAGGCAGGAGGATACAAGGGATCGGATTCCGCTGAGCGGAGTCCGATCTTTGGAACTCGCGGACGGTGTGTTCTATGCTCCCGAGCGGTCAAAGACCTCGAGTGGCGAAGGCTGCTTCGACCTCAACACCAGCCGCTCAAGCGGCCGCTTTCGGGGTATCATCAACTTCCGTTAATGACCCATACCCGCCGTTGGACGAAGCCTGTTTGTCTCGCTCAAGGAGAAGTCGATATGTTGCGAACGTTGACCGCAATTCTGACGATTCTTGCCGTCTCAACAGTCGTCGCGCAGAGCGATGATCGAAGCACTGCTTTGAAGGCATTTTTCGCAGAGCTAGGCGCTGCCGCAGAGGCCGGTGACAGGGAAGGATATGAGGGCGCGTTCAATTCTGACGCTGTGATGTTCCTGCCGCATAGACCTCCTCTTCTCGGACAAGAATCAATCGGCGACTGGTTCGACATTTTCACGAAGCAGTTAGAACTCCAGATCGATTCTTACGAACAACAGCAAATTGACATTATTGGCGATGTTGCGATGGTACGCTCTCACGCGACCGGGCATTTCAGGAACAAAAAGTCAGGTGAACGGCTTCCCTTTGACCAGAAATACTTGGACGTCCTACGCTTCGAGGATGGCAGATGGCGGTTGGCGTACCATGTAGCCAGTAGCAATTCATCCGCGCCGGGCCTATGGGAATCGGACTGGGAAGCCCATTGAGCGAGAACCTGTTTCTCGCCGTGAATAGCTGCCCCGGTAATCCAGGCTAGAGTTTCCGCTACAAACCAATGCGGTCGGCCACGGGCTATTGATTTGGAGACCTACGTTGAAGAGGATCGACATCGGCTACACGGTTGCAACAATTGCAAATATTGGCGTCATAGTTGGCCTGGTATTTCTGGCATTCGAAGTTCGCCATTCTCGTATCGCCACCGAACTACAGACTATTGCTGATGTAAGGAGCGGGTGGTTTGCACTGAACGATGTCGTCGCCCGTGACACCGATGTGTCCCGAATCGTCATGACGGGGTTGTACAAGCCCGACGAACTCTCAACAGTAGAGGCAGCACAGTTCTCAATGTACCTTAGGATGTTCGCGAACCAAGCCGAACGAGTTTGGAAGCATTACGAACTCGGGCTTATCCCAGAGGAGGAATACTTGGGAATGGTGGCCGAACTCGCGGCACTGATGAATACGCCGGGTGGTAAGAAATTTCGCGAGGCGGAACCGAGATTCGACGAGTGGTGGCTTGAGGACATTGAACCATTCTTCGGCCAAGAACCACCGATGAACCTTCTACTCGGCAGAGCCCCCTCTTCGATCGAATGAGCGGTTGGCTGCTTCTGGCCGGAAACAGCCTCTAAAGACGCTGCGGGTGACAGGCGACGTTCGGTGGGGTTTGGTTAGAATGACCCGGCTCGTCGGAAGCCGATTTGAACGTCAATACTGATTCGGCGGACTCGTGGACTAGCTCAGTTTTCAATTCGTGGAATGACATTGCGACGCAGACAGGTTCTACAAGCATTGGCGGGAACGATGCTACCGTGTACGCTCGCTGCGTGCGACTCGAAGGAACCAGACGTTGTTGTTGTCGGTGCGGGCGCGGCAGGTCTCTCGACCGCGCGAACTCTCCTGGGCGCGGGGCTATCGGTCATCGTGCTGGAAGCGGAGGGCAGAATCGGTGGGCGCGCGTTCACGGAGACGAAAACGTTCGGCTTCCCGTACTATCGTGGTTGCCATTGGCTGCATCATGCCAGCACAAACCCGTGGATCGCCTATGGTCTCAATAATGGCTTTGATGTGCACCAGGACAACGGTGAGTCCTTCATTCTCGAAGATGGCCGTGCGTACCAAGGCAAAAAACTGAACGAGTTCGAAGAGGCGCTCGCATCGATTCTTGAGTCGGCTTGGAACAATTCTCGTGGTAAGCCCGACGCGCCGTTTTCTTCATATTTCGACGACGAAAACGTCTGGTCGCCAACCATAGAATCAATGATTGTCAACGATTGGTACGGGCTGGAGCTGTCGGATATTTCGACGGAATACATCATGCTGGAGGACGAGGACAATGACTGGCTCTGTGCTCAAGGCTTCGGTAGTCTTGTCGCACACTATGGTCGGAACCTTCCTGTCCGAACGAGTGTAGAGGTTAGACGAATCGACTGGAGTGGAACTGGCGTAAAGGTCCACACGACTGACGGGCTTCTAAGAGCGCGTGCCGTTGTTGTTACTGCGTCGACTGGAGTGCTGGCGTCGGATCAGATAGCGTTTTTGCCATCCCTCCCAACACAAAAGGTCGAATCATTTAACGCTTTTCCGATGGGTAGCTACAATCATATCGCGTTGCGCTATTCGAACGATGTATTCGAGTTAGGTCCAAATGCTTACGTAGTTCCTTTCGCGACCGATAAACGAGAGGCCGGACTACTATCAAATGCAAACGGACGAAACCTGGTAATGATCTATGTCGGTGGCGATTTGAGCTGGGAATTAGAGCGAATGGGCGTCGATGAGGCCATCAGTTATGGCGTCGATTACATCGACACACTGCTTGGAACTGACACACGAAAGAACTTCGTCAACGGAACGTTCACACTTTGGGGTCAAAATCGATGGACACTTGGCTCCTACGCCGCCGCCGCACCGGGTGGCTTATCGTTTCGTGAGGTCTTGAGGCAGCCTGTCGGTAACCGCATCTTCTTCGCCGGGGACGCCTGCCATACTGAGGGATCGTCAAGCGCGGCGCGCGCCTATGAAACCGGCATCGAGGCAGCGGCGAGTGTACTCAACGCAATACGAGTATAGCCACTGACGAGCGGCCGCTATTGGCCGGACTGAGCCGTTCGCGCAAATCGCCCTATGATTTCCTCTACAGGCCCATTGCAGACGTTCGCGACTAAGTTTGGGCTCGCGGTAGTCCCGGGTCTGTAGTGGCGACGCTCGGGCGATCTTGGATGTCCTTCCACCACCGCGACAACGAAGATCGTCCTGAAAGGACAGCGCTACCTTCGGATGTCATCGCAAAGTAAGACATCATTGGCACCAGGTGGAAATCGCAAAGCGAAAGACGATCGCCAACAAGGAAATCGTGATCGCTGGACAGCTGTTCTATTGCATCAAGGACGCGTTCGGACTCCTTCAGACCGAGTCGCAATTCGGTCTCGTCCACGGGCTCCCCGAATCGCTGCCGGAATAGTCGCTGTGAGGCAACCTGCCGTACCATCGGCCAGTAGCCATAATTATCGATCACTGAGATGATTTGGGACATTCTGGCGCGCTGACGGGGGTCGTCGGGCTGAAGAGGAGAACCGCTAAAGTATTCATCGACATATCGCGTAATTGCGGACGTTTCGTAGAGGATGAAATCGTCGTGTACCAGGGCAGGCACGCGCAGAAACGGATGGAGCGCCCGGTACTGATCAGGGACGGGCTCCTGGAATGGGTCAACTTCAATGCGCGTGAACTTGACGCCTTTTTCCAGCAAAGCTATTTGCGCAATCCGGGTATATACGCTGTACCGATACCCGTGTAGCTCCACAGTCACCCAGGACTCCGGTCGACAAACTAAGGATGGCCTAAATACTACAGTGAAAAGTGGTTGATTGCTTCGGCTCGGCAGCGGTTGCGTATTCCACTGATTCCGGCCACCTGTTCCAGCTGAAGCCGGCCACTTGTTCC
>ERZ869936.1019-NODE-1019-length-21935-cov-9.041545_pt1 | contig 21935 bp, 16 predicted proteins | sample MGYA00520876_ERZ869936 | MGnify/ENA primary metagenome ERZ869936 (study PRJEB32218, sample SAMN09650985) | biofilter metagenome | isolation source: enrty point of leading RO module | place: Saudi Arabia: Thuwal, RO plant located on Red Sea | collected 2016-02-17 ...
CCCATTCACAGAAAAGGCATTCCGGAAATTCTGCCGCTATTTCGGCGAACAACCGAAGATCGGCAAACCGGCGGAAATCATCCCCAAACTGGACTTCTTGGCTGCTGAAGCATTCATGCAGGAGAAACGGCTGATCAATGAAGACTTTTTGGTTCAACACGGGATCAACGCGTAGTCGGGAGTCAGAACAATGCTCAACCAAAAGACTTTCATCGTTGAGACAGCGCTTCCCAAGGGCGACATTGCGATCGGGACCGAAGGAGGAGAAACGCAAGTCTACCTCGGAAAGGTGGCTGAATTTGGAGGCGCCGGTCGGGTCTTCTTTGACGCTTCCAAGGAAGTCGTCTCCCTGATTATCGGGAAACGCGGAAGTGGAAAGAGCTTTTGTTTGGGTTCGCTTCTGGAGGGGTTGTGCACAGCAGAGCCTGAGACTTCCATCTCGAAGATTTCGAAACGTCGTGGTGTGTTGATGCTGGATCCGATGGGAAACTTCTGGACGTCGCTGGTTCCCGTCCGAGGCGATGGAAAGCCCCGGGTCCGCGAGCAGTTTCAAATGTTTGAAGGTTGGGGCTGCAATCCCGAAGACATTAACGTCGTCGTTTGGATTCCAGCTGGCTTCAAGCGCGACACAGACCACCCGAACATTCAGGAATTTCACGTCGACGTCGCTGATCTCGACGCAGCAGATTGGGCCGACATTCTTGGAACAAATCTGATCCGCGATCCGCAGGGGATTCTGCTCGCCGAGGCGCTCGACGCAATTCGGGAAGATGGTTGGCAGGACAGCGACGGCCGTCGGCGTCCTCCCAAGCGGCAATACACGATCCAGGACATCATTGCCTACTTGGAGATGCTACGGTCGTCCGTGGCCAACGGCCAATTGACTGACCACGCCACGCAGACCTGCCGAGCGCTGCTTCGTAGTTTTCGGGGCTACGCACGGTTGCCGCTCTTCTCGGCTGGAGGAACGCCCCTGACGGACATGATTCAAGAGGGGCGCTTGTCCGTCCTGATGCTTCCCAGTCGCGTCGGACATGACTTGCGTCGGGTTCTCACAAGGCTGTTGATCCGGCGGATCATGCGGGAGCGTGAAGAGGCTTCGCAGATCCGCAATCGTCTCGATCTCCAACCCGACATCGAAGAGGAAGAACGCCAGGGGTTAGAGGCACATTTGGCGCGACTGATTCCGCGGACAGTATTGGCGCTCGACGAGGCCCAAGAATTGGTCGGTGATGAGGGACAAGAAGCACGTCAGGCACTGGAAGATTTCTGTCTTCTTGGCAGAAACTACGGATTGTCAATGATCCTTGCGACACAGCGGCCGAGCGTTGGTGCCATCAGTTCAAAGGTCCGGGCCCAGGTGGATACGACGATTGTCCATAGCCTCATGACGCAGAACGATATTGAGACAACATGGCGCGACATGCAATCGGCGTGGCCCGAGAGCGTGAAACTGCGGGAACGCGAATTGGATTATTCCGGGCTCATTCGCACACTGGGAATCGGACAGGCTGTCGTATCCAGCTCGCACATCCGATTGGAGCGCGAAGGAGCACTGGCGCGTAGCTTCATCATGAACGTCCGGCCACGAGTTTGTGTGCATGGTGGAGAGACCCGATGAAACTGATCACACACATGGAGCCTTCGCAGCTGCGCCTGGGATATCTATGCTGCCTCTCGTTGGTCGCAGGACGACAACTGGACACGCGGCAGGCACTAGTCGATCGACTTGGCCGATTCGTATTCCAGATGATCGACGAAGCGGATCCACGGTGGCCTGAGTTTGCCAAAAGCGTTGACCGCAACGAGCTTCAGCGCATGCGAACTCCCGTAGATGAGAAGACGGCGGAGCTACACGAACTCTTTGGGATGACGGATACTTCAGCGCCCGCTTACCAGCTGCAGGCGCTCTGGCTGTCGCAACGCGATATTCCTTCACACCTCGGACTTCTGACCGAGAAGAACGCCACGCGTATTCTTGAGATGGGACGGTCATTCGAACTGTTGACGACGGGGTATGCTCTTTCCGAAAAAGGAGTTTTCCTCAACAAGTTCCTTCAGGCGACGATGCCGGGAGTCCTCGATGGTGCACCAACAGCCAACCCATTTGCAATCGCGAGACGACCGGCGCTGCAGCTTTTCTTGTTGTACGCATTGTTGTCGGTCGACATATTGACGCCATTTCTCCTGAAGCGCTTTGCAAGCAGCCAGCAGGGTGACCCGTCGAATTCGCCGAAGTTGCTGCCGCAAGCTGCCAATGATTTGGTTGACTCGCTGGTAGATGTCACCGACATCTCCAATGTCGAATCTTTACGCTCTTGCCGTCAGTTTGCGGAGCGTTTGCAGTCGAAGGCAGTTGCCCGCAACCAGGCACAGCCGCGATACCACCATTTGTTCGAGTTGGGGCTGGTCGATCGGAGTGAGGCTGATGACGGCGGCCGCCGCGTGGTTCCGTATGTCGCGACGGACGCTGGCTCACGTGCAGCAAGCGTATTCCAAACCTTGCGTGAGGACACAGAACAACAGCTGGAATTGATTGATACACACTTCTTCCACTGGGCGGCAGAGATCTACGACTTCGATGCAAAACCCTGTGATGGGGACCTTCGGCGCCTCTATTACTTTGCAAGGGGGTTTCCATATCTCGAACGAGAAATTGGCTTCACACCGGGGCGCACGATAGCGTTGGCGGGATGCCTACTAGGGCTGGAAGAGGGCTGGATTATCGAAATCGCTGAGATGTTCAGTGTTCTTCGAACAATGGCCGCCGGCCCCTGGAGGCCGTATCTCGAATACTCGGGCGGATCTCGGCTTGACCAGGAGTTCCTAATCAAGGTGAAGCCGGGGCTGATTGATGCCATCGAGGAGCAGCTACCGCCCACTTCCCAGCGTGAAAGGACGCCCAAATGACAAAGACTTCCCCCAATGCACCGACCACACCAGTTTCACTTGACGCACCGCGAGGGTTCGCAGCCAACGCGTGCGAGAACGCTATCGAAGAACTGGGCAAACACTTGGACGCTCTGCATCGACAGGTCAATACACTGCGGAAGGCCGTCACCGATGCACAAAAACATGGTGCAGTGAACCGGCTTGCAACCACGGATTTCGCCAGAACTGCGGAGAAGGTGAGCAGCCAACTCGTCGAGCTGACCAGTGAATCGCCGAAGTACATCGGCAAGCTAACGGAGACGATTTCAAAGTGGCGAACCGCTGAGCGAGGCTCTCGCCGCCTGCGCGTCGAACAGGGTGCACAGCATCTGGGTTGGAAGATTGTTGGGGATTGGCCCGAGCCGGTGATCGAGGAAGTCGTCTTTGTAAAGATCGACGAGGAGAAGGACAAGGCGACGATCAATGGACGCGCCCTTGCGCCACCCCTCAGCGCCGAGACACTCGTTATGGAGGCACGGGCCGAGTTAGAACGGCTGACGAAGGCCATTCCGAAGCCAGATGACTTTGTCGAGCTCGTCTGGAAATGCCTTGAGTCTCTTGGAACGAAGCCCGGAGATGGAGTGCTTGTATTCGACCTGCTACGAGAGATGTGCTGGCAGCGGCAATCCAAGCGGTTTCAGCACGACCCATCCAGCGAACAGTTTCGGCCGTATCCGCTGGCGCAGTTTCGAGCCGATCTCACGTCGTACCTTGCGGCTGGGGCACCGCCAGTGAAGAAGTTGGGCGTCAATTATAGCTTGGAAATCGTTGGCGGGTCATTCGCTGACGACGGGTTGTTCATGTATTTCCCGCAAACGAAACGGCTGGCAACCTGTGGCCGCCTTAGCTTTCGCCAACATGAGTCTTGAGTCGGAGCATGCCATCATGGCGCGACAACTTACCCGTCCCCTGGCGAAGAAGATGATCCGCCAGATTTCGGCCGGCACGACACCGCTGGAAGGCGTGACATTCCTAAACGTCGGGCGAGAGCGATACTTCAAAGAAGTCGAGCGGTTGCTCGACGACGTCCAGGAGGGCGGCGGCGCAAGCATCCGTTTTCTTAACGCTGACTATGGGCACGGCAAGACCCACTTCATTGGGATGATCAACGCGATGGCGTTGGAACGGAATTGGGTCACGAGCTATGTCAAGCTTTCCGATGCCGAGGGCGTTCGTCTCGACAAGTTCGACGAGCTGTACGCGGCGATTCTCAGAAACTGCCTTTGTCAGCGCATTATCGACGAGCACGAACAACTCTATGACCCAGGTGACGCGAATGGTTGGCCCTGGATTCTCGACGACTGGATCAAGCGGCACGTCCAGGCCGAATCCGGCTCGGGCATCGACCCGAATTCACAGGGCGCCCGTGACCGGACGATTAGTGCCCTCGAACTCTTGCTTCGCAAGGCCAATGTATCGGGTGATTTCGCCTCTGCGGTTCGCACCTACGCAAGCTCGGCCTTCGATCGCGCCAGCGCGGAAGACCAACAACTCAAGGAGGCTGTAATTCGGTGGTTCGCGTGCGAGAGAGTGCCGGAGCTGAAAAGCCGAGGAGTGCTCGCGCCAATCAGCAATAAAAACGCGAAACAGACGCTGCGAAGTGTGATTTCGCTGCTGCGAGAGCTGGGATACGGCGGTATGGCGATTTTCATTGACGAAGCGGAGAACGCCCAGCACTATCCGAAGAACCGCCGCCGAACGGCATATCAGAATCTTCGCGAACTACTCGACAATGTTGATGGCGGCGTCAGCGGAGTCGGACTGAGCCGGGCGGTATGCTATGTAGCCGCCACGCCCGTAATGTTCACTGGGGAAAAAGGTTTCCGCGAATACCCCGCCCTTCAAGACCGCATCGAGGATGTCAGCATTGACATTCCTCAACTCCGCGGACTGATTGACTATCGGGCGGTCATCCTCAATCTGAGCGTGAGTCCACTGACACCCGAAAACCGTCGTGACCTGGCACGACGCCTTCGCGACATCCACGAGGTGGCGTTCGATTGGCAGCCGCAGTCCCTGGTGACGGACGAATGGCTCAATTCCCTGGTCGAGTCTTTCGAGGAGCGAATGGGCGAGCATGGCGGTCTGCGGCCGCTCTGTAAATCTGTCGTCAAGGCACTGGAAGTGGCTGAACAGCATCCCGACATCCTCCAATCCGTCGACTCTGCGGAGTTTGTCGCAGCGGCGTTCGCTGACGAGGCAAAGGAGTAATGAAAGATGGACGCCATCGTCAGTCGGCAGACACTCGACCGTTTGAAACGTGGCGTCCCTCCTGTCCATGCGATCGACGAGCTGTCTGTCGGAATGCGCAGCCTGCGCAAGAAACTCGATGTCCTGCTCGCACCCGACGCAAGCCCTCGTTGGTTTTACGTCACCAGCGAGTACGGAGAAGGAAAGTCACATTTTCACTGCTACGCGAAGCACTATGCCCTTGAGCGCGGATACGCTGTGGCATCACTCGACGTGAACGGCGACGACGGCGCCCTCAATCACCCGCAGCGTCACTTCGCCCTGATTCTGGATTCGATACGTTCCTCTTTGAAAAAGTTCGAACACTGCCAGGGGTTTGCAGAAATTGTTCGCACATTCATGGAACAGGAGGACCCTGAATCTGTCGTATCGCTGCTATCCGGCGCGTATTCCGAAGATCCATACACTGCGGCTGGCACCGATCCGAATCGTCTGTGGGGCTACCTCTGGCACATGCAGCAGGACGACCAGCCCTTCGTTCGTTCCAGGTACTTTTCAGAGCTCCTGCGATATCTGTCCGGACAAGACCTGATCAACAAGAGCTGGTATGGACGCTTCGCAGTGGCCTACCGTCTTCAGCTGGTCCAGCGAATTCTCCGAGACACCGGGCACCAGGGGCTACTGCTCTTCGTCGACGAGATCGACAACGTCGTTCGTCAGATCGGCACGCGAGGCCATCCCGCCTGCTTCAGGACGCTCGCCTGGTATTGTTCGGCGCCGGTATATCCGGCTGTTCGCGTCATCTTCGCGTCCACACCGGAAGTGATCGAAATGCTCGACTCATGGGGCCGGTCAAACTACGGTCGAGAAATCCGCAGCCAGAAGACCGTTCGGCCGGAAGAAGTTCGCACATTTAATCAGTGGAGTCGCGAGGCAGAGGAGCAAGCTGGGCAAGGCTGGCACAGCTGCCCGAAGCTAACGGCGGCCCAGCGCGTCGAGCTCTTCCATCGAATCGCCGGGATTCACTCTCAGGCCTGGGGCTGTGAGCGCCGTCTGAAGCAGAGCTTTGTGGAGCGGCTGGCGAAACAGCCCGAATACGCTACGCCCCGGAGGTGGGTACGAACTGTCGTTCGTATTCTCGATCTGCTCGAACAGAACGGTTTGCCGGAGTGACGCCCGCGGCGCATCTTGTCCGCGGTTTCTCGATGCTGGCGTCGGTTGCGGGGGGCGGAGCCGTCGGTGCCGCCCTCACAACTCACGCATGTATTTTTTGTAAGTTAATTGCGTAATGAGACTTATAGCGATCATTCCGTCGCGGCATGCGATATGCCATCTGCAGCGATCGTCGGTTTGGCCAATCTGGCCGCCCGGCCGCGATTCCAGAAAAAATGAAGTATTTCCAATACTGCACTTGTACACCGCGGGTTACGCGGTAGAATCGCGGTATCAGTTATACGTCAGAATTTCTGGAGGATCGAAAGAAAGAGGCTCCGTGCTGTCACACGGAGCCTGGATGCCTTAACCCAGGCAGCATTGCCCGAGCAAGACGCACCATTGCTCATTGTCGCCCCGATCGGGGCGCCGGTCAATGCTCGCCGCCATTCCGAAGGGAGGTGCCGAACGACCGAGTAGTCCCGATCGGCTGGCGGGCGAGGTTCCGAGGTTCGTGTGAGCCCGGCGCCCGCCGGCCCTGTTTTTCCAAAGGAAGAACAACAATGAGTAGTGCTACTACCAAAACTGTGGCTGGGAATGGCGACGCCAGTGTTGCCGCTGATCCCTTTGACTCGATCGACGTCACTGGCGACGTCGTCACCGTCCACAACTTCCGTGTCCGGAATCAGGATGTGGCTGATTACTTGACGCCGCTCCCTGATGATGATCGGCCGTTGGCGCTGACCCGCGCCATCGAAGTTGGGGTTTTCTGCCTGGAGAGGGCATCGGCATCGAAGGACACCGAGTTCGTCAAACGTCATATTGAGCGCCTGCTCAGCGAGACGGAGACGAAGGTGTCCGGCATCCCGCAAGCCGTCCATGACCGGCTGATCAATAAGGTCGGCACCGGCGATGGCCAGGTCCTTAAGCCGATCCTCGACGCCACCACAACGGTGGCCAAATCGGTCAATGACCGAATCGTCGAGGTGAAGCAACTGTTTGCTGACGAGCTCGACCCCGGCAAGGACTCTTCGTCTTTGGGCAAATCGCTCAAGACGCTGGGAAATCTCCTGGACCCGAATCGCAAAGACTCGGTTCAGGGCTCGCTCGAAAGCGCCATTACCAAGGTGACTGGAGAAGACGGTCAGCTGGCGAAGGCCGTCAAATTGGTCGTCGCGGATGCCATCAAGCCTCTCAAGGAGGAGGTCGACTCCCTGGCCAAGGAAATCCGCGGTCAGGAGGCAGCCGAAGAGGCCGTCATGCAGACGATCGCCAAGGGCACGCCCTACGAGGAAGAGGTCGTAGTTCAAGTCCAGCCGTGGGCCCGGGAAGTCGGCGCGGAGGTCGAGCACGTCGGCTCCGACAACCGGCCGGGCGACGTGGTGGTCACGATCACCAGCACGTCTGTGGCCGCCACCGGACTGAAGATCGTCATCGAGGCCCGCGACCGGCAATCGCCGATGGGCCGGAAGGCGGTCGCCGACGAGCTGACCACGAAAATGTCGGAGCGTGGCGCGACCGCCGGCATCTACCTCAGTAAGTCGCAGGCCGGTCTGGCACGCGAGATTGGTGAGTGGGCCGAGGGCGAGTGCGACCTTGGCCCGTGGATCGCCACGACCCATGAGCATCTGCGGACCGCGCTGCGGCTGCTGATCGCGCTACACCGAGTTCGGACCTTGCGGTCGGAGTCGCCCGAGTTCGACGGCTCGCTGGTCGAATGCCAGATCGAGAGAATCCGGACGGCGCTGAAGCGCGTCACCAGCATCAACCGCAAGGTGACGGACGTCCGCAGTTCCGCGGACGACATCAGTTCGGAGGCAACCACCTTGCGGGATGAAATCCGTGAGGCGCTGCTCTCCATCGAGGATGCCATCCGCGCGGCGGATGCGTCCGAGTAGTTGTTCCTCTAACTGTGGGACGGGGCGGCCCATCCGGGCCGCCCTGACCCACGGGCTTCGTCAACATGAAATCAAAAAATCCAAAGCTCCGCCAGGTGGCAGATTTCGACACCGGCTACCAATTTCGCGGGAAGGTCGAACCGTTCGACGAAACACGAGCTGGGCGTCTCGGCCAGCCTGCGCCGGCGGAGGAGCTCGTCCAGGTGATCCAGATCAAGGACTTCGACGACGACCACCGGTTGACGCCGGAGACCGTCGTGACAGTCCAACTAGATCGGTGGTCGGAGAAGCATCAGGTCCACCAGGGCGACGTGCTCTTCCTCGCCCGCGGCCATCAACTGTTTGCTGCAGTGGTCGACCAGCCGGTCGGCCGGGCGATCGCCTCGGGCTATTTCTTCATCATGCGGCCCAAAGCCGATACGGTGGGTCCTGAATACCTGGCGTGGTGGATCAACCAGCCAAGGTTCCAGGCCGCGCTGAAGCCGCTGATGCGGGGAACCCACATTCCCCTGGTATCAAAGTCCGATGTGCAATCGCTGCGAATTCCGATCCCGCCGCTGTCCGTGCAGCGGTCCATTGTCGAACTTGACCAGCTCCGGCTGCAGGAGCAGAAGCTGCTGGCAGCCGTCCAGAAGAAACGATCCCAACTCATTCAAGCCATCAGCATGAAGGCCGCCCGCCGGCCTTCATGAATCGAAAGGACACCGATGTCGCCCAAAGTTTCACGAGAAGAAATCCTCAACATCGTCTGGAAGGCCTGCGACACGTTCCGCGGCGCCGTCGATCCGGCCGAGTACAAGAACTACATCTTGACCATGCTGTTCATCAAATACATGAGCGACATGTGGAAGGACAAGCGGGCAGGTTACGAAGAGAAATACAAAGGCGACAAGACGCGGGTCGAACGGGCGCTCGGCCGGGAGCGGTTTGTCGTGCCGCCGGAGTGCGACTTCGACTACCTCTACTCACACCGCGACGCGGCCAATGTCGGCGAGTTGATCAACATCGCCTTGGAGAAGATCGAAGACGCCAATAAGACGAAGCTCGAAAACGTCTTCCGCAACATCGACTTCAATTCGGAGCCAGCGCTGGGCCAGACCAGGGAGCGCAACCGCCGTCTGAAGAACCTGCTCGATGACTTCAACAACCCGAAGCTCGACCTGCGGCCGTCTCGACTCGGCGACCGCGACATCATCGGCGACGTGTACGAATATCTGATCGGCAAGTTCGCCGCCGGCGCCGGCAAGAAGGCCGGTGAGTTCTATACGCCGCCGGAGGTGTCGACACTGCTCGCGAAGCTGGTCAACCCGAAAACCGGCGACCGTATTTGCGATCCGGCGTGCGGCTCCGGGTCTCTGCTGATTAAGGTCGGAAATCAGGTGGGCAGCGACAACTTCTCGCTCTTCGGTCAGGAATCGAACGGCAGCACCTGGGCGCTATGCCGGATGAACATGTTCCTGCACGAGATGGACGCCGCCCGTATCGAGTGGTGCGATACCATCGGTAACCCCCGGCTGGTCGAGGGCGACAAGTTGATGAAGTTCAACGTGGTCGTCGCCAATCCTCCCTTCTCACTCGACAAGTGGGGGCAGGAAGAAGCGACGGCGGACAAGTTCAATCGCTTCTGGCGCGGTGTGCCGCCGAAGAGCCGAGGCGACTATGCCTTCGTCACGCACATGATCGAGACAGCCGTCGAAGACGACGGGAAGGTGGGCGTGATCGTGCCCCACGGCGTCCTCTTCCGCGGCGGGTCTGAGGGGGCCATCCGCCAGAAACTCATTGAGGAGAGTCTGCTGGAGGCGGTTATCGGCCTGCCGCCGAACCTTTTCTTCGGCACGGGCATCCCGGCGGCCATCCTGATCTTCCACAAGGGGAGGAAGGCGAAGGATGTGCTGTTCATCGACGCCAGCCGGGAGTTCGAGGATGGCAAGAACCAGAATTACCTGCGCGGGGATGATATCGAGAAGATCACCAAATCTTTCCAGGCGTTCAAGACAGTCGAGAAGTACGCCTATCGCGCGACATTCGACGAGATCGAAGAGAACGATTTCAACCTGAACATTCCGCGGTACGTCGACACCTACGAAGAAGAAGAACCGGTCGACATTGACGCAGTCCAAGACGAAATCACGCGACTCGAAGCGGAACTGGCCGAGACACGCGCCAAGATGGCTGAGTACATGAAGGAACTCGGCTATGCAAAGTGAGAAACACCTTGGTGACTACTTCCAGAAGCGCAGCGAGAAGGGCAAGCCCGGATTGCCGTTGTTTTCGGTGACGATGAACAACGGGCTCGTCCACCGAGACACGCTGGACCGGAAAACGGACACCAACCTGGCCGACGAGGAGCATCTGCTTATCAAAAAGGGAGACATAGCCTACAACATGATGCGCATGTGGCAGGGCGCATCCGGATTGGCCGAGCAAGATGGAATCGTCAGCCCCGCCTATGTTGTTGTCGCCCCGAACAGCGGAATCGATCCGCTCTTCGCGTCGTATTGGTTCAAGTCGCCTCGAATGATCTACCTGTTCTGGGCGTACTCCTACGGCCTGACCAACGACCGGCTTCGCCTCTACTTCAAGGACTTTGCCAAAATACCGGCGGCACCACCCCCCGTTGCAGATCAGAGACGTTTTGCAACTGCGCTGCGGACCAGCGACCAGGCCATTCTGCAGACACAGGAACTGATCAGAGCGAAACAGCGACTCAGGGACCACCTCGTTCACGGCCTCGTTACTGGACAACTCCGACTGTCTCACTTTGGGGATCCGATTCGCTCGCGGTCGATGCCATTTGGGTGGAAAAGGAAGGAGCTGATCGAACTCGCGCGAATTCTGTCTGGCGGCACCCCTAGAAAGGACAATCCAGAGTTCTGGGGTGGTAACTACCCTTGGTACACCGCGAAGGACCTGAAGTCATTTCGGCTGGCAGCCTCGCAGATCCAGATTACGGAGAGCGGCGCAACGAGCGGATCCCGTATCGTCGGGCCTGGAACAATACTAATCCTCGTCAGGGGAATGACCTTGCTCAAGGACGTGCCGATTGGCGTGACGACGACACAAGCAGCTTTCAACCAAGATGTACGTGCAATCTGTGCGAATGATGATGTCGATCCAACCTTTCTTGCCTACGCGCTCGTCGGACGACGAAACCAGTTGATCAGGATGGTGACCCGTTCCGGTCACGGTACTGGGCGTCTCCAGAAAGAATCGATTGCCGAGCTGCCGATTCTCATGCCGCAACGCGAGGAACAACGGAAGATTGCTGATCTGTTGACAACAGCCGATACCGAGTTGGCGCTACTTCATCAGCAATTGAGTCAGCTCTGCTCCCAGAAGCGAGGGTTGATGCAGATGTTGTCACGCTTCCTGCATTCGAATGACGAAAGGACAAGTCCACCATGAGAGATTTGCCCGATCTGCTATTCCATGAACTTGACCTTCGCCAAACGCTAGAAAACAACCTGCAGCGGGCGCGGCAAGAGGTCGACGGAATCCCGGAGAAGCAGTTTCTGCAGGCCAGCGATGACGAGCTTACCGCCCACGTGTTCTCGAAGTGCGAGGCCGTGCCGCTCGAACTGCATGAGGACCGCATGGAGATGGAGACCGAGGAATCGCAGGTCGATGTTCGGCACCACTTTGACCGAGCCGTGTTCGACCGCAGTCGCCCAGCACTGATCCCCGCCGTCAATGTGCGAGTGACCATCCCGTTTACGGGTGATGCAGTGCTTTGGAAGTGTCAGCCGAGCACGTTCGGCCTGAATCCACCGCGAGCAAACGTCCTGAGTGGCCGTGGTGACCAAAGTGGGGAGATCGAACTACTGCAATCCCGCCCCGCAGATAATGTCAGCGGAGACGAACTCAAACGCGAGATCGACAACATGCTTTCCAGCATTCGAAGTTATTTGGAAAACAGCAAACGCGATGTAGACGCGCACAATCACAAGTTGCACACCCACATCCAACAGTGTGTAGCCCAGCGACGGGCGAGACTGGGAACGCACTCGCAGATCGCCAGCGTGCTGAACATCCCTCTCAAACGGAAGCCCGGGTCGCCGGACTTTTCACCGCTACCCGTGAAACGACGACTGGTGAAGCCGTTGCCTGCGGCATCGAATCGTCCTCCCGAACCAGGAATTCGCGACGAAGATTACACGCACATTCTAAAGGTGATCCGTCACGAAGGCCGGACATTCGAGGCAACGCCGCGCACGTTCGCGGTTCACGACGAAGAGGAGCTGCGCGACATTATTGTGGCTCACCTGAATGGTCATTTCGAAGGGGATGCGACGGGTGAGACATTTCGTCGGCACGGCAAGACCGACATCCGCATCGAGGACCAGAATCGCGCAGCATTCGTCGCCGAATGCAAGGTCTGGCGGGGCCCAAAAGAACTCACCAAAGCCGTCGATCAGTTATTGAGTTATTTGACCTGGAGAGACTGCAAGGCTGCGTTGATCTTCTTCAACAAGGATGTCGCGGGTTTCACCGGCATTCAGCAGAAAATACCGGAAGCTTTGAGCCAGCATCCCAACTGCGTTCGTGCACTGAACTCTGATCAGGCCGGCGAGTGGCGGTACAAGTTTCGATCGGCCGAAGATGAACAGCGGCACGTCATCGTTCACGTGTTCCTGTTCAACCTGTTTGTTTCCGGCGTGGAAACTGAGGAGTAATTGACATGCCGCACGATCTGCCCTCGTTCAAAGAAGACCACATCTCGCAGGTACCGGCGCTGCAATTGCTGCAACACCTCGGCTACCGGTACTTGACCGAAGATGAAGCGGTGACGCTTCGCGGCGGCCGGCTGAGTTCCGTTCTGCTCGACGGTGTCGTCGAGGAGCAACTCCGGAAGATCAACAAGATCCGTTACAAAGGCGATGAGCTCGAATTCTCGGAGGGGAACATTCAGTCGGCCGTCCAGGCGCTGAAGGAATTGCCGTTCGATGGCCTGGTTCGCACAAACGAGAAAATCTACGAGCTGCTGTTATGGGGCAAGAGCCTGCAACAGTCGATCCGCGGCGACACGAAGAGCTTCCCACTTCAGTACATCGACTGGAACGACCTCTCGAACAATCTCTTTCACGTCACGGAAGAGTTCGTCGTCGAACGATCCGGCAGCCACGACACCTGCCGCCCCGACATTGTCCTGTTCGTCAACGGAATCCCGCTCTGCGTGATCGAGTGCAAGCGGCCCGATATGAAGGATCCAATCGACCAGGCGATTTCACAGCAGCTTCGGAACCAGCGGGACGACCACATTCCGAAACTGTTCCTTTACTCGCAGCTCCTCATGGCCATCTCCAAGAACGAAGCCAAGTATGCGACCACAGGCACGCCGTTGAAGTTCTGGGCGGTGTGGAAGGAGCGAATGAATATCGACAGCGATCTCTCGAAGCTGATCAACCAACCTCTCGCGCCTGAGGAGAAAGACAGGCTGTTCGCCGGGCGGTTCCGGTACGTCCGTGATTACTTCGACGGGATCAAACGCGACGGCCGCGAGATCACCGAGCAGGACCGCGCGTTGTATTGCCTGTGTCGGCCGGAACGCCTCTTGGAACTGATGCAGCGCTTCATCCTGTTCGATGCAGGGGAAAAGAAGGTTGCTCGTTACCAACAGTACTTCACCGTGCGCACTATTCTCGATCGCATCGGTGGCGTGCGAACAGACGGTCGGCGGCTGGGAGGCGTTGTCTGGCACACACAGGGGAGCGGCAAGTCATTGACGATGGTGATGCTGGCCAACGCGATCGCTACGGACCCGGCCATCAACGACTACAAGGTCGTTCTCGTTACGGACCGCGTGGATTTGGATGACCAGATTTACAAGACCTTCCGGCACTGTGGGACGGAGCCTGTCCAGGCGAAGACAGGCAAGCACCTGGCCGAACTGATCGCCAGCCACAAATCGCGAATCATCACGACGGTGATTGACAAGTTCGACGCGGCCGTGGGCAAGCACGCAGTGCGGAACGAGAACCCGAACATCTTCGCACTGGTCGACGAAGGACACCGGGGCCAGTACGGCGAAATGCATGCAAAGATGCGAAACGTCCTTCCGAACGCCTGCTTCATAGCGTTCACTGGTACGCCGGTGATGAAGAAGGAGAAACACACGATCGACAGGTTCGGCGGCCTGATCGAGCCGGCGTACACGATCCGCCAGGCGGTCGAAGACAAGGCTGTGGTGCCACTCCTGTACGAGGGACGGCACGTCGAGCAGAAGGTCGAAAGCGAGTCTATCGACGACTGGTTCGAGCGGCTAACGGATCGTCTCTCGAAGGAACAGTGCGCCGACCTGAAGAAGAAATTCACAACGACCGACCAGCTCAACAAAGCGCAGCAGAAGGTTATGCGAGTTGCGTGGGACATCAGCGTTCACTACCGCGACAACTGGCAGGGGACTCCGTACAAGGCGCAGCTCGTCACGCAGGACAAATCGACTGCGCTGCTCTACAAGAAGTTCCTCGACGAGTTCGGCATGGTGACGTCGGAAGTCTTGATCTCCGGGCCGGACATGCGGGAGGGGAACGAGGAGGTCGAAGAGACGAACCCCGAGGGCGTCCAGGCATTCTGGAAAAAGATGATGACGCGCTTCGGCAACGAGACGACCTACAACAAGCAGATTATCAACGCGTTCAAACATGCCGACGAGCCGGAAATCATCATTGTCGTCGACAAACTCCTGACCGGGTTTGACGCGCCACGGAACACGGTCCTGTACCTGACGCGGAAGCTCAAGGACCACACCTTGCTGCAGGCGATTGCACGCGTCAACCGTCTCTGCGAGGGCAAAGAGTTCGGCTACATCATCGACTATCGCGGCGTCCTGCAGGAGTTGGACAGCGCGCTTGATCTGTACAGCAGCCTGCCGGAATTTGCCAAGGAGGACCTCGCCGGGACGCTCACCGACGTCAGTGCGGTGATTCGCAAACTTCCTGAGAAGCACTCGCAACTGTGGGATCTGTTCAAGTCGCTGCGAAACAAGAAGGACGAGGAGGCCTACGAGCGGCTGCTGGCCGACGAAGAGGTCCGAACTCAATTTTATGAACGTCTTTCGGCGTACTCCCGGTGCCTCGCCATCGCACTGGCGTCAGCGAAGTTTCTCGAAGAAGCGCCGGCCAGCAAAATCGACAAGTACAAGGCCGACCTGAAGTTCTTTATGAAGCTCCGCACGTCGGTCCGCAAACGGTACGCCGAAGCCATCGATTTCAAAGAATACGAGCCAAAAATCCAGAAGCTCGTGGACACATACATCGGAACCGGCGAGGTCGAGAAGATCACCGACTTGGTCAACATTTTCGACGCTGATGCATTCGCCGAAGAAGTCGAAAAGCTGGAGGGCACCGCGTCGAAAGCGGATACGATCGCCTTTCGCACGAAGCGGACGATTGAGGAGAGAATGCAGGAGGACCCGGCATTCTACCGACGATTTTCCGAAATGCTCGAAGATGCCATTCGTGCTTTTCGCGAACAGCGACTCTCCGATGCGGAATACCTGCGCCAGGTATCTGAGATTAGTGAGTCAGTCCGCACCCGCACTGGCGACGAGTTGCCGGAACGGCTTCGGGGCCGGAAGGTCGCTCAAGCGTTCTACGGCGTTGCCCGCGAGGTATTTTCGCGGTACGCAGACAACGGCGTTGACCCGCAAGTGATCGGGGCAGAGGCCGGTGCAGAGATCGACGACATCATTCAACGACGGCGGATCGTTAACTGGACCACGAACCCCGACGTCCAGAACCAGATGAAGACGGACATTGAGGACTACCTCTTCGAACTCAAGGAAGAGCATGGGTTTGACCTCACGTTCGAGGACATGGACAGCATCATGGAGCAGTGCCTGGAAATCGCACGGCTGAGGTACGCGTCATGACGACCAAAAACCGCAACGGCCAAACTCACGAGATCACGTTTGGAAAGCAGCGCATTCCATTCGAGGTGCAGTTTCGGGACCGGAAGCGGCTGGCAATCAGTGTCCATCCCGACCGCTCGGTGACCGTACTCGCCCCAGAAGGCCGAGATATCACCGAGGTCGTCAATCGTGTTCAGAAGCGGGCGGGTTGGATTGCCAGGCAGCGGGCCCATTTTGAAAAATTCCAGCCCCTCACTCCCAGTCGCCGCTTCGTGCCGGGAGAAACCCACCTGTACCTCGGTCGGCAGTATCGGTTGAAACTGATTGAGGACGAGAGCGCGTCCGTCAAACTCGTCGGCAGGTTTTTCCGGGTGCATCTGCCCGATCGCGACGACACCGAAAAGGTCCGACGCCTGCTCGACGCCTGGTACCGACACCACGCGAAGGATATCTTCGCCCGTCGGCTGGACTTCTGTCTCGACTCCACCCGTTCCCTAGCGGTATCAACGCCGGAGATCATTATTCGACAGATGAAAAAGCGATGGGGCAGTTGTACGAAGTCCGGCCGAATATTGTTAAATACCGAACTCGTCAAAACACCCCTATATTGCATCGAATACGTGATAATGCACGAACTATGCCACTTACAGATCCACAATCATAGCCGCGACTTCTATCGGCTACTAACCCGCTGCATGCCGGATTGGGAACAGCGGAAGCTCCGGTTGGAAGCGTTTGTTCTCTGACATCTACCCTTGAGCGGCCACCAAGGCCACGCGATTGTCCGCTGTTCGGCGTTTCGAGTTTGGTATTCAGCCGCACTCGACCGAACCGTGGTATCTCACTCGAGTTGCGATATAACTGACGCTGTTACTTTGAAGAAACGGAGAGGCCGTAGCTATAGAACCATAGCCGATGAGTGAATCGTTCTCCTCCGACTCAACGTCACCCACACTCCTGGAGCGTGCCAAACGCAACGACGACGGCGCCTGGGACAAGGTGTCGCAGCTGTATGCGCCCCGGATCTATGCGTGGGCGCGGCGGGCGGGGTTGCAGGAGGAAGATGCCAAAGATGTCGGACAGGAAGTGTTTCAGTTGCTGGCAGTGAAACTATCCGACTTCGACCGAAGGCGGACGGGCAGTTTTCGGAACTGGTTGTTTCAATCCACGCAACTGCTGCTCAAAGAGCATTTCCGCAAAAAAGCCAAACACCCGGAGTTGATGGGTGAAAAGGCAGAGTTGCTGCCGGCCGTCGACATCGAGGGTTTGGATGATCCGTCGACCATCGAAAACGACGATACGGAGCGGGCTTTCATGCACCGGCTCATGAATCTCGTTCGGGACGACTTCGAGGAGCGCACCTGGAACATCTTTTGGCGGTCGACGGTCGAAGGAGACGATACCGCCGATCTCGCCGCCGAGTATGGTATGACGGGCAAGGCGGTGCGTCAGGCGAAGTACCGTGTGCTGCAGCGACTCCGCCGCGAAGTGGAGGAACTCTCGTGACCGCCCGAAGCAGCTACCCCCGGATTTCATGGCGGCGAGACGACGCAACACCAACACTTGGAGATGGTTGCGCCACAGGCGCGCGTTTTCGCGTGGCGCGTGTGACATCCTACGGTGGTATCACACCACACCATCGCAGGTAGCAGAAGGCGGAAGCATGCACCCCAGCCACGATCAGCTGAACGAATTTGCCGGCGGAGCTCTGGCGGAAGAAGCATTCGAGCAAATCGCTAACCACGTAGACACGTGCGTCGCATGTAGCGATACCGTGCGGGAACTGGAGGCGTCTCCCTCTGATCCGCTGATTCGTGAACTCCGTGGCCCGAAACCGGAACCAGAGTTTGAGCAGGAGCCGGAATGCCAGGACCTCGTCGCGGTCGTGCAGTCGATGCGGCCCCGGGTCGCGTCAGCTGACAAAGATGAACCTCGGCACGAGCACTTCAGTGCTGAATCGATCAAGTCGCTCGGTCCCTACCAATTCATCGAGGAACTTGGCCGGGGCGGAATGGGCACCGTCTTCAAGGCCCGCCACGAACACCTTGACCGGCTTTGCGCCGTCAAGTTGCTGCCGCCGGACAGGCTAAAGAGTAAAGGTATCGTCGAACGCTTTCGACGAGAAATGAAAGCAGTCGGACGATTCAGTCACCCAAATATCGTGCAGGCGACGGATGCCGGGGAGACCGACGGAATGCACTATCTGGTGATGGAACTGGTCGACGGCATCGACGTGGCGCGCGTCGTGAGAAAACGCGGGCCGCTCTCGGTAGCGAACGCTTGCGAGATCGTCCGGCAGGCGGCCCTTGGAATCGCTCACGCCCACCAGTTCGGGATGATTCACCGCGACATCAAACCCGCCAATCTGATGCTCACGCGTACTGCCGTCGGCGACGTGCAGGTCAAGGTCCTCGACCTCGGCCTGGCACTGTTACATGAAGCCGACGCACCCGATCGCACAGAGCTCACGGCGGCCGGCAACATCATGGGAACCGTCGAGTACATGGCGCCCGAGCAAGGAACGGACAGCCACGCTGTCGACGCACGGGCCGACGTGTATTCCCTCGGTGCGACGCTATTTAAGCTCTTGAGCGGCCGCACTCCGTTTCCGCCCGACCGTCACAATTCAACGCTCAAGTTGATGATGGCCAAAGCAAGCGGCGCAGCTCCTTCGTTGGCCGAATTCCGTGACGATCTGCCCGACGAACTCGTCTCGCTGGTGGATCGCATGGTGGCGTGCAATCCGCAGGACCGCATTCCTTCGGCCAGTGACGTCGCCACCGCCCTAGCTCCATTTGCGACCGAGCACGATCTGGACCAATTGCTCGAACCCAACCGCCATACGGAATCTCTTTCTGATGCTCGCCGCACTGTCGCACACAGCCCCAAGAAGTCGCCCGACGATTCGCCAGCACGGGTAGTTGGTACTGACCCGTTACGACACAGTCGGAGTCGGCCCCGGCTTTTCGCTTTGATAGCCGGCGTAGGGCTTGCTGTGCTCGCGGCCATAACGTTGTACATCCAGACGGCTAAAGGGACGCTCGTCGTCGAAATTCACGATGATCAGATTGAGGTGACCGCCGTTGACGGAGGAATCCGCATCACCCGGCAGGACAAGTCCGGTGATCCGATTACCGTGAAACCGGGCGAGCACAAGTTGCACGTGACGAGGGGCGACCTGGAATTCGACACCGAAAGCTTCGTCTTACGACGCGGAGAGAAAGTGTCGCTGCGTGTCGTCCTCCTAGACGGCGAAGTGCAGGTGCTGCGCGACGGCAAAGTTCTTGGTCGCGGAGTTGTGCCGGTCGTTGCTGCAGACAGTCGCGCTGTTGCGAAGAAGGTGTTTGCGCTTGGCGGCCACATTTACGTCAATGACAACGTGAAATGCAGTCAATCCGAGCAACTTCCGGATGAGCCATTTGAAATCGTCTCGGTTTCGTTACGAGATTGTCCAGTCGTTGACGAGGATCTTCGCTGGTTCTCGAACTTGCCGAAGTTGGAGGGCCTGTACTTGAGTGGCACCAGTAGCCGGTTGATGCCCGTGACGGATCGAGGGCTGGCTTTGCTGACAAATCTCCCATCCTTAAAGGATCTCAGTGTCACGCGTACGCAAATCACCGACGATGGCTTGGCATATCTCAGCCGTTTTCCCAACCTTAAATCCCTTGATGTCAGCCACACGGAGGTTTCTGACGATGGTATGCGACATGTTGCCCAATTGCAGAATCTGAGGTGGATCGACGTGAGCGGCACGAAGGTCACCGGAGCCGTGCTGCAACGTTTGGCCAACTGTCAAAACCTTGAAGTGTTATTGGTCGCACAGATCCCAATTGACGATGAGGAACTCCGAGCCGCGCCGGACTGGCCGCACTTGCGGGAGCTTCGAATCAATTCGCGTCAATTGACCAGCGAGGGGCTTCAAGGACTCACGCGTTACCGCGACACGCTGGAGATTCTGTATGCGAATACGCTGCTGGGCGTGGAAGAGGACGGCTGGAGCGTGTTGCGCGAACTCCAACAGCTCCGCTTGCTCTACGTGAATGAAAACCTAGAATCTCTGACCGACGATATCGTGGCTCAGATTGCGACGCTGCCTCATCTCCAGCGACTGAACCTCAACAACACCGCTGTGACGGATACCGGCTTGCGGCACCTGCACGGCTGGGGACTGGAGGAGAGAATGCCGGTGCACCTGCACATCCAGCAGACGAATGTCACCGCCGAAGGCATCGCCACTCTGCAGGCAACGCTGCCGCCCGGCTCGGCAGTGGAGTCCGATTTCACCGACGCCGAAATCAAGGCGGCGATGACGGAGCTCTCTGTTACGGAACAACAGACTCCCTGAACGGGGCCGAAGCCCGCCGGTGGATTTCAGTAGCTCGCCGCAACCACCCGCTCATCCCGCAACCTTTTCCCCTCTAAGATGTTGCGCGACCATCTCAATTTCTCGTGGCGCGGCGCACATCTAATTCTAGGGACGACAAGCGGCCCGTAATCCGGGCGAAGCTGGAGCTTTGGAATGACACAACTACAGAACGGTTTTCGCGCAGTCCGAAACCGGCTGACTTGCAGTACCGCACAGGCCGTGCTGCACTTGCCATCGGTGAAGTGTACTGCTGCTGATTCCGACGTAGTCACAGGCGTCGCTCCTGGTCAGCCCTTCTTCCAGCAGTCGATCGATTCGAATCAAAGTCTCCACCTGCTCGCGTCGCGTGCGACGGACCGACCTGGGTCGGCTACCACTACTGTTTCTCCTCGCCCCCCGCATCACTCACGATCCTGCGATCTCGGATTGGCACGCCCAACGTCACATTCACGGGCCGGCCGACAATACGTTCGACGTCCTTTCGTATTGTCACGGCCTCTGTGGTCACCGGTCGCCGTGCCACCGTTTTGGCCTGTTCGATCAGATCAGGAAAGAGCACATCGCGAAAGCGCCGTAGGTCCGCCGCGCATAGCTTCAGAATCGGCAGGGCACATTCGCGGCAGTAGTTCTTGCTGTAGGGACCAGCATCATCACGAATTACCAGACATGGCTCCCCGGCGCGTATCCGGTGATCGCGGTTTCTTCGGCAGCGGCGAGTTCCTTTCGCAATCTCGACGTGCACGTGCTTCAGAATCTGTCGGACCTTGGCCATCTCTTCTTACGCCGAAAACAAGATTGCAGTTGTTCCGTGATTACGCGTTGAACTTCTGGCAGAGCGTCCGTCGCTTGCTCGATCTCGGCCAGAGTCCATTCCTTGCCTCGACCAGGACGGCGGCTCAAGCGGCGGTTCAGCTCCTGATAGGTCCACTGGCGCACCGCGGCCCAGTTGTTCTGTCTTCGCACAAACGCGAAGCGGCGGCCAAGTTGCCAACCCGTTCCAGACAACTGACTTGCCCCCAATGTAGTACGGATCGAATCGTTGAACATCTCATGCAGCCGGGGTTTGGCCTGATGACGTCTCTGCTGCGGACCCGCCATCGACGACGTCTCGTCAAGGAGCGGCAACGGTTGTTGTTCTCCCCTTGTGGAAGGCTGTCCGAACAGCGATTGCCGGAACTCACCGAGTATCTCGGCAGTGACCAGCATGTCTGGCGCGAATGCTTGTGCAACTCCGTTCCCCGTGTCGCACGCCGACGCAGCTACGATTTCGCCCCCGGCCAATCCGGACCACAGTTCTTGATCCGGCTTATCCAGCGACCGAAAATCGGACCAATGACGTTCCGTGTTCAAACCTACATGCGAGACGACGACACCACAGTTGTCCGGATCACTCGGACCACTTCGCAGCGTGCGCATGATCCGGCCGACAAACTGCACGTACGGAGACAACGACCGAAAAGGTCGGAACACCGCTGCCACCGACAATGGGGGATGGTCAAATCCGTCGCCCAGCATCGCGACCTGGACGATCACGTCAATCCGACCATCT
>ERZ869936.1021-NODE-1021-length-21910-cov-18.387509_pt1 | contig 21910 bp, 21 predicted proteins | sample MGYA00520876_ERZ869936 | MGnify/ENA primary metagenome ERZ869936 (study PRJEB32218, sample SAMN09650985) | biofilter metagenome | isolation source: enrty point of leading RO module | place: Saudi Arabia: Thuwal, RO plant located on Red Sea | collected 2016-02-17...
CGGCCTTCCAAGGCCGGTGCGCAGCCGATCCGGCCGGCAAACTGTGGGAAGAGTTACGCTGGCACATCGCAGCGGGCGTCCGTCGGCTGACCCCGTCTCGCACGGGATGTTGACAGTCAACGCAGCTTGGAATGGCGCGTCGGGCGCGACGCATCAGTGCACTGCGATAATGCGCGGGCCGGCTTCACCGGACTCGGCGGGTCCGATCTTACAGTCACACGCTCGCTCTGCTCCGTGTGCCGGTCATCCGCCGCAGCGTTCCAGTTCGCCTCCGGATCCGGGACGCGAAAGGTGAGTCCCGCGTAGACGAGAGTCGTGGCGAACATGCAACCGGCCGAGATGAGGAAGACCGGCGAGAAACCACTGCGCTCGATGATGCCGCCGAGAATCGGCGCCGAGACCATAATCCCCAGATCGACGAAGCCCAGCGTGATGGCAGTCCCCGTCCCGCGAAACGCGGGTGGAAACGCGCCTGATCCCAGGGAGATTACGCACGGAAAGAGGAGCGCATGCCCGAATCCGGCGCACACCGACGGCGGAATCAGCCCCCAGTCGGACTGAACCGGCAACAGCAACAACTGGCCGATTGTATGGCCGGTCAGGCCGAGTAGGATCATCTTGTGCCGGCCGATGGTCTGGCTCCAACTGCGGCTGAGCAGCCGGAAACAGAACGCGCTGATCGCGTACCCGGTAAAAAACATGCCGATCCCGCTGAGGCCGAGTCCGGTCGCGTAGCGCGTCAGGAAGACGGTCGAAACCGTGAAACTGAGTCCCATCATCAGCGCGACAAGCACCACCGGCCCGGGCCAGTAGCGAAAGATCAACTGATGGATCGGCGGGGCCGGCGTCGGAGACGGGAGTCCGTCGGCCCGCGTCAGCCAGGCGACAATTCCGAGATAGACGACGCCGAGGGCCGCCGTGATGCCGAACAGCACCATGAACAGCGTCTGCTGATCGGAAATCGTGCGGAACAGCAGGTCGCCCAGATGCGCGCCGGTGATCATCCCGACAAATCCGCTCGAACCCAGGCTGCCGATGACTTCGGTCCGCCGACTCGCCGGAGCTCGATTCTGAATGTGCAGGATCGAACAGGCGAACATGCTGGCCAGACCGATCATGAAGAGCACGCGCGCCGCGTAGACTGCGAACCCGAGGTCGCGGCAGAAGACAAACAGCGATGTGCCGACGATGAACACCAGCGAACTGGCGATCCACACGCGACGCACGCCGAGGCCGTCCAGCGCCTGTCCGAGAAACAGACGGGCGAACAGCGAACCGATCAACCCGACTCGAACAATTTCCCCGGTGATCGACTCAGTACCACCCAGAAACTGCACGAATTCCGCGAATCGGAACGTGAGCGCATTGGCCACCACGAGCAGCAGATTGGCCGTGTAGGCCAGCCAGAAGGCGCGATCGTAGATCTGCGGCGACTCCGTATCGGCCGGGACAGTCGGGAGGGTGGTCATTGTGTCGGCGGGTCTGCGCGCACTCCTCTCGGAGTGTCAGTCCCGGTTCCGCCCGGCCGAGGCCGAGCCGTTGAGTCAGGAGGGAGTTCTGGCAGGATCCGAACGCAGGTGTCCTTACCAATTCGGTCGCAGTCGATTCTAGCAGACGAGCGAGCCCCCGCCACCTGCGACTTGTCGCGTCGGGACACATTGGACCAGAGCCCACGCGCGACCGGAGGTTCGCCGCGTCCCTTGTCGATTTCGACACAGAGACGCCAGGTCGCGAGGTCGATGCTGCAAAGCGCGTTGACGCCATCGGACCCGCGTTTCCGCGATTTGCAAAGGCGCACGTCATTCGATAGCCTGACTCGGCGGGGAGTGAAAGGCTATCTCCCGTGCGGTGAGGCCGTATGAACCGGGTCAGGCGGGAAACCGAGCAGCCCTAAGTACCGTGCTTTCAGGTGTGCGTGGAGATAGCCTTTCACTCCCTTCGCCGTGCGCGGAGTCACTTTTCCTGTTGTGCAGGAATGAAGGGTCGCGATCCGACCGGTCGAAACCGGCCCCGCGGCGGCTCGGAGTTCTGCGGACTGTCATCGCCGGCCTCCCAATCACTCTCCACCCGCCTCTCGATCGACGTTTCCTCTGCGGCGGAAACTTCCTTGGGGGCGGGTTCCACCTCGATTTCCTCGGAGTCGGCGGCTTCTGATGGAATGACGAGCACCATCCCCGGTCTCAGGTCGTCCGGACTGGCCAGCAGATCACGATTGGCCGCGAAGATCTCATCGAAACGGCTGGTTTTGCCGAGCAGAAGTCCCGCGATGCGGCTCAAGGTGTCGCCGTTGCGGACGGTGTAGCGTTGCACAGCCGGCGCTTCGACTGGTTCCGCTGCGACCGAGGAGAGTTCGACGAGAGAGGATGGCGGCGCAGCGGTGGCAGGATCGTGGGCTGCCTCCGCGACAGGTTCGGACGAATCGTTGCTGCCGTGTTCTACAGGTTCAACGCTCGGCTCGCGTGCGAATGCTTCAGGAACGTCGGCCACGGTCGTGGGACGAATCGGCTCCACCGGGTCCGGGGAGGTGGTTGGAGCGTCCTTCCGGAAACTGGCCCCAGCAGCATCGACCGCGATTTGCCGGGGTTCTGCGTCCCGCGCGGAACTCGTGCCGGGCTCGTCGGATGACGTATAGGGCCGAATTGGAAGCTGTTCGATGTCCGAATCAACTTCCGCGAGATCCTCGAGTTCGATCGCGGCCGTCTCGATGGGCGACTCTCTGGGAAAGCAGAGCGCCGCGGCGAAGCCGACGAGCATTACTCCCAAAGCCAGCCCGAGTTTGTGATCGCGTTGCATAAGGACTTCTGTCTGACATCGCGGGACGGAGAAAGCTCGGCCTCGGTGGGGCATGTCCCGCGGACGACAGTTCGCGGTTGTAAAAACATCGCCACACCTGTTTGCAGCCGATCGCGCCGTGTCCCTGGCAGCCAGCAGAACGTCTCGGGGTGTCCCGCTATCGAAGTATCGGCCCGATTGCGCGTCGGGCGTCACCCCCATGAGTGAAAGTTGGCCCCGGCCTGCGGATTGCCGTAGAACGTGTCAATCGCAACGATTCTCCCGCTCAGGTAATTTTCTTGATGAAGTCACCCGGCGATCGACTGGAATCGCCACCGCTGACCGGAGGGGCCGATTTCCAGGCTGGCTTCGACCATCCAGGCCGTTCCGTTCAGCCGGAGCGGTTGTTCTGCGGCGGCTGCCGGATCGCCGGAGAAGACGCCACTCTCGACGCGCTTCACGACGCCACGGTCGCCGCTCACAGAACCTTCGTAGTCCAGATAGTGTTTGCGATGATCCGCCAGGGGTTCGGCGGCAACCACTCGGTCCGGGCCCGGTTCCTCCAGCAGCCTCCACGTCCGCAAAGCGTCTCCGCATTCGAACATGAGATCCCAATGAGGAAACGGGTGGTCGTGCGCGAGGATCACGAAACGCGGCATGGAAGCACCGGCTGCAGCGGCAGAGGCCGTCTCATTGGGGTGGGAGTCCGTTTTCTCTCGACGTCCGAAAACCCGAAGAAATGGCGGAAAAATGCGTCAGATTCGGACTCGACTGGGATTCCGCGACTGCGGCGGTTATCCTGCACGTATGCCGTTTGTTCCACGTCAAGCTGTGAATTGCAAGGGGACGAGAATGTCTTCCGCCCGAATCCGGAATCCATCGCACAATCTTTCTGCCGTATTGCCGACAGCTTTGACGGTGCTGTGCGCAACTCTTGTACTCAGTTCGCCGGCTGACGCTCAGCGGTCTCGTTCCAAGACGGAGACCAGGACGGGCAAGGTGATCGAAGTCCAGGAACAGGGCCGCGCGAAAAAACTGATCGTCGAGGTCGACGGAGAACAAGTCGAATTCCTGATCAACGCCAACGTTAAACTGTCGGTCCAGGCGCCGGGAGACACGGGGTTCGTCCAGGAAGGTCAATTCGTTTCCGCAACCGGCGTGCTCTCCAACGAGCAGATTTTCATCAAGGAGTTGACTGTGCATCTCGTCGGACGCGGGCAGAAACTCCCGGCCGGCAAGATCGTGAAAGCTCCTGCCCAGGTGGGAGAAAGCCAGAACGCCTACAACCTTGCCGGGCCCGTGCTGGGAACCAAACCGGACGAAGACTATCCCGATCACACCGTGCTTGGGCTGAAGGTCGCGGGTCGCGCTCCGAAAATCATGCTCGAGCCCGATTACAGCGTGACGGTCAGCAGTTCGGACGCTTCGATGATTCCGGCGGACGCGCCGATCGAAATGGAAGTCGCTCCGCTGCGCGGCGGACGGTTTCGTCTCGTCGCGGCCACGGTGACGCTTTCGGAACCGCTCAGTTCCGAGGAAGTTCTCGGCTCGGGGGCCGGTGAAGAGACTGGTCGCGAAGAATAGTCCCTCCTGTGCCGCCTCAACTGAGTCGCCCGGCGCTATTCTTCAATCGCGGCCTCCGGAAACGCTGTAAGAAACGCCTCCGCCATTTCTGTGCGGATGCGTTGCCTGAGTTGCCGTGACATCAACGTGCTGTGGTCCTTGCCGGTGTGAATTTCGACCACCGCGTCGCTGCCCAGTTCCTCGAGGGTCTCCTTGAGCAATATCGTCGCTCCCTCCAGGTAAAACGTGTCTTTCTCTCCCATGAAGATGTGCAGTTTGCCGCGCAGTTTCGGGCCGAGAGATTCCCAGTTTTCCTGTAGCGTCAGGCGGATGTCGTAGGCTTTCCAGGCATCGGCGACTTCGCCGTCGATCTCACCGGTTTCCCGGTCCCACAGCAGCAGCGGCTTGCCATCGGAACCGCGCGGGCTGAAGACCGCTTCAAAGCTGTGGAGTTGTCCGCCATAGCCGTTGACGTGCTCCATCCAGGAGAAATCGTCGTACCAGACGGCGACCTCGTCCCCCCGCCGGGCCAGCGGACGACGGTTCCCATCGCGATCAGAGAACATGTTTTCTCCGTCCCGGTACAGATCGATCCGCTGGAAGTCCTCGAAACAGACCGGATCGGGGGCGGTGCTCCACACTCCGCCGAACTGATCGGGATAGGCCACCTGCAGCCAGAGTGAACTCCAGCCACCTGACGAATGACCGGTGACAAATCTCGCCGCGGGATCTGGCACGCACCGAAACCGACTTTCGAACTCCGGAATCAGTTCTTCGATCAGTGCCCGGCCGACCGGGCCGTTGTTGGCCGAATCCGCGAACACGTGATGACCCAGCGGACAACTGGGATCGAGCATCACCCGCAGGAACTCGACTCCCCCGGGATTCGATTCATCGACCGGCCTGTCCGATTGCCCCATGAAGTGCGTCCCACCGAAACCGGGAATCGTGAACATCGTGGGATAGCGCCGCGCGGGTTGATCGTAATAACTGCCCGGCAGGATGACGGCGGCTGAGAGCGTGACGTCGCGCCCGTGAAACTCGCTCAGGAGTTTGGATCGCACGGTCAGCAATTTGGCCCATTTCGTTTCCCGGAATGACGGCGCCGTGACAACGCGGCTGATTCTGAGATCGATGACGCCCTTGTCCGGATCGACGGTGATGACGTCGCTGTAACCATTGCCGGCGCCGACGCCGACCTGCCGTTCATGAGGATTGAAGCGGGCGACCGCCTGGGCCTTGAATCCCGCCAGGTCAACGTCATCGAACTCTCGCGGATACGTCAGGACGTCTTCGCCACCCGGAGCGACCTCCAACGCGGCGGCGGGCGCCCACTCTTCGACGTCGATCGACAGAAACGGCTCTGTTCCGAACCAGCGCGGTCCGAGTCTCGGCTCGGAGTTCGACGAGAAATAGACGTAAACCCGACCGGTGTAGGCTGTCTCATGCAGCGATTCGTCGAACGTCAAACGGAACGTCGGCTGCGCGGCGGTGGCCACCGGCGAGGAAGCCGGCAGGTTCAAGGTCAGCAGCCACAGCAAGACAAGTCGGCGACCCGCTTGTGCGGCTGTTCCGATTTTTCGATTCTGCAACGGGAGTATCGCGTTGATCATTCGTCTCGTCATAAAGTATGAACAGATACAACGTCTATTTCGCGGAAGCGTCTTCCGCATCATCAGTTGATTTCCGGAATTCCTCCCGGCCGATCGCGTCATGACGCCCCAAACGCATCCGAATGACGATCCGGACGCGCGAATCGTTCAGCTCGAGTCTCTTATTATGCACCTGCAGCGAGACATCGAACAGTTGAGCCGGGCGATTCTCGATCAGAACACGGAACTCGACCGACTCCGCGTCGACCTTTCTCGACTGGAAGCTCGATTCGATGAAGATGACGCGGAGGAGCGCGACCCCCTGAGCGAGCGGCCGCCTCACTACTGAGGACGGAGCGGGCGTCAGTCCCCTTTCCGGGGCGCGGGGCAGCCTTCGATTCCGGCCGTTTCGGCGTACGAGTCGAGGCAAACCTTTGAGGCGCTTCACGCGGCCTCCGCCTCCTCTGGCGTGACCTTCCTCTCCCCTTTCCCCGTCCGCGCCTTCAAATCGAACAGGCCGAAAATCTCGCTCGCCGTCAGGCTCAGCGAAGCGTTCGAGTTGTCGCCGTCGCCCAGAATGCGGGCGAACAGTTCGCGCTTCTGCTGCAAGACCTGGTCGATCTTTTCCTCGATCGTGTCCTTGCAGATGAACTTGCTGACGATGATCTGCGACGCCGTTGCGCCGATGCGATGCGCCCGGTTGATCGCCTGGTCCTCCACAGCCGGATTCCACCAGCGATCGTAGAGAAAAACGTAACCTGCGAATTGGAGGTTCAAACCGACCGCCCCGGTGCCGTAGCTCATGAGCAGGATGTGCGCGTCGTCGTCTTCCTTGAACCGGGTGAGAATCGGCTCGCGTTTGCCGGTGGGAACGCCGCCGTGATAGATCAGCGGATTGAACTCCTTGAGCCGCGCATCGAGCCAGTCGAGCGTCTTGGTCCATTGGCTGAACAGGATCGCCTTGCCGCCCGAATCGGCGATTTCCTCCATGTCGGCCCGCAGGCGATCCAGTTTGGAGGACTCGCCGGTCAGCGGGTCGTAGTTGGAAATCTGTTTCAGCCGCAGGACAAGTTCGAACACGTGCTGGACGGAGATCGACTCGCCCATTTCGTTGAGCTGGATGACGCCCTCCTGTTCAGCCTGCTGATAGGCGTGCTTCTGAGCCGGCGCGAGTTCGATGATCTCGTCCCGGTCGAAACGGGGAGGCAGGTCGGTCATCACCAGGTCTTTGGTGCGGCGCAGCACGTACGACTCGCTGAGCTGCGTCAACTGACGAATGTCGGGCGCTCCCCGCGGAGGCACGACGCCCATAAACTCGAACAGCGACGCCATTTCCTCCGGCCGATTCTCGATCGGCGTGCCGGTCAGACAGACGCTGCGCTTCCTGGGAATCGAACGGATGACCGTGCCGGTAAGGGAGTCCCGATTCTTGATCCGCTGCGCTTCGTCGAGAACCACGAGATCGAATTTCGGCGGCGCATGGACGTTCGCAGGATCTGCATCGGTGTTGATCGGCGGCTTCTCTTGCTGAACATGCTTGCGAGACCGAAGCGATCGCCCGAGTCCGTCGACGTCGAGAGAGAGGCCGGTCCGCCGGCCTTCAGCCCGCGCCTGATCGAGCAGCATTTCTTGAAAGTCACGAACGACAAGCTCGTAGTTTGCAAGAAAGACATGAGAGCCCGGCATCCGCCAGATCAGCCGCCTGCGGGCTGAGTCCCCCTCGATCGTTGTCACCGGGATTTCTTCGGCCCAGAGTTTGAACTCCCGTTGCCAGTTGGGAATCAACGGCTTGGGACACACCAGGAGCACCCGCCGCACCTGTCCGGCCCGCAGCAGCAGGCGCACGGCGGTAATCATCTGCATCGTCTTGCCCAGTCCCATTTCGTCGGCGAGCAATGCCGCGTTCTGGGAGAACAGCCAGGCAATCCCTTCAAACTGATAAGGGAACGGTTCGAAGGGCATGATCAGTTCCTGCCCCTGCAGCCACGATTCGAGCGGCGGCTGCAGCAGATAGAACAGCCGGTCTTCGAGCGAAAGCGCATCGGCCGGAGGTTTGATTCGCGTCGACTTGCGCGGCTTCTGCGATTCGGCGCGGGACTCCGGGGCCGCGATCTTTTTCAGCTTCTCCGGGGAATCCTCTTTCTCAGGCTTCGGAGGAAGAAATTCGATGCCCTCGGGAAAGGTGAGCCCGGCGGTCTTCAGCCTGTTCCAGTACGGTTTCCAGCTCGGGACGAAGCCGGCCTTGCCAAGCAGAGAGGCAGCTTGCGTCTCGATTCGCGGGAGTCTCCGCAGCGCGCCGTTGACCCCGGTGACAGGCACATCAGGAGTTCCCACGCTCAGAGGGAGTGATGTCGTTTCACACCCTGCGGCGTCGCCTCTGGAATGAGCGTCAGTTTCCACAACAACCTCCGGTGATCTGCACGATCAGGCGGCTGAGCCCGAACGGAGCGTCTCGCGCAGCGCCTCGGTGACGCGTTCGAGCGGTTCGAGCAGGTCGGCGTCGGCGGAGACTCTTTCGACCCCTGCGGCGGCGATGTCGCGGTCCTCGGGAAACTCCGTGTGAAATCGCAGCAGATTGCGGCCGACCTGCAGCCGGGTCACATCGGCAAGCTCGCTGCTTCGCGGATCACCGTCCACCAGGCAGGCCACAGGCGCCGGGACGTGCTCACGCAACTCGAGCAGGGCCGGCTGATCGACGAGAATCAGTTGCGGCTTGACATCGACTCGAGCATGGAGAGTTTTTCCAATCAGCTCGCTCCACACGAATGGCTTGAGAGTCGGACCGTACAAGATGGCCTGGGTCCGGTTCGGACGAACGGGCGTTGTGCATTGGAATTCAAGCGGCCGGCCGAGGTGATTGGTGACAAGCAGACCGCCAGCGAACGCATCGTCTCCCACCTCGACCACGCGCAAGAATCCCAGGTGAAATCCGGAGTTCGACTTTGGTCCGGCCATGCTGTTTTCTGCCGACTTCAATGACGCGTCAGAATTCTCTGCCGATGCGGGACGCGAACGCGTCGATCAGGCGGATCGGGGAGCCGAGCGCACGACTCCCCCCTGCAGACAACATCGACGTCACCACGCAGCGGACTTGAACACAACTGCGGCTGACGACATCGCTATGTCGCTCGCAACACGTTGTCCCACAATGAGTTGCATTGCAGGCGCGGTCTAAGATGCCTCCGCCGTCAGAGCAGAGACGGCGTCCTCGCGCGTTTCAAAGTACGGCCAGAGCTTGAAGAGGCTCATGTTCTCAAGCACCTTGTGCATGTGCGAGTTGGCTGAGCAAAAGGCGGCTTTTCCACCGCGGTTGCGCGTCTCGCGCAGCATGGAAATGAGCGAGCCGATGAATTCCGAACCGCAGTATTCCATCTGCTCCATGTCCATGATGACCACGGGAGACTTGGTCTTCAGCAAATGCGTGCGGACGGCGTTCGATTCCTGGTGCAGATCATGATAACGGAAGCCGCTGCCTTGCCCGAGCGGGGCGACAACCAGCGCGCCGTCCGACTCTTCGATCTTGAACAGCTTGAGATGCTTGACCATGCGGCAGATTCTATCAGCCGTGCTGTGCGATGGAAGGTGAAAATCAACGCATCACCGGGGCGAATCGGCTGCCGGCTCTTGACGACGGCCGAGCATATTCACGCCGCTGCCGATCAGCAGATTGTGCTCGTAGGCCCAGAGATACACGCGGCCCTGTTTTTCCGGCGGGAGAACGACGAGATTCTCGAAGCCCGCTGCCTCAAACCATGTGGTCAATTCGCCCACCGTGTGATGGTGCTGGTAGGCAGGGGCGTACCAGTCGAACGTATCGCAGACGCGATTCTCGTAACTGGGGTGGGCGCTGAAGTTGAAGATTTTGTTCAGTGTGCGGTTGATGACGGGAACGCCGCCGAGTCGCGCGCCCCAGCGGCACCAGCGTTCGAGTCGCTCGGGCCGCATTCGGACCGTGCGCCGACGCAACGCCGTGTTCAGAAGCTCCTGCCACCATTGGTTTCTGCGGTAAAGCCACACGGCCAGCCGTCCTCCGGGCCGCACCATTTTCGCAACCGCATCGAAGACCTGCCTCGTATCAGCGTCATGGTGCATCACGCCGATCGAAAACACAAAGTCGAACGACTCCGGTTGCAGCGGCAATCGTTTCAGATCGGCCTGAATGAAATGTGCGTTCGGCAAGCCCTCGCACAGCGCAGCGGCTTTCTCGACGGCCCGGGTATGGTCAACGCCGATGACCTCGGCGCCCGCTGCGGCGGCGATCCGGCTGTAGCGCCCTCCCCCGCATCCGGCATCCAGCACGCGAAGTCCCGCGAGTTCTTCCAACCGGACTCCGGTCTTCGCCTGGAACGTGGCCCGGTCTTCCTCGTCGTGGGCGACGTCGTACCGATTCCACTGTAGGCCGAACGTCTCCAGATGCTCATCCACAACGAATCGTGGAATCCCATCTCGGATGGGGATCAGTTCCGCGCCGCCCGGGAGGAACAGGGACGCTTTTTCCGCATCCCACTCCAGCTTTGCTCCGCTCGCGGGGCATCGGAGTTGAGCGATAAACTCTTGACTCGTCAATTCAATCTTTTCGGGTTGGGCGGCGCTCACGGACGCACAAATTCCGCCGGGTTTCGTGCGGCTTTGCGGTCCAGCCAACCGGAACACAAGCCCCTGACAGGGCGCTCGGCGTTCACCGGTGTGGAAACTCGCTGGCGGCCGGCACGTGGAGACAACGCGGGCTGTCTCAATCTAACGGCTCACCCGGCGCGGCGAAACACCCGTCGGCGTTCCGGGAGGAGCAGACAGAGGGGGCAGTGTCGGCTACCGGCGGCGTGTGGCAGGCTGTGAAGCTGCTTCACGGAGTCCGCGTCCGGGCTGATTCCACAAAGACGATTACGACCCGGCGACGTTGATGGGACTTTCTTTCCGGCGATTTTGGCGAGGAACGGCGCGTATCCGCAGGAGCTTCCTCGGCCTCAATCGGAGCCGACTCGGTTTCGACCTGTTTCGCGGCGGTCGGCAGCTTCTCTGCCGGTTCCTGGTCCTCGACCATCTGCCGGACCACCTTGTCGCTCAACGGAACGGCAAGCTGATACGCTGCGGCATCGGAGTCGTCTTCGCCATCGGTCGATTCGGTCGCTGCCTGCTCCGCGGGCGGGGATCCCCGGTCGCGACGGGCCACCGCTTTCTCGGACTCACCCGGTGGCGCCGGCGAGTCGGCACGGGCCGCACGGTTCAAAGGCGCAGGGGCATCGGCGGGAGGCGGAGTTACGGAATCTGTGAGCCGGCCCCGACTGTCGGAAAGCAGGTCCGCGTCCGCGACAGAAGTGGTGACCACAGAGACGACGCCGTCAAGCGTTTCGATCGCGTCGAGCGCGGTCAGCAGGGTCTCGTCCGGCGCATCGACATAAATGCCGTACAGTGAACCGGACTCGTTGCGCACCAGTTCTGCTTCCGTCTCTTCAAAGCGTTCGATGCCGTTCTCGGCCAGAACGACCTGGACGCTGCCGAACATATTCTGCACGTCCACAACCGTGTACTCGACCAGAATAATCTCCTCGCCATTGTCAACGAGATCGTGGATCCGTTCTCCGGGGATCGGCAGGGAGCCGCTGTCGAGCATCGACCGCAAGCGCTCCGCATCCACCACAGAGGCCGTCTTGACGGGAGTCGGCTCACCTTCCGCCAATGTCGAATCCTGCAACTCGCGGGCGGTGCTTGAATCGCCGCCCGCCAGCGCTTCGTCTGCGATCGAAACGTCGTTCGCTGCGACGGCCATGGACTCCGGCGCCCCAGCGATCTCCCCACCTGCGAAGCGGTCGTCCGGTCCGTTCAAAGACTGGAACGAAACCACGGCGATCAGTAACCCTGCTGCGGATGCCGCGCTTGCAGCCCAATACAAACGCCGAGAGGGACGCGAAGGCGTTGAGGGCGGCTGCGCGGGCGAGACCGTCGCGGTTCGGATCTCCGTCAGCACCGAGTCGCGTAGATCCGTTGGCGCCGCCGGACGCGGGAGTTCGCGGATCATCTGGGAGACTTCCGCGTATTCGTCGAGCATGTCCCGAGTCGACGCGTTGTCTTCGAGAAGCTTCTCGACCGACGCGCGCTCTTCGCCCGCCAACTCGCCGTCCAGATAGGCGGAGATCAATTCGTCCTTTGTTCGGTCGTTCATTACGTCACACGACTGCCCTGTCAGGGCTATAATTTCGAGTCTCTCAAGGGGAATCGGAGAATCCTTCCACTTCGCTCTTCAGTGTGCGGGCCAGCTTCTCTTTCATTTCCTTGCGGGCGCGATGAATCCGGCTGCGAACGGTGCCGATCGGACAACCGACGACTTCCGCGATCTCGTCGTATTGCAGCCCCTCAATTTCCTTCAGCACCAGCGGCGTGCGGTAGATTTCGGCCAGTTCTCCAAGCGCCTGTTGAACGATCGCCTGCCGTTCCTGACTGTGCAGTGAGTCTCCCGGATCGGACCCGTCGCGATCATCAGCCGGTTCGGCGCCAGATTGCTCCTTGACCGCGTCCAGCGAGGCGTGGCGACGTCTCCGCTCCTTCCGTCGCCGCGTCATCGCGGCGTTGTATGCAATTCGAAACAGCCAACTGTAAAAGGCCGAATCTCCACGGAATGTACTCAGTTTGCGGAACGCCAGAACGAATGCATCCTGCGACACATCCCGGGCCTCCTCCAGAGAGCCCAGCATGTGCACGAGCGTGCCGTACAGACGATCCTGGTGCCGCGTGACGAGGTGTCCGAACGCTTCCACGTCCCCGTCCCGGCAGCGGCGGATCAATGCAAGATCAGATGCGTTCACGTCTTCTGAAGACATGGGACGCAAGAGTCCATGAAAGAGTTCCCGCCAAATGTGAAATCAGGTTCCCTGGGGGAGTCGCGGCCACAATCTGCGTTGTGAAGCCGACGCTCTGATTCAAGGCGTTGGTGTCAAAGGATTTGTGATCACGTTCTGCCGTCGGCGTTGAAAGACGACTCGCGGCACAGCACATCGGGCACGGGCACTTGCGTTCCTTTCACATGGACCACGAGCTTCGGCCAATCCTCCGGCCGGGTCACTTGCTCGGTGCTCTCGCCATGTACGACGATTGTATCGCCCAAAGCGGCCGTGTGGACCGACGGGTGCCAGTAGATCGGCGTTGCGGCACTGAGACGATACGGGCAATCCGGAACGACGCGCACCTCCTGCATTTCGTATCCGGTCACTTGCCCCTGATCCGAGGCGCGCCATTCATCTCCCACGCCGAACTTCTCGTAAATCCGCTGCACGCGCTGCCAGGTCTCGCGTAGTTCCCAGCCGGCCTGCGAAAAGTAGATCGCGCTCGCCATCACCAGCCCTGCCTGCTGGTGTTCATCAAGCAGTCCCGGCAACGGCTGCCCGAAGCAGACCGTCCGCGCAACGCCGCAGTGCAGGCCGTCTCGTCGGCCGATGGCCGACACCACGCATGACCGCTCGACCGGCTGCTGGGAGAAGCCCCAATGCCTCAGCCTCCGTCCTCGTCCGTCGGCGATGACCTGAATCTGCACCGGGGTGATTCCATGCCGCAACAACCGATGGGCGACCTGGCCGGCCACTTCAGCCTCCGTCTCGCGATGGTCGAACGTCTTTGCCGTGGCTTCAACGGCGTGCGCCAGATGCCGGCCGAGTTGACGCAATTTGACCAGTTCCGAATCGACGAGCTGACACCGGAAGTCGCGCAGTTCAGGCATCGCATTCCGATGGTCGGGATGCGGCGTATCGCTCGCCACGCGACGCCCGCGACAGAGGTCGCGAATCAGCACTTCCGGATCCTCTTCCCATGGCCGTTCCTTCGCCTGAAACCCAAGCCCCACAAGCTGATGCTCAAAGAGAAACGGCGCGTCAACGGCGTGGCAGAGAATGACTCTTGCTTCGCAGGTGACGAAAACGGCTGCAATCGGCTGGTCCGTTCCGGGACGCCTCACTTCACCGCCGCACGTCAGCCAGGCGATATTGGACGGCTGCCGCAGCAGCAGAGCGTCGTCCCCTCGGTTCTTCAAGTGGGCCGCCAGCAGTTGATGCCGCCGCTCGACCTCCTCGGCGCGCTCCAGGTCGATCGTGGGCATCTCACCCGACGAATACGGTCGCGGAAGAATCGTTGAAGTCGTTGGCATGTCACGAGAACCGTCGGACGGGGACAAACCGGCGCCGGCTCCAGCATAACATACGGCGTCGAGCGTGCGTACGATCTGCCGGGAGATTCGGTGCGTCCCCCGGAAATCGGATTGATCGCCGGAATATCCACCGAACAGACTGTACAATCCGAATCCGAGTCACCTCCGGCCACCACATTTCCGTGGAGTGGTGTCCAACTCTCAGCGTGTCGCTGCCGAACTCCGCGACGGATCGATTGCCCATGTCTCGTCTGGAGTCTGACCGCGAAGATCTGATGAGAGAGGCGACCGCTCTTCGCTTACGGGGCGAATTGCGGCTCGCCGCGTCAGTCGAGCCGGTTGTCGCCGGTCGGCGCAGCGATGGTCGCTGGTCGATCTACTTCGGCGGCGACCCCTGCTACCACTTCGACGTGGACGGCCGATTGCGGCGGGCGTTTGTCGCCGGCTTGCTCTACCGCACCGAGGGAACGACCCTGGCCGCCCTGCAGAGAGTCCGAACCGGCGAGGAGACGGTTCTGAGGCGGCGCGACCTGGACGAACTGGAACTCGGAACGGTTCTCGATGCGATGCAGGTTCGGTTGACTGAACTGAGAGACGCGCTGCGCAACGGGTCCGCGGAACTCGTCCGCCAACATCCGCCGGAAGGGAATTTTTCCGAAACGCTGCTCGAACGGCTCAACGACCAGCTCTCGCGCGGTCCGCGACTGGCGTCTGCCATCAAATGAGCCGCGCCGAACACGGTTCGAAGTTCTTGTGTGCGGCAATCCACGCGCCGCCCCGCGTGCACAGGATTCAGAATGCGTATCGCGGATTCTTGCGGTCGAAATCAGCGTCGGTCAGGCCGACATTCGTCTTGATCTCCGAGTAGGTGTACTCTTCGACGAGCATCGGCTTGCCGCCTTGCCGCGGGAAGGCGTAGTTCTCCACCCGCATGGGGAGATTCGTTTCACGGTCGATAAACAGACGCGAAATGTGAAATTTGAATTGCCGGCGCGGCGTTGGATGTCTGCACTCGATGACCAGGCACTCCGAGTCATTGAGCTTCGCCTTGGGATAGTACTTCACTTCGCATTCGCCATACCGCGATTCTTCTTCCCAGCGGGTGATCATGTGATTCACCATGTTCCTCAGTCCGGCGTCGGTGATCGTATGCCGGTTCTCCTTCAGGATCTCCGGGCTCTCGGGAGAGAGTGAAACCGTACCCACCAGCGATTTCAACCCGGACCCTTCATGAGCCAGCAACATGTTCTGATTCTGTCCCTCGACGTAGAGCACCTCGCGGCCGGCGTGCTCACCGCCGAACTTGAAGTAGACGCTGAACGGCTCCTCGCGGAACTTCATTGCCATCGTGTGGACCACAATCGTGCCGTTCACGTATTCCCGCGTCGAGAGCAGCGCGGTGTAATCCTCAATGTCCTCGAGCGTCTCGAGACACGCTTCCGCGAGGCGGATTGCCGGCTTGAGCGGATGCTCCGCCGGTCTGCTCTCGTTCGTTGAGGATGAAGGCCGCGCGGGAGTCGTCCCCCGCTCCCGTTGACTCGGAACGGTTTCGCGTCCGGGGACGGTTCGCGACAGCGGCCTCTCACGCGGTTCCTGCGCCTGTGCAGACAGGACGGTGAACAAAAGCAGGCCGATAACGCTGAGCCGCGGCATCCAGCGCAACCTGAGACATTGAGCAGCAGACTGGGTCATCTCGTGTTTCCTCATCAGGCAGCTTCCTGCGGGGCTGGGAAGCAGAATTTTCGCGGCAGTATACGGGGAGGCCGGGCGACGAGGTCAAGATGATTTCCCTGATGTTCCGGCGATTGGCGTCCGCTCGACCGGAGAAACGCCGCAAGTCGTCCGTGCCGTACGATCCGGGAGGTTTGCCTGGTTCGGACAATCCGCGTTCGCCGGTATCGAGAACCGATCAACCGACCGCTACACTCGACCCTGATGAACGCCTGTCGCCTGATTCTCGATGAGCAACCCGGGTCCGGGCCGTGGAACATGGCGGTCGATGAGGCCTTGCTCCAGTCCGCCGTCGACGGAAACGATGTGACAGTCAGGATCTATCGCTGGAGCGAGGCCACGCTGTCTCTCGGATATTTTCAGCCCGGGATCGCCGCAAACGACGATCCGAAATTCGCGAAGTTGCCCGCCGTTCGGAGACTCTCCGGCGGAGGCGCGATCCTGCATCATCACGAAATCACCTACTCGTGTGCCGTTCCCGCCGATCATCCGGCGTCTCAAGTTCCGACCGGCATTTACGTCCAGGCCCACACCGCCATCATCAAGGTCTTGAACGGTCTGGGAATCGCCGCGGCACTGCGCGGCGCATCTCATGGGTCGTCGGCGGATGCGTTTCTCTGCTTCAGCCGAGGCGACCCGCACGATCTCCTCCTCTGCGGACACAAGATCGTCGGCAGCGCCCAGCGTCGCCGTCGAGGAGCCGTTCTCCAGCACGGCAGCCTGATTCTCCGCCGCTCGGAGTACGCCCCGGAGCATCCGGGAGTCCTTGATCTGACGGACCGGTTGAAAGTCGATGACCGCCTGCCTGCGGTCATCGGATCAAGCATCGCGGAGTTGCTTTCTGATCGCGTGGATGAAGGACCGTTGACGGCTTCCGAGCGGCAACTCGCGATTGCGCTGATGGTCGAAAAGTACAGTCGGTTGGAGTGGCGGCTCCGCACTCCCGCTCACTCGTAACGTGGTGCATGTCGGAGGGGCCCCCTACAATCTTTCCGGAATGCCAGTGATTTTCGGCGACAAACGTCGGTCATCCCCCTGCACAGGATTCGCACGTTCCAGCCAACGACCGAACATTGAACGGAAAACGCACAACCGTGACGACTGAGCAGACACACACGCAGCGGCTCTCTGAGATCGCCGAAAAGGTGGAGAGCGGAGAACGGCTCTCACCCGACGACGGCCTGTTTCTCGACGAACACGCCGATGTCCTCACGCTGGGACGGCTGGCGAATGTCGTTCGCGAGCGGAAGAACGGCAACATCGCCTGGTACAACACGAACGTGCACCTGAACCCGACGAACGTTTGCGTCTACCGCTGCACGTTCTGCGCGTTCCGTTCCGACCTGAAGGCCGAGAAGTCGTACGTTTTTACCGACGAGATGATCCGCGAAAGGGTTCTCGAAGCGAAGGAAAACGGTGCGACTGAAATCCACGTGGTCGGCGGCCTGCACCACCTGAAGAAGTTTGACTGGTACGTCAACGTCGTCCGCGTGATCCATGAGACGTGGCCGCAGATTCACATCAAGGCCTGGACCGGTGTCGAGATTAATTGGTTCTCGCACATCACGAAAAAGCCCTACGACTGGGTGCTGCGGGAACTGATCGACGCCGGCCTCGGCAGCCTGCCCGGCGGCGGGGCGGAGATCTTCGACGAGAGCGTCCGCTCGCAAATCTGCGAACACAAAGCAGACGCCGGCCACTGGATCGACATCCACCGCACGGCCCACCAACTCGGCCTGCGCTCCAACGCGACAATGCTTTACGGCCACGTCGAACAGGCGGAGCATCGAATCGATCATCTCTGCAAACTGAGGGAATTGCAGGACGAAACCGGCGGTTTTCAGACATTCATCCCGCTCGCGTTTCATCCGGAGAACACCGGCCTCAGCCACCTGCCGAAGCCCAGCGGGCAGATGGATCTCCGCATGATCGCCCTCTCACGCTTAATGCTGGACAACTTCGACCATATCAAGGCGTACTGGATCATGCTGGGCGAGCCGACCGCGCAGGTCGCGCTCAGCTTCGGCGCCGACGACCTCGACGGCACCGTCGTCCACGAACTGATCTACCACGACGCCGGCGCGAAGACGCCGGAAGGCCTGACGGTCGAGCAACTGCACCGGCTGATTCGCGAGGCCGGACGGGACCCGGTGGAACGGGACACGCTGTATCGGCGGGTGATGCGAGACGGGAAAGACTGGACTGTGGAAGATCCCGTGCTCGTCGGCTGAGCCTGCGGAAATCAGCGCGCACCCGACCGGAGTCGCGGTGAAACTTCATGCTCTGCGATATTCCCGCAGCCTCGCGCGAATCCATTCGGCGTCTTCATCGTTGAGCGGCGGCAGCGGAAAGCGAGTGTGGGTCAAGCGATCGTAACCGCCGCTCTGCCAGGCGGTGTCGATCAGTTTCTGAACATCGAGCCGAACGTCGGCGTCGTCCGGCCGCAACGGGATGCGGATCACGGGCAGCCGCTCTTGCAGCGGCGCCTTGTAGCAAACGACTCGGAGCAGGTCGTCCGCCCGCCGGACGCAGACGCGGTACGGATACCGATAAGCGGCCGGCACGGCCCATTCAGGGGCCGACATGGCCCAACCACCGCCGACGATCAGATCGATTTCCACCAGGTTCACCCCCCCCTCCAGCAGTTCCCTCTGCTTCCGGCGGAAACTGTCGCGCCCATCCGTCGTACCCTTGTTCCAGGGACTCAGGAACTCGATCGAGGTCACGACCCGCGCGTCGCTCGTGTTGTCGACGATGTGTACGTTGCGTTCGATTCGCGGGTCCGCGTCCAACTTGATGACCAACTCCTCCGAGATGTCAGCCAGGACAGCCGTTGCAGCGGTCTCGGATTCGCCCGCCGATTCCTCGACGACGCGAACGTCCGGCTTGCGCGGTTGCCACTCGTCATCGAACTGCACGGCGATGTACTCCTCGACCAACGCTTGCAGCCCGTCGGGCAACTGCGGCTGCAACTGATCCCGCGCGTAGGTCGTCAGGCTGGTGTGCACGTCTCCCCAGCGGTTTTCAAGCCAGGGGTCCATTCCGGGAAAGGGGCCGGGCATTGGTGAGTCTCCGACGCGGCGACGGCGGCGATTGTCTCTGGCGATTATCGCTTGATTTTCTCCCAATCGATCGCACAACAGACTGAGGCGGCGAAGCCGATTTTATTAAGATCATGACGCCGAGTCGTCTTGGCGAACAGCGATCGCTTGAAGGTTCCGGCGAAACTGCCAAGTCTGAAGATACACTCTTCAAATCGACTACAGCAATCAACTCTATCGGCCGCTTGCAAGACCGTGGCTGAAGACGCAAACTGCTCGCAGGAACTGCGCGACCGAGAAATGCCATTGAACTGAACGGATGAATGGATCACCTCCCCTCCCACACCACCCGCGAACTTCAGTTCGTTCACGGTACGGCCATCGGGATGTCCAGCAAGTGGATCAAGGGGCAGTATTGCTCCATTTTGACGGCGGCGGGCATTGTCGGCTGCGGCATCTATGACATGCAGACGCCCGCCGAATTCGACCAGGCGATTGCCATCGCACGGGGAACTCCGGCCCATCCGCTCGTCGAACCGGAAGATCTGTTGGATGCGAAGATTGTGGACTGCACGCCGAAGGCGAAGCAGTACGGAATTTCGATCGGAATGTCCGGCCGCGAGGCGGTGGAATTGATGCTACGGGTTAAGCCCCCCGAAGCGAACGAGTGAGGAGCGACCAACGTGACAACGACAACCGCCTCCGCTCTCAAGGTTCGGCACATCGATCACGTCACGATTGTCGTGAAGGACCTGGAGGCCTCCCGGAAGTTCTATGTCGATGTCCTGGGGATGGAGGAGGTCGAGCGGCCTGCCTTCGGGTTCCCCGGCCTCTGGTTTCAGGCGGGGCCGACGCAGATTCACTTGATTGAACAGAACGAAGAGTCCGGACCGGCCGGAAACCAGATCGCCGCGGACGCCAGCATCAGTCGCACCCGGCACTTTGCGTTCGAGGTCGAGGACGCGATTGCCGCTCAGGCCGTTCTTGAAGCGGCCGGACTCCGACTCGCCGCCGGACCCAAACAGCGGCCGGACGGACCGACCCAGATCTACGTGCAGGATCCGGACGGCCATCTGGTCGAACTGTTTTCCCGCAACGATTGACCGACGCACGGCACAATCGGTTCGGAATTCGATCGGCCATCAGGGTTCGCCGGGATCATCGAGGCAACGTTCGATCGCGCTTCGTGCCGCTGGCGCGTCTTGTTGTTCAATTGCCTTCCGCGCGGCCTGGAGCAGTCGCATCTGACGGTCGGTCACGGGCAGCGGAGTTCCCGCGTCCGGGACGGTCGGAGCGATTCTGCGACCAATTTCCGATGCCAGTTCCTCAACCCCGTCGCCGATCAACGACGAGACTGCCATCGCATCGGATGGAAGTTTTCCGCCCCACGCATCTTCCAGGTCGCATTTGTTGGCCACGCGGAGAGAATCGGGGAATGCCTCCAGCAGTCGGTAATCTTCATCGGTTGGAACGCGGCTGCGGTCGATGACGATGATTGCCAGGTTGGCGCATTTCAGTCTCTCTCGCGCCCGTTCGACTCCGATTGTTTCTATTACGTCGCCGCCGTCGCGAAGCCCGGCGGTATCGGTAAGTTCGACCGGCCAACCGTCGAAGGCGGCGTTGGCGGTCAGCAAGTCGCGCGTTGTTCCGGGTTGATCGAATACAATCGAGCGCGTGTACCCCAGGAGCGCGTTGATCAGGCTCGACTTGCCGACATTCGGTCGCCCGCACAGGACGACCCGCCACGGTTCGGTCAGCTTCACACCGAATTCCGACCACCGGAGCAGGTTGTCCAACCGTTCCGGCAGTTGGTCAGGGTCAGCCTGCGGAAGATTGCGTAACTCCTCGACCAGCACGGTCTGCTGCTCAAGCAGAATCCCGGCGGTCCTGAGCGTGGCCGCCCGCGACAAGGCCTGTGTGACCTCAATCGCGGCCGTCGTTGCTCCTCGCGCTGCCAGTTGCGTCTCCCATGCTTCGGCGCGGCATCCCCGCTGCGCGAGGTCTCGCAGAATTCGATTCGCTGCCGCGCTGCCGCCGTGGCAGTGGATTTCGGTAGTCTGCTCACCTGTTCGGCATAGCACAACGTCCTCTGCTTCTGTCTCAGCCGCGCCCCACCGGCCGAAACAAATCCGGTCGATTGGCTGCTCCCGGACCGACCTGCGATTGGCTGCCATGAACAAACAAGGTTCGACGTCGAACAGTTCCGGCGAGCATTGGACGGCGATGGTTGCGACGGCCCCCCGCCCGGCAGGGGTGACGACAGCAGCCGTAGGGGCACCGTCTGACGTGCGTGCCGCCGCGCGTTCGTTCTCTCCCGTGCCGGTCGGCGCGGTGGGCTCGGGAATCGGGTTTTTGCTCATGGCTGATCGGACGAACTCTGCGAGGCTGCGACAATCGCCAGTCCCTGCAAGGCCAGATGCGGTTCCATTCGCGCGTTCGCGCTCAAATGCGGATGCAGCAGCGGCGCCGCGCCGCCGGTCAGCAGCAAGAGCGATTCCTGACCGGGCTCGTCATGCCCGGAGAGCCGTCCGACCAATTCCTTCACCGCTCCGACGTGCCCCCAGTAGAGACCGCCGGTAATCGCCGCTTCCGTGTTGCGGCCGAGTTCGGCGGGGGCGGCATCGCTTTGCAGGACCGAAGACATCTCGATCACCGGCAACAGGGCCGTGTATTGATGCAGGGCTCGCGCGCACAAATCAAACCCCGGCAGAATCGCACCGCCGCAGAACCGCCCCTCGGCGTCGACGCAGTCGACCGTGGTCGCGGTTCCGCTGTCAACGATTACGACGCATTGACCGGATTCCCGCAAGCGATTGGCGGCGACGCCGTTCAGCAGCCGGTCGATGCCGACCTTGTCCGGAAAGTCGACGTCGATCTCGATCGGAAATGTCTCACGGTCAGTCAGGACGACCGGCGGCGTTCGATCGGCCGGCCAGTCGCGGCAGATTCGTTCGATCTCTCCGGGGTTTGATCCCGTGATGAACGCGGGAGTGGACTGCTCACCCGGCAATTCCCTCCAGGGAATGGCCCCCCCGACCGCGATCGCCGCGTCCGCGAGGCATTGCGGCAACGCGAACGCC
>ERZ869936.1022-NODE-1022-length-21903-cov-6.020917_pt1 | contig 21903 bp, 20 predicted proteins | sample MGYA00520876_ERZ869936 | MGnify/ENA primary metagenome ERZ869936 (study PRJEB32218, sample SAMN09650985) | biofilter metagenome | isolation source: enrty point of leading RO module | place: Saudi Arabia: Thuwal, RO plant located on Red Sea | collected 2016-02-17 ...
GCCGGTCTTGTCTGTGTCTTCGCCCGTATCCGGGTTGAGGATCGGTGCCCGGTCCTGGAGCGCGGGGAAGGCGGCCCGCAGGGTCTCCTCGATCTTCGGGGCGTCGCCGGTCGCGCAGCGGATGGTCAGCAGTTCGCCGCTGGTGGGGATGTTCTCTTCCTGGATGATCGGCTTGGCCTCGGTGTCGAGGTCCTTGAGCGCGTTCTCGGCATCCGCCTGGCGGACACCCTCGGAGTCTTCGGGGAAGGTGAAGGTCAGCAGCGAACCGCCGGTGAAGTCGACGCCGAGCGCCCGCTCCTTCTTCCAGGCGAAGCCGCCGGCCGCGGCGAGGAAGAGCAGGGTCGAGACGACGAAGGCGATGCGGCGCTTGCCGAGGAAGTCCCAGTTCGTCGAGCGGAAGATGTTGAGCAGCGAGAGGTGCTTGAGGATGCCGCTGTCGATACCCCAGCGGAACATCACGCGGGTGACGAGGATGGCCGAGAACATCGAACCGAGCAGGCCGACGGTGAGGGTGACGGCGAAGCCGGCCACCGTGCTGCTGGCCTTCCAGAAGAGGATGATGGCGGTGATCAGGGAGGTGGTGTTCGAGTCGAAGATCGCGGAGAAGGCCTTCTCGTAGGCGGTGCCGATCGCGGTCTTGAGGGTCTTGCCGTTCGCGAGTTCCTCTCGGAGGCGCTCGTAGATCAGCACGTTGGCATCGACCGCCATGCCGATGGTGAGGATGATGCCGGCGATCCCGGGCAGAGTGAAGGTGAAGCCGAACATCGCCATCGCGCCGAAGATCAGGATCGCGTTCACCACCAGGGCGGTGAGGGCGATGAGGCCGGCGGTGCGGTAGTAGATCAGGATGAACAGGGCGGTGATGACGAGGCCGACGATGGCGGCGGTGATGCCCTGCTGGACCACGGCTTCGCCGAGGCTCGGGGAGACCGTGCGCTCCTCGTCGATCACGAGCGCGTTTTTGAGGGGATTGAGCAACTGGCTGGCGAGCGTGCCCGCTTCCTCGAAGCTGTCCTGACCCTGGATCACGAAGTTCTTTCCGAGCGGCGTGGTCTGGACCACCGGGGCGGTGATGACCTCGTCGTCGAGCAGGACGGCGATGCGGTCGGAGCCCTCGCGCATGTCCTTGGTGAGGTTGGTCATCTTGTCGCCGCCCTCGTTGGTGAGCTTGATGCCGACCTGGTGGTCGGTGCCCTGGGTCTGCGGCCAGGCGTCGGCGATGTCGGCGCCGTCGATCGCCGTGCGCTTGTTGAGCAGCAGGTATTCGGTGTAGGGATCGCCTTCCCGGTTCACGCCCTCGTGCTTGTATGCCTTGTAGCCGGGAACGACCTCGTCGCCGTCGTAGACCTGCTTGGCGAGCATCTGGCTGCGGGGATTGACCTCCCGCAGTTCGAGCTTGGCGACCTTCTGGAGGGTGGTGCGGACCTCTTCGGCGGCCTCGGGTTCCATGCCCGGCATCTGCACGATGATCGTGTTGTCACCGCTCTTGGCGATGAGCATGTCGGCGGTGCCCATCGCGTTGAGGCGCTTCTCGATGGTCTCGATGGCGTTGTCGAGGTCGCGGTCGGTGAGGGGGATTTCGTTGCGGGTGTCCGGATCGATGTTCGGCTGGACGCGCAGCGTGAAGGCCGAGCCGCCGGCGATGTCGATGCCGCGCTTGAGGGTGTCCTGCGGCGGGATGATCGCCAGCACGCAGAGGGTGCAGAGACCGAGCACGAGGATGGAGCCGATGTTGCGCTTGCGGCGGTCGGACTCGGTGGCGAAGTACCAGATGAAGAGGATCAGCAGCGACAGGCCCGAGAGAAAGAGAACCAGCGGATCGCTGACGACCTGGAGGGCGAGGATGGCGGACATGGACTTCGTGGAGATTGGGAAATTGGGAAATTGAGCGATTCGGGACCGGGATCCGTCTCAAGCCATTCGCGGAACCGCCTCCTGCCGTCTTCCTAGGATTTTTCGGACTTCTCGGCCGGGGCGCTCTTTTCGGCGCTCTTCTTCTTCTGCACCGAGGCGATGGCGGGCTTGTCGAATTCGACCATGGTGCCTTCGGCGAGCTTGAGGACGACGGTCTTCTCCTTGATGTTGTGGACGATGGCGTGGATGCCGGCGGTGGTGACCACGCGGTCGCCGGTCTGGAGCGCGTCGATGCGCTGCTGGAGCTCCTTGCGCTGGCGCTGCTGGGGCCGGATGAGGAGGAAGTAGAACATCACGATCATGAGGCCCATCATGAGCCACGTGCTCCCGAGCGGGTTGTTGCCGCTGGTTTTGTCCTGGGCGAGGAAGAAGATGATGTTGTGGAGGGCGGTGCTCATGCCTGGGTGTATCGGCGGATGAAGGAGTCCTTGAATTCGAGGAAGTTCCCGTCGCGGATCGCTTGGCGCGCCCCGTCGGCGAGGGCGAGCAGGAAATGCAGATTGTGGAAGGAAAGCAACCGCAAAGCGAGGATTTCACCGGCCCGGAAAAGGTGGCGGATGTAGGCCCGGGAGAAGCCCGAGACGTGGGGGTGCGCCGATTCGCAGAGTGGCCGCGTGTCGCGCTCGAACTCGGCGTTCTTGATGTGGATGGGACCGTCGAGGGTGAAGGCCTGTCCGTGGCGGGCGACGCGGGTGGGCATGACGCAGTCGAACATGTCCACGCCGCGGCCGATCATCTCGAGGATCTGGGGCGGGGTGCCGAGGCCCATCGCGTAGCGTGGTTTGTTCTCCGGGAGAAACGGGACGCTGTGCTCGATGGCGCGGAACATTTCCTCCTCCGGCTCGCCGACCGAGACGCCGCCGATGGCGTAGCCGTCGAAGTCGAGCTCGACCAGCTCGCGGGCCGACTGTTCGCGCAGCTCGGCCCAGACGGAGCCCTGGACGATGCCGAAGTGGCGCTGCGGGCCGTCGCCCGAGCGGGGCTCGTTTTCCACGGTCCATTCCTTACAGCGTCGGGCCCAGCGGGTGGTGAGGGCCAGGGATTCGGCGGCGTAGGATTGCTCGCAGGGGTAGGGCGGGCATTCGTCGAAGAGCATCGCGATGTCCGACCCCAGCGCGGCCTGGATTTCCATGCTCAGCTCCGGGGTGAGGAGCATCTTCGCGCCATCAAGGTGGTTCTGGAAACGCACGCCCTCCTCGGTGATCTTGCGGAGCTTGGCCAGCGACCAGACCTGGAAGCCCCCGGAGTCGGTGAGGATGGGCTTTTCCCAGGACGCGAAGCGGTGCAGGCCGCCGAGGTCGCGGATGAGTTCGTGGCCGGGCCGCAGCCAGAGGTGGTAGGTGTTGCCGAGGATGATCTGCGCACCGAGGAGGTCGAGTTCCTCGGGGTGGAGGGTCTTGACCGAGCCCTGCGTGCCGACCGGCATGAAGATCGGGGTCTCCACCGTGCCGTGGGCGAGGCTCATGATGCCGCAGCGCGCCCGGCTGGAGGGATCGCGGTGGAGGACTTCGAACATGGCGGGGGGATAGGTGCCGGGGCAGTGGAAAGTAAAAAGTAAAAAGTGGAAAGTGGAGGATGGGGTGTGGGGAGGAGTTCGGGTGTGGAGTGCGGAGGCTTGCCTACGCTTTACGGCCTGCCGGACGGCTTCGTCTTCTCCGAGTGCTTCGGAAGGCCTGGGAAAGCACTTGTCATCTCACAGCGGACGATCTCGCGCTGCCCAGCCCAAAACGTGGCTCGAAAGCGGCGGCAAGCCGCGCGCACTCCAAAGGCTCGCCAGCGATCTCGCGGGTCGTTAGAGTATTTTCCGTGAAACTGATCCGCTTCGGGGAGCCGGGCCGAGAGGAACCGGGAGTGCTGCTGGACGATGGCCGCCGGATCGACGCCAGCGGGCAGTTCCACGACTATGATGAGGGATTCTTCGCCTTCGGTGGGATGGAGGCGCTGGAATCCTGGGTGGCGGACGGTTGTCCGGACGGCGACGAGATTCCGCCGGGAGTCCGGATCGGCCCACCGGTGGACCGTCCCTCGAAGATCGTCTGCGTGGGCCAGAACTATGCCGACCATGCGCGGGAATTCGGTGCCGAGGTGCCGGCCGAGCCGGTGCTTTTCATGAAGGCGAACTCGGCATGGAGCGGGCCTTTCGACGATGTCGCGCGGCCGCCCGGGTCCCGGAAACTCGACTACGAGGTCGAACTGGCGGTGGTGATCGGCCGGACGGCGGTCCGGGTCCGCGAGGCGGAGGCGCTGGACCACGTGGCCGGTTACTCGGTGTTCTGCGACTATTCCGAGCGGGCCTACCAGAAGGAGATGGGCGGCCAATGGGTGAAGGGCAAGAGCTGCGACGGATTCGCCCCCATGGGGCCCTCGCTGACGCCGGCGATCCAGGTGACCGACCCCCAGGGGCTCAGGCTCTGGTGCGAGGTGAACGGCGCGATGCGCCAGAACGGCTGGACCGGCGACATGATCTTCGGCGTCGCCTTCCTGGTCAGCTACATCAGCCGCTTCATGAGCCTGCTTCCCGGCGACGTGATCGCGACGGGAACCCCGTCGGGCGTGGGAATGGGCATGCAGCCGCCCCGCTACCTCACGCCCGGCGACTCGGTGGTGTGCGGGATCGAGGGCCTGGGTGAAATGCGCCAACGGGTGGTCGAGGGCTGACCGCCGGCACCCAATCCGGGCTTGCCGCCGGGGCGGGTGAGGAGTACGCCGACGGCAGCAACCTCCTCGCCCTTTCCATGCCCATCCAGCGCGCCCTTCTCTCCGTATCCGACAAGTCCGGCCTCGCCGATTTCGCCAGGGATCTCCATGAAATGGGGGTCGAGCTGCTCTCCACCGGCGGCACCGCCAAGGTGCTGCGGGAGGCGGGTCTGCCGGTGATCGACGTCTCCGAGTTCACCGGGGCGCCGGAGCTGTTCGAGGGACGGGTGAAGACGCTCCACCCGAAGGTCCACGGCGGCCTGCTGCACAAGCGCGACGATGACGACCACCTCAGGCAGGCGAAGCAGCACGACATCCCGCCGATCGATCTGGTGGTGGTGAATCTCTACCCATTCGAGGAAACGATCGCGAAGGAGGGGGTCACCCTCGCGGAGGCCATCGAGAACATCGACATCGGTGGTCCATCGATGCTGCGCAGCGCGGCGAAAAACTACGCCAGCGTGACGGTGGTGACCGATCCGGCGGACTACGGCCGGGTGGTCGAGGAGATGAAGGAGCACGACGGCGACACCACCCTGGGCTTCCGCGAGGAACTGGCGGTGAAGGTCTTCCACCGGACCTCGGAGTACGACGGGGCGATCTCCAATTTCCTGGGCAAGTGCGAGGACGGCACGCGCTGCAGCTTCTCGCTGAGCCTGCCGCTCGACCAGGAACTCCGCTACGGTGACAACCCGCACCAGAAGGCGGCCCTGTACGGCGACTTCGGCAGTTGCTTCAGCCAGCTTCAGGGCAAGGAGTTGAGCTACACCAACATCCTCGACATCGAGGCCGCGGCGGACCTGATCCTCGATTTCGTCCGCCCGACGATCGGCATTCTCAAGCACACGAATCCCTGCGGTGTCGGTCAGGACGACGACGACCTGCGCGAGGCGTGGAAGAAGGCCTTCGAGACCGACCGTCAGGCTCCCTTCGGCGGGGTGATCGTCTGCAACCGCCCGCTGACCGAGGGCGTGGCCCGGATCATTTCCGAGATCTTCACCGACGTCATCATCGCCCCGGACTACGAGCCCGAGGCGCGGGCGCTGCTGCAGAAGAAGAAGAACCTGCGCCTGATGAAGCTCAACGAGGGTTATCTCTCCGCCAAGAAGGAGCCGCTGATCCGCTCGTGCCCGGGAGGGTTCATGGTGATGGACCGGGATCATTCGGCGCTGGGTCTCGACAACCTCGAGAGCAAGGTGGTGACCAAGCGTCCGCCCACCGAGGAGGAGATGCGCGCGATGCGCTTCGCCTGGCGGGTCGTGAAGCACGTGAAGTCGAATGCCATCGTCTACGCCCTGGCGGATCGCACGCTGGGCATCGGCGCCGGGCAGATGAGCCGGGTGGACAGCTCGCGCATCGCCGTGTGGAAGGCTCAGGAGGCGGGGCTCTCGCTCAAGGGATCGGTGCTCGCTTCGGATGCGATGTTCCCGTTTGCCGACGGACTCGCCGCGGCGATCGAGGCCGGCGCGACGGCCTGCATCCAGCCGGGCGGATCGATCCGCGACGAGGAGGTCATCGCCGCGGCCGACGAGGCGGGCATGGCGATGGTCTTCACCGGGCACCGCCATTTCCGGCACTGATCCGATTGCGCATCCTCCTTCGTCCCGCGGACGCGGGACTACGGCGGACAAGTTGCGGATTGCGGATCGTGAAAGGGGGATTGAGACTCCCGGCGTGCTGTTGGGAGTGAACATCGATCACGTGGCGACGCTGCGGCAGGCGCGCTACGCGCTGCTGCCGGATTCGCCGAATGCCGAACCGTCGCCGCTGGCGGCGGCGATGGATGCGGCGGAGGGCGGGGCGGATTCCATCACGATCCACGTCCGCGGCGACCGCCGCCACATGCAGGAGCGCGACGCCTTCGAGATCCGCGAGCACTGCCCGTTGCCGCTGAATTTCGAGATGGGCGTGACCGACGAGTTGCTGGAGATCGCGCTGCGCCTGAAGCCCGACTTCGCCTGCCTGGTGCCGGAGAGCCGGGAGGAGGTCACGACCGAGGGCGGGCTCGACGTGCTTTCGCGGTTCGAGGAGATCAAGTCCTGCGTCGCGAGCCTTCACGATGCGGGCATCCGGGTGTCGCTGTTCATCGACCCGGACGTCGCCCAGGTCGAGGCGTCGGCGGAGGCGGGCGCCGGGATGGTCGAACTGCACACGGGTTGTTTCGCGAATGCATCGGGCTCCGAGCGCATGGTCGAGGTGGAACGGTTGATCGATGCGGCTCGTTGCGGTGCCGGCATGGAGCTTCAGGTGAATGCCGGCCACGGCATCAACTACGGCAACGTCTCACAGCTCTTCGAGGTCCCGCATCTGGCCGAGTTGAACATCGGCCACACCATCGTCTCGCGCGCGATGCGTGTCGGGATGGCTGCGGCGGTCCGCGAAATGAAATCGGCGATGGCCGGCTATCCGGGATGAGCGACAACCCCAATCCCCCAATGTCCCAATCCTCCAGTTTCCAGACGCGATGAGCGTCTTCGGCATCGGCATCGACGTCGTGGAAGTCAGCCGCATCGCGCGGATGATCGAGGAATACGGCGTCCGTTTCGCCGAGAAGGTTTTCACCCCCGGCGAACGGGAATACTGCGAGTCGGCCAGCCGGCCGGCCCTGCACTACGCGGCCCGATTCTCGGCGAAGGAGGCCGTCGCCAAGGCGCTGGGAACGGGCATCGGCGCCGATCTCGAATGGCTGGACATGGAGGTGCGCCGGCGTGAGAGCGGCGCGCCCCAGCTCGTGCTCTCGGGCAGTGGTCTCCGCTTCGCGGAGGCGAACGGAATCGTCAAGGTGATGATCAGCCTGACCCACGCCAAGGAGTACGCGGCGGCCAACGCGGTGGCGCTCACCGCGCCGGTGTAACCGGGTCAGCCCTCGAAGTAGGTGTAGCCGTTGAGGTTGGCGCGGAACAGGTCCATGACGCCGCGCCGTTCCTTGGGGCTGATCCGCCCTTCGGTGACCGCCTTTTCGGCGAAGCCACGGAAGCGGGTGACAAGCTCCTTCGGGTCGTACTCGACGTAGGAAAGGACGTCCGCGACGGTGTCGCCCTCGACCTCGTGGGTGTAGACCGGCTTGCCGTTCTCGAGGTGCACGCCGACGACGTTGGTGTCGCCCAGCAGGTTGTGCAGGTCGCCGAGGGTCTCCTGATAGGCGCCGACGAGGAAGACGGCGACGTGGTAGGGTTCGTCGGGCCGGAGGGCGTGCAGGGGCAGTACCTTGGCGACATCCTCGCGGTCGATGAAGCGGTCTATCTGGCCGTCTCAAGCGCATGTGATGTCGGCCAGCACCGCCCGCTGCCGGGGACGTTCGTCGAGCCGGTGGATCGGCATCACCGGGAAGAGCTGCTTGATCGCCCACGAGTCGGGGAGCGACTGGAACAGGCTGAAGTTCCCGTAGTAGAAATCGACAAGCGTGTCCGACATTTCGCGCAGGTCCTCTGGGATGTCGTCGAGCTCCTGAAGAAGCTTCGAGATGCGGGTCATGATGTGCCAGAACCATGCCTCGGCGAGGCCGCGCTCGCGCAGCGACGCGTTGCCGTAGAAGAACTGCGCGCGGACCTGGTCGCGGTAGTAGACGGCGTCGTTGAAGCATTCCTGCAGGTTGTCTTCGGACAGGTCCTTGTTCACGTGGATCAGGTTGAGCAGGTTCTGCGGCGCCTGCTCCGGGGTCGGCGGCTCCTTCTCGGTCGTCTGGACCGTCGAGACGTCGAGGATGTTGAAGACGAGAACCGAGTAGTAGGCGACGACGGCGCGGCCGGACTCGGAAATCAGGTTCGGATGGGAAACCCCGGCGCGGTCGCAGACCTGCATGATCGTCTCGATGACGTCGGTGCAGTACTCCAGCACCGAGTAATTGCAGGACGAGGCGAAGTTCGTGTTCGACCCGTCGTAGTCGACCGCCATTCCGCCGCCGATGTCGAGAACACCCATCGGGGCGCCTTCCTTGACGAGATCGCAGTACATCCGGGCCACCTCGGTGGCGCCTTCGCGGATCGCGGCGATGTTGGGGATCTGGCTTCCCTGGTGGTAGTGGAGCATCCTCAGGCAGGCGAGGTAACCCTCGTCCTTGAGGCGGTCGACCACCTCGATGACCTGTGCCGCGGAAAGCCCGAAGACCGACTTGTCGCCGGCGGATTCCTCCCAGTGCCCGGAGCCGCGGGTGGACAGCCTGACCCGGACGCCGAGGTTCGGGAGGACGCCCAGTTTCCGCGAACGCTCAAGCACGAGGTCAAGCTCGGTGGGCATCTCGAGGACCAGCATCACCTTCAATCCCATCTTCTGGGCGTGCAGGGCGAGGTCGATGAACTCCTCGTCCTTGTAGCCGTTGCACACGAGGTAGGCGTCGGTGTCGTGCATGTGGGCGAGCGCGGCGATGAGTTCGGGCTTCGACCCGGCTTCGAGACCGTAGTGATAGCGGCGGCCGAAGTCGCAGATCTCCTCGATCACCTGCCGCTGCTGGTTGACCTTGATGGGGTAGACGCCGCGGTATTCGCCCTTGTAGCCGGTCGAGCCGATGGCCTCCCGGAAGCACTCGTTGAGTTCGGCGATCCGGGACTGGAGGAGGTCGCGGAAGCGCAACAGGACGGGCAGTTCGGTCCCCCGGTCGCGGAGGCCGTTGACGAGATGCTGGAGCGAGACATCCGTGCCGCCGTTCTCATCGGCGAGCCTGACGGTAACCTCGCCGTCATCGTTCACCCCGAAGAAGTCATGGCCCCAGGCATCGATGCCGTAGAGGTCGGCGGATTTCGCGGGAGACCAGCCATTGGCGGCCCGCCGGGTGACGGTTTCCGGAGAAGTCGGGGACATGGGCCCGGAGGAAAGGGATTTTCGACCGAAATGGAAGGGAAATGCAGGATCCGGAGTCAGTCGATCCGCGGGAGTTTCTCCACGCCGCGTCTCGAACGGATGAGCGGGATCATCGACGAGATGCATTGCCCGAGCGCCGCTCCCGTGAGGTTCGCCAGCCAGTCGAGCAGGTCGGGGCTCCTCGCCGGCAGAAGCAACTGGGATGCCTCCTCGAGGGTCATGACGAACGCGACCAACCCGCTGCCGATCTGGAGCCAGAGGAAAGGAGGCCCGAAGCGACGGTTGCGCAGGGTGAGATTGAGCAGCAGGGCAAGGGTTCCGACCAGTCCGACGTGTCCCAGCTTGTCGCCTCCCGGGATTTCCTGGAGGAAGCCCCAGAACCCGCGCCCCTGGCCCGCGAGGACGATGATCGTGACGAAGCCGGTTGCGAAGATGACCAGTGCGATGGCTGGAAGGCGGCGGAGCACCCGGATCATCCGGCGCAGGAACGACGGTCCGGGTCAATTCAGCTCGTTCCGTTCATCCCGAATTCATCCCGGCTTCACGCCTTCACGCGAGGCGGTCGCGGAAGTCCTCGTAGCGGAACTCGCGGATGGTTTCCAGCCGCCCGTCCTCATGCTGGAGGACGATGTCGGGGTGGGGGACGCCGTTGAAGGTCGTCGTCTTGACCATGGTGTAGTGCGCCATGTCGTCGAAGACGAGGATGTCGCCAGGAACCAGCTCGCGGGGGAAGGCGTAGTCGCCGACCACGTCGCCGGCGAGGCAGGTGGGGCCGCCGAGGCGGAAGATGTTGGATGTCCCAGGGTCGGCGGCGGGGAGGTAGGCTTCGCCTTCGAAGGTGACGGCGGGCCTTGGCGATGAACGGGCGTGACGCCCGCGCTCCTTGAGGAAGACGTCCGGACGGTAGGGCATCTCGAGGACGTCGGGCATGTGGGCGGTGGCCGACACGTCGAGGATTGCGTGGCGGTGACCCATGCTCTGGAAAACGTCGATCACCTCCGCCCGGAGAACGCCGGTGTGGATGGCGACGGCCTCGCCGGGTTCGAGCCAGACCTCGACATCGTACCGTTCACGGGCCTCGCGGACGAGGCGGACGAGGCGGTCGCGGTCGTAGTCGGGCTTGGTGATCCAATGGCCGCCGCCCATGTTGAGGTAGGTGAACTGCGGTGAGCGTAGTAGATCACCGAATTTGTCATCGACGGCGGCGAGCGTGGTCTCGAGGTCGTCGGAATCCTGCTCGCAGAGCGTGTGGAAATGGAGGTCGCTGAGGCCGCTGAGGTCGGCGCCCTCGAGTTGGTCGGCGGTGATGCCGAGACGGGAACCCGGGACGCAGGGATCGTAGAGGGGCGTCGATCCGGTCGAGTGCTCGGGATTCACCCGCAGGCCGCAGTGGAGTTCGCCGTTCCGGAAGCGGGGATGGGCCATGACGGTTTCACGAAAGCGGAACCACTGGGAGAGGGAGTTGAAGTCGAGGTGGGTCGTGAACTCCAACAGCTCCGCGATTTCGGCATCGGTGTAGCCGGGCGAATAGGTGACCACCGCCTTGCCGAATTCCTCGTGCGCGAGTCGTGCTTCCCAAAGGCCGGATGCACAGCAGCCGTCGAGATCGTCGCGGATGAAGGGGAAGGCCTTCCAGCAGGAGAAGCCCTTCAGGGCGAGGACGAGGCGGCATTCCGCTTCGTTCTTCAGGTCACGCAGGATCCCGGTGTTGCGCCGGAGCGCGGCGATGGAGATGACGTAGCTGGCCACGGGCCGAGCATGGAGCGCCGGGAGCGCATGGCCAACCCCGAAGAGTTGGCACGGACGGGAAGGGTGGCGAAAACGTCATGTGACGAGTTGTTTGCGATGCGGGAGTTGGGGTTCGACAGCGACTCCGCCAGATACGCGACCGTCGGACCGGGTTCCGGCGACTTGAGCAACTCCAGAATCAATGAAACGAACACTGTTAATCCTTACCGGCACTGCGATAGCGGCGACTAGCAGCAGTGCGAACACAACCCCCCACGACCTCTCTTCAGGGACTTTTTCCCAGAATTGGTCTGTGGATCTGATCACCGCCACGAATGACTGGAGCGGAGTGCCCAGCATCATCGGCTACCGAGGAGACGGGCTTGCCAGCAGCGGCACCGATCCGCAGGCGGTCGTTTCCGACGGCAGCTCCACGCCGGTCGATGCGATCAACAATTCGAGCTCGTCCAGTAGCAGCGGCGGAATCCACGATCTTTCCGGCGACGTGGTCGCTTTACAAGGATCCGGGACGGCAGATGCTCCTCATCTGGTTATCCATCTCAATGCGACCGGCCGAGAGAACCTGCAGGTCAGCTACAACCTCACGGAAGAGGATACCAGTAATGCGATTCAGCAGGTCGCCCTACAGTATCGCATTGGTGGGAGTGGGGATTACACGAACGTCGCGGCTGGCTATGTGGCCGACGCGTCCAACGGTTCCAGCCTGACGACGCCAGTCAGCGCAGTGCTTCCTGCGGCTGTGGATGGACAGGCATTGGTCGAGGTTCGGATCATCACGGCGGATGCGTCCGGCTCGGATTCGATGATCGGCATCGATGATATCGTTATCACTTCCGATGCCGCAGGACCTCCCCCAGCCTCGACCGCGCAGAACAGCCTCTATCAGGCCATCGACATGGGCGTCGGTTCGGGCGAGGTGGTTTCCCACGCCAAGGTCGGCAGCGACTTCTTCATCGCGGTGACCGACAATCCGAACGGTGGCGTCTCGGTCTTCAAGTGGATCGATGCCAACCAGAAGTACCAGTATCAGTTCTCGATCGACGCCGCGTCGGCGGTGACGAACTTCAAGACCGTCAGCTCGGTCGCGCTCGATCCGCGTGGAACCGGGCTCGGCGCCCTGGTCGCCCAGGTCGATGATCCGGCGATCAACACCACCGGCGACTACAGCATCCCGCAGCTCGGACGCATCATCTTCTTCGACGTGACCGACGGCAGCATCGAAGGGCAGGCCGGCACCGGCCATCACCCGGACATGGTGGCGATCTCCAGCACCGGCATCGTGGCGGTGGCCAACGAGGGGGAATACGCCTGGGACACTGCGGAGAACGACGATGTCTCCGGTAGCAACCAGAACGGATCGGTGTCGCTCTACGACCTGAGCGCGGTGACCGTCGGCGACTTCACCGCCGCGGCTTCCGCCACCGAGGTCAATGTCGACTTCACCTCGGCCACCCTGACCGGGGTCCGCTACGGTACGGCTGAAGAGATCGAGCCCGAGTATGTCGCCTTCGATGCGACCGGCGACGCCATGTTCGTCGGCGCCCAGGAGAACAACACGGTCTTTCGTCTCGATGGCTTGGCCGCCTTCATCGCCAGTCCCGGTGTTCCCGCCTGGGAAGTTCACCCCCTCGGCGCCGTTCAATACACCGCCGACGTCACCAACGAGGATGGCGTCGCCAACATCAACACCCTGATCAAGGGCCTGCACACGCCCGCTGCCATCGCGGTGTTCGACCCGGGCCGCAATACCTACGTGGTCACCGCGGACGAGGGCGACGCCCGTCCGGACGATTCGGACATCACCCGTGCCAGGACCTACGACGACAACCTCTCGGAAATCGCCGCCACTCCGATCTACGATGACGGGGGTGGAGCCGTGACCCAGCAGGAGCTCTTCGATCTGGTCGGTGACGTCAACCTGCTCGGTCGCCTGAACATCCTGGTTGATCAATCCACCGTTGGTGGTGCGGGTGCGGAGTTGACCGACATCGTGGCGATGGGTTCGCGTGGCATTTCCGTATGGCAGTACGATGATGCCGGACCCAGCCTGACCCGCGTCTCCCACCTGTCGCTGGAGTCCTACCTTCTGGCCCAGGACCCCACCCGGCACAACTCCAATGACGGTGGTGATCCGGATGCGTTGGATGCCCGCTCCGACGACAAGGGACCGGAGCCCGAAGCGGTGGCCATCGCCAACATCGGCGGCACCAACTACGCCGTCGTCGGTTGTGAGCGGCAGAACGGCGTGGTTCTCGTTGACCTCAGCGACCCGGCCGCACCGAGCGCTGTTTCCTACATCAACAACCGGGACAACGGCCTGATTTCCCCGGAGACCGCCCAGTTCATTCCCGCCGCGGCCAGCCCGACCGGCGCCGCGCTGGCGATCTGCGGCTTCGAAGGGATCAGCGACGACGGCGTGGAGGGCGGCATCGGCATCTACACGCTGGAAGCCGCGGACGCCTTCACCCTGACCCTGCTGCACAACAACGACGGCGAGTCGGATCTTTCGTTCTACTCGGATTCCCTGACCGACTACGGCAACATCGGCCGCTTCAAGTCGGCCATGGACGCGCACGTCTCGTTCTACGAGAACATGGGACACGGGGTGGTGAAGGTCTTTGCCGGTGACAGCTTCCTGGCCGGCAAGGAGTTCCAGGCCAGCCTCGATGCGGTTCCGCAGACCTTCTACGACGCGCTCGCCATCAGCCGCATCGGCTACGACGCCGTGGCGATCGGCAACCACGAGTTCGACTTCGGACCGGACACGCTGGCGGCGTTCATCGCGGACGCGCAGACGACCAACCCCTCCACCTACCTGAGCTGCAACCTCGACTTCTCCGCAGAGGCGAATTTGCAGGCCCTCGCGACCTCGGGTGAGATCGCCTCCTCGAAAGTCGTCGAGGTTCCCACCGCGAGCGGCATGAAGAAGGTTGGCATCATCGGCGCGACCACCGAGAACCTGCCGTTCATCAGCTCGCCCGGCGGCGTGGTTGCCAACGCGGTGGCCGCATCGGTCAACGCCGAGATCGCCACCCTCCAGGGCATGGGCGATGTCGACACCATCGTGCTGGTCAGTCACCTGCAGGGCATCAGCGAGGACATCGATCTGATCCCGCTGCTCTCAGCGGGCATCGACCTGATCGTCGCCGGCGGCGGCGACGAACTGCTTGGCGACACCACGGCGGATTCCCCGCGGGACGTTTACGGTCCGGCGGCTCCGGGCAGCGTGGCCGATACCGGCCTGATCCCGGGCGACAGCTTCTTCGATGTCGATGATGTGACCTCCGGTTCGCAGAACGAGTATCCGTATGTGAGCGCCAGCCTCGATCTGGGTGGAAATTCCATCCCGATCGTCACCAGTGCGGGCAGCTACGGCTATCTTGGCCGGATCACCCTGAGCTTCGACGGGCTTGGCGGCGTGACCGTCGATTCCACCTCGAACCCGGCGATCATCGTCGCCGACACGCTCGATGCGACGAATGGCTATCCGATCGACAGCGACGTGCAGAGCGAGACCATCGATCCGGTGGAAGCCTACGTCGCGAACCTCGCGGCGACGGTGATCGGCAACGCCGATGCCCTCATGGTCGGTGGCGGCAGCAGCACGCCCATCCGCTCGAACGAGCAGGCGGTCGGCAACCTGGTGGCCGACGCCTACCTCGCCAAGGCGCAGGCGCTCGCCCCGTCCTTCGGGGTGGACGTTCCGCAGATCGCCATGCCCAACGGTGGCGGCATCCGCGCCGACATCGCGGCCGGCGACATTTCGCTGGCGACCACCTTCAACGTCTCGCCCTTCGGTAACTTCCTGGCGGTCGTTGAAGACGTCACCACGGCCGACCTCAAGCTGCTGCTGGAGAACTGCTACTCGAAGACGGTGGACACCGACGGGACCAACGGCGTGACCCCGACCCGCACCGGCGACGGCACCGGCCGCTTCGCGCAGGTGGCCGGCATGAAGGTCGTCTACGACATCTCGAAGACCGCGCTGGTCCTCGGCGATGACGTGATCGACACCCCGGGCGTGCGCGTGGTTTCCGCCACGCTGGACGACGACACCAAGCTGATCGTCGCCGGCGAGCCGGTCGCGGGCGTGACGGTGGACATCGCGATGCCGGCCTTCAGCGCCGCGGGCGGCGACCAGTGGTTCCGCTACGCGAGCAATGGCACGGTTTACTACACCAGCGTGCAGTATCCCTACACCGCGCTGGGCGCTACCGACCAGCAGGCGCTGGCCGACTACATCATCGCGCTCGACGGCACCGTGGATGGCACGGGTCCGGCGATCGACAGCGACAGCCGCTACGACTCGACCCGCGACGGTCGGGTGCTGGCGATCTCCGACCGCGACTCCGACGGTCTGCTCGACCAGGTCGAGGAGGAACTCGGAACCGATCCGGACGTCAACGAACTGGATCCTGCGACGCAGCTTGCCGCCCTCGCGGCCAAGGAAGCGGCCGACGTCCAGACCGGACAGGACAACGTCACCAACGATCCCGCCGCCTTCGACCTCTACACCGAGACCTCGATTCTCGACCTGAGGATGAACGGCGTGATGGGAGCGGTGACGAATCCCGGAGCCGGCGGTACCGCGGTGCTCGACATCGACGTCTACCGCACGGCCGACCTCGGCGCGCCGTTCCCGGCGGGCTGGACGCTTGAGACGACCGAGCAGGTCACCGTGCCGGCTCCGGCGGACAAGCAGTTCTACCGTCTGAACGCCGACCAACCCTGATCTGCTGCGAACCATGGCTGTGCCCGTGAGAGCGGGCCGGGCCCTCCTTCCGCGCTGCGGGAGGAGGGCCTTTTGTTTGCGCTCGACCGGAGGCCGTCATTGAGCTGATGGTATTCCCATGGAAACCGTGGATCCGAGCGTCGGCCTACCGATATTCTTCATCCTGTTCGGGATTCTGATCGGCCTTGCGACGCTGGGTTTGTGGATCTGGTCGCTGATCCACTGCATCCGGAACCGCTACCTGAGCGACAACAACCGCCTGATCGGCATCCTCCTGATCATCCTGCTCGGGCTGATCGGAAGTCTGGTGTATCTCTTCCTGCCGCGGGAACGCGAACCCCAGCGGTGACATCCTTCCTGTCGATCTCCCTGCTGAAACCCGGATTGATCGACAGGAATGTCGATGCTCCGGAAGTCACGCCACCTGGAAGGCGGCGGCCTGCTCGGGCGTGAGTTCGACGCAGGTCCACGGGAGGCCGTGCACGTTGAGGTCGGCCATGAAGGGGTCGGGGTCGTGCTGCTCCATGTTCCAGACGCCTTCTTTTCGCCAGGCACCTTCAAGCATCTGCTTGGCACCGATCATCGCCGGCACGCCGGTCGTGTAGGAAATCGCCTGGCTGCCGACCTCCTCGAAACATTTCTCGTGGTCGCAGATGTTGTAGACGTAGACCGCCTTCGGCTTGCCGTCCTTCAGGCCGGTGATCACGTTGCCGATGCAGGTCCGCCCCTTGGTCCGCTCGCCGAGGTCGCCCGGATTCGGCAGCACGGCCTTGAGAAACTGCAGCGGGATGATCTTCTGGCCCTGATACTCGACCTCGTCGATGCGGGTCATGCCGACGTTCTGCAGGACCTCGAGGTGCTTGAGGTAGTTGGGGGAAAAGCTCATCCAGAACTGCGCGCGGCGGATCGTCGGGATGTGCTTCACGAGTGACTCGAGCTCCTCGTGGTACATCCGGTAGATCTCGTAGGTGCCGACGCCCTCCGGGCAGGTGAAGCCGCGGTGCTCGGACATCGGCGGCGTCCCGACGAAGGCGCCGTCCTCCCAGTGGCGGCACTCGGCGGTGACCTCGCGGATGTTGATCTCCGGGTTGAAGTTGGTCGCGAAGGCGTGGCCGTGGTCGCCGCCGTTGACATCGATGATGTCGAGGGTGTGGATCTCGTCGAAGTGATGCTTCAGTGCCCAGGCGGTGAAGACGTTGGTGACGCCGGGGTCGAAGCCGGAACCGAGCAGCGCCGAGCGGCCGGCCTCGCGGAATCGTTCCTGATAGGCCCATTGCCACGAGTACTCGAACTTCGCGACGTCCTTCGGCTCGTAGTTGGCGGTGTCGAGGTAGTCGGCACCGGCCTCGAGGCAGGCGTCCATGATCGAGAGGTCCTGATAGGGCAGGGCGACGTTGATCACCAGCTTCGCCCCCGTCCTGCGGATCAATGCGGCGGTCTCGGCGACGTTGTCGGCATCGACCGCCGCGGTGGCGATCCCGCGGCCGGTACGTTGTTTCACGTCGGCGGCGATCGCCTCGCATTTCGAGACCGTGCGGGAGGCCAGCGTGATCTCCCCGAAGACCTCGGGGACCATGGCGCATTTGTGGGCGACGACGTTGCCGACGCCTCCGGCGCCGATGATGAGGACCTTGTTCACGATGCGGAAGGGAATCGCCGGTGACGCGACGAGGCCAAGCCAATTCTGAGAATTGGCGACAAATCCCGATGCCGGGGGAGTTCTTCCCACCATGCGGAACAGTGAGCGAACCGGATGCCGGGTGGCGGGTTTCAGCCTGCTGGAGATGGTCGTCGTGCTGGCGATCATCTCGGTGATTCTCGGCGGCAGCGTCGTCGTGATGCGGGGGATCATGAACAGCGTGCGCGAGGACAAGGCCCGCAGCGATTTCACCACGCTGCAGTCGATGGTGATGAAATACCAGATCACCACCGGCACCCATCCGACCACCGAGCAGGGCCTCATGGCGCTGGTGGAACGGCCAACCCGCCCGCCCCTGCCGCGGCGCTGGTCGAAGGTGATGGATGCCGTCCCGTGGGACCCTTGGGGGAGCGAGTACGGCTATCGCTATCCGGGATCGCGGAATCCCGAGGATTTCGAGATTCTCAGCGCGGGCAGGGACCGGATTCCCGGAACTGATGACGACCTGAGCAGCCAGGACCCGTAGGACGACGCCGACGGGCCTGATTTCCGGCCTTCGCGCGGATTTTTCCGACAACTTTTCAGTCGCATGGGGTTCCCTCCCGCGTAAGGGTTCTGCAAGCCAACAAGCGTATGAAATCCATGAAAAACAAGAAACGCCGCCTGATCCGTCCTCACTCCGGTTTCTCCCTGCTCGAAATGGTGATCGTGCTGGGAATCATCGCCGTGATCATCGGCGGGGCGATCACCGTGATGGGACGGGTGGGAGACGGCGCCAAGCGCACCCGCGTGAGCGGTGACTTCAACTCGATCGGTGCCGCGCTGCGGATGTACCAGACCAACAACGGCCGCTTCCCGACGACCCAGCAGGGCCTGAAGGCGCTGGTGGAGAAGCCGACCGGCGACCCGCGGCCGAAGCGCTGGGTGAAGCTCCTCGACGAGGTGCCGCTGGATCCCTGGCAGAACTCTTATGGCTACAAGTTCCCCGGCTCCGAGGATCCGTCGATGTTCGAGATCATCAGCAAGGGCGCGGACGGAATCGAAGGCACCGAGGATGACATCAGCAGCCAGTCAGACGAGTGACCGACGGCGGGTCGGCTTCACCGTCCTCGAGATGGTGCTGGTCCTTTCGTTGTTCATGCTCGTGGTGGGCGGCGGTATCGCGGCGCTTTACTTCAATCGCGACGAAGGCCGTCTGAACGACGCGGTCGGCGAGGTCGAAGTGCTGGCCAAGCGGGCGCGGACCCTGGCCACCCTGCAGCAGCGTCCCTACGCGCTGGAGTTCACCCGCGGCGGCGTCGCCCTGATGCCCTACGGCGAGGCGACGATGGATCCGGACGATCGCGACATGCTGATCGCCGAAGAGAATGACGCGATCGAGTCGGGCTCGCAGGAGGTCGCTCCAGGCAAGCGCGACGCGTGGCGGACGGAGGGCGACATGACCATGCTGGTTCGTCGCTGGTCCACGGGGGAATGGGAGGAGTTGAAGCGCAACGACCGCCATGTCTGGCGCTTCGATCCGCAGGGCATCTGCGAGCCCTTCGGCGTGCGGATCGAGCTGGAGAACGGCAGTTGGATCGCGGTGCTCTTCCATCCGCTGACGGCGGGCGTCACCGAAATCGAATCCGAGATCCTATGATCGGCAGCTCCCGGGCGAAACGAAGGCGCGGCTTCCTGTTGATGGAAGTCGTGCTGGCGCTCGGGATCTTCGCGCTCGCGGCGACGGGATTCGCCGTGGCGCTGGCAAAGACGTCGGACGCCGCCCAACTCTCCCAGCGGCGCATGCAGATCAACCGCATCCTCGAAAGCGCGCTCGAGGAGGCCGTGTCGCTGCCGGTGCTGGAGGAGGGGGCCGAAACCGTGAGCCTGAAGGAGGAGGTCGGCGGCTCGGCGGTCGAGATCGACACCAAGATCGAACTGCTCGACGAGATGGAGAACATGGACGGGCAACTGCTCCAGCAGATGTACCGGATCGAGGTCACCGCCCACTGGTATGAGGATGGCGAGTGGCAGGAGGAGATGGCGGAAACCTGGCGCTACGGGAGGTTGTACCAGCCATGAGGACGGCCCGCTTCATTCCGACCGGAAGACGGAACGCCCCGGGCTTCACCATGTTGGAGTTGGTCATCGCCATCGGCCTGCTGGCGCTGCTCGTGGGCATGATTTTCGGTCTGGCGACGCAGAACATCGGCCTGGGCAACGCGGTCGTGACGCGACAGGCGGAGGTCAGCGAGCAGACGGCCTTTCTCGACCTGCTCGGCGACCAGTTCGCCTCGATGCCGGGGAACGCGCAGATCGAGCTGGTGTCGGAGGATTCCGGGGCGCAGTACCTTTCGGACCTGACGATCCAGAACGTGCCGATGACCTTCAACTGGGGCGGCATGGAGCGGGTGGCCAAGGCGGTGCAGCTTTCGACCCTGCGGCGCCGCGACGGATTCCTCGACATCGTGCTGCGCTACTACGAGGAGCCGATCCTGGAGGAGACCGAGGAGGTCGGCGAGGTCGGCAACCGCTTCGGTGACAACGAGCCCTTCGCCGAGATCACGCTGATGGACGACGTCTACATTTTCGAATGGCGCGTGCTCGACGGGCGGACGATGGAGTGGAGCTACGACTGGGACCTCGTCGGCCGGCTGCCCTTGCAGATGGAGCTGCTCTACGCGAAGGATCTCGCCGACGCCGAGACGCCGATCCGGCATGTCTTCTGGATCACGCCCAAGCAGAACCCGGCCGTGATGATGCGCCAGCTCCAGCAGGGCGGGCAAGATGGCCAGACGGGCGGAACTCCAGGCGATGGCGACGCGGGAGGAACGGATGGAGCTCCGGGCGGCGGCAACCAACCGGGCGGAGGAGGTGGCCCCCGTCCGCCCACGATCAACATTCCCTCGGTCGGAGGGACTCCGCCGGGCGGAGGGAGAGGAGGTGGCCGGTGAAGACCGTTCGTTCAGAGCGTCAGTCGGTTCGCCGGCGTTCGGGTGCCGCCCTGATCGCCGTGCTGTGGCTGATCATGCTGCTTTCCTTCATCACCGTCGCCACGATCCGGGTCGTCGGCTTCGACCTCGATGTCGCCGCGGCGAACATCCACGGTTTCCGCGCCAAGCAACTGGCGGAGATGGGGGTCGCGGTGGGGGCGAACCCGGCGGTCGAGCGGATCGATCCGATCCTGAGCCAGTGGTCGGGCGACGAGGGTTTCGAGGTCCGGCTCACCTCCGAGGGCGGCAAGTTCAACATCAACGCGATCCTCCTGCGCGACGACAAGAACCTGCTCCAGAACATGTTCATCGACTGGGGCATGGACATCGACCAGGCGGCCGCGGTGGCGGACGGTCTGGGCGACTGGATCGACCCGAACGACGAGGAGTCGCTCAACGGCGCGGAGGTCGCCTACTACGAGGAGATCGGGCGCACCAACCAGCCCTTCAACCGCCCCTTCTACAATCTCGACGAGATGCGGCTGGTGCGGGGGATGGATCTGGTCGAGGCGCTGCGGCCCGACTGGCGGGAGTGGTTCACGGTTTGGAGCGCCGGCGGGCTGGATGTGAACGAAGCCTCGGCGGAAATGATCGCCGTTGCCGCCGAGGTCAGCATCGAGGAGGCGGACATCATTCCCGAGACGGTGCGAGGGCCCGACGGCGAGCGCGACACCGAGGACGACACTCCGTTCCAGTCCCAGCAGGAAGCGCTTGCCTTAATCGGCGTGGACGGCAGTCTGCGCCCCGATATCTTGAACCGCTTCAGCGCCAACGAATCCACCACCCGCATCGAGAGCATCGGCATCACGCCGGGTGCCAAGCGGAAGATCACGCTGGTGGTGCGCAACCGCACCGGACAGCCGGCGATACTCGAACGAACCGAGGAGGTCGTCCCGTGAGCAAGCAGGCGGATTGGTCCCTTCTGCTGCCCGGTCCGCTGGGCTGGGAGGTGTGGAAACGTCAGGCCGACGGCACCTTCGAGCGCCGCGAGGACGACAGCGAGGCGGCGAAGGCTTCGGAGATCACGGGGCTTCCCGGTGGTGACCTCGCGCTGCTTTTTCCGGTGCGCGGCTTTCACGCCCTGCCGTTCCGGGCCGAGAGCAAGGACGACGCGCTGTTCGACGATCTCGCCACGATGCACGCCGAGCGGCTGGGGATCCGTCCCGATCCGATGGCGGGGCAGTTGAGCGACCATTTCGTCGTCAGTGCCGACGACCAGTCGACCGTGCTGCTGCACGCGGTGCTCAAGAAGCCCGGCGAGGGCGAGCTGCCGCTGCGAACGCCGAAGGAGTTCGACCTTTCGCCGCGGGCCTACCGGGTCGAGGGGGACACCCTGTGCGTGTGGAAGGAACTCGGCCGCTGGGTCTTCGCCTTAGATCGGAAGAGCGTCGTGTAGGGAAAGA
>ERZ869936.1023-NODE-1023-length-21879-cov-5.546463_pt1 | contig 21879 bp, 19 predicted proteins | sample MGYA00520876_ERZ869936 | MGnify/ENA primary metagenome ERZ869936 (study PRJEB32218, sample SAMN09650985) | biofilter metagenome | isolation source: enrty point of leading RO module | place: Saudi Arabia: Thuwal, RO plant located on Red Sea | collected 2016-02-17 ...
CCATCCGGGGGCGGGCTTTTTTATTGGGTCTCTGACTGGTGGTGTCGTGCTTGAGCCTGCGACAACACGCGCCGCCGGCGCTTGTTGCGGCGCCGACTCCCCTTTAACCGCGCAGCGGATCAAGCGGGGTCGAAGGCAAGGTGGTTGTCGCTTGGCATGTCCCAATGCATATGGCGATTCGAGGGAAGGTCACAAGCGGCGCGGCCAACCGTTGCGATCAGTGGAACGAGTCGACCTTTCAGCCTGATCGACGTCGGACGGCGGGGCCGTAAGTTCTTCTTCTAGAGACAAAAACGCTTGCCTGCAATTGATTCGATCCGCAGATTTGCTAAAATCCTTAAGTTTCAACAAAAAGATGGGCCCAGCGCCCATTTTTTGTTTGTAGTTTCGTTCTCGATGGACATTTCTGACCTGCTTGAAAGCACATTGTCCGGCATGGGGTACGAGCTGGTTGATTACGATCGTCCAAACAAAGGGCGCCAGCTCAGGGTCTTCATCGACAAACCTGAGGGAATTACCATTGACGACTGCGCATTCGTCAGTAACCAGTTGTCGCGGGTACTTGCGGTGGAAGAGATTGATTACGACCGGCTGGAGGTGTCTTCGCCAGGCATGGATCGGCCTTTGAAGCGCGCGAAAGACTTCAACCGATTCGCGGGCGAGAAGGCCAAGGTGCGCGTCAGGGTCCCGATCAATGGGCAAAGAAACTTTGTCGGGATCCTGCGCGGTGCCGATGATCATCGGTTGAACTTGGAAGTTGACGGGGGCCTTGTGTCGATTGAGCTGGAGTCGGTCGACAAGGCGCGCCTGGTACCGGAATTCTGACTGGAGAACTTTGAATGAGCCGCGAGCTTTTAATGCTTGTTGATGCGCTTGCGAGAGAAAAGAACGTCGCCAAAGACATAGTCTTTGGTGCGCTTGAGCTCGCGCTGGCGTCTGCGACCAAGAAGCGGTTCAAGGACGACGTCGACGTGCGAGTAGCCATCGATCGGGAGTCGGGAGCCTATGACAGTTTCCGCCGCTGGGAGGTGGTCGAGGACGACCTTATCGAGGAACCGGCGCGCCAGCTAACCCTCGAGGAAGCAAAGGCTAGGGACGCCGGCCTATCCATCGGCGATTTCGTCGAGGAGCCGCTCGAGCCCGTCGAATTCGGTCGTATCGGCGCCCAGACGGCTAAGCAAGTCATTCTCCAGCGCATCCGGGAAGCCGAGCGCGAGCAGATATTGAACGATTTTCTTCAGCGCCAGGAGTTCATCGTTACCGGCAGCATCAAGCGGATGGAGCGCGGCAACGCGATCATTGAATCCGGCCGAATCGAGGCAATCCTTCCAAAGGATCAGATGATCCCCAAGGAAAACCTTCGCGTCGGTGATCGCGTGCGAGCGTATCTGGCGAAAGTCGACCGTAGCAGCCGTGGTCCGCAACTAGTTCTTTCGCGGACGATGCCGGAGTTCCTGGTGAAGCTGTTCGAGCTGGAGGTCCCAGAAATCGAGGAAGGCCTGCTCGAGATCAAGGCCGCGGCCCGCGACCCAGGTTCCCGGGCGAAGATTGCGGTGAAGTCGAACGATCAGCGGATCGATCCGATCGGTACCTGCGTAGGCATGCGCGGGTCACGCGTGCAGGCAGTTACTGCAGAGCTCGCCGGCGAGCGCGTCGACATCATACTGTGGGCAGCGGAGCCAGCGCAGTTCGTGATCAATGCGCTTGCGCCTGCTGAAGTCAGCCGCATCACGGTCGACGAAGAGAAACACAGTATGGATATCGTGGTTGACGAGGAGAACCTTGCGCAGGCAATCGGGCGCGGCGGCCAGAATGTGCGTTTGGCGAGCGAACTTACGGGTTGGGAGCTCAACATCATGACCGAAGAGGAGTCGCAGAAGAAGAACGAGGAAGAGTTTTCGACTATCCGGTCCCTGTTCATGGAGCGACTCGATGTGGACGAGGAGCTCGCCGATACGTTGATTCAAGAGGGATTTACCACGCTCGAGGAAATCGCCTACGTCCCGATCAACGAAATGCTCGAGATCGAGTCGTTCGATGAGGACACTGTGAACGAACTGCGCAGCCGGGCACGCAATGCCATTCTTGTTCAGGCCATTGCAAGCGAGGAGGAAGTCGAGAACGTCGCCAGCGACTTGCTCGGGCTGGAGGGAATGGACAGCGAGACCGCACGGATGCTCGCTTCGAAGGGCGTGACTCGGCAGGAAGATCTGGCGGATCTCGCCGTGGACGACCTGGTTGAGATGATCGGGATTGATACGGAGCGTGCCAAGCAACTCATCATGACTGCAAGGGCGCCCTGGTTTGCACAAGGCTAGGAGCAAGGCATGGCTGACACGAGCGTTTCTCAATTTGCCAGCGAGCTGGGACTGCCGTCCGGGTTGCTTCTCGAGCAGCTGCACGCCGCTGGCGTGCGCCGCGCCCTGAAGGAGGACACTGTGCTCACCGAGCAGGACAAGACCCAGCTGCTCGAGTATCTGCGCCGTGTTCACGGCGCCAAGGAGGGCAAAAGCAAGATCACGCTTACCCGACGCCAGACCAGCGAAATCAAGAAAGCGGACAGTACCGGTAAATCCCGGACCATCCAGGTCGAAGTGCGCAAGAAGCGCGTGCTCGTCAAGCGCGACAAGGAAGTGGCGGTAACTTCAGCGCCTGAAGAAGTTGAGCGGCCGGAAACGCCGCCAGCACCGACGCAACCTGTCATTGACGCGGAGCAGGCCGCCCTGCGGGAAGAGGAAGCGCGCAAACAGGCCGAACTGCTCGCGAGGCAGGCTGCGGAGCTTGCGCAAAAACAGGAGAAGCAGGAAAGGCGCAAACGCAAAGGCGCGGCGGAGGAAGCGAAGGCGCCGGAAGCGGAGGCGAAGCCCGCGACCGAAGAGACCGCCGCCGCAGTTGCCGAGGCCGAAAAGACGGCGCCGGCACCGGCTGCAAAGAAGACGTCCACCGAAGGAACGCTGCACAAGCCCGCGGTCAAAACGGATACGCCGAAGGCCAAGGAAAAGCCGGCCAGAAAGCCAAGCACGTCCTGGAAGGACGAGTCGGGCAAGCGGCGAGGTCTCAAAGTGCGCGGGGCAGTTCCAGGCGGCGGCGATGGATGGCACGCCAGAAACCGCCACGGCAAGCATCGCAGCGAGCATGGCGCGCAGGAGCAGCAGGCGACGCCCGCCGAACCGGTTGTACGCGAGGTACTGGTGCCGGAAACGATTACGGTTGCCGACCTGGCGCACAAGATGTCGGTCAAGGCCGCAGAAGTGATCAAGGTGCTGATGAAGCTCGGCCAGATGGTCACGATCAACCAGGTACTCGACCAGGAAACCGCAATGATCGTGGTCGAGGAGATGGGGCACACCTCCAAGCGCGCCAAGATCGACGACCCGGAGTCTTACCTTGAGGAAACAGCAGCCAAGACGGACGTGCCTGCAGAACCGCGCGCACCCGTCGTGACGGTGATGGGGCATGTCGATCACGGGAAGACCTCGCTGCTCGACTATATCCGGCGTACCCGGGTGGCGAGCGGTGAAGCGGGTGGAATCACTCAGCATATCGGCGCCTATCACGTGAACAGCCCGAAAGGAATGATCACGTTCCTCGATACGCCTGGACATGAAGCATTCACGGCCATGCGGGCGAGAGGTGCAAAGGTTACCGATATCGTCGTGCTGGTGGTCGCCGCGGACGACGGCGTGATGCCGCAGACAACCGAGGCCATCCATCACGCGAAGGCGGCGAACGTTCCGCTGGTTGTCGCCGTCAACAAAGTCGACAAACCCGAAGCGAATCCGGAGAAGATCCGCCAGGAACTGTCGCAGCAGGGCGTAATCCCGGAAGATTGGGGCGGCGACACGATGTTCGTGGACGTCTCTGCAAAGAGCGGTGCAGGCATCGACGGTTTGCTCGAATCCGTGCTTTTGCAGGCGGAGGTTCTCGAACTGAAAGCGCCCAAGGAGGCGCCTGCCCGGGGTGTGGTGATCGAGTCGCGGCTTGACAAAGGCAAGGGCCCGGTGGCGACTGTTCTGGTGCAGGCGGGAACGCTCAAGCGTGGCGACATCGTTCTGGCCGGCGCCGTGTTCGGACGGGTACGAGCGATGGTTGACGAAGCCGGGCAGCAGGTTCAGGAGGCAGGGCCGTCCATTCCGGTAGAAATTCAGGGACTGTCGGATGTGCCGATTGCTGGCGAGGACGTAATTGTGCTGGGCGATGAGCGAAAGGCGCGCGAGATCGCGCTTTTCCGCCAGGGCAAGTTCCGCGAGGTGAAGCTTGCAAAGCAGCAGGCGACCAATCTCGACAGCATGTTCGAGCAGATGAAGGCCGGGGAAACCAAGACCTTGGCGCTCATCATCAAGGCCGACGTTCAGGGTTCGTACGAGGCGCTTGCGCACGCACTTGGCAAGCTTTCGACCGAGGAGGTGCGGGTCAACATCGTGCACTCGGGCGTGGGCGGTATCACGGAATCAGACGTGAACCTTGCGCTTGCGTCGAACGCAGTGATCGTTGGCTTCAACACCCGGGCAGACGCAACAGCGCGCAAGCTTATATCGGCGCACGGTATCGATGTTCGCTATTACAACGTGATTTACCAGGCGGTTGACGAGGTGAAGGCCGCGCTGTCCGGGCTGCTCGCACCAGAACGCAAGGAAAACGTGCTCGGCATGGTCGAGGTTCGGCAGGTGTTCAGAATCTCGAAGGTCGGCACCGTTGCGGGTTGCTACGTGCTGGAGGGCGTCGTCCGCCGCGGTGCATCCATTCGCCTGCTGCGCGATAACGTCGTTATCCATGAAGGTGAACTGGATTCGCTGAAGCGATTCAAGGATGACGTGCGCGAAGTTAAAGCGGGCTTCGAATGCGGTCTCTCCCTGAAAAACTTTGACGACCTCAAGGAGGGAGACCAGCTCGAAGTGTATGAAGTGGTGGAGGTAGCCAGATCGCTATAATCACGGGCAGCTTCTGCGCACCGGTCCGTCGCGTTGGCTAATCGCTCATCGCGCCTCGGCCGGATTGCGGACCAGATCCAACGAGATCTGGCGGAATTGATCCGCACCGAACTCAAGGACCCCCGCATCGGCCTGGTCACGCTGACCGGCGTCGAGGTCAGCGGGGACCACCGGCACGCGAAGGTCTTCTTCACGGTCTTGGGAGAGGCATCGGCCGTCCAGAATGCGCGACAGGGGCTTGCCCGTAGCGCAGCCTATCTACGGCGGCAGTTGGCCGCCTCACTTCGGCTTCGCGTTGTGCCGGAGCTGCATTTCATCTATGACGAGTCCGTCGCGCGGGGTGCGCGGATATCCCGGCTTATCGATGAGGCGGTCGAAGGCGGGGGAGACGGCAAGGATGAGCAAAGCGAGACCGGCTAACGGCTGCGACGGCGTCATTTTGCTGGACAAGCCAGTCGGGTTGAGCTCCAACGGCGTGCTGCAGCGCGTGCGTCGACTGTTCGACGGCGTAAAAGCCGGACATACCGGCACGCTGGATCCGCAGGCATCAGGCTTGTTGCCGATTTGCCTCGGCGAAGCAACCAAGTTCGCGCAAGGGCTCATCGATTCGCGCAAGCGTTACGAAGCCGTCATTCGCCTGGGCTGGCGCAGCAGCACAGGCGACGCAGAGGGCACGCTGACGGCAGTGAGTGAGGCGCATGCGTCGGATGAGGCAGTAAGTGCCTGCCTTGAGCGATTTACCGGCGAACTTGAGCAGACGCCCCCCATGTACAGCGCGGTCAAGGTCGACGGCCAACCGCTTTACCGGCTGGCCCGGCGCGGAATTACGCTCGACCGCGCACCCCGCCAGATCTTCATTCACGAACTGACGCTGCTATCCCGCGAAGCCGATCGGCTGACAATCGGGGTCATCTGCAGTAAAGGCACTTACATCCGGACTCTCGCGGAAGACATCGGCGACTGCCTGGGATGCGGTGGCTATCTCGAGAAACTGCGTCGAACCGACGTTGGCGAGTTCGCGCTGGACGGCGCGGTCACGCTCGAGCGACTGGAACAGCTTGATTCACCGCAGCGTCGCAAGCTTATCGAGCCGATGGATGCATTGCTGGCCGGGCTGCCCGCCTTGGTGCTGACCCCCATGTCTGCAAGGCGCGTTGGTCAGGGACAGGCGGTTTGCCCGGAGCAGTCGGTTCCAGCGCCGGGCATCGTTCGTATTTATGTGACCGGAGGCGCCTTCCTCGGGGTGGGGGAAGTCGGGGAGGACGGCATGGTTAGACCCAGGCGGCTGCTGACCAAGGTGGCCGAACCCGAGGTAAATCCCTAATCTCACTTGGAAAGCCGGCAACTCCGCGGGTATAATCGCGGGCTTTCATACGGAGACGAGAGAGTAATGGCGACCAACACTGCCCAGAAGGCGCAGATTGTCCAGGATTTTCAAAGGGCTAAAGGGGACACCGGCTCGCCCGAAGTGCAGATTGCTCTGCTGACGACTCGCATCAACGACCTGACCGAGCATTTCAAGGTCCACGTAAAAGACCACCACTCGCGTCGCGGTCTGCTGAAGATGGTCAGCCAGCGCAGAAAACTGCTCGATTACCTGCGCGCCTACGACAGCGACCGGTATCGCCAGATCATCGAGCGACTCAGTCTCCGCAAGTAAGACAAGTCGTCCACAGGATGCGTTCGCCGGCATCCGTCTCTCCAGTCCATAGTTGCACTGCCAGGTGCGGGTGACGTTCCCGACCTGGCATTTATCTTTTCGAGGACAGCAAGTTGAATCCAATCCGAAAGACCATCCAGTACGGACGCCACGTTTTGACGCTGGAAACGGGCGAGATTGCCCGACAGGCGCATGGCGCGGTGCTGGTAACCATGGACGACACGGTCGTTCTGGTTACCGCCGTAGGCAAGAAGAGCGTTTCTCCCGGGCAGGACTTTTTCCCGCTGACCGTCGACTACCAGGAACGTACCTACGCGGCAGGCAAGATTCCCGGCGGCTTCTTCAAGCGCGAGGGCCGGCCCAGCGAAAAAGAAATCCTGACATCCCGTCTGATCGATCGACCGATCCGGCCGCTTTTTCCGGAGGGATTCTTCAACGAGGTCCAGGTGATCGCGACGGTGGTTTCCTCGAACAACGAGGTGGACTCGGATATTCCGGCGATGATCGGCGCGTCGGCCGCTTTGGCCATCTCCGGCATTCCGTTTTCCGGGCCGATCGGCGCGGCCCGCGTCGGCTATCTGAACGGCGAGTACGTCCTCAATCCAACCCAGACCGAACTTAAGACCTCGCAGCTCAATCTTGTCGTTGCCGGCACCCAGCAGGCAGTCCTGATGGTGGAATCAGAGGCGATGGAGCTTCCCGAGGACGTGATGCTCGGTGCGGTGGTATACGGCCATCAGCAGATGCGTGCCGTTATCGACGCCATCAATGAACTGGCGGACGAAGCCGGCAAACCTCTTTGGGACTGGGCGCCCCCGGAAAAGAACCCCGAGCTAGTAGAGCGCATTCGACAGATTGCAGAGGAGCCGCTGCGACAGGCCTATCAGATCAAAGACAAGCAGTCGCGAACGGCCCGCGTCGACGAGATCAAGAACGGCGTGCTCGAATCGGTGACGCCGCAGGACGCCGACGGCGTGCAGATCAACCTCATCAAGTCGATTTTTGGCGACCTCGAAAGCTCGGTCGTGCGCGGCAAGATCCTGAGCGGCGAGCCGCGAATCGACGGACGCGACACGCGTACCGTTCGCCCGATCAACGTCCGGCCGGGCATTCTTCCACGCGCACACGGCTCGGTGCTGTTCACGCGCGGCGAAACGCAGGCGTTGGTCACCGCCACGCTCGGGACCTCGCGTGATGAGCAGATCATCGACGCGCTGCAAGGCGAGTATTCCGAGCGCTTCATGCTGCACTACAACTTCCCTCCGTATTCCACCGGCGAAACCGGTCGCGTGGGCACGCCGAAGCGGCGCGAAATAGGTCACGGGCGCCTGGCCAAGCGCGCACTTGTGGCCGTTCTTCCAAGTTCAGAAGAATTCGGCTATTCGCTGCGGGTGGTCTCGGAAATTACCGAGTCGAATGGTTCAAGCTCGATGGCGTCGGTATGCGGCGGATGCCTGGCATTGATGGATGCGGGTGTGCCGCTCAAGGCGCATGTCGCAGGTATCGCGATGGGCCTGATCAAGGAAGGCAATCGCTTTGCGGTTTTGACGGATATTCTTGGGGACGAGGATCACCTTGGCGACATGGATTTCAAGGTTGCCGGGACGGACCGGGGCGTCACCGCGCTGCAAATGGACATCAAGATCCAGGGCATCACCAAGGAGATCATGCACGTCGCCCTGGTGCAGGCGCGCGAGGCGCGGCTGCACATTCTCGAGATCATGAAGCAGGCGCTTTCAAGCCCTCGCGCGGAACTCTCAAGCTTCGCGCCGCGCATGATCACGCTGAAGATAAAGCCGGAGAAGATCCGCGACGTGATCGGCAAGGGCGGTGCGGTCATCCGCGCGATTACCGAGGAAACCGGCACCACCATCGATATCCAGGACGATGGCACCGTCACCATCGCCTGCGTGTCTTCCGCCGGCGGCGAGGCGGCGAAGAAACGTATCGAGGAAATCACTGCAGAGGTCGAAGTAGGCCGCATTTACGACGGCACGGTGCTGAAGCTGCTGGATTTCGGGGCCATCGTGAGCGTTCTGCCCGGAAAGGATGGCCTGCTGCATATCTCCCAGATTGCGGAGGAACGGGTAAAGGCCGTTGCCGATCATCTGAAGGAGGGTCAGGCGGTTCGCGTCAAGGTGCTGGAAGCCGACGAAAAAGGCCGGCTTCGCCTGTCGATGAAGGCAGTGGCCGAAGAGGAGCGCGCCAAGGCCACGAGCTGATCGTCCCGGCCGCCGCAATGTGTAAAGCCCACCGTGCAAGGCGGTGGGCTTTTTTGTTGGTTGGCGACCCGGGGCGGATGGCGTCCCGGAGGCATTAACCGGCTACGGTTCAGAAACTGCCGACGCCAATCTGCAGAAGGTCGAATGGATAGACGTAGGCCTGCAGCATAACCAGTCCGCCGACCAGCATCGCCAACACGACCGAGTGGAAGAAGACGTAGCGCAAAATCGTGCCTTCATGTCCGTACCAGCGTGTCGCGGTCGAAGCGACGACAATCGATTGCGCATCGATCATCTTGCCCATGACGCCGCCCGAGCTGTTGGCTGCCGCCATGAGGTTGGGATTCAAGCCGAGTTGCTCCGAGGTAATTTTCTGCAAGCCGCCAAAGAGTACATTCGAGGCGGTGTCCGATCCGGTAAGCGCTACTCCCAGCCAGCCAAGCATCGTGCCAAAGAACGGATAGAGGGCGCCGGTGTGGGCAAATGCAAGGCCCATGGTGGCGTCCGTGCCCGAGTATCGCGTGGTGAAGCCCAGCGCCAGCATGGCCGCGATGGTGAGCAGCGAATAGCGCACGAGCTTGATCGTCTGCCAGTACTTGCGCAGCAGATCTTTCCATGAGTAGCTCATGAACAGCCCGGCGATCACGGCGGCGAGCAGAATGCCGGAGCCGGTCGCGGAGAGCCAGTTCAGGCTGTAGATCGCCTTTTCTACGTGCGGCTCGGCCACCACCGGCGGCATCTTCTGCACCTGGTTATGAAGCGCCGGCACCTCGAAGTCGATCTTGGTGACACCGTTCCAGGCGTACTCCGTTTTGCTTACCGGGTCGGTGCCGTTGAGCAGGTTCTTGAACTGCGGCACGCCCCACAGAAAAACGAATACAGACAGCACGATCCAGGGGACCCATGCGCGAAGCACGGCTGCGCGGTCGTGGCGCACGAACCGAACTTCTGCTGCACCATTGACCTGCCCGCTGTCCTTCTCGTGCCCTTTCAGGGCCGTGCTGCGCCAAAGATTTTTTGGCTGCCAGATCCGAAGGAACCCGACCAGGCTGGCCATGGAGATGATTGCCGCGCCGACATCGACCAGCCACGGACCGTGATAGTTCGAGATCAAGAACTGCGGCACCGCGAAGCTGACGCCGGTGACCAGGATCGCGGGCCAGACCTCGAGCATCCCGCGCCAGCCGGCAAAGGCCCAGATCAACCAGAACGGCACGATCAGCGAAAAGAACGGTAGCTGTCGCCCGACCATCGCCGACAGTTCCAGCAGGTCGAGCCCGGTGACTGCAGAAAGGGCAATGATCGGCGTGCCCAGCGCGCCGTAGGCAACCGGAGCGGTATTGGCGATCAACGACAATCCCGAAGCGGCGAGGGGCGAGAAGCCGAGGCCGATTAGAATCGCGCCGGTTACCGCCACCGGGGTGCCGAATCCGGCGGCCCCCTCGAAGAAAGCGCCGAAAGCGAAAGCGATTAACAGCAGCTGCAGGCGCCGGTCCTCGGTCACGCCGGCGATGCTGTCCTGAAGAATCTGGAAGTAGCCTTTGTCCTTGGTCAGCTGGTAGAGAAAGATGATGTTGAGCACAATCCAGCCGATTGGCAGCAACCCGAAGAAGGCGCCGTAGGCGGCGGAGGCGCCCGCCATCTGCGCCGGCATGCCATAAACGAAGACGGCGATGATGAGCGCGGAAACCAGGCCTGCAAGTGCCGCCACGTGGGCCGACAGCCGCAGAAATGCCAGCCCGCCGAGCAAGACAACCACAGGGACCGCTGCCAAGGCCGTGCTGAGCACCGCGTTGTTGACAGGGTCATAAACCTGATTCCAGACCATCGAATCTCCTCCCGATTCGGCGTGGGCGCCGATTGTTCTCGCGTTCGATGCTTTCGAACGCTGGCGGAGTGTATTTGAAATATTTGGTAACAACTAGCCGGAGCCTGTTCTGGTACAGCCGGTCGGTATAATCGGCCGCTTATTCGCAGAAGGAACGCAAATGAATCAACAGCTTCCCAATCGCGGTGGCGGGCGCATCCTGGTTGACCAGTTGCGCGTCCACGGCGCCGACACGGTGTTCTGCGTTCCCGGCGAGAGCTATCTGCCGGTTCTCGACGCGCTCTACGATGTGCGCGAGGACATCCGCCTAATCGTGTGCCGGCAGGAGGGCGGGGCGGGCTTCATGGCCGAGGCCTATGCCAAGGTGACCGGCAAGCCGGGGATCTGCTTCGTTACGCGGGGTCCCGGGGCCACCAATGCGAGCATCGGCGTGCATACAGCCTTTCAGGACTCCTCGCCGATGATTCTTTTCATCGGACAGGTCGGCGGCGACGTGGTCGAGCGGGAGGCGTTTCAGGAAGTCGACTTTCGCCGTATGTTCGGCCAGATGTCGAAGTGGGTGGCCCAGATCGACCGGGTCGAACGCATCCCCGAATATGTCAGCCACGCCTTTCACCTCGCCACCTCCGGACGCCCGGGACCTGTGGTATTGGCGCTTCCGGAAGACATGCTCGGCGCCACCGCCGCGGTCCCCGATGCCCGGCCCTACCTGCGCCTCAAGGCGAGCCCGTCAGGTGCCGATCTCGACCAGATGCGCGAGTTGCTGTCCGAAAGCAGTCGGCCGCTGGTCATCCTTGGCGGCGGAGACTGGAGCGTGGAGGCGTGTGCCGACATCCGCGACTTTATCGAAGCCAACAATCTGCCCGCCGCCTGCACCTTCCGTCGGCAAGACCTGGTGGACAACCGGCACCCGAATTACTGTGGCGACGTTGGCATCGGCATCAATCCACGGCTTGCTCAGCGCATCCGCAATGCCGACCTCATTCTGACCATTGGTGCGCGGCTGGGCGAGATGACCACCAGCGGGTACACGATGTTCTCGGTGCCGTGTCCCGCCCAGCGGATGGTGCATGTGCATCCCGGCATTGAAGAACTGGGCCGCGTCTATCGCGCCGACGTAATGATCAACGCCGGCATGCGCGAGTTCGCGGCTGCGGCCGCGGCGATGCCAGCGGTGGATTCCTCCGGCTGGCGGCCGTGGACGCATGAGGCCCATGCGGACTACCTGGCCAATCTTGAGCCGACGCCGATGCCCGGAAGGCTGGACCTGGCCCAGTTCGTTGCTCGCCTGCAGGCCATGCTCCCGCACGACGCCATAGTCACCAATGGCGCTGGCAATTATTCCGGCTGGGTGCACCGATTCTGGCGCTACGGTGGATTCCGCACGCAACTGGCCCCCACCAACGGCGCGATGGGCTACGGTGTGCCGGCGGCGATTGCCGCAAAGCTGGCCTGCCCGGATCGCACGGTGGTGAGCTTTTCCGGCGACGGCTGCTTTCTGATGAATGGGCAGGAACTGGCAACCGCGGTCCAGTACCGGCTGAAGATTCTGTTCCTGGTGGTCAACAACCAGATGTACGGCACCATCCGGATGCATCAGGAACGGGACTTCCCGGCGCGGGTACACGGCACGGCCCTGCACAATCCCGATTTCGCCGCATTGGCACGCGCCTACGGCCTGCATGGCGAACGCGTGTCGTCGACCGAAGAGATAGAACCGGCCCTGAGTCGCGCGCTGGCCGCCGAGGGCGCTGCGCTGATCGAGCTGCAGATCGATCCGGAGGCGATTACCACTCGCACAACGCTCTCCGCCATCCGCGAGAAGGCCCTGGCGCCCGGCCGCTGATCGACGCGCTGCGCATGCAGCGATCGCGCGCGGGATTCCGCACGGACGCACGCCGGCGGGCGCGCCCGCTGATCTAGCAGCCGACTGCCTGGCCGTCGCGGCGCGGCTCGGATGCGGCGGCGTACGCGTTATCCAGGCGTGCGACGAGTTGGGCGGCGCCAAATTCCAGGCTGCCCCAGGGCCGCGAAACGATGCGGTGGCCGCGCTCCGCGAGCGCTGAAAGCAACGCGGGCGGAAATCCTTCTTCAATCAGCAAGGCGCCATCGTCGGCAAGCTTCCAGCGTGGCGCATCCGCAACCGCCTGGACGCTCTGCCCGAAATCGCAGGCGCGGGAGATCACCTGCACATGACCCTGCGCCTGCATGTCGCCGCCCATCACGCCGAAGCTCATTGCCGGCTTGCCGTCCCGCATGAGAAATCCCGGAATGATGGTGTGGAACGGGCGCTTCCCGCCAGCCACCTGATTGGGATGACCTTCGGCCAAGCTGAAGCCGGCCCCTCGATTCTGCAGACTGATGCCGGTGCCTGGCACCACCACTCCTGAGCCGAAGCCCATGAAATTCGACTGGATCATCGACACCATTCGCCCACTTGCGTCCGCTGTGGTCAGATAGACGGTGCCAGTGGGCCGCGGCACGCCCGGTCCGAACTGCTGCGCTCTGGCGGGATCGATCAGCGCTGCCCGAACCTTCAGGTAGTCTGCATCCAGCAGCGCCTGACTGTCGAAGGGCATCGATCTTGGGTCCGACACGTAGCGGTAGACGTCGGCGAAGGCGAGCTTCATTGCCTCCACCTGCAGGTGCACTGCATCGATGGTGTCGACCCCAAATTGCGCGATGTCGAAGCACTGGAGCATGCCGAGGGCCATCAGTGCCGCGACACCTTGCCCATTTGGCGGCAACTCATGCACGACCGCAGTACGGTAGGGTTGCGCCACTGTGGGAACCCAGTCTGCCTGGTGACGGGAGAGGTCATCAGCACTGAGCGCGCCGCCGGCGCGCGCGCACGCGTCGGCAACGGCGTGCGCCAACTCCCCCCGGTAGAAGGCATCTCCCGCAGTCTCCGCGATAAGCTTGAGGGAACGCGCCTGCGCCGGGTGCCGAAACAGCTCTCCCGCCCGTGGCGGGCGGCCGTTTGGCAAGAAAGCGGCATCAAAACCCGGCTGCCCGGCGAGCCGGGGCGCCTGCAATTCCCATTGGAGGGCGACGACCGGCGAAACAGGAAATCCGGCTTCTGCGTACTCGATTGCCGGCGCGAGCAACTGCGCGAACGCGAGCTGACCGAATCGGCGCGACAGCAAAGCCCAGGCCGACACCGCGCCGGGCACGGTGACGCTGTCCCACCCGGTGTCCGGCATGCGCGAACGTCCCGCAAAGCGTGCAGGCGACCAACGCGCAGGCGAGCAGCCCGAAGCGTTCAATCCATGCAGCTGCTGCCCGTCCCAGACGATTGCAAATGCATCCGAGCCCAGTCCATTCATGGTCGGCTCGACCACGGTGAGCGCCGCTGCGGCAGCTACAGCCGCATCGATGGCATTGCCTCCCGCCTGCAGCATGCGCAGCCCGGCCTGCGCGGCGAGCGGCTGTGAAGTCGCCACGACATTACGTGCCATTACCGGCGAGCGTCTTGAGCGGTAAGTTGAAAGCCAGCCCACCGGATCGCCGTTCATTCCCTGAACGCCTGCTCGCGCACCTTGCGCATTGACGGAAAGACCACGATCAGCAGCAGCACAACGGTCATCGCTAGCAAGGTTGCGCTGATCGGTTGATTGACGAATACGGCCGGGTCTCCTTTTGACAACACCAGCGCGCGGCGCAGGTTCTCCTCCATCATCGGCCCCAGGACGAAACCCAGCAGCAGGGGTGCGGGTTCGCAGTCGCACTTGATGAACAGGTAGCCGAGCACACCGAAGCCCAGCGCCAGCAACACATCGACCGAGCTGTTCTCAACACTGTAGACGCCAATGCAGCAGAACAGCAGGATCGCCGGGTACAGAAAACGGTAAGGCACCGAGAGCAATCGCACCCAGATTCCTATCAGCGGAAGATTGAGCACGACCAGGAACAGATTTCCGACCCACATGCTCGCCACCATGCCCCAGAAAAGTTCTGGTCGCTCGGTCATTACCTGCGGGCCTGGCGTGATGCCGTGAATCGTCATCGCGCCAATCATCAGGGCCATTACCGCATTCGAGGGAAGGCCGAGCGTGAGCATCGGAATGAAGGACGTCTGGGAGCCGGCGTTGTTGGCCGATTCCGGTGCGGCCACGCCTTCAATTGCGCCGTGGCCAAATCGCGACGGCTCGCGCGACAGTTTTTTCTCGACGGAGTAAGCGGCAAACGAGCCAAGGGTGGCGCCACCGCCCGGCAGCAGGCCCAGTAGGGCGCCGATCCCGGTGCCGCGCAGCACTGCGCCGGCGGCGGCCCGCCAGTCGGCCGCGGTGGGCAAAAGGCGGCCGACAGCGGCGATCGTCATTGCTGTGATGCCTTGGCGGCGTTCAAGGTTCGCAATCACCTCGGCAAACCCGAACAGGCCCATGGCAACCACGACGAAGTCGATGCCGTCGCCAAGCGCCGGTATGCTCAGAGTGAATCTGAAGAACCCGGTACTCACGTCGCTGCCAACCATGCCGAGAAGCAGGCCCAGCACGACCATGGCGACGGCCTTAAGCAACGAGCCGCGGGCGAGCACTACCGCCGCCAGGAGGCCGAGCGTCATCAGCGAGAAGTAATCGGCGGGGCCGAAGCTGAAGGCAATGCTGGCAAGTGGCGGGGCAAGCGACGCAAGCATCAGAGTGGCAATCGATCCGGCGATGAAAGAGCCAATCGCCGCGATCGCCAGAGCCGGGCCCGCGCGACCTTGCCGGGCCATCGCATGACCGTCGAGGCAGGTCACCACCGACGATGCTTCGCCCGGCAGGTTGACGAGGATCGCGGTAGTGGACCCGCCATACTGAGCACCATAATAAATTCCGGCAAGCATGATCAGCGCCGACTCAGGGGGCAGGGCATAGGTGACCGGAAGCAGCATGGCGATGGTTGCCAGTGGCCCAAGCCCGGGCAGCACGCCGATCAGGGTGCCGAGCAGCACGCCTGTGAAGCAATACGCCAGGTTCTTTAGGCTGAGTGCAACGCCGAATCCGAGCGCAAGCTGGTCCAGGAGTTCGGTCACAGCGGCCACACCCGAAAGGGAAGCTTCAGGCCGTACACGAATACCGCCAGCGTGAAAGCAAGCAACAGCCCGGTGACCGCGAACAGTTGGCGAGGGCGGTTTTCGGCGCTGGCAAGGCCGCAGACCAAGAGCAACGCCGAGACCGCGATGACGATGCCGAGCCGGTCGATTGTCACTGCAAACAGCGCGATCGCAATCAGCACCAGAACCAGCGGGCGCACGCGAACCTGTTCGATGCCCGGTCCGGGCCGCGCCAGACCTCTTGCGCCGATCAGAATGCCCAGTCCCAGCAGCAGCAACCCGATCAGGTAAGGAAAGTAACCCGGGCCCATGCGAAGCGCATTGCCCATGGGATAGTCGCGCCCGAGGTAAAGACTCAAGGCGGCAATTCCGGCGAACACAACCCCTGCGAGGAAATCGCGTGGCCCGCGCAACTTCATGTTCACTCGCCTCCCCCGGTCTTTTGCGCCGGCGTTGTCGCGGGATTGTTTCACAGTGGCAAGGCCGTCGGCAAACCGGCGCTGCAACACGTGCGTGACCCGGCAGGTATCAGTTCACGGAAGGTGACACTGGCGTCGCAAGCTGGTGGGCTCGAGTGTTTTTGCTATGATGCGCGCCTGTCTTTGTTGTCATTGCTCCTCTTGAGGGTCGTGTCACCTCACGACGCCCGCCGCCAAAGACAATCCGCTCCATCAGCAAGAGACCGAATGCCCCAGGTTCTGTCGGTTCATCCCGTGAATCCGCAACGCCGGCTGATCCGGCACGCGGTGGCTGTGTTGCGCGCAGGCGGCGTGATCATCTATCCGACGGATTCATGCTACGCCCTCGGTTGCCAACTGGGCGACAAGGCGGCAATGGAGACGATTCAGCGCATTCGCCAGGTTGACGATCGGCATCTGCTCACACTGGTGTGTCGGGATCTTTCAGAGATCGCCCAGTACGCCCAGGTGGACGACAGCCAGTTCCGACTGATCCGGGCCGGCACCCCTGGCAGCTACACGTTCATTCTTCGAGCCACGCGCGAGGTGCCAAAGCGTCTGCTCAATCCCAAGCGCAGAACCATCGGACTGAGGGTTCCGGATCATCCTGTGACTGCGGCGCTGCTGGAGGAGCTCGGAGAGCCGATCCTGAGCTCGACGCTGCTGCTGCCCGGCGACGAGTATCCGGCGGCGGATCTTGACGCGCTCGAAGGGCGCATAGAGGGCGTGGATCTGATACTCGAGGCCGGCTCCTGCGGTATCGACATGACTACCATAGTCGACCTGAGCGGGGCCGCGCCCGAGGTCATCCGCGCGGGCAAGGGCGCGCTGGACAGGATAGGTCTCGCTTGAGGCGCGCAGGACGATTTACAGCGTTTTTCTGATGTTCGGTTTTTGACGGAGAGTCGATGCTATGTTCGTAGACCGGGTTCTTTCCGGCATGCGTCCCACCGGTGCGCTGCATCTGGGGCATTACCACGGCGTTTTGAAGAACTGGACGAAGCTGCAGAACGAGTACCAGTGTCTGTTCTTCGTGGCCGACTGGCATGCCCTCACCACCCACTACGACACGCCCGACATCATCGAGGCAAACGTCTGGGACATGCTGATCGACTGGCTGGCTGCCGGTGTCGATCCGTCGCAGGCAACACTTTTCATACAGTCGCGTGTTCCGGAACATGCCGAATTGCACCTGCTGCTGTCCATGATCACGCCATTGGGGTGGCTGGAGCGTGTGCCGACGTACAAGGACCAGCAGGAGAAGCTGGTCGATAAGGATCTGTCGACCTACGGCTTTCTCGGGTACCCGCTGCTTCAGGGCGCCGATATCCTGATCTATCGAGCGAACCTGGTGCCGGTCGGTGAAGACCAGGTTCCGCACATCGAGTTCACGCGCGAGATTGCCAGGCGCTTCAATCACGTCTACGGACGGGACCCGGGGTTTGAAGGCAAGGCGGAATCCGCAATCAAGAAACTGGGCACGAAGCGCGGCAAGCTGTACCGGGATCTCAGAACGCGTTATCAGGAGCAGGGCGATCAAGAGGCGATCGCTGCGGGCCGGGCACTGCTGGAAGAGGCGGCCAACCTCTCGATCGGCGACCGCGAGCGCCTGTTTGGCTACCTCGAGGGCGGGGGAAAGATGATCCTTTCCGAGCCCAAAGCGTTGCTGACTGAGGCGGCGCGGATGCCGGGTCTGGACGGCCACAAGATGTCCAAGTCCTACGACAACACCATCACCCTGCGGGAAGACGCCGACTCGATCGAGCGAAAAATCCGCACCATGCCGACCGATCCGGCGAGGGTGCGCCGGACCGATCCCGGTGAGCCCGAGAAATGTCCGGTATGGGAGTGCCACAAGATATATTCGGACGAGAAGACCCGTGAATGGGTGCAGACCGGCTGCCGCAGCGCGGGTATCGGTTGCCTCGAGTGCAAGCAGCCAGTCATCGAGAGCGTGGTGAAGGAGCTTGCACCGATGCGCGAGCGCGCGAAGGCTTATCTTGAGGATCCGTCGCTGGTGCGCAACATCATCGCCGACGGTTGCGAGCGTGCGCGAAAACTGGCCAACGAGACGATGCGGGAAGTGCGCGAGTCGATGGGTCTCGATTACGGTTGAGCCCGGGGCGATCCGCAGCAGCTCAAGCCGCCTTGATGCGCCCGGCGTTGCGGCCGAGGGCTGTTGCAGCAGGCGGGCGCAAGCCGCCTACGATGCGCTGGCGCGGACGGCAGGATGGCTGCCGCCATCCCGCGGTCAAGCTCTTCGCCGCAACCACCTCTACTGTTCGCGTTACCAATCGCGTTCCCGGATGGCAGTGCGTTTGTCATGCTGCTTCTTGCCGCGTGCGAGGCCGATCTCCAGCTTGATTCGGCCTTTGGCATAGTGCAGGTCAATCGGCACCAGCGTGTAACCGGCGCGCTCGACCTTGCCGATCAGCTTGCGTATTTCTTCCGCATGCAGCAGCAGCTTGCGCGTGCGGGTGGGGTCAGCCGAGACATGCGTGGAAGCCGAGGTGAGCGGCGTAACATGGCAGCCGATCAGATAGACCTCGCCATTCTTCAGAATGACGTAGGCTTCCTTGAGCTGGGCGCGCCCGGCCCGGATTGCCTTGACCTCCCAGCCTTCCAACGCGATCCCGGCTTCGAAACGTTCCTCGATGAAGTAATCGTGAAAGGCCTTCTTGTTTTGTGCGATGCTCATCGGCGGCAGTGCGGGGTGCGAGCGCATATTCTAGCGGAGGCCGGCTGCCGCATTCCTGTGTGACCGAAGGCGGACTGATGGCGCTTGTGGAGAAAACCGTGCTGATCGAGTATCCGGCAGATGCCATGTACGCGCTGGTGGAAGATGTGGCGCGCTACCCGGAGTTTCTGCCCTGGTGCGGGGGAACGAGAATTCTGGAGCACGACGGGAATATGCTGCGAGCCGAGGTCGTAATCGACTTCCGGGGCATCAAGCAGCGCTTTTCGACACAGAATCTCTCCACACCGAGCGAGCTGATCGAAGTCAAGCTGGTGGATGGCCCGTTTCGCCATCTGGACGGTGCCTGGCGATTCAAGCGGCTGGGCAACGAAGCCTGCAAGATCGAGTTCAGGCTGCATTACGAGTTTTCCAGCCGACTGCTTGAGAAGCTCGTCGGTCCTGTGTTCAGTCACATCGCCAACACGTTTGTGGACGCGTTTGTCCGCCGCGCCGAGGCGCTATACGGCAAGCGATGAAAACGATCGAAGTCGAGGTGGTCTACGCCCTGCCGGCATTGCAGGATTCGACCCGAGTCCGGCTGCCGGAGCACTCGACCGCCGGCGATGCCGTCGCCGCCTCGCGGGTCACGGACAGGCATCCGGAACTCGGTATCGGCGTGGTCGAGCTGGCGATCTGGGGGCGCATCGTGCCCACGACTGCACGGGTGCGAGACCGCGACCGGGTGGAGATATGCCGCCCGCTCACTGCCGATCCCAAGACCGCGCGCCGGCGGCGCGCCACACGCCCCCGCAGCTGAGTGCCGGACCGTCAGCCGCACCAGTCCTTGACCGACTGCTGTGCACGCTGCGTTTCCGCGGCGATCTCGGCATCGTTGAGAAACTGCCGCTCGCCCTGGGCGTTGTATCGGGCGATGCGCCCTCCGGTCTGAAGGCCGGCCAGCTGCGCGCGGGCGCGTTCGCAGTTGCGCCGCTTGGTTTCGGCCTCCTCCCTGGCTTTCTGCTCGGCCGCCTGCTGCTCGGCCTTTTCGACCTGGCGCTTGCGAAACTCGGCTTCCTGCTCGACGTAAGTCTTGGGTCCCGAAGCGCCTTTCTTTTCGCCTTGCCCGGGGCGCTGGCCAGACCGCGGCGCGCCGAGTTCCCGCTCGCTGCGTGCGTTGGGTGGCGGCGGCTTGTCGCTGTAGTGCACGCGGCCGGATTCATCGACCCAGCGGTACAGCTCTGCGACGCCGGTGGCGGGGACTGCCAGCAGGAGCAATGGCAGCAACGCTCGCAGCATGAGAGGGGATGAAACCATGGTCGCGACCTTTCAGGGGATTCGATAGGGCGGATAGCGGAGCTGTTCAATGCCCAGCCTGGCATATGACTCCGCCTTCCGGGCATGGCGAATCGCTTCCTTGCAGTGGCCGTTCTGCGCGGCACGCTTGGCGTGCTCCAAGGCGTCCACCGCCACGGTCCACAGTGCACGCCGGCTGGATGCTTCGGCAAGCGCCGCGGCGGCGGTGGCAATGGCCGCCTTGGCGGCCGGGGCATCGGCCCCTTGGCAGGCGCCCTCACCGGCCTGTGCGCCGCTAACGGCCAGAAGGAGGACACCCGCCCGAAGGCTCCGGTCTATCCCGGGAAGAATGGGCAATTGAACTGGTCTGGTTGCGCTTTGCCGTTACCTTAACGGCAGCCCGCAGCACGGTCAACGCGAGGCCGTCTTAACCTCTCCGGAACGCTCACGTATAATCGCGCCTTTGCGAAGGAAGCACAGAATGCGCGTCCAGAAAAAGGCTCTGACCTTTGACGACGTCTTGCTGGTACCTGCCCATTCCACCGTACTCCCACGCGACGTCAGCCTGACGACGCGCATCACCAAGAACATTTCCCTCAATCTGCCGATGGTGTCGGCCGCGATGGACACCGTCACTGAAGCGCGGCTGGCAATTGCGATTGCCCAGGAGGGTGGCATCGGCATCGTGCACAAGAACATGCCGGCCAAAGCCCAGGCCGCCGAGGTGGCGAAGGTCAAGCGCTTCGAGAGCGGCGTGGTGAAGGATCCGATCACCATCTCGCAGGACATGACGGTCCGCGACGTGCTGGGCCTCATCCGTCAGCATCGCATCTCCGGGCTGCCGGTCGTGGACAAGTCCCGGGTGGTTGGTATCGTCACCAACCGCGACCTTCGCTTTGAGTCGAACCTCGATCAGCCGGTCAGGAACATTATGACGCCGAAGCAGCGGCTGGTTACCGTGCGGGAAGGGGCCAGCGGCGACGAGGCGATGAGGCTGATGCATGAGCACCGGCTGGAGCGGGTGCTGGTGGTCGATGACGATTTCCAGCTCAAGGGCCTGATCACGGTCAAGGACATCCTGAAGTCCTCGGAGCACCCAAATGCCAGCAAGGATCAGCACGGCCGGCTTCGGGTAGGGGCGGCGGTTGGCGTCGGCGCCGGGACCGAGGAGCGGGTCGAGGCGCTGGTCGAAGCCGGTGTCGACGTGGTGGTGGTGGACACCGCCCATGGGCACGCCCAGGGCGTGCTCGAGCGGGTGCGCTGGATCAAGCGCAATTTCCCGTCGACCCAGGTCATCGGGGGGAACATCGGCACTGCCGATGCGGCGAAGGCCATGTGCGACCGGGGCGCCGACGGGGTCAAGGTCGGCATTGGCCCGGGCTCGATCTGCACCACCCGGATCGTGGCCGGCGTCGGTATCCCGCAGATTACCGCGATCGACAACGTAGCGACCGGACTTGCCGGAAGCGGGGTTCCGCTGATTGCAGACGGCGGAATCCGGTACTCGGGTGACGTGGCCAAGGCAATTACCGCCGGTGCAGACGCGGTGATGCTCGGGGGGCTTTTCGCAGGTACGGAGGAGGCGCCGGGCGAAATCGAGCTCTACCAGGGGCGGTCCTACAAGTCTTACCGCGGCATGGGTTCTCTCGGCGCGATGCAGCAGGGCGCTGCCGACCGTTACTTCCAGGACGTTGAAGAGGGTGTGGAAAAGCTGGTTCCGGAGGGGGTCGAGGGCAGGGTTCCGTACAAGGGCAGCGTGGTGGCGGTGATTC